>Ga0315900_10005683_pt1 | contig 17042 bp, 15 predicted proteins | sample LakEriMetagenome_FD_203521 | JGI IMG/M metagenome (GOLD analysis project Ga0315900, IMG submission 203521) | Freshwater fungal communities from buoy surface, Lake Erie, Ohio, United States - Buoy 12 MA114 | ecosystem: Environmental > Aquatic > Freshwater > Lake > Lake biofilm | place: USA: Lake... | reverse complement strand
GTACCGTTTCACTGAGTACGAGTACCGTTTCACTGAGTACGAGTACCGTTTCACTGAGTACGAGTACCGTTTCACTGAGTACGAGTACCGTTTCACTGAGTACGAGTACCGTTTCACTGAGTACGAGGAAATCGGTTCTGAAGTACGATGCAGTTGTTACTGGGTTGAAGAGGTACTTCGTGCTCTGCGGGAGCCCAGAAGAAACGTACCCGACGGTGCTCGGAAATCGCGGGCTGCCGATAGCTCTTCTGCTGGGATTCATCCGGGTGGCGTTCGAATCGACCGCATTCACAGGTGGGTTCGCCCTGGAAAGGCCAACCGTCGGCTAGCGGTGTTTCGATGGAATCCGTCGGTCCTCTCTTTCATCACCATTTGGTAGCGACGACTCGCGACCAAACATGCGCAGGGAATGGAAGGATAGAACCTTCTCAATACACCTACCGCCGACGCGCTCTCGCAAGTGCGAGAGTGCCTTCCTAGCGGAAGCCTAGGGAGCAGCACGGCGGAGCGGGGGGAAAGATAAGCGACTAGGTGCCATCATCGCAAAAAGGTGGATGGGCATCTAACGCCCGTCCATCCGTTTAGCAAACGGTTGGTGATCGGAAGAGCGTCAGCGTTGCACAAGTGGATTGGGTGCAATGGGAAGTCGACCGAACTGGATGGACTTCGCCTCGCTGGGGATCAGCGATAGAAAGGCGTCCCGATAGTGCAGCATGGCAACACGCGCTGCCGTCGGTAGTTTCGCGTGCGCTTCGGAGGGATATTCGGGGTAGGGGCGCACGCGAGTGAATTGGTCGATCAATTCCGCTTGGTCGGTGCGACGGATATCGCGCAGACGTAACCAGGGCGGAAAGCCCGAGGTTTTCCCTGCAGGATTTGAGAGCAGAAGCAGACGTTCGTTTCGTAGGCTTTGTTCCGCTAGCAGCAACTTCGAGACGCGGTCTGTGGCGCTTGGATCATCTGCAAGATAAACGGGAGACCATCGCTGTCGACTTGCAGCAGATGGCTCGATGGACCCTGGTGGCAACTTGCCGTTGCGGCTGGCATGCCATCGTGCTTCGAGGGTCAAAAAAACCATGCCACTTCGCCAATGCGATGGAACCTTCGCAAGAATACGAATGCTGCGAGTCCCCTCAATTCCCTGGCTGGGCAGGTGGTGCCACTGCACCACCAAGTCGCGATGTGCGTTGGTGGTTCCTGCGGTAACAGCCCATTTCGCGGAGGGAGAGACCCACGCTTGTTCCCGCTGTGATTTCTGAGTGCGCTGCTGGTAGCTCAGTTGTGCCTCGGCGAAGGGGGCGGCCATCGCGCTGGCACCAAAGCGATGGACCCCATCTTGAGTTTTCTCCCGCACCAGTTCGACAGGTGTCAATGCATCGGGAATCTGATAGCTCTTTGGGTCAAAATCGAACAATTGCCATCCCGCCAGATCGCCTCGAATCGAAACCTGAACCGATGCCATCGTCCCCTGCTGTCCGGCTTCCAGAATGGCACTCACTGGGAAATGGACCGCGATGGTTTTGAGTTCTTCAGGGGGTGTCGCAAGATTGGAAGGAAGGTTCACGATGTGTGCGGCGATGGAAGGCGGGAGGTCGGCGATCAGGCCATCGGAAGCTTCGGGTGACTGCGCGAATGAGCCACCTGGAATCAAGCTGAAGTTCAGAGGAAAGCCCAGCAGAAAGACGATGGGCATTCGGAAAATTGCCGACAAAAGGTTTTTTGAGAACCAGAAGTATTCCCTAAGCATGGGATCGCGCATCCATGGAAAGGTCCCTTCACATGCTTGGAATGCCACGTTTCCCTTGCTGGGGATGGCACATGGGCATGGAAGATCGATTCCCTGCAGGAATCCCGCTCACCGATGGCGGGTTTGGATCCCTCATCTGGCGATCGCCCTGGACAGGACGATCCCAACTGCGCAGCCCATTCTAGCGCACCCTCTGCGTCAGGCAAGGGAAGGAAGAAACAGCCACCTTGGTATCGCTTGTCCGAAAAGGGCTAGCGAGTGGCCGAAACTACTAGCTCGTCGAACGACTGGATGGCAGGAATGGAGCAGTTTTGCGGGAGCGGTGCATTGCCGGGGCGAACCACAGCGATCGCCTGCCAACCAGCTTCCTTCGCAGCGGTCAATTCCTCGTACACATCGCTGAGGAATAGCAACTGGCAGGCATCCCTTCCCATTCGCTCAGCAATCGCTCGGTAGCTGCTTGAAGCCCGCTTACCGCCCGTCGTCGTGTCAAAATGACTAGAGAAAAGCGACAGCAGATTTCCTGAGTTGGTGTGCTGGAAGAAGAGTTTCTGGGCTGCGATGCTTCCGGACGAATAGACAGCCAGCTGCAATCCCTGATCCGACCATCGTTGGAGGGCAGGGGGGACATCGGGGAAAAGCGGCGCTGTCAGCAGTCCGGCATGAAAACCGTCTTTCCAGATCATCCCTTGGAGATGTTTGAGTCCTGTTGTCTTCGAATCGTCAGCGATTAACTGCCGGACCCACTGCGCGACGGCCATGGGGCGACCGGTGGCAGGAACCTCCGAGTTCCATCTCCAATTTCCATCGTCTAAGGGAGCGGAAAACGACGTTTTCCCTGCCCAGTCTTTGGCCATCTGGTCGATCGCCTGCTGGACCTCCGCATCCTCCCAGCGTTCCTGAAGGAATTGTTCGGCCGCCTGGCTGGCGAAGGGGAACATCACTTCATGGACGAACTGGATGCTGGAGACGGTGCCTTCGATATCGATGACGATCGCTTGAACTTGCAGTTCGATCACAGGCTTGTTGGTCACAGGCTTATTGGTCAAAGGGGAATCACGGGTGCAACACGCTTGGAACCGTCGACATAGCCAGGTCCGAAGCAGATCGGTTGGTACTGGCTGTGGACCCCTTCCTGAATGTAATGAGGAGTCCAGCCAGTGGGATCCTGAAAAAGTCGAATGCAGCGGATGTGTCGATCGTCGCAAAGATGAAACCAGTGCTTAGTGCCTCGAGGGACGTTGATCAAATCCCCAGTGGAAACTTCGACGGCGAACACCGGTCCTGATTCGGGGTGGATATGAAACAGGCCTCGGCCAGATACCGTGAATCGAACCTCATCTTCATCGTGGGTATGTTCTTTGTTGAACTTCTCCAGCATCGCATCGAGGTTGGGGGTTTCTGGCCGCACATTGATCACATCGGCCGTGACAAAACCGCCGGCTGATTTAAGTCGATCGATTTCGGCTTGGTAGGTTTCCAGGATTTGGGCATCGGTGGGATTCTGGGGCAGCCGACCTTCAACCTCCCAATGTTCGTACCAGATGCCATGCGGTTCCAAGAACGATCGGATCTGGTCGACTTGGTCGAGGACACGATTTTCACTGGGGATATGAACGCGGGCCATCGAGAGTTCCTTCTGTGGTGGCCAGCGATCGCTATCGATCGCTGTTGGTTTGGTACTTGGACAACAGGGAAGGTGGTTCTAGCAACTTGGTTGGACCATACCATGGCTGCTGGTTCGGAACGATGCGATTGGTGAACGTAGCGGCTTAGGCAGCCGCTGGGCGGTTTGCCAAGAGATCGTTCCGTTGAAAACGGCCTGCCATGTTCCAGAGGGTGTTAGTTTCCGCTTCCGTCCCCTTCTTTGGCGGATTCGGCAGGTGGCTCCGCTGGAGTTTCTGCGGCTGCATCCTCAGCGGCCGGATCTTTGGCTTCAGTTGCTGGAGCCGCTGGCTGATCGGGAGCTTCTTCCTTTTTCGGTTCCTGAGTTGGCTCTTGGGTTTCCTCCGGCTTGGATTCCTCGGATTCCTCAGCAGCTTGCTTGGATTCCTCGGGTCGGCCACCGGCCCCTGGTCCGCCGCCACCACCGCCACCGCCCATCCCAGGCAGAACAGGCCGGCCTTCTGGCATTTTTTCTGGTGGACCTTCCAGAGCTTTCAGTTCGGCCTGAGCTTGCTGGTATTCCTTGTAAAAGATCGCGCCGTAAATCGCTCCCGCAACGGCGGTGGCGAAGATGGCAAAACCGAGAATGCGCGTCAGGCTGTTCATGGGTATGGGGTTCCTGTTGGGATGGTCCAAGGTCGGTCGCGATTGAAGCAGAGCGGGGTGACCGGAAACTGGGCTGTCCGATCCATTGTAGTTTGGCTCCATCGATGGCCTCATCGATGCCAAGAGAGACTCCTTCAGGGTAAGTTCCTGGAGTGGGTGCTGCAATGGAGCGGAGCGATTTTCCGCTCGAAATGCCTAGGGTTTCGGCAGCAACCATCGATCGCAGCGATGGTCTCTTAAGCACTGCCCCGAAGGCTCATCCTGCGTCCCATGCAATCCAGAAGGAACTCGATCACTTCCAGGTGCCGGGTAGCGGCCGGGAGATGGTCTCCCCAGGTGTATAGCCCATGCTTTCGGATCAGGTAGGCGAAGCAAAGGGCATGGGGGTTGCGCTTCCAGTACTGCTCCACCTCCTCCCGCAACGCCGCGATATCCTGCGTGTTTTCGAAGATGGGGACCCAAAGCGTTGTTTGGTGGGAGGTGACCCCCTCGAAACCTTTAAGGAATTCGTACCCCTCGAGGAGGATCCCACGCTGAGCGAAGAACAGATCGGACAGGACGGTTGCCCAGGGGGAGTGGGTGTGGAGCACGGCACCGGCATTCCAGTGGTGGGCGGCGCTGCAGTGCAGAAGCGTCTCGGCGCTCGATTTGGGCTGTCCCTCGGGAACGGGACGCCCGTCGGCGTCAACGATGACGAAATCGCAATCCTGCAGGTGTCCCTTATCCTTTCCGCTGGCGGTCACCAGCAGGCGAAGAGGGTCTCGCTCCAGCACGACGCTGTAATTGCTGGAGGTACCCAGCGACCAGCCTCGCTGCCAGCACTGGTGACCTACTTGCTGAAGTCCGGCGATCTGATGTCGGAAGGGGGTCAGGTGTTCGGGAAGCGGTTGGTTCATGGGGACTTGTGGGGTTGCTTGAGGGATTCGTTTGGTGGAAGTCGAATGGGCCGAACAAAGACTGTGGCATTCAACTGTGCATGCGAGCTCGAGGCCAGCCTTTGGCGATGATAGCCGCCTCCTCGGCGGCCAGTTCCTCTAGTCGCTGCTGGACGACTTTTGCAGGAGCGAAGCACTTGGCAAGGCGAACATAAGTGCTGTGATGGCGAGCTTCGGATTCGAACAGACCATCGTAGAAGGACCGAAGCTCTGCATCGTCAATATGTTTGCGTAGGAGATCAAATCGTTCGCAAGAACGAGCTTCGATCAGCCCGCTGACCAGCATGCGATCGACCGCACGATCGGGCTCCAAGAGGCGGATTCGCTGCTGTAGTTCTTTCCCATAATGTCCCGGCGGCAGCTTGCGAAACGGGATCCCCCGTCGCTGCAGCACCTCCCGGACCATTCGAAAGTGCTCCAGTTCCTCCGCGATGATTTCCGTCATCGCATCGGTGACCTCCTGCTTTTCGATATAGCTCCCCAAAAGGCTCATCGCTGTCGCCGCTGCCTTGTGTTCGCAGTGGGCGTGGTCGATCAGCACCGAAGGCAGGTCGGCCTGAACCTGTTTCAACCAGCGAGCCTGGGTTTCCTCGTGAAGATGCAGCATGCCGCTCCTGCTCCTTTTTCCGTGGAATGTCTGCGTAGAACCCGCCTGCCCACTTCTCACCGCAGACTAACGCCCCGATTGTCGATCGATCGATCGATCCAGGCAAGTGCTCGATCGCTCCCCAGCTTTTTTCCGTTTCCCTCTCCCGGCGGCGGCCAGGGGCGGTCCCTACCGAATTTGCCTGCCCTGGCTAAGATAGGGGCGGGCGAAAGCAACGAAACGAATGGTGATGGAACGAAGTGGAATAAGCCCGCAAGGGTGATGGTAGTGCTTGGTGGTTTGCAACTTGTTGGCTGGCAACCAGCTTGGCGGTCGCCTGGCTCGAAGCGGTGGTAAGTCGAAGGGGGTGGATTGGGGTGATTTTGCAGGTCCGCGGTCTTTCCAAAACATTTGCGGAGCGGACGGTGCTCGATGGCATCGACCTAGAGCTTCGGCGGGGCGACCACGTGGCGCTGGTCGGGCCCAATGGGGCCGGAAAGAGTTCGCTACTGAACATCCTGACGGGCCAATTGGCACCGGATGCCGGCGACGTCCAGATTGCCCCACGAGCCACGATCGGCTATGTCAAACAGCATCAGGAGTTCCCTCACGGTGCCACCATCTGGTCGGAGGCATGCCGAGCCGCGGGGAGGTTCAGCCAGCTGATTGCCGAATCGGAAGCATTGGCCGATGCGGTAGCCAACTCCACAGATCCCCAGGTTCGCGACCAACAGCTCCAACGACTCGATCGCCTGCAGGCCGAAATCCAGCAATGCGATGCCTACCAGTGGCAGGTGCAGGTGGAGCGGGTGTTGATGGGGATGGGGTTTCCAGTCGACCTCTGGCATGCCCCCATCGAACGGCTCAGTGGTGGCCAGCGCAACCGGCTGCTTCTGGCCTGCGTCTTGATCGGTCAGCCCGATCTGCTGATTCTGGATGAACCGAGCAACCATCTGGATGTGGAGACGACCGAGTGGCTGGAGCAGGCGCTGGCGGCCAGTTCTTCGGCGGTTCTGGTGGTCAGTCACGATCGCTACTTCCTCGATTGCGTCGCAACGAGCGTCTGGGAACTCTTGGATGGATCGATCGACCGGTTCGTCGGCAATTACTCGGCTTACGTCCAGCAAAAGGCGATGCGTCTGGAGGTGCAGAGGCGGACTTTCGATAAGCAGCGCGAGGAGGTGGAAAAACTGGAGGACTTCATTCGCCGCCATCATGCAGGCCAGAAGTCAACGCAGGCGGAGGATCGAAGGAAGAAGTTGGAGCGGATCGAATTGGTCGATGCGCCCAGGGAGATCCATACACCACGGTTCCGTTTTCCCGAAGCGACCAGGACAGGTGACATCGTCCTCAGGTGCGACAAGGCCGCCAAAGCCTTCGGCGCTCATTCGCTCTTTTCTCGACTCTCTTTCCAGATCCTCCGAGGGCAGCGGTGGGCCATCCTGGGAAGCAATGGAGCCGGGAAGACCACCCTGCTCAAATGCCTGCTGGGCAAGGAGCCACTGGATCAGGGGTTGGTGGAGCTGGGGGCCAATGTGCGAGTCGGTTACTTCGACCAATTGCTCCAGCAATTGGATCTGACAACCACTCCCCTGGATGCGATTCGAGTCCGACACGCCGATCGCAACGATCTGGAACGCCGCAACATGCTGGCCCGCTTCGGGATCGCCGGCGACCTCGCCTCCAAACCTCTCGGACAACTCAGCGGTGGCGAACGCAATCGAACCATGCTGGCGCTTCTGGCATCCCTCGATGCCAACTTCCTAATCCTCGATGAACCGACCAACCACTTGGACCTCTGGTCCCGCGAAGCGCTGGAACAGGCGATCTGCGAGTTTTCCGGTACCGTGCTCCTGGTCACCCACGATCGCTATCTGGTCAACGCCACGGCACAGCATGTTCTGGTCCTCCGCGACGGCCAGGCGTCGATCGTTCAGGGGAATTACGAAGATTATCGCCACTGGATCAAGGAGGGGTTGGCAATCGAGGACCGAGGCGCTGCCTGGGGGGATCGCACCAAAGGCTCGGGTGGAGGAACCAGCAGTGCTAGTGCGGCGAAGAAATCGAGCGACAGTCGAGGGGCAGGCAAACCCGAAAACTCCCAAGGCTCCAGCCCTCCTGCCAGGAAAAGGAAGTTTCCCTACTGCAAACCACAGGTGCTGGAAAAAGAAATCATGGCGACCGAAGAAGCCATCGCGGCTGTCCATACCGATATGACCGATCCCGATCAGCTGCGCGATGGAGCGGCGATGAAGCGGCTGGTGGCCAGGATGGAAGAGCTGGAGCAGAAGCTGGAGCAGCTCTACCTGCATTACGAAGAAGCGCTGGAACTCAACGAGTAACCAACCCATCATGCCTTTCGGAAATTTTTGGAATCGCAAGAAGTCTCAGGACCCCCAGCCCCCAAAGGAACGCGGGGAAGCGGAGGAACGCCAGGAGGCGACCGCACCCGAATCGTCGATCCCAGAAGGACCGGGAGGCGGGGGAGGATCGAATGGCGACGACGGCGATTCAGGGGATGACCAGCCGCAAGAGCCACCCAAGGGTGGCTGGCGCTGGCTAAAAGGTGCTCTCAGCAAAACGCGGCAATGGCTGAAGACCGACATCCGAGATCTCTTCAAGAGTGAAGGGAGACTGGTGGATGAAGCGTTTCTTGAAGAGCTCTTCGCCCTGCTGGTCAAAAGCGATATGGGGGCGCCCGTTGCTAGGCAGATTCGCGATCGAGTCCAGAAAGACTACCGAGGACGCAAGGTCGATCAGGAGGAACTGCTGGAGACGCTTCGACAGGAACTTCGCGATACGATGCAGAAGGAGAGGTCGCCTCTGGCCGAGGCAGCCTCCGGCACGACAGTCATTCTCGTCGTCGGTGTCAATGGCTCAGGCAAAACCACCTCGATCGCCAAGCTGGCGTACCGACTGACACGTCAAGGAAAACGAGTGCTGCTTGGAGCAGGGGATACCTTCCGCGCTGCCGCAGTCGAACAGCTGAAAATCTGGTCCGAACGGATCGGATGCGATATCGTCCTCGGGGATCAGGGAAGCGATCCGGCTGCCGTCGCTCACCGCGCATGCGTGCAGGCGCGAGACCACCAGTACGATGTCTGCATTCTCGATACCGCTGGAAGATTGCAGACCCAGGTCAACCTGATGCAGCAACTGGAGAAAATCCGTCGCGTCATCGGGAAGCAGATCGAAGGGGCACCCCATGAGGTACTGCTAGTCTTGGATGCCACGGCTGGACAAAATGCACTCAGCCAAGCCAAAGGATTTTCAGATGCCGCCGGCTGCACCGGCATTGTGCTGGCCAAACTGGATGGTAGCGCCAAAGGGGGTGTGGTCGTTCCCATTCTCAAACAATTCGGCCTCCCCGTGAAGTTCGTCGGTCTAGGGGAGAAACTTCCCGACTTCGCAGAGTTTGATCCCGAGTCGTTCACCCGAGCTCTATTCGATCTGGACGAAAACTGATCGATCCAAGGAAGTGCTGGACGATCGAATCCTCCTCTGCCTGCTGGATCTACCTGCTGGATCGATTGCCATTAGCGCGCCCTCAGCGCGGCAGGCAGGCACTGTGGCGGCAATCTCAACATCGCGGTGTCGCAATATTCTAATGTATATTAGAATATTGTAGGGCCATCGGCGGCGGTTGTCCGGTTCACGGATCGCCCCATGCTGCCTCTAGCATTTTCCCCGAGTCTTCCTCCTTCCGATGGCGCCGGTCGCCACGCCCGGTGACGGGACAAACGTCGATCGGGCAGGAGAATGCAAGCGAAACTCAAAAGTGAAAAGAATCGCCTCCGCTGGCAGGGTGCGAAAAACCTTGCGATCGATGGCGAACTTTTTTCGGGCAACCTGAGCCAGTTTAAGGGAGTTCTGTTGCCCTAAGGCACAGTTTTAAGTTAGTCTGACAACCGATGCATTTCTTTTCTTCACTTTCTTCTTTCTACTTTCATCGACGTCTTATTCGTAGTGGGAGGGGCCCTGATGAACATTCGACGTGCGAGCCATCGTGGGTTCACATTGGTGGAACTGCTGGTGGTGATCGCAATCATTGGAATTTTGGTCGGTCTGTTGCTGCCAGCCGTGCAATCGGCTCGGGCCGCCGCAAGGCGTTCCCAGTGCCAGAACAACGTCAAGCAGTTGAGCCTTGCGGCGCTCAATTTTGAGAGCGCCTTCAAGACGTTGCCTCCTTGGACCCATGCAAAAGGTACAGGCGCTGGTGCTAGGCCGGCGATCCTCGCATCGGGGCACTACATGATGCTGCCTTACCTGGAGCAGAATTCGATCTACAACCAAGCCAATGGAGTCAGTTGGGAAGCGAGGACGTTTGGAGTTCCGACCTTTGCCTGCCCAGAGGATGTGACTCTGTCGTCGGCTCTTTTCACTGGCAAAGCGCTGGCGCTCAACAACGCCCGGACGAACGTCGGCACCACCCCCTACGGCGGCACCACGTATGCCATCAACGCCCAGTTGTGCACGGTGACCTTCAATAACGGACACCCTACGCAACCCAACGCCAAACTGGCCTACGTCAACGATGGTCTGACCAACACGATTTTCAGCGTCGAACGGCAGGCAGCTTGCTACGGGTTTGATTATCCAGCTCGCGGCAGGACGCCCAACCTTTCGACCGGTTCGTTCACGTTCAGTATCTGGTCGCGAGGTGGACGCCACGGGACGTTCAGCCCCTGGATCGATGGAGCTCCCACGGCAAGCAACCTCGACACAGTCAATGGAACGGCTACGGAAGTCAATCGAGGCTACACCTGGTGGGATTGCCCAGTGATCGATCCGACGTTGCGCAATCCAGCCAACTACGCTGCCGGTCCTGGTCCGCGATCCGATCCGAACTTCCGGAATCCCTTCAACGGCGTTCGTAATCCGGGTGGCATTCAGGTAGGCACTTTCGATACTGGTTGCGATTGGCGACGGCCTCAGGCGATGCATGGTCCAGTGATGGTTACTGGATTTGCCGATGGCAGCGTGTCGATGCTCTCCGGCAATATCAATGTCGTCACCTTTCAGAGGCTTTGTAACCCCGCCGACGGCGAATCCTTGGGGGTAGATTGGGGTGGCGAATGACCAGATTGCTTCTGCTAGGGTTGCTGCTTGCCAGCGTCGGTTGCTCCACCAAGGCACCGACCGGCCAGATTTCGGGTACGGTGACCTTCAAAGGATCGCCGGTTCCCGCAGGAGAAGTCACCTTCACTCCTGATGTCACGATCGCCAATGGTCAGGTACGCCAGTACGTCATCAAGGATGGAAAATATGACTCGTCGGCTAACCCCGACGACGGCCTTCTGCCAGGACGATACCGGGCCCGCATCGCCGGTTACGACGGCAAACAGGTTCCGATGTTCTACAGTGGCAAGCAGATCTTCAACGCGATCGAACAGGATGTCGACATCGGGCTGGAAACGGTCACTAAGGATTTCGTGGTGCCCGAGTCCGCCGGTGAAAACATCCAGTACATCGAGACAGCCGACTTCTAAGCTGCCCACCGATCTTTTCGAGGTTGGTGAGTCGATTCTGGCCGTCCCAGATCGACTCACTAACCCAAATTGCCCGGCATGACTGCCTCCCATCGATCTTCCATCTCCCCGACACTCTCCGTCGTACTCGTACTCAGTCCATCCTTGCGGACGGTACTCGTAGTATCTGCTCGTACTCGATTTTCTTCTGATGGAGTCACGGTCACCGAACGGGTCAGGATCGAGTAGCGCAATCCGTTGTCTCCCCCCATTTTTGTTTTAGGGACCAGTACCAAGGCCAAAGCCGGTCTTTATGACAAGGTCTAGCACCTGGGTAGGAATCCCGATCGGCAGCACCTCCACTGCTCCCAAGTAGCCCTGGGCTTGGGGATGATCGAACCCGGTTTTGGCCGCAACGAAGGTGTACGTGCGATCAGCCACGAACGTTGGCTGATGCGCTAGACCGGTATCGGCATCCAGCCCGCTAGGCAGATCGATCGCGACGCGGAGGGCATCCGCACGATTCGCTTCGAGGATCGCATCGGCCATCACGCCCCGAGGAGCCCCTCGGGCACCTGTTCCCAACATCGCATCAATAACGATATCGGCATCCTCAATCTCCTTTCTCAGCAACGCGAATCGCTCCTCCGCTAGCCCTACCGCGACTCCAGCTCGCTGCAGTATTTGGTAGTTGGTCAGCGCATCGGGTGCCAGTCTTTCGATGCTCCCCATCATCCAGATCGCGACGGGCAATTGAGTGAACAGGAGGTGCCGCGCGACGACCAACCCATCTCCCCCGTTGTTGCCCGTGCCACAAAGAATGACGATCGGTTTGGAGCCCGAGGCGACTGGCAGCAGTCGATCGGCTACACCTCGTCCCGCATTCTCCATCAGTACCAGCCCGGACATCCCAAACTGATCGATCGCGATCCGGTCGACTTGACGGGAAAGCGCAACGGAAAGTCTTAACGCCATCGCTTCCTCCAGGTTATCGACCATCTGGCTGGGCCGATGGGAGCAGCGCTTTGAGCAGCGGTTCGCGCCACCTGCCAGTGGCTGGATCCAGGATGCCAAAGCCGGATGCTAGCTCCCAGTAACTCCATCCCATCTGGTGCTTCTCACAGCGTTCCCGAACCGCCTGAGTCCACCGCGCACGGGATTCCGTCGGCGCTTTCTCAAAGGCACCAAACTCTCCGATGTAGACCGGTCGGTCCGCTTTTTTGGCCCAGTCGATCACCAACTGGAAATCGTCGTCCATCGCCTTCTGCTGCTGGGCTGTCCCGTCCCAGTTCAGCCCCGTCGGCAAGATGGGCTGATTCCAAGGAGCCCCTTGATGAGTAAATGCAAAGGGCAGGTAGTAGTGGACGGTGACGATCAGCCGTCGATCGTTTTCGGGGAACTTCAGTCGCGGTAGCGCCGACACATTGCTCCAAAAATCAGGGCCGGCGACGACCCATCGGTCAGGATGCTTGGGGCGGATCACCGACAGCACTTCCACCAACAGTTCATTCCAAAGCTCCCCCTGAAGTTTGTCATGCGGCTCATTGAGCGGTTCCAGGTAGAGATTCGCGGGAGCCGACTGGAAGGCCTCGGAGAGCTGCTTCCAGATCGCCAGGAAACGTTCGCGATGGCCCTGAGGATCTGCGAATAGCTCTTCGTAATGATGCAGATTGACGACCACCCGCAGGTTCTGCTGCAGATTGCGATCGATGATGGATTGGACCCGTTCCAGGAAAGCAGGATCGATTCGGTAAGGTGGTTTCGTGTCGGTATGCGTTGACCAGCGAACGGGCAGCCGCACCGTATCGAACCCTGCCTGCCGGATCTGCTCTGGCCAGCGATCGTCGAACCGAATGCCCCATTCGCCTTCGGTGGGAGCTTCCAGCATATTCCCGTAGTTGACGCCTCGCCCCAACAGCTCCCAGCCGTTCGGGGTTTGTCCATGCAGCTTGGTGGATGGGATCCCTACTGCAACCAGGGCGAGAAGGATAGAAGTCAGCGTAAGCGAAACAGGCAGACGACAGGTACAGCGCGATAGCATCGAGAGATTCCTTCCGGGGCAACAGGGGATAGCCGGCACCTGGCGTCCGGCCACCCCAGTTTTATCAGAAAACCTCTCCGCCTAAGATCGTTCATTCAATGCGGTAGACCTTCCCCTCCAGCCGCACCAGCACCGGCAGTTCTACCTCCAGAACTCCTTCCAGCGCATCGCGATGCTTCGAAAGAAGCTGGAAGTAGGGCTCGCTGAACCTCTCGATGCTTGTCCATTCCTTGGGGATTTGATCGAGCAATTGGGAGTCGACCCACTGGCCATCCTTCTGGAAGTAGGCGCGATCGCCCGATTGCAGGATCGGAAGCGAAGGTGACGTGTTGGTACCACCGGGTGCGGCCGAGTCGGTGAGCGGTGAGGCCCCGGGAGCGCCAGGTAAAGCCAATCCGCTCAACCCTCCGGCAGCGCCTCCCGCAGGGCCACCGGGCGGCCTACCCGATCCCGATTTGGCAGCAAGTCCCCGCTGCAGAGAACTGCTTTGCGCTGCCAGAGCATCCGACAGATTGTTCGCCTCGATGCTCTTGCGGTTTCCAGCGCGCTGCTGGAAACCCAATTGCCCCGATTCTTCCCCAAGCCGCCTGAGTTCCTCGACCACGCGCGATTCCCGATCGACCGGGGAAGCACCCGGCGCTGTCTCATCTGCCAAAAATGCGGTGTACTCGGTCAGGATACCGTAGCGCTTGGCCAGATCGACCAGCAGTTTGACTCGTTCCGGTGTCTGTCCCTCCAGATCGATCTCATCGATCAGCGAAGCGACGCGACGCGAAGCCCAAAGGGGCGCGATGAAAGCGTTCTCCTGCGGGCGCTGCGGCAAGGTCAAGTTGATCGGCTCGGTCCACTCCTTGTTCTCCCCTGCGACGTTGCCTCGCACCACCAGTTGGACTTGGCCCGTACCTTGGTAACGCCCCACGATTGTCGCCTGGTCTCCCTGGAACAGATCGTAGATCTGCGCCGGTTCCACTTCGCTTAGCGTCAACACCTTGCCAGCAGCATCCCGCAACTCCCAACGAATATCGCTCAGCGCGGGCTGTCCCAGCCTCTGCGAAAGCGCCGACACCGATGCCTCGATCGGCTCCTCGGGAGCCACAAAGTAGGTCTTGCCACGTCCATCACGGCTCAACTGGTTCAGCAGTCGACTGTTGACATCGTGACCGACACCAAAAGAGAACATGCGCACTTTGCGGCTGTTCCACTGCAAGGCCTGAGCGGCGATCTTACGAGGATCTCGCTGGCCGATCGTTGGCACCCCATCCGACAAATGGACTACATATCCGGGGCGATCCGATTTCTCCAGCATCGCCAGTGCATCGCGCAGCCCCATTTCCATGTTGGTCGATCCGGTGGCGGCCAACGAACGGATGAAGCCGCGGGCACTCTCCAGCGATGTCGCATCCGATTTTTCCACCAATGCGGGACGAAAGGTGCTGGCTACCTGATCGTAGACGACGATGCCAAAGCGATCGTCAGGCGACAGATCTTCCAGAACCTCCAGCAGCGCCTGCCGCGCCTGGTCGATCTTCGCGCCCCGCATGCTACCCGACTTGTCCAGTAGCAGAACCACATCCTTCGGAACCTTAGCAGCCTCCGCCAACTTGGGGTCGGCGAAGGCTGCTTGGTCGGGATGAAAGAGCATCAGGAAGTAGCCGGGCTCCTCAGGCGCAGGATGGTAGGCTAACCAGTCGGCCAGTTTGGAATGCTTGCCTGTGGACAGGAGCAGTCGGAAGTTCGAGTTGGGGACCGTCTGATTCGATTCCAATCGCACGGTGGCCGACTGCGCCGTATGCTTTTCCGTCGTCACCGAATGAGTGGGCGAATAGATGCTTCCCAGCGGTTGATCCTGCTGGATGAATGCGGTCAGCCGAACCTTTTCCATCGGCTTGAGGGAATAGCTGCTGGCGCGGAGCGGGACCTGCCACTGCAGCAATCCGTCGGATGACTCAAGAAGCTCCGAGTACCGCAGCGTCACCGTTCGTTCCGCGCCCGGAGGAATCGGGAAGACACTGGTTTCCAGCAGCCCATGACCTACCCACTGGACTAGCGCTGGGTCGCGCATCCGCTGCAGGTGCCCCTGGTAGATGCGCTGCGCCTCATCGCTCGATAAAAGCTGACCGGCAAGCTCTTTCCCATCAACCAGCATCGAAACATCCTGCACCACGGCACCGGGCGGCATCGGGAAAAGACACTTCGCTTCGATCACCCGCGAGCCTTCATTGATGAAGGTTTGGCTAAGCGAGATTTGAGCGACGGAGTTGCGGATCTGAGCGTCGATCTCCAGCGACTTGATGCCATACTGGATCATCGGTGGAGGCGGAGGAGGAGGCGGCAACGGAGGATGGGGAGGAAAGGGGGGGTGAGGCGGCCAGGGACGAGGCAGTCGATGGTGAGCCTCCCCGGCCGACTGATCGATCAGGAACCCCTGAGCCAGGGAGAGCCCCTGCAGGATTCCTAGCCACATGGCTAAACCAATGAGAACGGGGCTTTTCGTCAAAAACCGCCTAGGGATCGTCGACATGATGCGACTCCTTGGGATTCCGTCGATCCGAAAACCAATAGATTCCGTCCCCCGATGAACCAGTCGCCATCCCTCGTCACGATGGTGTATCGGTCCATGAAGAATTTCCTGAAAAGTCAACTTAACACGCTTCAAGTCCGACCTCGATCGAGGATATCACGGGAAGCTGATTCTTAAGAAAAGGGACGCCGCGTGGACGATCGCGCTTTGCCATGACGAGCTGCTGTCCAGAAGGATTTTTCCCTTTTCAGTCAGCCAGACGCCAGGGAAACCGAACAAGTTCCCAAAAACAGTCGTTCCAGGCCAAACACCCGCTGATGGGTTGGACGCATGCCCAACAGCTACCGCTGGAAACATCCCACCGACGGATTCTGTAGCCCCTCAACAGAGTCACCATTTTCTTCTGGGGCGATGGCCAGAGCATGGCCGGGTCGGCCGTGGCACTGGGATTATGTCCGAGTGGCACGGGCGTCCCGCCTGTGCTGGAGTAATCAGTCGACGCAGGAGCCAACTTTGGACAGTTCTTATTCCCGATTGCTTCAGCTGTCCTTTCGGAGCATGATCTGCACTTCCTCGTCGACCGTTCCTAATCCGCTGCTGGGTTATCGTGCGGTCCCACGGGTAGCGACCGAGTTTTTTCCTCGATGCCGTTCTGATGATTCATTACCTCGAAAGATCCGTTTTATGAAGAAATCTCCAGACCAAGAGACGATCGACGCATTCGCGCAACGAAGCGACCGACATGTGATGAAGATCACGATGGCCTTTGCGCTAGGCGGTGCCCTGATGGATATTGGAGCCCATCTGATCTCGTCGCTTTTCTTAAGTGGTGGGGGAGTGTCGATGCTCTGGGGCATGTGGATACCACTTTGCTTTATTACGATCCCGCCAATCCATTACCTGTGTCGGTATATCAAAAACCTGCAAAAGCGAATGGAGGCACTGGAAGCGCGGATCGGAGAGCGTTAAATCCAGACGCGAAAGAATCCCGCTCGGTGGCAGGGCCCGATTGAGGTGTGGCATGTATACCCCGTCCGTGCTGGAAAAGGATAAGACGGACACGAACTCTGTGGTCCATCCGACCATTCGATTGGTCCCTTTGTCTGCCCATCCACTCTGCAACTGAAGATTGCCGAAAGGCCAGTGCAGCCTGATTCCAGCATCACAAAAGATGCGATCCGATGAACTGTAAAGGGCAACTCGATCGGGACGCATTGAATTCCAACGCCATGCGGAAAAATCCTAGATGGACGAAATCCTTCGCCCTCATGACTTCTCGCGACATCTTGCAACTCCCTTCTCGGTTCGCACGAAGCCGCGAAGGTACGAAGCTACGGAGAGCCCAGCCCCATTTGCGATCCCTGCTTGGGTATCCAGTGGACTTTTTCTGTGGGCTGTAACTTTAGGTTACGAATCGAGTCGACAGGTCGAATCAGCATTGGCGGGTCGTCGTGTGTAGACGACTTGTCTGCC
>Ga0315900_10005681_pt1 | contig 17044 bp, 13 predicted proteins | sample LakEriMetagenome_FD_203521 | JGI IMG/M metagenome (GOLD analysis project Ga0315900, IMG submission 203521) | Freshwater fungal communities from buoy surface, Lake Erie, Ohio, United States - Buoy 12 MA114 | ecosystem: Environmental > Aquatic > Freshwater > Lake > Lake biofilm | place: USA: Lake... | reverse complement strand
TTGCCGTTCCAGTCTGGCCGGTTGCCGTTCCAGTCGGGCCGGTTGCCACCAATCCCTGGGCGATTGACCGTTCCAGGAAGTGTAGTCGGGCGGTTGCCGTTCCAGTTAGGCCGGTTGCCACCGATTCCAGGAAGATCGTTGACCCCTGGTCGCGAGAGATCAGGGCGATTGCCACCACCACCGATTCCAGGACGATTTCCTCCCCCTTGGCCTGGACGATTCAAGTCGCCAGGTAGGGTGGTAGGCCGATTGCCACCGCCAGCAACGGGCCGCTCGAACCCGGGAGCAGGCTTGGTTAGGTTCCCGATCGAGGGGCGATCGCCGATCCCAGGCCGATTGCCCTGGCCCGGACGATTTCCACCGTTGGGTAAGTTGTTTCCGCCGTTTGGCAAGTTGTTTCCGCCGCCAGGTCCTGGTGGACGAATCCCGCCACCAGCGCCAGGTCGGTTGCCGCCGCCGATCCCCCCGCCGATACCTCCGCCGATATCGCCAGGAGCGGGACGAGTGGTGGGACGGACGGAACCTGGTTGCAGGGAAGGTCGCTGGGAGTTACCCAGATTTGGCCGAGTTGCACCCGGGGCTGGACGATTCTGAGGCAGCTGCGGGGCAGGCCGCGTGGTTGGAGTCCCACCAATTCCTCCCTGAGGGGGACGACTCAGTGAGTTGCCTCCCAGGTTGGGGATCCCACCAGGAGCCGGCCGATTCGATGGACTACCACCAAGGCCAGGGATTCCCCCAGGCGCTGGTCGCGCCATCGGGTTACCGCCCAGCCCTTGCGTTCCACCCGGAGCAGGACGAGTGCTTGCGCCACCAGGCAAGCGATTGCTACCACCGAGGTTGCCCGGTAGCGTGTTTGGCCGTCCTGCCGCGGCTCCAGGAGCCGGTCGGGCCATGGGAGAGCCCATGCCACCACTCGGCATCGAAGGACGCGCCGCGTTGCCAAACGAAGGTCGGCTTTGTGGCATCTGGACCGGAGGACGAATGTTGCCACCCGATGGGCGACTCATCTGAGGTGCGGGGCGAGCCATGCCGCCCCCCATGGGGGCCGCTCCTGCTCCGCCTACGCGACCCATCGAAGGTCTTGCTCCGCCACCGCCGCCACCTGGTCGCCCCCGACCCTGCGCCAGCAGGTCGTCGGGAGTCGCCACCAAAAGGCCCAGCGCCAGGGCCATGCTACTCCAGGCAAATCCTAACCATTTCATGAAGTGTCACTCCAGTGTGTTTTCAGTTCGAGACGAAGTGTCGCGCTGGAAAAAGCTGCAACCGCTCAATTGCCCGCCGCTGCAGGAGCTGGCGGCTTCTTGGCGACGATGTACTCAAAATCAGGCTCCATGATATCCCCCACCATCCGATCCGAGCCTTTCACGATGTACCTGCCGTTCTCGGTCGGAATCATCGTGAGGGTTGCCCTCGCCTCCGTCCCATCGGGACCTGTCGCTGCAGAATGAAGCACCCAGCCTTCATCCGTAGGCGTCCAAAGACTCTGGCCGAATCCCCCATCGGACTCGAAGTTCCACGAACGAAGCTGTCCTTCGTTGGCATCCCAACCAATCCTCTGCGATGTCTTGCGGATCACCTGGCCATCCTGTTTGATGAGGATGTCGCCGAGCAAAAAGTTCCCGTCTTCGGACCACTTGTAACTGAATTCCACTTTCCCATCGTCTCCTTCGTTGACCCAGTCACCCACCAGCCAGGAGAGCGCTTCCAGCGCTTCCCGAGGTGCCAACGGCTGTGGCTCGGCATAGTCCCGAAGCGACGCCAGTTGGTAACCCTTCTCGGTTTTGTCCCAGATGGCCTGGTATCGCATCACCGCAACCGACGATTCGTCTTTCGTTGCGACCACGCGAGTTCCCTCCGAAATCGTGACTTCGCCCAATTCACGGACCGAGTCGATTTCGACGCCCGTCTTCGCCTGCGGATAGGTCTTGAAGAACTCGGCCAATACCCCCTTCAGCCCTTCCCCGGTGTGGACGACGCCGTTTTCGTCAATCAGTTCTCCCTTCGAGGTGAACATGTCGACCACCTTGTCGGCACTCCCTTCGTTGAACGCCGCCACCAGCTTTTCAGTCGCAGCGACGATCTCCTTTTCCAACGCTGTTAGTTCCCGCGTCTCTGGCTGTTCCTGCGCCGTGGCTGGCGCCGCGGTACCGGTCGCCGCAGTCGCAGGTGCCTGGCCCGCCGTGGCCGGTGGGATCGTCTGAGGCGGGGCTTGCTGAGCCATCACCGAGCTACCGCAGAACCCAAGCACCAAAGAACCAACCAGAAAAGAACGATTCCATGACTTCCAATTCATTCAACTACCCTCGACCGTTTGAAGTTGGCGACCAATCGCGGGACGCATAAGGCGCTGCCCTGCAAGCTCTCAATCAGCCAATGAGAGAGCAACGACTGGGACCGCAAGGACAAGTTACGTGAGCAAGGGGCATCCGACTTTACGCAGCCATGCACCTTGCGCTTCAATCCCCACCATCATAGGCGCCTGGTTGCTTTTCCTGCTAGGGACCACGATTGGCTCTCTGCTTTTTCCTGCTCGTTCCCGTTGGCCTTCCTCAAGAATTTTATGGCTCGAATCGGCGGTGGGACGCGAACCTTAGGCAGGGATTTCGAAGGCAACCAAGTCCCCCATCCCGCTCATTTACCCTGTTTGGGCTGCACCAACTGCCACCCCCACCGATGGAGGTTCCGAGCGTCTAGTTCGCGAGTGTCGGAGTTTCTGGAACCCAGTTGCACGACAATAAGGCGGCTGTCCCCCTGGAGGCTGCTGGAAACCAGACAGGCTCCTGCCGCTTCAGTGGTTCCGGTCTTGATGCCTTCATAGCCCTGGGTGTCGAGCAGCGGATTGGTGTTTTTCCAGAGAATTTCGCGATACGATCCATCCGGCCGATCGATTCGCGCGACGTGTTGACGTTTGGCGACCAGTTCGCGAAGCGACGGCACCTTCATGAACTGGGCCGCCAGCCGCGCCATGTCGATGGCGGAACTTTGGTGGTCTGCAGCAGGAAGGCCGTGGGGATTGGTGAACCGAGTCCCATTCAATTCCAACCTCGCAGCTTCTCGATTCATCGCCTCGACGAAAGCAGCCACCAGTTCGGCCGAACCAGCGGGATTTTTTTCTCTGCCCTTTGGTGCAGTCTCATCCGTGGCATCCCGATCGATGCTTGCCCACCATTCTGCCAGGGCGATCGCCATGTCGTTTCCGGATGGCAGCATCAACCCATGGAAAGCATCCTCGAGCGATACCGATTCGCCAGCTTCCACCAGGGCACTCGATCCCTCGGTGGCATCCGCTTCGCGCGAGAAGGCGACGGGTCGGGCGACCAAATCGGCTCTCCGGGAGATTTCTTGATGAACCAACCAAGCGGTCATGATCTTGGTGGTGCTGGCCATCGGTAGCGGAAGGTCTTGTTGGTGGCCGGCGAGGACTTGGTCGGACTGAGGATCGTAGATGACCCAGGCCTTCGCGGACACATGGGGTCCGCTGGCCTGCAGATCGCTCTGCCGCCGCTCCCGTTCGACTCGCGATCGCTGCTCTTGGGAAGGAATGGGGTCGGCTTCCCAGCGAATCGCTCCTAGGCTCGCCCAAGTCTTCGCTTCAACAATGCCGGTCTCCTCCAGTTGATGCTGTCTCTGGAAGTCTTGAACCGCCGCCAGTGTGGCGGGACCAAATTCGCCATCCTCGGTCAGTCGATCTTTCTCGGGGCGATTCTGATTCAGCGTGCGTTGCAGCGCTAGTACTCTGCGGCCGTTGGAACCGACCTGAAGAGGCGTTTGGTCGGCATCGACCGCATTGGTCTGCTTGGTGGCGAACTGGTCGAAGAGAATCTTTCCAATCTTCCCCATCAGGATTTCCGCAGCATTACGATCTCCCCACGAGCCGTCTTCGTTTCCGGCTGTCAGGATCACGACCACCAGGGTCCGCTCCCCCAAGGGAAGCAATGCGGCGTCTGTTCTCACTTCGGTGACAGCGCCGGTCTTGTGAGGCGCCTTGAGCGACTTGGGAAGTTCACGGAGGATTTTTGTCGTATCGTCGCAGGCTGCTAGGTGAGCCAGCATCACTTCAGACGCGTCGGCGGAAAAAAGTTCTTTGCGGTGGATCTTCGAAAGCAACTGCCCCATCTGCCGAGCCGTGGTGCGTCCCAGTCCATACCGCTGACTGGCCTCCGGTTCCACCGACGTGTCGCGACGAAACACCTTCGAGTGGACATGGGTCTGATCGAAGCCCAGGGAATCCATCGTGCGGTTGACTGCAGCAATTCCTAATCGGTCCAGAAGGAGGTTGGTGGCAGTGTTGTCCGACCAAGCGATCATCAATCGTGCCACCGTCGCCAAGGGCAACCGTGTCCCGGGAGCAAAGTGCTCGGTCAGAATACCAGAACCTGGCACTGCATCTTCCTTGCGCAATTCCAGCAGTTCGTCCGAGGAAACCTCATTCCGGTCGATCTGTCGATAGAGTTCTGCAAGCACCGCAACCTTGATGAGGCTAGCCGTTGGCATCGGTCGGTCGCAGGCGATCTCCAGTAGCGGGGGGGGATCGGCGTCGGTGGATGAGTCGGCCCAGTTGACGTAAATCGCCACCTCGCCCCGATGCTCCTTCACCCATTGTTCAATCTGTCCTTTCCAAGCATCCTGCGCAAAGGTCGGTCTAGCCAATGCAACCAAAATGCCAAGAACCACGCCGATCCCGAAGGAGCGTCGCAGATACTGCCTCCCGACCAACCGAAGCCAAGACTCATCTATTTTTCGGCTCTCGTTCACCATGGAAGGCACCTTGCAGCCTATCAACTCAGCCTACGATTCCTACTCGCAAGGCATCAGCATGATGGAACGCCGGCCAACATGCAAACGACCTCATCGGCTGCGCCAGCGATCCAGCAGGACGGCCCCCAAAATGACGTAACCCAGAACCACTTTCTGGAGGAAGGGGTCAACGCCAAGCAGGTTCATGCCGTTCTGGATCACAGCGATCACCAAGGCACCGATCAAGGTCCCAAGAATTTTTCCTCTTCCTCCGCTGAGCGATGCGCCGCCCACCACCACCGCAGCAATCACCAACAGCTCATACATCGCCCCATAGGTGGCCGCGCCACTTTGCAGCTGACTGCTCAGAAGAACACCACCCAAACCTGCCATCGCCCCGCACAGGGTGTAGGCGATCAGCACCACTCGCCGCACCCCAATGCCGCTCATTCTTGCCGCTTCCGCATTGCCTCCCACTGCGTATAGAGCGCGCCCGAACGTGGTTCTCCCCAAGATCCAGTGGAATGCGATGTAAAAGCCGATCATCAGCCAGACGGCGACCGGTACTCCGATCCATCGTCCCTGCCCCAGCACGCGAAAGGATGCAGGAAGCTGGTCGATCGATTGCCCTTTGGAGAGCATGAAGGCATGACCGCTGGCGATCAGCATGGTGGCCAAAGTCGCGATGAAGGGCGGGACGCGCAAGTAGGTGACCCAGAGGCCATTGAGCCATCCATGCAGGGCACACAGGAGGATCGCCAGGCCACTCCAACCGACGACCGCCTGCCAGGTGGCATCGACCCCACCGGAGAATTTGGCGATTCCCTGACAGGCCACCACGGCAGAAAGAGCAATCAGGCTTCCCACCGACAGGTCGATCCCGCCGGTCAAGATCACCAACGTCATTCCGATCGCTACCATCGCGATGACCGTAATCTGATTGGCGACATTGATCAGATTCTCACGCTTCAGAAAACTTGATCCCGACACCTCCTTGGGGACCGCCACTCGAACTCCCTCCCAACCAGGAAGACGCTGAGCAAGCTCGGATACGATCGACCAGCCTCCTGCCTGGGAGCTGCACAGCAGCAACGGCGTCGGCGCACCGGAGGGGTGCTCCTGGGCGGCTCGCCGAAAATCCGGAGGTCCTCCCTGCACGGTCTTCGTCACGCGACCAGCAGGGAGCGCACCATGCAAGCGATCGATCAGTCGCTGGTCTTCTTCACTGGTGCTGCCCACTAGCCAGATCGGTTGATCGGTTCGCTGGGCCACCGCGAGCAACTGCTCCGCAGCACCTTCCAGCCCTGGCGGCTGGCGCTGCCAAGTCAGGGCACTGAGTGTCGCGATCATCCCGGCCAGGACGAAGGCCATGCCATAATCCGCAAGCAAAGATCTCCACCAGGTGGACACCCTGACGCGATGACTATTCCGGCCACTGCTCTGCATTTCAGCCATCCGTCTTGTCCCTATCTGCTCCTACGGCCGCCGACAAAAGATCGCTGGCGCTAATCTTTCGCGGATCGAGAATCTCCGAAACGATCCTGCCTCGATGCATTACCACTATCCGATCGCTCATACCAATCAACTCCTCGAAATCGGAGCTGATCCAAAGGATGGCACAGCGACTTTGAGCCAGTCGGACTATCCAGCGATAGACATCGACGCGGGCACCCACGTCGACTCCCCGCGTCGGTTCATCCAGAATCAGGACTCTGGGATCGCGCTGGATCCATTTGCCCAACACCAATTTCTGCTGGTTTCCGCCACTGAGCAATTTGGCGGGGATTCGGGGGGCAGATGGCTTCCAGCCCAGTGCAGTCTGCTGCCGGTCATAGGCCTGTCGCTCCTCCAACCGTCGCATCCAACCGCCAAGAGCAAATGAGGAGAGGTTGGGTAGCGAAAAGTTTTCGATCAGCCCATGATCGATGATCAGCCCCTGTTTTTTCCGATCTTCCGGCAGAAAGCCGATCCCAAGCCGCATGGCATCTTGAGGCCCCCGAAGCGAGATGGGCTGCCCATCCAGTTCGATGCTCCCAGTCTCCCGCCGGTCCAATCCAAAAAGCAGCCTTGCCAGCTCCGTGCGGCCAGCGCCCACCAGTCCCGCAACGCCCAGGATTTCCCCTTCGTGCAACTCCAGCGAGACATTCTGGACGCTGTTCCCTCGGCCAAGCTGCCGACATTGCAGCACAACCTCCCCTCGATCTGCCGACTCCTTGGGATACTCCGACTCCAACGGTCGGCCCACCATGGCTTCGATCAGCGGTTTCCTTTGCCAATGCGAGACGGGGCCTTGGGCAACCGTTCGTCCATCGCGAAGGACGACGATCCGGTCGGCGATCTGAAACACTTCCTCCAGCCGATGGCTGACGTAGAGAATCGCCAGGCCTTCCGCGCGCAGGGTGCTTAGGAATTCGAGCAGCCGCTGGCTTTCGCGTGGTGTCAGCGCAGCCGTCGGTTCATCCAGGACCAGCACGCGCACCTTGCGCAGCAAACATTTGGCAACTTCCACCATCTGCTGTTCGGCCACCGATAGCCGGCCGCAAGCAGCATCCAGATCGATCGAGATCCCAAGTCGTTGAAAGATCTCTTGCGCTGACACGGCCTCCTGCCGGCGAGAAATCATCCCCAGAGGCCGTCTGTGACCCAGGAAAAGATTGTCGAGCACACTCAGTTGGGGAACGAGAAAAAACTCTTGGTGGATCACCCCGATTCCGGCTTGAAGCGCGGCTGCTGGGTCGGGGAGTCGAACTGGTTGTCCATCCATCCAGATCGATCCACCGTCGGCCTGCGTCGCACCTGCCAGCAATCGAATCAGGGTGCTCTTGCCAGCGCCGTTGGCTCCCATCAAGGCGACGACCTCCCCCGAATGCAACTCGAGCGATACCTCCTCCAGTGCCTGGACACCAGGAAACGACTTGCTGATCTGGGTGACTTGCAAGCAAGGCGCGTTCAATCGAAGTCCTTTCGTCTTCCCACAGTTCAGGCTATCCATGGGCTAGCCTGCGTTGTTCCAGCAAAAAAAAAGGACATGGAAACGCCAGTGGTCTCCATGTCCTTCAATAGAACGAAGGCGATCGGCCCTAGGGCCAGTACGCCCTTATTTCTGTTCCTCACCAGGTGCTCCAGCCCCCTTCACATCGGTGGGCATCCCCAGATTGCCGATGTTGGTGGGATCGCTGGTGTCCTTGAATCCTTCTCGCTTGGTGGGATCTTCCTTCACCGGCCCACAGCCGACGATCGAAGGAATCGCCATCAAACAGAAAAGCAGTGCCAACGCTTTCGAAATTCGCATCCTCAATCTACCTTTTGCTTGCGATTAGTTCTCGTCGATGCCCTTGCCCGCCACCGGGTTCTTGCTGTCTGCAACACCGTTGATGATCATCCACACCACCGGGTCGATGTTGGCAGCAATCGTCGAAACCGAACCATCCCCACGAGCGACGTTGATGGCACCGGAGTGCATCGAGCTGGCGCCGGGCCATTCGTTGTTTGGACCCCAAGCGGTCAGGTAGGTCGGGGTGAATGCATGCGGTCCAGCGCGGAACCAAGAGCAGCCACCTGGGCGATTGTTTCCATCGGGGAAGCGATACCAACCCAGTTCGGCACCCTCACCGCAGACAGGCGCGAAAACAAACGCCGATCGGAAGACAGCCTCGCCACCGCGCAGACGTCGCTTGCCGGTGTTCGATCCCGGCGGGCGATCCCACAGACCCTTGCCCCACTTGAATCCGTACGATTCACTTTCAGCGACGACGATCGTGTTGGAAGTACCGTCGGTGATGTCGGCCATCGTCATGTCGCGACCGATGGTGAAAAGCCCCGAGAAGTCGGCGGTGTCGCCAACATCATTCAGGTACGGAGGATTCCACCAGTTGCCCAGCCATGCTTCTCGCCACCAGTGGTAGCCTTCCGAACCAGCGTAATTGGTCACCGATATCCCATGGGTCTCGCTGGCCTTCTTATAACCGGCATCCGAAGGGCACAGGAACGATGGAACGCGGTGCGAAACGACCGGTTGTCCCCAAACGCGAATGCTTTTGTCGGTCGCGTCGTAAATCGTTGTCTGTTCGATGTAAGGAAGGATCGCGAAGCACCAAGTGTAGTGGTATGGCAGTTGCGGATTGGGCGTTCCGCCGACTCCAAGAACACCACTCTGTGGGAACGCACGCATGGCCGAATGGTAGTTTTGCAGCGCCAGGCCAATCTGCTTCAGATTGTTGGTGCAGCTCATACGGCGAGCGGCTTCACGAGCGGCCTGAACCGCAGGAAGCAACAAGCCAACCAGAACTCCGATGATGGCGATCACCACCAAGAGTTCTACCAGCGTAAATCCCAACCGGGACTTACCAGGACAACGTTTCATCGGAACCTCCATACGAATAGAAAAATGACGGCTGCAAAAGCCTCAAATAGAACGCCAAATCATCAAGACAAGTGGACCTTCTACCGTTCCGTTCGATCCTTCTACTCCTTCGGGGGAGGACCAATGAACCCCTAAGGATGACCATCTCCGGAACCTCTTCTCTAACACTATCTACCGTGAAGTGTACCGGATGATAATGCAGGATCAAGATAAATAAAGGGAATCTATCCTCCATTAGAAAGCCTTCTAGGCTGGTTTTGGTAACCCAGTAAGCGTGGATTTCTCATTTTTCTTTTCACGCTGGAAGCCGCCTCTACCTAGGCTTGGGGCTTGCCGCCAGGCCAAAACGTAGTCTGGCGACTCCTGCCGGGCGGCTCAGCCGAATAGCTACCGGGGTTGGAAAACCCCTGGTTCACTGCCATTCCTATGGGTTTTTGCCACCCCTTGGGCCGAAATCGCTACAGAACGGCAGCAATGCATCCAAGATTGGACCTGCCAGAAGCGACGGACCTGCATCCCTGCGTTGAGCCAAGTCTCCGCCGTCGGGAATGGTAGAAGACTGGGCCGGGGGTGACGGCTAGCTAAGAGCGCCCCTAGCGAAAACGCTGGCTTTGTTTTTCTTTTGCCTTCGTCCACAAAGGGGCGCGAAGGTCTGTGTTCAGGGTAATCCCAAGGGACGGAATCGGAAAAGCCGCACTTGCCATTGTCCCTGTCGCGACGCATCGGTCGGGTGGATTTGTAGCGCGATTTGCAATGGACCTACCAAGGCGCTCGATTGGATGTCGGCGGCTGGAATGCCGTTGATCCAGGTTTGAATCCGTTCCTTCTCCCATCGCACCCGTAAGGCGTTCCACTGGCTGGCCTGAAAGGCCGCTCTTGCCGCTGGGTTCTTCTCCAGTGTTTGAAGCCACTTCCCGTTGGTCATGTCATAAAGAGCACCTGTCCATTGCCGCTGGCTACCGTCGCATTCGACCTGGATCCCTTGCCACGGTTCCGATTGAGAGTTTGGGGCCGGTTTCCCGATGAGGATTCCGGCATTCAGATTGTTTCCATTCAAGCGAAATTCGAGAAACAGTTCCCCATCACCAACGGAATTTTGGTGGACCAGAATCGCATCTTCCCTCCCCCCCGTCCAGTTCCCGATCAGTAGCGGGGACCGGGCCATGAATGCATCGGCCTGTCCCTGGGAACGCCAAGGCGCCATGGACTGGCCATCCCACAATTCCCGCCACACCTCGGGAGGTCCTTGGAGATCGGGCGCTTCCACAAATCGCTCCTGCGAGAGAGCGGATTGGGAACTAGAAAACGAAGAGATCGCCAAAAAGATGGTGCAGGTAGCACACCTCCAGCCAGCCGTCTGCAGACGGCTGCGGGTGCCTGCGAACCATCGCTTCTCAGGGCGATCCAGCGACCAACCAATGGCTTGCCAAGGCAAAGCAAACCAACATGCAGATCCAGACAACGTCCAGAAAATGCCAGTACGCAGCACAGAACTGAACCCCATAGTGTCGCTCATGATCGTACCACTTCAGCAACGAACCGATGAAGACCCACGCCAGGGCGATGATCCCGCCCAGCACATGAAGAGCATGAATCAGCACCAGGAGATAGGTCATGGCAAATGCGGAAAGGGCCGGGGACGCCGATCGTTGATGCTGGGTGAGCAACTGCTGCATCGATGGCCATTGCACCACCAGGAAAATGACCGAGAAAAGAAATGCAGCACCGGTCAGCCAAGTCAATCGTCGGTATTGATCGACTTTCGCAACCTGCGAGGCCCAGTGCAGCAGCCCTGAGACGACTAGCAACGCCAAGGTGCTCCACCAGAATCCTGAGGGAATGTGGAGCGGTTCCCGCATCGCCTCCCGCTGCTCGGGCGTTCGCAAGGCGACGTAAACGGCGTAGAGAATCAGCGTCGAGAGAAAAAACATTCCCAGCGAACCCAGCCACAGCCAAGCTCCTTGCCGCAGTCGTCGATCGACCGGCAGCAAAGGAATCGAAGCTTTCGGAGTCGCGGGTTGTAGCGGCATCTGGCCGACTTCATCCATCCTTCGGTTCCCTCAGTTCCTTCGCCAGTCGTGGCCCACACGTTCTTTGAGCCGAACCATTCCGACCGACTTATGCCATCCCCGAGGTGACTTTCAGCCATTCCTTGGTAGGGAGAGAAAGATCTCCGAGTCCCTAGTCGGCACCGAACATCTCACCCCGATCTGGCGATCGCAGATTTATTTCCCAGGATGATCAGGTGTCCTCCGCAGGCCCAACCGGCCTGCCGTTCCTGGCAGGCCAAAGCCTCGGGGATGATTCAATACCATCCAAAAATAACCGCAGGCGGCGCGGTTCGATCACCAGATCCTGACCCTTTTCTCTGGTTCGATATACATCGAGTCTCCCGGCTGGATGGCAAACGCGTCGTAGAATTTGTCCATATTTGACAGGATGCCGTTGCAACGATATTGGCTGGGGGAGTGCGGATCGGTCAGCAGGCGTTTGCGCAATTCCGTTTCCCGGTACTTGCGTCTCCAAACCTGCGCCCAGCCACCGAAGAAGCGCTGATCGCCCGTCATGCCATCGATCATCGGAGCTGGTTTGCCACCGAGCGAAAGTTGGTAGGCATCGTAGGCAACCGCCATGCCTCCCAGGTCGCCGATGTTTTCCCCGAGGGTGAACTTGCCGTTGACGGCCATATCCGGGAATGGCTTGTACTCAGAATACTGCGTCACCAGTTGCTCGCTTCGTCGCTCAAACTCCTCACGGTCCTTTTCGGTCCACCAGTTTCTGAGGTTCCCATCGCCATCGAACTGACTTCCGCTGTCATCGAAGCCATGGCTGATCTCGTGCCCGATGACGGCACCAATTCCGCCATAGTTGACCGCATCGTCTGCCTGGAGATTGAAAAAGGGTGGTTGAAGAATCGCGGCAGGAAAAACGATTTCATTCATGAGAGGATTGTAGTAGGCATTGACGATCTGAGGTGGCATGAACCACTCGGTTCGATCGATCGGTTTGCCCAGCTTTGCCAGTTCGTAGTGGTGTTCGAACTCTGCGATCTTGTCGAGATTGCCGACCAGATCATCCGGTTTGAGTTGCACGGAGCTGTAGTCTTTCCAACGATCGGGATAGCCGATCTTGGTGGTGAATTTCGAGAGCTTCTCCAGTGCCTGCTGTTTGGTTCCGTTGCCCATCCATGCCAAGTTTTCGATCCGCTTGGCGAAAGCGGTCTTTAGGTTGGCGACCAATTGCTCCATGCGAGTTTTCGCCTCCTTGGAGAACGAGGCTTCGACATACATCTGCCCGACCGGCATGCCCAATCTTCCGTTGCACATTTCCACGCCACGTCGCCAGAGTGGCTTTTGTTCCGTAACGCCGCTCAGAGCCGTCTCGTGGAATGCGAAGTGGCGATCGACCATCGCTTGATCGAGCGCCGGGGCGTAATGATCGATCAACGAGAAAAGCAGGAAGTCATTCAACGACTCCAGCGATGCCTCCTCGAAAATCTGATTGGTTTCCTCGAAGAAGGAAGGCTGTCCGACGATCAGCGAACCTTCCGCTTGGTAGTCCATCCCTCGGCTGTAGGCATCCCAGTCAAACTTGCTCAGCAACTGCTTCACCTGATCGACGGGCATTTTGTTGTAATTCTTGACCGGATCGCGCAGTTGCACCTTCTCCCACTGAGCTTTCGCAAAACGGGTTTCCAGGTCGATGACATGCTGAGCCGCTTTGGTTGGATCGGGATGCCCTGCCGCCTGGAACATCGTCTCCGCGTACTTTTGGAGTGCGGCGCGGGCTTCGGCGTAGCGACCCTCCTCTTTGAGGTAATAGTCGCGGTCGGGAAGCGTGGTGCCCGACTGCCCCATGTAGACGGCATACTGATCCGACTTCCTCGCATCCGGTTCGACTCCCATGCCGAAGAATCCTCCGATGCCGACTCGACTAAGTTCGCCGGCCATCTCCGCCCACTGGGACTTCGATTCAATCGCCTGAACCTTTCGAATCAGTGCAGCGATTGGCTGAAGCCCTTTCTGATTGCGATCCTCAAGGTCGACATAGGAACGGTACAGCGAACCGACCTGCGCGGCGGGACCGGTAGCGGCTGGATTATCCGCCGCTTCTTCGATCAGTTTGCGAATCAATGCCTTGTTGGCATCGTCGAGTACGGAGAAGGAGCCGTAGTTCGATTGGTCCTCAGGGATCTTGGTGGTTTCCAGCCAGCCGTCGTTCATGTACTTGTAAAAGTCATCGCCTGGCTTGATCTGCCGGCTGCGGTATTGCTGTTCGATCCCAGAGGCAACGCTTTTGGGTGCCTCCTGGGCGACACAGGGCGATACCAACATCGCGACCAACATCGCGACGGCCGCGCGACGCATGCGATGAGCCGATCGTTTCCGAAGGGGATCGGAAGAGTCAGTCCTGCCCAACCTGTATCGGATGGAATCACGCATCGGCAAGCTCCTGCAATGCTCTAGGTTTGATTGAAATGGTTGCCAGAGGCAAAAGCCGCTGGCATCGAATTGGCTCCAGTTTCCCGCTGCATGCGATTTTCAGCAGCGAATGGACAAAGCCCTAACGGGATGCTGTCAGGCAACCGCCTAATCTCCCGCTGGCCATACCCAACCGGTTGCCCACCAGTTGCAACGTACAGTAGCGGCGCGGCGAAGGATCGACAACCAGCGATCGGGCCAGTGGCGGTGGGTGGATCGACTTCCCGTCGGTTTTTTTTAAGAGTTCGAACGTCGATCTGCTGAAAAAGCGATTCTTTTCGTGATCCTTGCCTTCCCTCGTGAATCGAGCCCCGGGCGGCGGGATCGACTGGAGCAGAACGTGGGTCAATCGGTTGCCGAGGTGTTTTCAGGAGGCATCAGCCGCCGCCGTTCCTGGGGGTACTTGCGAAACCATGCGGCCACCAGCGCCAGCTGCTCCGATTGCTCACCGCTGGCGACCCTTGCCGACTTGGTCGGCAGGCCCAATCCTTCGCTCAATCGACCGACCAACTGCCGCAGGCCGGAGCGGGATTGAGGGAGCCTGTGAGCAGCGATGACTTGGCCGCGGTCGATCTGATAGGCGATCCCCTGTTGGTCGTGGCCGGGAAGTGCATAGAGTCCGTGGTAGAGCTTTCTGGCGGCATGCTGGCGGACGATGCGCTCTCTCAGCCACTGAAGCCTGCGCCAATCCTCGCGAAGTCGCATTGCGTCCTCAAACAGCAGTCGTTGGGATGCCACCACCATCTTCTGCTGCAACTGCTCGATCACCTCTTCGCCTTCCCCCTCTAAGAACCGGATGCAGGCATCGACTTGCCTCTGGTAGGCTTGCCGTGTGCAGCCCTGGGTGCAGGGTGCTAAGCAAGTACCGATTTCCCTTCGTAGGCATCCTGCGCGGGCCTGTTCAAAGAGCACCAATTGCCCGGAGAAATCGATCGGCGTCTTCTGGTTGCAATCGCGAAGCCGAAAACTTCGCTGCAGCACTTCGGCCACGCGCCGCAGTCGCGAAGCGCCCCAGAATGGACCGGCCCAGTGAATCGCCTGCGCATCAGGTTGGCGGCTGACGTACAGTGTCGCCGCGGGACCGCGTCCCAGGCACAGGAACATCGGGCGCTGCCGCTTGGGCATCCCCTGCACGTTCCAGCGAGGCTCAAATCTCCGGATCAGGTCCTGTTCGCGCAACAGCGCCGCAAACTCGCTCGGCTGCGGCTCAATCACAATCTCCACTGCATTGCGGCGAATCTTCCCTGCCTTCTCCTCTTCATTGCCTGGCAGGAAATAGCTAAGCAGACGCGACCGCACGCGTTTCGATTTCCCGACGTAAATCAGCCTCCCGGCGACATCCAGCATGCCGTAGACCGCCGGTCGCTGCGGCGCTTCGGACCTGACCCAATGCCGAAGGGTTTCCGGTGAATCGCCACGACCGCGCCAAAGTGGGGGCTGGGGATAAGGAAGCCAGCGATCAGGCCCGAATCCCTCAAACGGACCCTCGTTGGTCGCCGGAAAAGTTGACGTGCCTTCGGCCGGCAGTTCTTCTCCCAGCAGCGTTGGTTCCATCGAACGCTTCCTTCGCCTTCCCTGACCTGCCCTCGGACTTTTCGACTCCATCGATCGCGCAAGCTACCAGATCCTGGTTGGTCGATCAATCTCGCCAGCTGGGGAGGTGACCTATCCACGGCATAGGGGGAAATGCTACGATTTTCCAAGGCTTTTCCGATTCCTCATGCGGTCATTCCCTGCGAGCGGCCAGGCGGTCCCGCTACCAGGCGATCGCCCTTTGCGGTCGGAACAGCAGGGCAGCGGTACTCAAGGAGTCCCCGCATGCCGAACCGAATCGCTCCGTGATCCTGGTCCCTCCCCTGGATCTTGTCTTGATCTTCTGGTCCGCAATGGAAAGGGTCCTGATTGATGTCCCCGCTGCTGCTTGCGATCGGTCTGTATATGGCCGTCACTGTCGCTATCGGCCTCTACGCGTCCCGCCGCGTCCACGGCGCGAAGGACTTCATGGTGGCAGGCCGCTCCCTTCCCTTCTACATGAACTTCGCCTGCGTCTTTGCGACCTGGTTTGGCGCAGAAACACTGCTGTCGATCTCGGCGACCTTTGCGCGCGACGGACTATCGGGGATTTCGGGGGACCCTTTCGGCGCCGCATTCTGCCTGGCGATGGTGGGGCTCTTCTTCGCCCGCAGCTTCTATCGCATGAACCTGCTGACCATCGGAGACTTCTATCACAAACGCTACGGCAAGGTGGTGGAAGTTATCACCTCCCTGGCGATCACCCTGTCGTACCTGGGGTGGACCAGCGCTCAGATGACTGCTCTGGGACTGGTGCTCTATGTGCTCGGGGATGGAGCGTTCACCCTCAATCAGGCGATCCTCATCGGTTCGGTCGTCGTTTCGATCTACACCCTCTTTGGCGGCATGTGGTCGGTGGCGCTGACCGACCTGGTCCAGACGGCTGCGATCGTCATCGGACTGCTGTTGGTCGCCTATTTCCTTGCTGGTCAGGCGGGTGGCGCCGGCAAGGTGCTACAGCAAGCCTCCGAGGCGGGGAAGTTCCGCTTCTTTCCGGAAGGAGATGCCAAGGTGTGGTGGGCCTGGGCCGCCGCGTTCATCACCTTCGGGTTGGGATCGATTCCCCAACAGGACGTTTTTCAGCGGGTCACCAGCGCCAAGGATGAAAAGACGGCAGTGGCCGGAACACTTACTGGAGGCTTCTTCTATTTTCTCTTCGCCTTCATCCCGATGTTCATCGCCTACGCAGCGGTGGTGATCGATCCCGCCTACAACGACCTATTCGCCAGCGAGGATTCACGCGAAATCCAACGCATCCTCCCCGATCTGATTCTCAAGCGGACTCCCTTGTGGACCCAGGTGCTATTCTTCGGCGCGCTGCTGTCGGCGATCCTTTCCACCGCCAGCGGAACCCTTTTGGCCCCCTCCAGCCTCTTCACCGAGAACGTCATCCAGCCATTCATCAAGCACCTGGACGACAAGCATCTGCTGTGGGCCTTGCGCTCGGTCCTGATCCTTTTCTCGATCGCCGCCACTTGGTTCGCGGTCAACTCCACCAGCACGATGTATGAGATGGTGCAGAATGCCTACAAGGTGACGCTGGTGGCTGCCTTCGTTCCGCTGGCCTTCGGCGTCTTCTGGCCCAAAGCGTCGACGCAAGGGGCTCTCTTTTCGATCCTGCTGGGTTTGGGGACCTGGCTTGCGATGGAAAAGTATCTACCAGAGGCTTCCGAGCATCCGTGGGCGATCGTCCCCCCGCAGATCGTCGGCTTGGGTGCTTCGATCTTCGGCATGCTGGCCGGTGGCCTGTTGCCCCAGTGGATCCCGTCGGTACATCTGGATGACGAGGAGTTCCAGCAGAAGCAGGAAGGACGCAAGAGTGTCGCCTCCCATTAGCTCAGTAGTCACTTCCGGTCGGCTGCGGCGGCAGGGTGGCCAGCGATGAACGCGC
>Ga0315900_10005679_pt1 | contig 17048 bp, 5 predicted proteins | sample LakEriMetagenome_FD_203521 | JGI IMG/M metagenome (GOLD analysis project Ga0315900, IMG submission 203521) | Freshwater fungal communities from buoy surface, Lake Erie, Ohio, United States - Buoy 12 MA114 | ecosystem: Environmental > Aquatic > Freshwater > Lake > Lake biofilm | place: USA: Lake... | reverse complement strand
CCCTGGACCGACGCCTGGCGCCGCTTCCGGCGCCACCGGCTCGCCTGGTGGAGCCTGTGGGTGCTCGGCGTGCTGGTGCTCGCGGTCCTGATCGGGCCGCTGATCTACACCGTCGGCATCGCCGACATCGACTTCAAGGCGCGGCTCGCGCCGCCGAGCGTCGCCCACCCGCTGGGGACCGACGACCTCGGCCGCGACCTGCTCGCGCGCATGCTCTACGGCGGGCGCATCTCGCTGGCGGTCGGGCTCGCGGCGATGCTGATGGCCATCACCGTTGGCGTGATCGTCGGCGCGATCGCCGGCATCTCGCGCGGCTGGGTCGACGCGGTGCTGATGTGGGTGACCGACCTGTTCCTGAGCCTGCCGCAGCTGCCGCTGCTGCTGCTGCTGATCTTCCTGTTCCGCGAGAGCCTCAAGGCGCTGTTCGGGCTTGAGGTCGGCATCTTCATCCTGATCGTCGCCGTCATCGGCGGGTTCCGCTGGATGCCGGTGGCGCGGCTGGTGCGCGCGCAGTTCTTCAGCCTGCGCGAGAAGGAGTTCGTCGAGGCGGCGCGGGCGCTCGGGGCGTCGGTGCCGCGGCAGGTCGTGCGCCACATCCTGCCCAACAGCCTGGGGCCGGTGATCGTGGCCGCCACCATCGACGTGGCCGCGGCGATCATCGCCGAGTCGACGCTGTCCTTCCTCGGGCTGGGCTTCCCACCCGACATCCCGACCTGGGGCCGGATCCTCTACGACGGTCGCGACTACATGGACATCGCGATGCACTGGGCGCTGTTCCCGGGGCTTGCGATCTTCATCACGGTGCTGACCATCAACTTCATCGGCGACGGGCTGCGCGATGCGCTCGACCCGCGCCGGGTGCTCTGACGGGGTGCGCGCGTGGCGCTGCTCGAGATACGCGGCCTGAAGGTGCATTTCGCCACCGACGACGGCTGGCTGCACGCGGTCGACGGCGTCGACCTCGACCTCGAGGCCGGCCAGACGCTGGGCGTGGTCGGCGAGTCCGGCTGCGGCAAGAGCGTCACCGCCAAGACCGTGCTCAAGCTGATCGACATGCCGCCGGGTCGCATCGTCGAGGGCGAGGTGCGCTGGCGCGGCCGCGACCTTGTGCCGCTGGGCTCGGCCGAGATGGACGAGATCCGCGCGCGCGAGATCGCCATCATCTTCCAGGAGCCGATGACCAGCCTGAACCCGGTCTTCACCGTCGGCGAGCAGATCGCCGAGTCGGTGCGCCGGCACGAGGGCCTGTCGCGGCGCGACGCGCGTGATCGCGCGATCGAGATGCTGCGTCGCGTACGCATCCCCAACCCCGAGCGTCGGGTCGACGATTATCCGCACCAGTTCTCCGGCGGGATGCGCCAGCGTGTGATGATCGCGATCGCGCTGGCCTGCAGCCCGCAGCTGCTGATCGCCGACGAGCCCACCACCGCGCTCGATGTCACGATCCAGGCGCAGATCCTCGACCTGATCGCCGAGCTGAAGGCCGAGACCGGCACGGCCGTCATGCTGATCACGCACGCGATGGGCGTGGTCGCCGAGGTCGCGCAGCGGGTGGTCGTCATGTACGCCGGCAAGGTGGTCGAGGAGGCGCCGGTCGAGGCGCTGTTCGAGCATCCGCGCCATCCCTACACGCGGGGTCTGATCCGGTCGATCCCGCGCATCGATCTCGCTGCCACGCAAAAGACCCGGCTCGAGGCCATCCCTGGCGCGGTGCCCCGGCTGATCGAGCCGGGGCCGGGCTGCCGCTTCGCGGGGCGCTGCCGGCATGCGACCCCGGCCTGCTCGACGCAGACGCCGGTGCTGCGCGAGATCGTGCCCGGCCACCGCGTGGCCTGCCTGCATGACGAGGTGGTGCAATGAGGCGCGCCGCGGCCGCTCCCGTGGCGGGACGAAGGAGGGTGTCGTGAGCGAGCCGCTGCTGCGGGTGCGCGATCTGGTCAAGCACTTCCCGGTACGCGGCGGCCTGCTGCGCCGCGAGACCGGGCGGGTCCATGCGGTCGACGGGGTGAGCTTCGAGCTCGCCGCCGGCGAGACGCTCGGCGTGGTTGGCGAGTCGGGCTGCGGCAAGAGCACGATGGGGCGCTGCATCCTGCGCCTGATCGAGCCGACCTCCGGCCAGGTCTGGTTCGACGGGCGCGAGGTCACGGCGCTGCCGCCCGGCGAGCTGCGCGCGCTGGCGCGCGAGATGCAGATCGTCTTCCAGGATCCGTACGCATCGCTGAACCCGCGCATGACGGTGGGCGCGATCGTCGGCGAGGCGCTGGTCATCCACGGCCTCGCGCCGGACGCCCGCGCCCGGCGCGAACGCATCGTCGAGCTGCTCGAGACGGTCGGCCTGTCGGCCGACCACATGCGCCGCTATCCGCACGAGTTCTCGGGCGGCCAGCGCCAGCGCATCGGCATCGCCCGCGCGCTGGCGGTGTCGCCCCGGCTGGTGGTCTGCGACGAGGCGGTGTCGGCGCTCGATGTCTCGATCCAGGCGCAGGTCATCAACCTGCTCGAGGACCTGCAGGAGCGCCTCGACCTGACCTACATCTTCATCGCGCACGACCTGTCGGTGGTCGAGCACACCAGCACGCGGGTGGCGGTGATGTACCTGGGGCGCATCGTCGAGATCGCCAGCGCGAAGGACCTCTACACCCGGCCGCTGCACCCCTACACCGAGGCGCTGCTGTCGGCGGTGCCGATTCCCGATCCCAAGGTCAGGCGCCAGCGCATCCGGCTGCAGGGCGATGTGCCCAGCCCCATCAACCCGCCGTCGGGCTGCCGCTTCCATACCCGCTGCCCGATCGCCGACAAGGATCGCTGCGTGCGCGAGGCGCCGCCGCTGCGCCAGAGCGCCGACGGACACTGGGTCGCCTGCCACCTGCGCGGCTGAGGCGCCCGCCCCGCTGCGAGCCGTCGGTGTGCCCCGAGTGTCGAGCTCGGAGCGGCGATCGGCGTCGCGCGTCGCCTGGTCGGGCCTAGGCGATACCCCCGTGTGCACCGCGCAGCCCGCTCGCGCGATGGACCCGGCGTTCGATGGCCTGCGACAGCGTCGCCGGCGGACCGCTCTCCAGCAGGGTAAAGCGCCGTCGCGCCCGCGTGATGGCGGTGTAGATCAGTTCGCGGGTGAGCAGCGGGTTGGCCTCGGGCGGCAGCACCAGAACCGCGTGGTCGAACTCGGATCCCTGAGCCTTGTGGACGGTGAGGGCGTGGACGGTCTGGACCGCGGTCAGGCGCAGCGGATGCACCCAGCGCACGCCGCCCGGCGATCCGGCGTCGGCGAAGGCGATGCGCAGGGCGTCAGCGACCCGACCGTCAGGCAGCGCGCGCGCGATGGGCAGCGTCACGCCGATGTCGCCGTTCATCAGGCCCAGCGCGGCATCGTTGCGGGTCACCATGACCGGGCGTCCGGCATACCAGCCGTCGGCGGCCGGGATGAGGCGGGCTTCGTGCAGCAGGCTGGCCAGCCGCTGGTTCAGGCCGCTGACGCCCCAGGGCCCGTGGCGCAGCACGCACAGCAGCTGCAGTCGTGCGTGCGCCGCAAGGACGGCGCGGGCCCATGCGTCGCGATCGTCGGGCGGCGCGTCGGGCGCCGGTCGTTGCGTGCGCAACCGATCGAGCCACGCGCGCAGGCCGGGGTGGTCGTCATCGCCCTCGATCAGCCACTGCCAGCCCGCGGGGTGGTCGTGCCGCTCGAGGCGCCGCCGTCCCAGGTCGGCGCCGCCCGCGTCGAGCAGGGCCTGGGCCTGGACGGCGTCGCCGCGATTGACGGCGGCGGCGAGCCGGCCGATGCCGCTGTCGGCGGCGAAGCGGTGGCTGTGCCGCAGCATGACCACGGCCTGGTCGAGCGGTGCGCCGTTGGCGTCGAGCAGGGTCTCGGGCAACGGGGCGCCGCCCAGCTGCGCCAGCCATCGGGCGGTCTCGGGCGTGTAGCGGCCGCGCGCCGCATCCGCGCACAGTTCCCCGAGCACCGCGCCGGCCTCCACCGAGGCGAGCTGGTCGCGGTCGCCGAGCAGCACGAGCCGCGCATGGGGTGCGAGCGCGGCCATCACGGCGGTCATCATCTCGAGGTCGACCATCGAGGCCTCGTCGATCACCAGCACATCGAGCGGCAGCGGATCGCCGGCGTGATGGCGCAGCGCGCGGGTGTCGGGCCGGCTGCCCAGCAGCCGGTGCAGGGTGCTCACCCGGGTCGGGATCGCCGCGCGCAGCGCGTCGACGTCGCCCAGGGCGGCCAGCGGCAGCTGCGCGACCGCGCCGGCGATCGAGGCGTTCAGGCGCGCCGCCGCCTTGCCGGTGGGGGCGGCCAGGCGGATACGCAGGGCCGCCGGCGCGTCGCCCGCGGCGCGGGGCGCCTGCAAGGCGAGCGCCTGCAGCAGCGCGAGCAGGCGCACCACGGTCGTGGTCTTGCCGGTTCCCGGGCCGCCGGTGATGATCGCCAGCCGGCTGCGGATCGCCAGCGCGCAGGCCATGCGCTGCCAGTCGAACTGCCCGCCGGCCGGGGCAGGAAAGAGGATGTCGAGTGCCTGTCGCAGGGTCGCGACGGGCGTCGCATCGGCTGCGGCGTGCAGACGGTCCGCGATCGCCTGGCGCAGGAAGCGCTCGTGCTGCCAGTAGCGCCGCAGGTAAAGGCGCGTCCCGTGCAGGACCAGCGGCGAGCCGGCGGTCGCCGGGTCGCTCAGCGCGGGGTGGGCGAGCGCGGCGAGCCACTCGTCGAGGGCTATGCCGGCCAGGGGGTGGGCCGCATCAAGGGATTCGCCATCGTCACCCGGCACGGGCTCGTCGGGGTCGGGCGGTGGAATCGCCAGCGTCTCGGCCGGATCGGCGAGCGTGGCGGCGAGGTCGAGGCAGACATGGCCGCGGCCGAGCTGGTGGCTGGCCAGCGCGGCGCCGAGCAGCAGCAGCCCGGGCGCCTGCGGCGCCTCGCGGCGCAGGAAGTCGGCGAAGGCGGCGTCGATCGGGCGCAGCCAGCCGCGAGCCGTCCAGCGGAGGAGCAGCCGTGCGGCGCGCTCGTTCGCCGGGGAGGGGCGTGGCGTCATGGCGCGGCCTGCGCCGGCGGCTCGCCGGCGAGCAGCCGGTCGAGCCCTTCGATGAGTTCGCGGCAGGGCCGCTCGCGGTGCACGCCGGCGCCCGGCGCATCGATGCCGCGCAGGTACAGGTAGAGCGCGCCGCCGATATGGCGGTCGTAGTCGTAGTCGGGCAGGCGGGCGGCGAGCAGGCGGTGCAGCGCGACCAGGTACAGCGTGTACTGCAGGTCGTAGCGCGAGGCGAGCACGCTCGCGCGCAGCGCCTGCGGGTCGTAGGCCCGGGCGTCGGTACCCAGCCAGTTGGACTTGTAGTCGGCGACCCAGTAGCGGCCGTCGTGCTCGAAGACCAGGTCGATGTAGCCCTTGAGCATGCCGTTGATCGTCTGGGGGGCGATCGGGGGTCGCGGGGCGCCGTCGAGTGTGTGCCGGGTCACCAGCCGGTCGATGAGCCGGCAGTCCGTCTCGCTGGCGGAAAGCCAGAACTCGAGCTCGGGTGCGACCGTCGCCAGGCCGGCGAGTCGCAGCGGACGACAGCCCTGGCCGGGATCGATCGGCGCGTCGAGAATCCGGGTCAACCAGGGCGCCAGCGGGTCGATCCAGCGCTGCCAGCCGCGGACCTGGCAGCGGCGCGCGATCTGGTCGCGCAGGGCTTCGGGCCGCGCGCGCACGGCGGCGAAGCCCTCGCGCGCCGCCCACTCCAGCAGGTCGTGAAGGAAGGTGCCGGCCTCGGGTCCGCGCGGGAAGGCGTGCGGATCGGCGGGGTCGCGCGACTGTGCCATCGCGGGCAGGGGCGGCGCGCCGGGCGCGAGGAACGACCCCGGCACCTCCTCCAGGCGCGCCTCGACCAGGTTGGCCTCGCCCGGGCTGTCGGGCGCGGGCAGCACGGCGCCGTCCGTGCGCGCGATCGCGCTGTAGCTGGCGATCCACCATGCCGGCGCCGGGGCGCGCCGGGGGCGGCGGGCGGGACCGGCCGGCGCTTCCCCGGTCGCCCCCACCGGGCCGGGGTCGCGCCCGCCGTTCGCGGCGATCGGATCGGCGTCCGGGCCCGCGAACTCGTCGGGCACCGGCTCGTCATCGTCGTCGTCACGGGGCCGACCGTCGTCGGCGCCCTCGATCGACGGCAGGGGTTCGACCGCGATGTCCGGGCAACCCTGGGCGCAGGCGCGCAGGCGCGCGGACAGCGTGCCTGGCGCCACCGGCTCGTCGCCGAGGAGATGCGCGATGGCGCTCGCGTCGAGGTTGCGCGTGGTCGCCACGCCCGCCCAGGTGCCGAAGCGGGCGCGGGTCAGTGCGACGTAGAGCTTGCGCAGGTCCTCGCCGAGGCGTTCCTCGTCGGCCTGCTCGATCTCGGCGGCTTCGGCCCGCAGGGTGGCGCGGCGCGCATGGCCTTCGTGCCAGCTCACCAGGCGATCGCGGCGCCCCACCCGGCGGCAGTCACCGGCGAAGGGCAGGAACACCAGCGGATACTCCAGGCCCTTGGCCTTGTGGACGGTCACGACCCGGACCAGGTCGGCGTCGCTCTCCAGGCGCACCTGCCGGTCGTCCTCGACCCCGGCACGGACCTCGCTGGCGGGCGCGATCCCGCCGGCGCGCTCGGTCGCCAGATGGCGGATCAGCGCCTGCTCGCCGTCGAGCCGCGCGCTGGCCTGCTGCATGAGTTCGGCAAGGTGCAGCAGGTCGGTGAGCCGGCGCTCCCCGGAGACCGGTCCGGCGCTTGCCGGACCGTCGTCCGTCGCGGTCCGGGCCAGGAGGCGTGCCGGCACCTGGAACTCGGTCAGCAGCCGCCGCAGCATCGGCAGCACGCCGTGCGTGCGCCAGGCCTCGTGCAGGGCGCGGAACTGGAGCACCCGCGCTTCCCAGGCGCGCTCATCGGTGCCGAGTTCGGCGAGTTCGGCCAGGCTCAGCCCGAGGCTGGGCGTCGCCAGTGCCGCGCGCAGCCGGCGCTCGTCGGCGGGATCGGCGCAGGCCTCGAGCCAGCATTGCAGCTCCCACGCCTGCTCGCTGTCGTAGACCGAGTCGCGATCGGACAGGTAGACCGTGCGCACGCCCAGTCGGGCGAGCGCGGCGCGCACGAGGGTCGCCTCACCGCGGCGGCTGACCAGCACCGCGATGTCGGCGGGCTGAAGCGCCCGCTCGCTTCCTGGTACCCCGACTACGGCGCGCCCGGTCCGCCCGGCCTCGAGCAGGTCGGCGATGGTGCGCGCGCAGGTGGCGGCCATCCGGGGCCGGGCCTGGCCGCCCGTGAGGCGGCGGAGCTTGTCGCCTGCGGGCAGCGCATCGAGCGCCCACAGGGTGAGGCCGGTCGGCGCGCGTCCGTCGATCAGCAGCCGGTCGGCGCGGCCTTTCGCGTCGACCGCCAGGAAGGGCAGCGGGCTGTCGGCGCCGCTGCCGAACCGGAAGGCGCCTCGCGGTCCGGTCTCGGCGCGTCCGAAGAGGTGGTTCACCGCGGCCACGGCCTGCGCCGTGCTGCGGTGGTTGCGGCTCAGGGTGTGCAGCCGGCCCGCGCAGTCCTCGCGCGCCCGGAGGTAGGTGTGGATGTCGGCGCCGCGAAAGCCGTAGATCGCCTGCTTGGGGTCGCCGATCAGCACCAGTGCGGTGGCGGGATCGTCGCTGGCCACCCGGTAGATGGCATCGACGATGGCGTACTGCACCGGATCGGTGTCCTGGAACTCGTCGATCATCGCCACCGGGAACTGCTCGCGGATGCGCGCGGCGAGCGCCTCGCCCCGCGGCCCCCGCAGCGCCGCGTCGAAGCGCGTGAGGAGGTCGTCGAAGCCGAAGCGGGCGAGCTGCAGGTTGTCGCGCGTCATGCGGGTCCGGACCCAGTGGGCGGCGTGGGCGAGCAGGGCCGATGCGTCGTCGGGCAGGGCCGCGATGGCGGCGCGCAGGCGCTCCGGCTCTGCGCCCGCGATCGCGTCGTGGGCGAGGAGTCGATCGAAATGCTCGGCGCCCGCCGTGGGCGGTCTGGTTGCGCGCGCAACCTTCAGGCCGTCCGGGTTCAGGCGCTCGAAGAACTTTTCCGAGACGTCGAGCCCGACCATCCCGGGGGTGTCGGCCCAGCCCGCGATCGCATCCAGCCAGGGCACGTAGTACTGGGGCCTGACCTTGTTGCCATTGAACTGTCGCGCCGCGCAGGCCGCGTCGAGCAGCGCGCGCAGTTCGGGCACCCAGGCGCGCCACCGCGCCTTCAGCGGGGCGAGCACGCGTGTGCGTTCGGCGGCATGCGCGGCCAGCAGCGTCGCCGGCGCCTCGGGTTCGGGCAGGAGGTCGGCGACGGCCAGGGCGCGGGCGATCGTGCCCTCGAGGTTCGCCGGCGAACGCAGGCAGGCGAGGGCAGGCCGGGCCAGTGTGGCCGGCAGCGGTGCGATGTGGGCCCGCCACCAGTCGCGCAGGGCCTGGGCCCGCAGCGCGCTCTGGTCGGGCTGCAGGGTCTGGCTGAAGAGGCTGCCGCTGTCGAAGGCGTGTTCGCGCAGCATGCGGTGGCACCAGCCGTGGATGGTCGCGATCGCGGCCTCGTCCATCGCCTCGGCCGCGCGCTGCAGGCGCTGGGCCAGCGCCATCCGCCGCGAGGGCTCCGGATACGCGGCCAGCAGCTCGCGCAGCGATCCGTCGTCGCAGGCCTGGGGATCGCCGCGAAACAGCGCCGCGGCCTCGCCCAGGCGGCTGCGGATGCGCTCGCGCAGTTCCTCGGTGGCCGCCTCGGTGAAGGTCACGACCAGAATCTCGGGCGGCATCCGCGGCGGGCGCGGCGACCCGTCGTCGCCGTGGCCGAGCACCAGGCGCAGGTAGAGCAGGGCGATCGTGTAGGTCTTGCCGGTGCCGGCGCTTGCCTCGATGAGGCGGCTGCCGCGCATCGGAAAGGCAAGGGGCGCCAGGGCCGCGGGCCGCGTCATGCGGGCCTCGTCACGGCGCTCGCGGGCGAGGCCTCGTCGGCCCCCGGTGCGGCCTCGTCGGCCGCCTGCGCGGCGGCGAGCGCAGCCTTGACCGCATCGACCAGCGGGCCGAGCAGCTCGCGCGCGAGGGTCTCGAACTCGCCGCTGGCGACCAGCCGGGCGTAGGTGGGGTGGCTGCGTCGCAGCCCGGGATCGCGCTCGAGCTCGTGCGGGGGCGCCCGGTCGGTGTCCGGACGCCGATCTGCCTGGCCTTCGTAGGCAGTGCGCACCTTCACATGGTGCGCGGGCGGCGTCCGGGGATCGTCGAGCCAGGTGATGGCGGTCCGGCAGGCGAGCGGCAGCGGCCGGCGCATGCCTTCGCGCCAGGCCGCCAGCAGGCGCCGGAGATGGGCGCCGGCTTCCTCCGGCGCCAGGGGGAGCAGCCGAATCGCCCCCTCGGGCCACAGTACCTCGGTGTGGGTCGGCCCGGCGGCGAGCTGCGCGGCGAGGTGGTGGATCCAGGGGCCGACGAGCCGATCATGGCGAAAGGGCCCCTTGTCCGGCTTCAGCGCGCTGCTCTCGAGCACGATCCGCCCGGCCTGTCCTTCGGTCGAGCGACGGATGTCGTCGAGGGCGTCCTCGAGGATCACCCGGGTTGCGCCGTCGTCGAGGACCAGGCGCACCGTCCGGGTGCGGGTATCGTTGTGCGGCCAGCGCGCGAGTGCCTCGCGCTCGCGGTCCAGCAGCGCGACGAGCGGCGCATCGAGTTCCTCGCGCGCGATCTCGCCCGCGCCGCCTGCAGGCAGGTCGCCCCGTCGGGCGCAGGCCTGCAGCCCGGCCGCGCGCGCCGCGTCGGGGTCGCTGCCGGCGCGCAGTGCCCGGCTCTGGCGTTCGACGAGCTCGGTGCGCAGCGCCCATCGCGACAGGCCCTCGACGATGAAGGGTTCCTCGTCGTCATCGAGGGCTGCGCGCTCGGTGTGGATCACGCCCAGCCGGCCGCGGTAGAAGCTGCGCACCGGGCTGCGCAGGAAGTCGACGAGCTCGGCAAGGCGCAACGGTTCGTCGCGTTCGGGCAGGGGCATGAGCGCTGGCTGCGCGCCATGGGCGATTGCCTCGTCCGCCGCGAACGGCGCGGCCGCCCCGCGCGAGTTGCCCTGCGCGCAGCCGTGGGCCGGGTCGGGTCGCCATTCGCGTGCGTAGGTGAACCAGACGGGATCGCCGGGCGCGGCCGGAAAGTAGCGCGGGCTGAAGGGCTGCAGCGGGTGTTCCTGGGTGAGGGCATCCAGCAGCGATCGGCCGGCAGCCGGCTCCGCCGCCGACGGATCGCGCGCATCCGCGAGGCGCCAGCCGGCGGCGAGATGGTCGCGCAACTGGCCCACCAGCACCGAGGGCGGACGCTCGCGATCGTCATGGGCGCTGCGGCCCACCCACGAGACGTGCAGGTGGTCGCGGGCCGCCAGCACGGCCTCGAGGAACAGGTAGCGGTCGTCCTCGCGGCGGGCGCGATCGCCGGGCCGGTGCTCGGTGGCCATCAGGTCGAAGTCGGCGGGGGTCCGGGGGCGCGGATAGGCGCCATCGTTCATGCCGAGCAGGCACACCACGCGAAAGGGGATGGAGCGCATCGGCATCAGCGTGGCGAAGGTCACGGTGCCCGCGAAGAAGCGCTGGCCCAGGCCGGGGCGATCGAGCTGCGCGAGCCAGTGTTCGGCAGCGACCGACAGCGGCAGCGCGTCGTCGAGCGCTGCCTCCGCGGCATCGCGCAGCCAGTCCTGCAGCGCCGTGCGCAGGCGCTCGAGCGTCATGGCATCGGCGGTGTTGGCGGGGACGAACCAGCGGGCGAGCAGGCTCTCGAAGCGCGCGCACCAGCCTTCGACGGTGGTCGGGTCGCGCAGCTCGGTCCAGGTGAGCTCGAGCGCTTCGACCAGCCGCACCAGGGGGCCCAGCGCGGCCGCCTCCAGGCCCGCGGCCTCGGCGCAGGGCTCGATCCCTTGCCACGCCGGCGCCTCGCCGCTGGCATAGCCCAGCAGCAGGCGCCGCAGTCCGAAGCGCCAGCTGTGGGGCGGCGCGGGATCGTCGGCCTCGCCCAGTCCGAGCGCCGCGCGCTGTCCGCCGTGCAGGCCCCAGCGGATGTTGGCCTGGCGGATCCAGCGCGCGAGCGTGGGCAGCTGATCGGCCGCCAGCCCGAAGCGCTCGCGCACCGCCGCCACCTCGAGCAGATCGAGGACCTCGCTCACCGGGCTGCGCGAGCGCGGCAGCGCGAGCAGGTGCTCGAGCGCCCGCGCGAGCGGATCGACGCCACGGCTCGCACGGTCGGCCAGGCCGAAGGGGATGCGCCGCGGATCGTCACGGGCGGGCAGGCCGAAGACCGCCTCGACGAGCGGCGCGTAACCGTCGATCTCGGGCACCATCACCAGCACGTCGCGCGGCTGCAGGTCGGGGTGGCGATCGAAGAGGTCGAGCAGCCGGTCGTGGAGGATCTCGATCTCGCGCAACGGACCGTGCGCGACATGGAAGCGGATCGATTGGTCGCGATCGGGATCGACGGCCGGCCAATGCGCGGTCGACTCCGCCAGCGGGCGCAGCTCGAGGATGTCGTCCTGGAGTTGCAGCAGCAGGGTATCCCGGCCGCCCGGCTCGAACAGATCGATGCGCCGGCCGCGCCACGTGGGCGTGCGGCCCTGCGCGGCGCTGCCCGCCTGCGCATCGCAGCGGTCGAGCAGGTCGATGAAGTCGCGGCCCTGCCGGCCCCAGCTCGCGAGCAGCGGATGGGCGTGCAGGTGCAGGGCCTCGTCACCGAGGTCGAGCGGAAAGCCCGGCCGGCGCTGCTGGCGGTGTCGTTGCGCGCGCAACAGCTCGCGGCCGTCGACGATGTCAGCCCAGTGATGCTGGCAGGGGTTGTGCACCGTGAGCACCACCTCGCACCAGCGCGAAAGCGCGGCCAGCGCCTGCAGCGACTGCTCGGGCAGGCTGGAGATGCCGAACACCAATACCCGTGGCGGCAGCCCGGCGGGCCGCGCGTCCGACCCGGGCGCCTGCGCCCTTCGCAGGAAGGCCTCGTGCACGGCCGCGCGATGGCTGTCGGCGGCCTGCGGGCCGACGTCGGCGATCAGCGCCCGCCACAGCGCCGGCTGCCAGCGCTGCTCGGGCGGCAGCGCGACCCGCTGGCCGCGTCCGTCGCGAAGGACCTCATGGCCGCCGGCCCAGTCGGCGAGCCAGTCGGCCCGGTACACCTGGTACTGGTCGAACAGGTCGGCCAGGCGCTGGGCGAGCTGGAAGCGCCGGCGCAGGTCGGTGTCGTCAGCGAGGAAATGCCGCAGCGGCTGGAACTCGGGCCGATCGATCCGCTCTGGCAGCAGGCGCATCAGACGCCAGACCAGCGCCTCGCGGTCGAAGGGCGAACGCTCGGGCACCGCCCCGGCGCCGAGCACCGCGCGGTAGGCGCGCCACAGGAAGCGTGCCGGCAGCACGAACTCCAGCCCGGCGGCGATTCCCAGGCCCGGCGCCTGCCCATCGCCCGGCCGGCGCGGCGCGGCCAGGGCCAGGCGCAGCCACTGGCCGATGCCGTTGCTCTGGACCAGCACGACTTCCTGCTGCAGCGGCGCGAGCGGATGCTCGGCCATGAAGCCGACCAGCAGGTCGCGCAGCGTCTCGGGCCGGTTGCCGTGGACGACGACCAGACGGGTGGGAGGGGCTGGTGGGGGGGCGATCGGCACCGTGAGGAACGTCGGGTATGCGGCGGCGGGTGGGTGTGATCCTTCGAGGATGCCGGACGCCGGGCTCAGGCGGTGAGCCCGGCGTCCGCCGGCGACTCGCCTCGGGCCAGGAATGCGGCCAGCGCCACGCCGGTGTGACTATCGGTCCGGCCGGCCAGGTCGCGCGGCGGCCCGGCGGCGACGATGCGCCCCCCGCCGGTTCCGCCGCCCGGGCCCAGGTCGATGATCCAGTCGGCTTCCGCCCAGATGTCGAGGTTATGTTCGACGACGACCAGCGTGTTGCCGGCCTCGACCAGCCGATGCAGCACCCGGATGAGCTTCTCGACATCGGCCATGTGCAGGCCCACCGTCGGCTCGTCGAGCACATAGAGCGTGTGTGGCGGGGGCGGCAGCGTGCGGCCCTGGGCGAGCGCCTTCGCCCGCGCCTTCAGCACCCGGGGGTCATCCTCGCCGCCCTCGCCGCGCAGGCGCACCTTGGCCAGTTCGGTCACGAGCTTCAGGCGCTGCGCCTCGCCGCCCGACAGCGTCGGGCTGGGCTGGCCCAGCGTCAGGTAGCCCAGGCCGACATCCTGAAGCAGCCGCAGCGGATGGTGGATCCCGGGGTGGGCCGCGAAGAAGGCCACCGCCTCGTCGACGTTCATCGAGAGCACGTCGCCGATGCTGCGGCCGCGCACCCGGATCTCGTCGGTCTCGCGGCTGAAGCGGCGCCCGCCGCAGACCTCGCACAGCACCTTCACGTCGGGCAGAAAGCTCATCTCGATGGTCTGCACCCCCTGGCCGTCGCAGGCGCTGCAGCGGCCACCGGCGGTGTTGAAGCTGAAGCGCCCGGGGCCGTAGCCACGCAGCCGCGCCTCGGCCGTGTCGGCGAACAGGCGGCGGATCGCATCCCAGAAGCCGACGTAGGTCGCCGGGCACGAGCGCGGCGTCTTGCCGATCGGTGTCTGGTCGACCTCGAGCACCCGGCTGATCGGTTCCCAGCCGGTGATCGCCCGCGCGCCGCTCACCGGCGGGGCCGGCCGCCGGGACTGACGCGCGCGCACCTGCGCGGCCACCTGCGCGAGCAGCACGTCGCGGGCCAGCGTGGACTTGCCCGAACCCGAGACGCCGGTGATGACGGTCAGCCGGCCCAGCGGGAGCGCCGCGTCGATCGTTCGAAGGTTGTGCAGGTCGGCGCCCTCGATGCGCAGCCACGCCGAGTCCGCGCCCACCGGCCCGCGCGGTGCGACCAGGGGATGCGGCAGCGGATGCGCGAGGAAGCGGCCGGTCAGGCTGTCGGGATGGCGTTGAAGCTCGTCGTGGCGGCCGGTGGCGATCACCCGGCCGCCCAGGCGGCCCGCGCCCGGCCCGATGTCGATGACATGATCGGCACGGCGGATGGTGTCCTCGTCGTGCTCGACGACCAGCAGGGTGTTGCCCTTGTCGCGCAGGGCCTCCAGGGTGCCGAGCAGCACCTGGTTGTCATGCGGATGCAGCCCGATCGTGGGTTCGTCGAGCACATAGCAAACGCCCTGCAGGTTCGAGCCGAGCTGCGCCGCCAGCCGGATGCGCTGCGCCTCGCCGCCCGACAGCGTGGGCGCGGCGCGATCGAGCGACAGGTAGCCCAGCCCGACCTCGCCGAGGAAACGCAGCCGCGCGTCGATCTCGGCGAGCAGGTCGCGCGCGATCTCGGCCTGGCGCCCGCTGAAGCGCGCATCGCGCAGCCATGCGGCGCACTCGCCGACCGCCATCGCGGTGAGCTGCGCGATCGAGACGCCCTGCAGGCGCACCGCGAGCGCGGTCGGGTTCAGGCGCTGTCCGCCGCAGGGCGCACAGGCTTCGAGCGTGGCCAGCGCGCCGTCCTCGCCGGCAGCGTCGGCGCCTTCGGCGGCTTCGCGCGCCTGGGCATCGGCCAGTCGCTCGGCCAGGTGACCGATCGATTCGCTGGTGGCATCCTCGTCGGCCCGGTTCTTCTCGTCGACTCGCGGCACGTAGGGCAGCTTCACGCCGGTGCCGATGCAGTGCGGGCACCAGCCGAGCCGCGAGTTGAAGGAGAAGAGCCGGGGATCGAGTTCGGCGAAGCTGCTCCCGCAGGATGCGCACGCGCGTTTCGTCGAGAAGAGCCTCGTGCGGATCGAAGCGCTCGCCGCCTCCCAGGCCGCCACGTCGCCCCGCTCGCTGGCGGCATGCAGGCCGTCCAGCGGCTCGGCCACCATCACCAGCCCCTTGCCCGCCTGCAGCGCCTCGGCCAGCGCGCTGCGCAGGCCGGCCTCGTCGTCGACGCGTACCCGCAGCGCCGCGACCGGCAGCTCGATGTCGTGCTCGACGAAGCGGTCGAGGCGCGGGAAGCGGTCAGTGGGCAGGAAGCGCCCGTCGACCCGCAGGTGGGTATGGCCGCGTGCCTTGGCCCACTTGGCGAGGTCGGTGTAGACCCCCTTGCGGCTGACCACCAGCGGCGCCAGCAGGCCGATGAAGCGATCGCGGTAATCGGTGAGCAGCCGCGCGGCGATCGCGTCGAAGGACTGCGGCTCGATCGGCACCTGGCACTTCGGGCAGTGCTGGGTGCCGAGCTTCACGTAGAGCAGGCGCAGGAAATGGTAGATCTCGGTGAGCGTGGCGACCGTGCTCTTGCGGCCGCCGCGGCTGGTGCGCTGCTCGATCGCGACCGTGGGCGGGATGCCGTAGACGCCGTCGACGTCCGGTCGGCTGGCTGGCTGCACGAACTGCCGCGCGTACGCGTTCAGCGATTCCAGGTAGCGGCGCTGTCCCTCGCCGAAGACCACATCGAAGGCGAGCGTCGACTTGCCCGAGCCCGACACACCGGTGATCACCGTGAGCCGGTCGCGGGGAATCTCGACGTCGATGCCCTTCAGGTTGTGCTCGCGCGCCTTGTGCACGAGGATCGAATGGCGGCCCCGCTCGCGCAGGGCCGAGGCCAGCGGCAGCCCCGGGCCTTCGGCGGCCGATGACGGCTCGGCGGTCCCCTTGGCCGAGCCCGGGCCTGGCGGCGCCGGCTCGGCGGCTCGCGGTGTCGCCCGCAGCGCCATCTCGCGGGCATAGGCTGCCAGCGCCTGGCCGGTGTGCGAGTCGGGGTTGGCGGCCAGATCGGCTGGCGTCGCAGCCGCCACCAGTCGGCCGCCGCGTTCGCCGCCTTCCGGCCCGAGGTCGATGACCCAGTCGGCCGCGCCGATCAGGTCGAGATTGTGCTCGACCACCAGCAGCGAGTGACCGGCCGCCAGCAGCTTGCGCAGCGCCCGCAGCAGCCGCGCGACATCCTCGAAGTGCAGGCCGGTGGTCGGCTCGTCGAACAGGAACAGCGTGCCCTTGCGGCCGGCGCGCGCAAAGCCGCCGCCGCCCGTGTCGCGGGTCAGTCCCTGGCTGGCCGCCTCGGCGAGGAAGCCGGCGAGCTTGAGCCGCTGCGATTCGCCACCGGACAGCGTGGGCACCGGCTGGCCGAGCCGCAGGTAGTCGAGCCCGACATCGGCGAGCGGCTGCAGCCGCGTGCGGATCTCGCCGTCGTCGGCGAAGCGGGCGATCGCCTGGCTCACCGTCAGTTCGAGCACGTCGGCGATCGACATCGGCGCGCCGCCGGCGCGGCCCTCGAGGGTCACCTCGAGTGTCTCGGCGCGGTAGCGCCTGCCGTCGCAGTCGGGGCAACGCAGGTAGACATCGGACAGGAACTGCATCTCGACATGCTCGAAACCGTTGCCCCCGCAACTGGCGCAACGGCCGTCGCCGCTGTTGAAGCTGAAGGTGCCTGCCGTGTAGCCGCGCTCGCGCGCGAGCGGCGCCGCCGCGAAGCGCTTGCGGATCGCGTCGAAGGCGCCGACGTAGCTGACCGGGTTGGAGCGCGCCGTCTTGCCGATCGGCGTCTGGTCGACGAAGACCACGTCGGCCAGCCAGTCGTCGCCGAGCAGCCGGTCGTGGGCGCCCGGCGCCTCGGTGGGGCGCCCCTTCGCCCTGAGCAGCGCCGGCAGCAGCACGTTCTGCACCAGCGTGGACTTGCCGCTGCCCGACACCCCGGTGACGCACACCAGCCGCTGCAGCGGGATTTCCACTGACAGGTCTCGCAGGTTGTGCTCGCGTGCGCCCTCGAGCACCAGGCGGGGTGTGGCCGGCAGCACCGGCTGAGGCCGCGCGGCATCGACCCTGCGGCGCCCGGCGAGGTAGTCGCCGGTCAGCGTAGCGGCGTCGCGCAGGCCCGCGGGCGCTCCCCAGTAGACGATCTCGCCGCCGCGCTCGCCGGGGCCCGGCCCGATGTCGAGCATCCGGTCGGCCGCGAACATCACCTGCGGGTCGTGCTCGACCACGACCAGCGAGTTGCCGGCGTCGCGCAGCCGGCGCATCACCGCGATCACCCGGTTCATGTCGCGTGGGTGCAGGCCGATGCTCGGCTCATCGAGCACGAAGAGCGCGTTGACGAGCGAGGTGCCGAGCGCCGTCGTCAGGTTGATCCGCTGCACCTCGCCGCCCGA
>Ga0315900_10005678_pt1 | contig 17048 bp, 15 predicted proteins | sample LakEriMetagenome_FD_203521 | JGI IMG/M metagenome (GOLD analysis project Ga0315900, IMG submission 203521) | Freshwater fungal communities from buoy surface, Lake Erie, Ohio, United States - Buoy 12 MA114 | ecosystem: Environmental > Aquatic > Freshwater > Lake > Lake biofilm | place: USA: Lake... | reverse complement strand
TGCCGACCTGATCGCGGTCGCCGACGACCCGCTCGCCGACATCCGCGCGCTTGAGCGCGTGTCGTTCGTGATGAAGGGCGGGGTCGTACATCGCGAGTGAGGCCCGGCGGCGCTGCCGCCGTACGCCCGCCCGCCGTACGTACGGCCGCCCCGCCGCGCCGGCTCATTTTTTGAGCCGGTCATGGGGCAGCATGGGCCGATGCTGAAGGTCGCTGCGTCCATCCTCCACCCGCGCCGGGATGACCGTGGGCGCGAGGTGCGTATCCTCCGTCCCTCCACGGCCTCCCCGGTCCTGCAGTGGCGGGATCCCGCAGCGATCGCGGTGGTCGTCCCGGACGGCACGATGGTGGAGGGTCTGCACGGTGTCCCGTTCGAGCCCTGGTCGGCGCCTGCGGGCGCGGTGGGGGCGGGCGTCTACGGCGGCGAGGCGGACAGCGCCCTGAACGGCGCCCTGAACGGCGTCGGCGACTTCGAAGAACCGCCATTCTTGGCGACGGCGGGGCTTGCCCCGGCGGCAGGCGTCGTGGTCATCGAGCCCGATGACCGGGTGTGGGCGGTGGCACCCACCAACGGTTTCGGGGGCTACAGCCTCACCTTCCCGAAGGGCCGTCTCGAGCCGGGGCTCGATCTGCGCACGTCGGCGATCAAGGAAGCGCACGAGGAGACCGGCCTGCGAGTCGTCGTCACCGGGTTCCTCATCGACCTGCCGCGCTCGACGACCTTCACGCGCTATTACCTCGCCCGTCGCATCGGCGGCACGCCCGCCGCGATGGGCTGGGAATCCCAGGCGGTCTGGCTGGTGCCGCGCAAGCGCCTGCGGCAGGTCATCACCCACGCCAACGATCGACCCTTGCTCGACGCGCTCGACGCGCGGCTCCCGGAGGTGCCCTGATGTGGATCTGCCTGAACGACAGTTTTTTGAGCATCGTCGACAAGGGCGACCCGAGCGGCGCCACGCTGTTGGTGCGCGCGCGGCGCGAGGGCGACATCGCGCGGACGTTCCCGGAGGCCGTGGTCGAGGTCGGCACGGGCACGGATTACCCGTTCCGTGCGCGGTTGCCGCGCGAACGGGTGGCGTCACGCATCGCAGAGGCGCTGCGCGACCTGCGTTATCCCAACTTCAAGTCGTCGGTGCGTGAGCCGCGACGGCATCGCGTGTACGCCGAGCTGTGGGCGGTGCTCGCGCGTGACGAGGATCCTCTGCCGCGCTGAAAAGACGACGGCCGGGACCCTCGCGGATCCCGGCCGTCGCTCGGTCGGACGCGGGGCGATCAGGCCTTGGGCTTGCGCGCTTCCTCGATGACCTTCTCCGCGACGTTGCGCGGCACCAGATCGTAGTGCGAGAACTCCATCGTGTACGAGGCGCGGCCGCTCGACATCGCACGCAGCTGGCCGATGTACCCGAACATCTCCGACAGCGGCACGGTGGCCACCACGGCGATGCTGGTGCCGCGCTCGAGCTGGTCCTGGATCGAGCCGCGGCGGCGGTTGATGTCGCCGATGACATCGCCCAGGTAGTCGCCCGGCGTCACCACCTCGACCTTCATCACGGGCTCGAGGAGCACCGGCGAGGCCTTGGGGATGGCTTCGCGGAAGCAGGCCTTGGCCGCGATCTCGAACGTCAGGGCGTTCGAGTCGACGTCGTGGTAGCTGCCGTCGAACAGCGTCGCCTTGAAGTCCACCGTGGGGAACTTCGCGAGCACGCCTTCCTCGAGCTGCATCTTGAGGCCCTTCTCGACCGAGGGCACGTACTCGCGCGGCACCGAGCCGCCCACGGTCGCATCCTCGAACACGAAGCCCTGGCCGCGCTCGAGCGGCTCGAACTTGATCCACACCTCGGCGAACTGGCCGGAACCGCCCGTCTGCTTCTTGTGGACGTATTGCTGTTCGATGGGCTTCGTGAAGGCTTCGCGGTAGGCGACCTGCGGCTCGCCCATGATGCCTTCGACGTTGAACTCCGTGCGCATGCGGTCGAGCGTCACGTCGAGGTGCAGCTCGCCCATGCCGCGCAGGATGGTCTGGCCCGTCTCGCGGTCGGTCTCGAGGCGCAGCGAGGGATCGGCACGCACCATCTTGCCGAGCGCCGCGCCGAACTTCTCGAGTTCGCCCTTGACCTTGGGCTGCACCGAGACGCTGATGACGGGCTCGGGGAAGCGCATGCGCTCGAGCACCACCGGGTGGTCGGTGTCGCAGAGCGTGTCGCCGGTGTCCGTCTCGGCGAGCGAGACGAGGGCGATGATGTCGCCGGCGCGCGCTTCCTCGATGGGGTTGGCTTCCTTGGCGAACATCTCGACCATGCGGCCGATCTTCTCGCGCTTGCCGCGCGTGGTGTTGGTGACCGACATGCCCTTGGTGAGCACGCCCGAGTACACGCGCACGAAGGTCAGCGCGCCGTAGGCGTCGTTGATGACCTTGAACGCGAGCGCCGAGAACGGCTCTTCATCGGAGCACTTGCGCTCGCCGATGGCGTTGCCGTCGGCGTCCACGGTGTTGATGGCCGCGACGTCGGTCGGTGCGGGGAGGTAGTCGACGACCGCGTCGAGCACCTGCTGCACGCCCTTGTTCTTGTAGGAGGAGCCGCAGAGCACCGGGTTGAAGGCGCCGGACACCGTGCCCTTGCGCAGGCAGGCGCGCAGCGTCTCGACCGAGGGGTCCTTCTCCTCGAGGAGATAGGCTTCCATCGCGGCGTCGTCCATCTCGAGGCAGGTGTCGACCAGTTCCTTGCGGTACTCGAACACCTTGGCGAGGATCGCGCGGTCGGTCGGCACGGCGATGCCGAGCTTGTCGGCGAGGTCGGCCGTGACGTCGAGGACGGCCCACTGCGCGTCCTTGTCGTCGGAGTCCCAGACCAGGGCCTTCATCTCGACGAGGTCGATCATGCCCTTGAAGTTGTCCTCGGAGCCGATCGGGATCTGGATCGGCAACGGGCGCGCGCCGAGGCGCTTCTTGATCATGTCGACGCAGCGCGTGAACGAGGCGCCGCTGCGGTCCATCTTGTTGACGTAGCAGATGCGCGGCACGCCGTAGTTGTCGGCGAGGCGCCAGTTGGTCTCGGACTGCGGTTCCACGCCCGCCACGCCGTCGAACACCACCACCGCGCCGTCGAGCACGCGCAGCGAGCGGTTCACTTCGATGGTGAAGTCGACGTGCCCCGGGGTGTCGATGACGTTGATCTTCTTCTTGCGCCAGAAGGTCGAGACCGCGGCGGACTGGATGGTGATGCCGCGCTTCTGTTCCTGTTCGAGGTAATCCGTCGTCGTCGAAGTCTTGAGGTCCTTCGTGTCGTGGATGTCGATGATGGTGTGCTTGCGCCCCGTGTAGTAAAGGATGCGCTCGGTGGTCGTCGTCTTGCCGGCGTCGACGTGGGCGATGATGCCGATGTTGCGGATGTCGGCTAGGGCGGTTGTACGGGGCATGGCAGGTTCCGTGGCTGGGGCAAAAAGGATGGAAAACGGGACGACCCCGCCCGATCGGTGGGCAGGTCCCGGGTTAACTTCCTATGATAATACGGAACGGGGGACGGCTTCGACCCCCCGTCTGGAGAGGGCAGGTCGATGACAGCAGGGGGCGGTTTGGCGGGCGGCGGCGTGGCGGGCGGCAGGGACCGCGCCTTGGACGCCTTCCGGGGCGCCACGGTGGCCGCCATGATCCTCGTGAACAACCCCGGCTCCTGGTCGCATCTCTATGCGCCGCTGGCCCATGCGCCCTGGCACGGCTGCACCCCCACCGACCTCGTGTTCCCGTTCTTCCTGTTCGCGGTCGGGGCCTCCTTGGCTTTGACCCTGCCGGCCCTTCGGGCCCTGTCAGGCCGCGCGTTCAGCCGGCGGATCCTGCAGCGCTGCCTCGTCATCTTCGGGGTCGGGCTGTTCCTGAACGCCGCACCGTTCGTCCGGTGGGACGAGGCCGGGCATCTGGTCGCGCGGGATGCGGACTCGTTGCGCATCATGGGCGTGCTGCAGCGCATCGCCCTGTGCTTCGGTGTGGCGGCCGTCATCGCGTGGTGGGGCGGCCTCCGCGCGGCGCTGGCCGCGAGCGCGGCCTTGCTGCTCGGCTATTGGGCGGCGATGGGGGTCTTCGCCCAGGGTCCCGATCCGTACAGCCTCGAGGGGTTCTTCGGCACCGCCCTCGACCGTCGCTTGCTCGGGCCCGGTCATCTCTATCAGGGCGAGGGTGTGCCTTTCGATCCGGAGGGGCTCGCCAGCACGCTGCCGGCCATCGCCCAGGTGTTGCTCGGCTTCGTGATCGGATCGATGCTGGCCCGGCGCCAGGAGGACGCGGCATGGCTGCGACGGCTGCTGGCGGTGGCGGCCCTCGCCGTCGCGGTCGGGTTGGCGTGGCAGTGGCTGCTGCCCTTCAACAAGAAGATCTGGACGCCGAGCTACGTCGTGTTCACGACCGGCCTCGCGGCGGCGGCCATGGGCCTCGCGGCGCTCGCGCTCGACGGCCGCCGTGCCGACAACGTGCTGGTGCGCGGTTGCGAGGCGTTCGGGCGCAATGCGCTGCTGGTGTTCGCGTTGAGCGGATTGGTGCCGCGCGTGCTGTCGTTGTGGCGATTGCCCGATCCGTCCGGCGCGGCCGCGGCGCTGACCCCGATGCAATGGCTTTACCGGCAGGGCTTCGAGCCATGGTTCGCCGATCCGCGTCTGGCGTCACTGCTCTACGCGATGACCCTGGTGCTCGCCTATGGCGTGTTGGCGCGGACGCTCGACCGGCGCGGCCTCTACTGGCGGGCGTGATCGTCTTTCGCGCTGCCCTGGGCGGCGGCTTTCTGGATGCCGTGGGTGACGCCGTTCATGGTGCCGTTCGCGGCGCCGTCGCGGGACAGGATGCGCCGCGCCCCGTCCGGCGCGAACGGGTCGACGCCCGCACGGTGGAAGCCGGAGGTGAGGATGTCCACGATGGACTCGGCCATGTCGCCCACACAGCGCGCGCCGACGGCGGTCAGGGCGATGCGACCATCGCCATGCTTCGCGAGCACCGCAGGATCGCAGTCGATGAAGCCGTCGCGCGCGAGTTGATCGAGGCATTCGAGCATGGCCTTGTCCGACCCGCCCATCGAGACCCAGAGGTCCGATGCGCGCACGTCTTGTTGGAGCAGGTGGGCGCGGAACAGTATCTGCACGATGGCGTAACAGTGCTGGATCGAGGCACGTCCGATCTTGCGACGGATCACGGCGTCGATGTCCGCCATCATCTCGAACACCACGAGTTCGCCGTTGGTGCCGTGCGCCTTCGGAGGGCGCGCGGTCAGGACTGTTGTGTCGCTCATAGGCGCGATCATCCGTCAATCAGCCTTTGGGATGACAGGCTACATCGTTGACGAGGGGGTGCGTCTGTTCGCTTCAGCGCAGACGCACGAGCCGGCCGGGCCGTGCATCCTGCACGGCGCCGTCGAGCGCCACGGCTTCGCCGGCGACCCAGGTGCCGAGATAGCCCTCGGCGATCTGCAGCAACCGCTTGCCGCCGGCGGGCAGGTCGCGCACCAGGCGCGGTGTCCCGCAGGCGAGGCGCGTCGGGTCGATGAGGTTGAGGTCGGCGCGCAGGCCGGGCGCGATCATGCCGCGATCGTCGAGCCCCAAGTGCCGTGCGTTGCGCCGCGTCAGCATCTCGACCGCGGTCTGCGGCGTGAGCCGGCCTTCGGGGCGGTCGCGGCACCAATGCGCGAGCAGGAAGGTGGTCGTGCTGGCGTCGCAGATGGTGCCGACGTGCGCGCCGCCATCGGAGAGTCCGTAGAGCGCGCGCGGATGCGCGAGCATCTCGCGCACCACTTCGAGCGACCCGTCGTTGTAGTTGAAGATCGGGAAGTGGATGAGGTTGTCGCCCGCGCCGGCGGCGAGATGGTCGTAGATCGCCTCGAGCGCGCCGCAGCCGCGGCTGCGCGCCCGGGCGAGGAAGCTCTGCGCGAGGGTCGGCTCGTAGCCGGCTTCCAGGGGGAACATCCGCGCGCTGATCAGCTCGATGCGGGCCAGCATCAGGTCGACGATCGGCGGGATGGGGGTGCCGTCGCCCGACATCCGGCCAGGGCGCTCGCCGAGGATGCGTGCCTTGCGGGCGGGATCGCGCAGCGCCGCGGCGCGTTCGGCGAGCGGCAAGCCCGCGACCTCGACGTAGCCCGGATGTCCCATCAGCGGATGGAAGCTGGTGTCGAGGCCGAGGATCACGCCGATGCCGCGGGACGCGGTCTGCAGCCAGAGCGGCAGGCCCGCCGCCACCGCCGCCTCGGTGCGCGTGCGGATCGCCTGCCATTGCGCGCCGCCCGGGTCGCGTTGCAGCCAGGTCATCGACAACGGCCGCCCGCTCTCGCGCGCGAGCAGCTCGACGAGGTCGAACTCGGCGTCAAAGCGCTCGGGGCCGTGCAGCAGGTCGAAATCGCTCACGAGCTGCAGCACGCCCCGCGGCCGGTCGCGGAACACCTGCGCGAGCCCTGTGAGTTCGGCGGCCGTGGCGTCCGCGGCGGGTGTCGCGACGCCGGCGGTGGTGCGGTGGTTGTCGGTGCGTCCGGTGGAGAACCCGGCGGCGCCCGCCTCGAGCGCCTCGCGCAGCAGCTGCCGCATCGCGGCGATGTCCTCTGCGGTGGCGGCCTCGTGCGCGTGTGCGCGCTCGCCCATCACCGCCATGCGCAGCGGGTCGTGCGGCACTTGTGCGAGGAAATCGAGGGTGTGCGGGATGCGGTCCAACGCATCGAGGTACTCGGGGAAGCTCTGCCAATCGAAGCGCACGCCTTCGGCGAGCGCCACGCCCGGGATGTCTTCGACGCCTTCCATCAAGGAGATCAGGCCATCGATGGCGCGGTGGCGGTCGCCCGGCGCGAGCGGCGCGAAGCCGACGCCGCAGTTGCCGAACAGCAGCGTGGTGACGCCGTGCTGCACGCTCGGGCTGAAGGTCTCGTCCCAGCTCGCCTGGCCGTCGTAATGGGTGTGCAGGTCGATGAAGCCCGGGGTGAGCCAGGCGCCGCCCGCATCGATGCGCTCGCGCGCCGGGCCGGTCACGCGGCCCACCTCGCGGATGAGGCCGTCCTGCACCGCGACGTCTGCCGTCCGCGGTGGCGCGCCGCTGCCGTCGATGACCGTGGCGGATTCGAAGACGAGATCCAGCATGGCGGTGCCCTCGGACGCGGCGCTCAGGGCACCGGCCGCAGATCCACGCCCACGGGGCAGTGGTCGGCCAGTTTCCGTTGCAGCGCGTCCTTGGGTTCGTAGCCCTGGCGGATGAACGAGCCCGGCACCCGCCACTCGGCCAGCGATTGGCCGAGCACCACGTGGTCGATGTAGGCGCGGTAGTTCTGGCCCGGGTGGCAGTTCGTGAAGCGCTGGCCGGTCGCGATGTTGATGAGCCGTGCGCCGGCCGGCTCGCCATCGTCGATCTCCGACCAGAAATGCCGCACCCGTCCCTGCTCGTTGCGCGCCGGCGGACGGCCGCCCATCAGGTCGTGGTTGAAGTCGCCGAGCAGCGCGAAACGCCGGCCCGCAGCCGCCTGCGCGTCGATCCAGCGCTCGAGCTCCGGCACCTGTCGCGCGAGCACCGAGCAGGCCTCGCCCGGATCGTCGAGCGGACGCCGTGCGCAGCCTGATTTCAGGTGCACCGACAGCAGGCGGATCTCCCGGCGTTCACCCGGATAGACGATCAGTTCGGCGCCGCGGCGGACCCGGCCGTCGAGCGAGAGGGCGACGAGGTCGGGGCCGCAGCGGTGCGGCACGCCCTTGCGGATCGCGAAGCCGGTGTTCTGCACCGCTTCGCGGCGGGTGAAGCAGAAGTCGTGGTCCGGGAACACCCGCCGCGCCGCGTCGGGGCCGTCCACTTCCTGCAGTGCGACGACGTCGGCGCGGAGCATCTCGGCGTAGCGGGCGAGCGCGCGGTAGTCGGCCTCGCTGCGTTCGAGCTCCTCGGCGACGTTGCAGGGTATGAATCGCTTGCGCGGACCGGGCGAGGCGTCTCGCGGAACGCACTCGGCGGCGAGCTTGCGGAAGGCGTTGGGCGCGATCAGCCACTCGAGGTTCCAGGTGGCGATGCGCAGCGTCCCGTTGCCGGGCGCCGCGGGCGCGCGCGCCACGTCCTCGGCCGCTGCGGGGGCGGCCGGCAGGTCGAGCGGCGCGGTCGCCGGGTCGGGCGGCGCGGTCTGCGCGACGCTGCGTTCGGTGCAACCCGCGACGGTCGGGAGCGAAAGCAGGAGCGCGAGGGCGGCGAGGCGGCAAGACGTGCGCGGCGCCGACCGCGCCATGGTGGGAGTGGTCATGACAAGCATTGTGTCGCCGCCCCGGGGAGTGCGCAATCGGTCGGCTGCGGTACCATCGGGTTGCCCGTATCGGGAGTGCGTCCGGACCTGCGTCCGGGCTGATCAGACGAGGAGAGAGACGACATGCTGGAACTCAAACACGGACTCAAGCTCGACAAGACCCGCGACGAGAAGGCGAGGATGAACTTCGTCTCCGGCCTGCGCGCGCACGTGCTCAACGACATGGCGTCCGGCATGCGCGCCGTGTGGGACGCGGACGTCGAACCGGCCTTCCGCCGTTCGCGTGGCCGGTTGCCGAAGGACGGGCCCGAAGTGCACGCCGCGATGAAGCCGAACGAATACTTCAAGTTCTATTCGAGCCTCCGTGTCACGGCGCAGGACATGGTCTGGCAGGCCGTGTTCCCGCCGCTCGAGCGCAACCGCGCCGCGCTGAAGGACAAGGCCGCGCGCCTCGGTCGTGCGAGCAAGGCCCGCGGGACCTTGTCCCTGAAGCCCGGTTTCGAGGTACCACGCAGCGTCTCGGCCATCGACGTGCACTTGATGGCCGGCAACTACGACGGCGAATACGAGGATGGTGACCTCGCCGCCGGCTCGCTCTACGACAACGGCCTCGCGGTGTTCTCGTTCGGCCTGATGGGCCAGAACCTCGACGACATCGGCCAGTCGATCGCCGGGTTCATCAAGCTGAAATTCCCGCAGCTCAAGCCGCGCAAGATCCTCGACCTCGGCTGCACGATCGGCCACAACACCGGCTCCTGGAAGGACCAGTTCCCCGCAGCCGAGGTGCACGGCATCGACGTCGCCGCGCCTTGCCTGCGCTATGCGCACGCGCGCGCGCAGGCGCAGGACCGCGAGCTGCACTTCCACCAGATGGACGCCACCGCGCTCGATTTCCCGGACGCGAGCTTCGATGTCGTCTTCTCCTCGATGTTCCTCCACGAAGTGCCGCGCAAGGGCATCGAGAAGATCATGGCCGAGGCGCACCGCGTCCTGAAGCCGGGCGGTCTCATGTTGCACATGGAGCTGCCGCCGAACTCGCAGCTGTCGCCGTATGACGCGTTCTACCTGGACTGGGATGGCGCCTACAACAACGAGCCGTTCTACAAGCCCTTCCGCGACCTCAAGCCCGAGGAGGTCTGCCGCCGCGCCGGGTTCGATCCCAAGAAATACCTGCAGTTCGTGATCCCCTCGGTCGGTTGGTATGGCGAGCAGGTCTGGCGCGAGGCCGCGGAGCGGCCGCCGTCCGTCGACAGCGACAAGACCGGGCGCCTCACCGACGGCATCCTCTGGTACTGCTTCGGGGCCTGGAAATGAGCGCCCGGGAGGCGGGGCGCCGCCCGATGCGCCGCACCATCCGCGGCGGCCGTCCGTATTTCTTCGCCGATCCGGCGATCGACAAGATCTTGAACATGGTCGTCGTGCTCGGGGGTGAGGTGTGGACGCTGCGCGAGCGCTTGGCCGCGCTCGAGGCCATCCAGGTCCGCCAGGGCAGCCTCGCCGCGGGCGAAGTCGACGCCCACGATTTCAGCCCCGAGGACGAGGCGCATCTCGCCGCCCTGCGCAAGGAGTTCATCGACAGCCTGTTCCGCGTGCTGCAGGAGCAGGTCGAGGAGGCAAAGGCGCGCGGCGCCCCCCGGAAACCGGTCACCAAACCGGCCAAGAAGTCGGCCCAGAAGCCGGCCAAGAAGAAGACCGTCCGTCGCGGAACTCCGGCGGCTCGAGGGCGTCAGACCCGTCGGTGACCGGCAGGGAGGGTCGACCGATGGGGGACAGGTCCGTCGAGGCATCGTCAGGTCCGGTCGATTTCTTCGATGCGCAGGATGCCGCGTTGCGCCGACGGCGCACGCTCGATGCCTGCTTCGCGCTCGCGGTCCTCTCGATGTCGCTGCTCGTGCTGGCGCTGCTCGTGCTGGTCGGCGTCGCGTGGTTCATCGCGACCGTCCTTGCCGCGCTGTGGGCCTGCGTCATGGTCGTGCCGGCCTGGCTCGAGTCCGACCGGCTCGATGCGGGCGGCAAGGCCATCGCGATGGCGCTCGGCGCGGTGCCGGTCTTTCCGCCGTCGCCCGATGCTGCTGCACACCGGCTGTACGAAATCGTCGAAGAGTCGGCGCTCGCAGCCGGATTGCCGGTCCCGGATGTGCATCTCCTGCCGCAGGATGATTCCATCAACTCGATGGTCGCCGGCGGCAGCTTCGCCGACGCGGCGCTGATCGTCACCCGGGGCGCGGCGGAACGGCTCGACCGCAGGCAGCTCGGGGCGCTCATCGCCCATGAGTTCGCCCATGTCCAGAGCGGCGACATGATGGTGAACCGGCGCGTCGTGGCATGGGCTGCGGGCCTCTCGGCGCCTTACGAGGTCGGTGCTGCGCTGCGACGGGGCCTGTTGCGCTCGTTCACCGAGGCGGTGTCGTACCACCGATGGTCCGGCCTCACCGTCATGGTCATGATGTATGCGCCGCTCTGGCTGTTGTCGTGGGCGATGCAGGCGGCGGGGAGCCTCGGCAAGGCGCTCGCGACCATGATGCAAGCGGCGGTGTGCCGGCGGCAGCAACCGACCGCCGATGCGGCTGCAGCGCGTCGTTGCGGGGATCCCGCGCCGCTCCGTGAAGTGCTGCTGATGGCGGCAGGCGGTCCCGCCGCGCGACGAGGGGCCGCACCCTCGGCGGCGCCGTCCGCGGAACACCTGTGGCTCGTGTCGCATCAGAGGCGTTGGCCGCAGGTGCATCCGCCGATCGCGGACCGCATCGCCGCGCTCGACCCCGAGGGTACGGTCGGTCCCGTGACCGAAGCCGCGCTGCGGGCCTGGCAGACGGGCGAGCGTCGGCGGCTGGAGGCGCTCGTGCCACGCGCACGCGTGGCGCGCGAGGACGCCGCGCGAGCCGAGGCGTTCACGCAGTCACTGCCGTACCTGACCTTGCACGCGACGCCGGATTTCGTCCTCTCGAAGGTCGGGAACCCCGATTGGACGAGTCTCGCGCTCGGCGAGACCCTGCGCGTGTCTTTGCCGGAGAGGATCTCGCAGAGCGTCGCGTCGCCTCGACGGTCGCGTGCCCTGGTCCTCGCGGTCATCGCGTCGGGCGACGATGCGCGTTGGGCGCGCCAGCTTGCGCTCATCGAACATGGGCTCGGCGCCGCCGTGCGTACCGAGGTGGATGCCGAACGAGGCGTCGCCGGCAGCTTGAGCCCGTATCTGCGGTTGCCGGCCGTCGAAGCGGCCTTCCCGGGGCTGCGTCGCCTGTCGCGGGACGAGCAGCGGGATCTCATGACGATGCTCAAGGCCCTGGAGCTCGAGGACGGCGAACGCGAACTGTTCGAGCTCTGCCTCGCGGCGTCGGTGCGCGTCGGATTGATGGGCGATCGCGGCCCGACGGCGAGCGGGCCGGCGCGCTTGCTGTGGCACGTCGGCGACGCCTTGGCCACGGTGGTCTCCATCCTCGCCCACCACGGCTCGCCGGACGATGCGAACGCGCGCGCCCACGCCTACCGCGCGGGCATGGACGCGTTGGCCGGCGCCGCAGCGCCGGCCTACAGCCTGCCGCCGAACTGGGCGGTCGCGCTCGATGCGGCGCTCTTCAAGATCGCCGCGCTCGAACCGACCGCCAAGCGCCGCGTCGTCGCGGCCTTCACCGCGACGGTCGCGCACGATGGGCGCCTGAGCCTCGAGGAGGCCGAACTGCTGCGCACGCTCTGCGCCATCCTGCGTTGTCCGTTGCCGCCGCTGCTGCCGGAGGTCACGGCGGTGCCTGTCGCCGCGCCGCCTGCGACCTAGCGCGCGGCGCGCAGCGCCTGGTCGAGGTCTTCCTTCAGGTCCAGGATGTGCTCGATGCCGATCGACAGGCGCACCATGTCCTCGGAGACACCCGCCTTCGCGAGCTCCGCCGGCGACAACTGCCGGTGCGTGGTCGAGGCCGGATGCGTGGCGAGCGAGCGCGCATCGCCGATGTTCACGAGCCGGATCACGAGCTTCAGCGCATCGAGGAACTTCTCGCCCGCCGCGCGGCCGCCCTTCACGCCGAAGGTCAGGATGCCGGAGGCGCGGCCGCCCATGTAGCGCTGCGCGAGCGCGTGCTGCGGATGGTCCGGCAGGCCGGCGTAGTTCACCCAGCCGACGGCGGGATGCGACTGCAGGAACTTCGCGATGGCGAGGGTGTTCTCGCAGATGCGGTCCATGCGCACCGCCAGGGTCTCGATGCCCTGCAGGATCAGGAAGGAGTTGAAGGGCGAGATCGCCGCGCCCATGTTGCGCAACGGCACGACGCGCGCACGCCCGATGTACGCTGCGGCACCGAGCGCCTCGGTGTACACCACGCCGTGATACGAGACGTCCGGCTCGTTGAGCCGCGGGAAGCGCGCCTTGTGCTCGGCCCAGGGGAACTTGCCGGAGTCGACCAGCACGCCGCCGATGCTGTTGCCGTGGCCGCCGAGGTACTTCGTGAGCGAGTGCACGACGATGTCGGCCCCGTGGTCGAAGGGGCGGCAGAGGTAGGGCGAGGGGACCGTGTTGTCGACGATCAGCGGCACGCCGTGGCGATGCGCGATCGCGGCGATCGCCGCGAAGTCGGTGACGTTGCCGAGCGGGTTGCCGATGCTCTCGCAGAACACCGCCTTGGTGCGCGAGTCGATCAGCCGCTCGAACTGCGCGGGGTCCGAATAGTCGGCGAAGCGCACCTCGATGCCGAACTGCGGCAGCGTGTGGGCGAAGAGGTTGTAGGTGCCGCCGTAGAGCGCGCCCGAGCTCACGATGTTGTCGCCCGAACCGGCGATGGTCAGGATCGCGTAGGTGACGGCCGCGCTGCCCGATGCGAGCGCGAGTGCGCCGATGCCGCCCTCGAGCTCCGCGATGCGCTTCTCGAGCACGTCGCTGGTCGGGTTCATGATGCGCGTGTAGATGTTGCCCTGCACCTTGAGGTCGAACAGGTCCGCGCCGTGCTGCGCGCTGTCGAAGGCGTACGAGGTCGTCTGGTAGATCGGGACGGCGACGGACTTGGTGGTCGGGTCGGGCGTGTAGCCGCCGTGCACGGCGATGGTCTCTGGGCGCATGGTCAGGGTCTCCTCAAGTGTCGTTCGGGGCGGGTCCGGTGGATTTGGTGGGCAGGTCGGTGACGATGGGTCCAGGGCGTGTTGCCGATCGTCGAGAGGATGCAGTCGTGGATCACGGGAGGCAGCATAGGCCGCAGGGATGACGGTCGTGGGTCCGGAAGGCGATGCCCTCATAACCCCCGGTTATGACCGGCTGGCGACCGTAAGCCGCTTGTATCATGGCCGGGCATGACCGACGCCTCACCGCCGCCGCAGCGGCTGCAAAAAGCACTGGCGGCGCTGGGCCTCGGCTCGCGCCGCGCCATCGAGGACTGGATCCGCGCCGGACGGGTGCAGGTGGACGGTCGTCCGGCCGATCTCGGCCAACGCGTCGGTCCGGGGTCCCGGGTCACGGTGGACGGACGCGCGGTGGACCTCGCGGGTGCCTCGGTCGCGCACGTCGGCACCACCGTGCTCGGTTACCACAAGCCCCTCGGCGAGGTGACCACCCGCAGCGATCCGCAGGGGCGGCCGACGGTCTTCGACCGCTTGCCCCCGCCGCCGGCGGGTCGCTGGATCGTGGTGGGGCGGCTCGATTTCAACACCTCGGGGTTGCTGCTGTTCACCAACGATGGCGGTCTCGCCCATCGCCTGATGCATCCATCCTCCGAGGTCGAGCGCGAGTATCTGGTGCGCGTGCGCGACCAGCCCGATGCGGCGACGCTCGAACGCTTGCGCCGCGGCGTCACGCTCGAGGACGGTCCGGCACGGTTCGATCGCCTCGAGGCGCAGGGCAGCAGCGAGGGCCATGCCTGGTTCCGCGTCACCTTGCACGAAGGGCGCAACCGCGAGGTGCGGCGTCTTTGGAGCGCCGTGGGGCACGAGGTCAGCCGGCTCACGCGGCTGCGCTACGGACCGGTATCGCTGCCGGAGGACTTGCGGCCGGGGGAGGCGCGTGTGTTGCCGCCCGCGTTGGTCGCCGAGCTCCTGCGGGTCGCGGGCGCGGATCCCGAAGCCTAGCGGCCGCGGCGCACCAGGGCGCCGACCAAGCGCACGCCCGCCAGCACGAGCGCGCCCGCCACCACGCCGGTGCCGCCGTCGACCAGCAGTTTCAGCAGGCCGCCCACGACCCCTTCGCCACCGAGGTGATGCAGCGCGGGCAGCGCATGCGTGAGGATGCCGCCGCCGACCAGGAACATCGCCGCGGTGCCGACCACCCCGAGCACGCGCATCAGGCGCGGCGCCGCTGCGAGCAGCGCGCGCCCGAGCCCGCGCACGAGACGGGCGCCGGCACCGATGCCGGCGCGGCGTGAGAGGTGCAGCCCCGCATCGTCGAGCTTCACGATGCCGGCGACGAGGCCATAGACACCGACCGTCATCAGCAGCGCGATCGTCACCAACACCCCGATGCGGGTCATGAGCGGCGCGGTCCCGACGATGCCGAGCGTGATCACGATGATCTCCGCCGAGAGGATGAAGTCGGTGCGGATCGCGCCCTTGATCTTGTCGCGCTCGAAGGCGACCAGATCGACCGCGGGGTCCGCGGCGGCGGCGCTGACGGCGGCGCGGGCAGCAGCGGTCTCCTCGACCGGGTGCAGCCAGCGGTGTGCGAGCTTCTCGAAGCCTTCGTAACAGAGGAACAGGCCGCCGAGCACCATCAGCGGCGTGATCAGCCACGGCAGGAACAGGCTGATGAGCAGCGCCGCAGGCACCAGGATCACCTTGTTGAGCGCCGAGCCCTTGGCGACGGCCCACACCACGGGCAGCTCGCGCGCCGCCTGTACGCCCGAGACCTGCTCGGCGTTGACCGCGAGGTCGTCGCCCAGCACGCCGGCACTTTTCTTTGCCGCTACCTTGGAGAGCACGGCGACGTCATCGAGCACCGTCGCGATGTCGTCGAGCAGGGTGAGGAGGCTGGCACCGGCCATGGGGGGGTCTCCGTGCGGGGGGGGCGAGGGTCAGGATCCGGCGGGTCGCGTGCCGGTCAGCGGAACTTGTCCGGCCGCAGCACCTCGACATCGACCACCCACATCACGATGGCGTAGTGCTGGTAGTACTTCTCGCGCAGCCGCGTGAGCACACGCTCGGCGAGCGGGGTGTCGCAGACGATCTCGACGCGGATGTTGCTGCTGTGGCCCCAGTGCGAGGCGCGAAGGCCCTGGTCGCCGCGGCCGCGCGCGTCGCTGATGGTGTAGCCGGCGACCCCGAGCGCATCGAGCTCGCGCACGAGGTCGCGCTCGAGGTTCGACTCGGTGATGACGGTGACGAGCTTGCGGTGGGAATCGGCGAGTCCGGTCATGGGTGCCTCAGGCGGGCAGCAGGCGTTCGACCATCCGCAGGTAGAGCGGGAGGCCGACCAGGATGTTGAAGGGGAAGGTGATGGCGAGCGCCGCCGTGAGCGACAGCGCGGGGTTGGCCTCGGGCACGGCCTGTCGCATGGCGGCGGGCGCCGCGATGTAGGAGGCGCTGGCCGCCAAGGTCGCGAGCAGGACCGCGCCGCCCGTGCCGAGGCCCATCAGCCCCGCGAAACCGATGCCGATCAGCGCGAAGAGCGGGGGTATCAGCAGCGCGAACGCCGCCATGAACAGCCCGTGGCGGCGGAACCCGCCGAAGTGATCTGCGGCGATCAGGCCCATTTCGAGCAGGAAAATGGCCAGAATTCCCTTGAAAAGGTCGAAAAAGAGCGGCTTGACGGGTTCCAGCCCTTCGTTGCCCGCCACCGCGCCGATCAGCAGGCCGCCGAGCAGCAGCAGCACGCTGCGTCCGAGCAGCACCTCGCGCCCGACCTCGCCCCACGGGGTCCCCGGGTGCAGGCCCCGCGCCAAGAGGATGCCGAGGATGATCGCCGGCACTTCGAGCAGGACGAGCAGCAGCGGCAGGGTGGGCTCGAAGGGGATCTCCAGTCGCCCGAGGAACGCGACGCCCACGGCGAAGGTCGCGACGCTGACCGACCCGTAGTGCGCGGCCACGGCCGCAGCGTTGGTCCGGTCCAGCCGTCCCAGGCCGCGGAGGATGAAAAATGCCAGGAAAGTCAGTAAGATGCCCATCAGCAGGGTGAGCGGGATCTGCACCCACAGGCCGGCGGGCGAGCCGGCCGCGAGCTCGATCCCGCCCTTCATGCCGATGGCCAGCAGCAGCAGGGTGCTCACGAACTCATAGATGGCCGGCGGCAAGCGCAGGTCGGCTTTCAGGGCTCCGGCGAGCAGGCCGAGACCGAAGAACATGACGATGGGATCGAGTCCCGCGAGCACCGCACCCTCCTTCGCGCCCCCGCGCGGCCATTGACACCCCTGCCTCGTCCACCCAGAATAGGCGGCTCGTTTTACGGCGGAGGGGTACCCAAGCGGCCAACGGGAGCAGACTGTAAATCTGCCGGCTTACGCCTTCGTAGGTTCGAATCCTACCCCCTCCACCAACGAGGTTGCGAACTTTGGTGTTGGGCGGGTGTAGTTCAATGGCAGAACCTCAGCCTTCCAAGCTGATGACGTGGGTTCGATTCCCACTACCCGCTCCAGGATTCCGCTCACGTAGCTCAGTCGGTAGAGCACGTCCTTGGTAAGGACGAGGTCACCGGTTCGATTCCGGTCGTGAGCTCCAGTCGATTGTCGAGCAGTTGTTTTTGACGGTTTTTTTGTCGCCACGCTTCAAAGATCTCAGGAGACTAGGTCGTGTCCAAGGAAAAATTCGAGCGCAGCAAGCCGCACGTGAACGTCGGTACGATCGGGCATGTGGACCATGGCAAGACGACGCTGACGGCGGCGTTGACGAAGGTCATGGCCGAGACGTACGGCGGTGA
>Ga0315900_10005676_pt1 | contig 17055 bp, 28 predicted proteins | sample LakEriMetagenome_FD_203521 | JGI IMG/M metagenome (GOLD analysis project Ga0315900, IMG submission 203521) | Freshwater fungal communities from buoy surface, Lake Erie, Ohio, United States - Buoy 12 MA114 | ecosystem: Environmental > Aquatic > Freshwater > Lake > Lake biofilm | place: USA: Lake... | reverse complement strand
AAAAGGTGATCTAATTCAAGGTTTATCATATGTTGGTGTGACTGGAATTAAGGATTATACATTATTTTTTAAAAATTTAGAAACATTAGTTGAAACTAAGGAAGATATTTCTGATGTTCATTCTATAAATAACATGCTATCTAAAGTTGAATTTAAATGTGTAGTAGAAAAAAATTGGTATGATGTAGGTAATACAACAGAATTAATTAAAACTAGAAGAGAGTTCCATTCAAATATTGAAGTGTTAGATAAGAAAGATGAGTCAATATTTTTCTTTGATGACTTTGTAATTAAGTTTTTTTATGATACTGATATAAATAAAAATAGAGTTATTAGAGCTAATAATTTAAAAGGATTAGTTCCTGAAATTATAGATTCAACTGATAATTTTTATAAGTATAAGAAAGCTGAAGGTAAATTATTTTCTAAATCTGTTAAAAGAAATTCATTTAATTATTTTTTAGATTGGACTAAAAATAATCTATGGGTACCTAAAGAAAATAATAATTTTCAATTTCAATGTTTTGATTTTTATATAAATAAAACATTAAAACGTGTTAAACAATATTTAGCCTCTAACACAGAAACAAACTATATTAATGGAGAAAATATACCGTCAGTTTATACTATGCTTGATTCAATTGATAAGAATTGGTTAAGTAATGGAATACCAAGTCAATTTCATGGTGACTTTATTTTAGATAATATTATTGAAACTAAAGATGGATTTTGTTTAATTGATTGGAGACAGGACTTTGCTGGTGATTTAGAAATAGGAGACATATATTATGATTTAGCTAAATTGAACCATAATTTAACTGTTAATCATGATATTGTAAATAAAAATTTATTCAATTCAACCCCAGATAATTGTTATATATTAACAAATAGTACTTTAAATGAATGTAAAGAATCATTATATAAATTTATAGTTGATAATGGTTATGATTTAAAAAAAGTTCAAACCTTAACAGCTATAATATGGTTAAATATGGCTCCATTACATGAGTATCCATTTAATAATTTTTTATTTAATTTTGGAAAATATAATTTACATAAAGCTTTAACATTATGATACCTAAATATTTTATTGGACCAATGTCCAAAAATGTAGTTGATACTATAATTGAATTTTGTGAAGAAAATAAAGTAACAATGGGACTTATCCCATCACGCAGACAAGTAGAAAGTACAGGTGGTTATGTTAATAACTGGACTACTTCTGATTTTTCTAAGTATGTTAATGAAAAAACAGATAGAATACTTTTACAACGAGATCATGGTGGCCCAGGTCAAGGTATTTTAGATGATAATGGAATTGAATCATTAAAAGAAGATTGTAAATATTTGGATTATATTCATATTGATCCATGGAAACAAAAAAATGGTGATCTAATGGAAGGATTAATAACTACAAGAGATTTAATTCAAATGTGTTATGATATAAATCCTAATACTAAATTTGAAATAGGTACAGAACAATCAATAAGACCATTTGAAGTAGATGAATTAGAGACAATGATTAAATTTCTTAAAAACTATCTACCTGAAAAAGTATTTAATAATATTAAATATTTAGTTATCCAATCAGGAACATCACTTAAAGGTAATACTCAAACTGGAGATTATAATAGTGATCGTTTAAAACAAATGGTTGAATTAGCTAAAAAATATGATTTATTAACCAAAGAACATAATGGTGATTACATTCCTGTATCTGTTATTAAGGAAAAATTTAATTTAGGTTTAGATGCTATAAATATAGCTCCTGAGTTTGGTCTTATAGAAACTCAAACTTATCTTGATACTATTAAAGATAATGATATTTTAGAAAAATTTTTCTTAATATGTTATGAATCTAAAAAATGGGTTAAATGGGTTGATAAAGATTTTGATCCATTTACTAATAAAATAGAATTAATTAAAATTTGTGGTCATTATGTTTTATCAAATAATAATTTTTTAGGTTCAATCAAAGCCTATTACCCAGGAATTGATAAAATAATTTGTAAAAATATAAAAAATAAGTTATATGAATTATATAAATAGAGATAAAAGTGTTATTACTAAAAAACAAAACTTAGAGCATTTATACACATTTAAAGATTTTCCTGTTTTTTTTGGCTGCACCTCAGAACCTAAAAGTAAAGACATCACTTTAGATATGGTTTGGGAAATTGATCCAGAAACAGGTATTATTCAATTATCTAAATTAGTTCCATTAGATATTTTATATATGGAACAGCATGTTGATGCAACAGGACCAACTTGGGATAAGTATAATCATGCTTTTGCTAATTATATTTTAGAAAAAAGAGTTGGTAATGTTATTGAAATTGGTGGTGGTAGTGGTAAAATAGCTAAAATTGTTTTAGATAAATTAAATAGTATTACTTACACAGTTATTGAACCTAACCCATTATTTGAAGAAACAAATAATTTAAAAATTATACCTAAATTTTTCTCAAAGGAATTTAAAAATGATTTTGATGAAAATAATACAATTGTATTCTCTCAAGTATATGAACATGTGTATGACCCAGAAGAATTTTTAAGTGAAATTAGTGAGTTTTTGCCAGTTGGAGGAAGATTAGTATTTGCTTACCCTAATTTAGAATATTGGTTTTCAAATAAGTTTACTAATGCTATTAATTTTGAACACTCAATGTTAATGACTGATTATTTTGTAGATTATTTTTTAACTAAAACTGGATTTAAAATTATAGAAAAAATCAATTATGAAAACCATAGTCATTTTTACACTGTTGAAAAACTTGAAACTCCTAATAATGTTTTGTTAGAAAATAAATATGAACATTATAAAACTATGTTTAATGATTATATTAATTATCATAAAGAATTAGTTAATAAAATAAATAATCAAATTGATAAAACTAATTCACCTATATTTTTATTTGGCGGTCATATTTTTTCTCAGTATTTAATTATGTTTGGATTAAAAACAGATAAAATTATTCATATATTAGATAATAGTCCTCTTAAACATGATAAACGTTTGTATGGAACTGATTTAATAGTTAAATCACCTAAAATACTTTCAGACTATGATAACCCAGTAGTTATACTTAAAGCAGGATTATATAATAATGAGATTCAAAATGATATATTAATTAATATAAACGCAACAACTAAATTTATATAATGGATACAAGACCTAAAACAATTATTTGTGATATTGATGGTACATTAGTATACCATCGTGATCCTCATACTGTGAGTAAATCTAATCATAAAATGGAGTTACTAATAGGCACTATTGAAAAACTATTAGAATGGGAACGTAAAGGTTATAATATTATTCTATTAACTGGTAGAAAAGAATCAATGCGTGAAGTGACTGAAAATCAATTAAGAGAAATAGGTATATTTTATGATCAATTAATAATGGGTGTAGGTGGTGGAGCTCGTTATTTAATCAATGATTCTAAACCAGATGGTGAACAGTCAGCGTTTGCCATTAATATTGAAAGAAACTTAGGTATAGGAGGTATTAACATATGATTTTACTAGTTAATACTTTTATGACAAATGAGTCTCCTACTAATGGAGCTTGGGAGGCAGCTGGAATAAAACAAGATAGAGGTAATCTAAAAAAAGATTATAAAATTGATATTTTAAAATACAATTTATCTAGTTTTTCAACAATGTATCCTTGGAAACGAGTTATAATTAAAGTTCAACTTGACACAGACTATGACTCAGACAAAATTAGATTAGATTTAGAAAATTATGTTAAAGAAGAATTTAAAAATTTTGATTTGCATTTTTCTTTTAAAAGAAATTTAATTCAACAAGATTGGATAGACACATATTCATTAGTTAATGATGATGATTTTATTTATTGTTTCTGTGGACATGACCATATATTTATGGATTATTCTCAAGAATATATAGAACAAATTATATCCTCAGTTAAACAAGAATCTAATCCTTATACTACAATATTAGTTAGTCATTTTCCTGACCATATCAGAACAGCTAAAGCTGGTCCTCCAAGACATAGTGATTTAGGACCTGAGTTTTATCATACTAATTATAAATTAGAAGAAAATTATACTTCACATGATGGATATAATTATGATAGTATAACTATTATATCTAAAGTATTATATGAAGATTGGTTTTTAAAAGGAAAATGGGACGATATATACCATAGATACCCACCTGGGCTTTTCAAATCAGGTCATATAGAATTACCTCGTATTGATGGAGTTGGAAAAACAGATTTAAATTTCATCAGAAATAAATTATTAAATATTCCTACTCCAAAGCAAAAAATTATTACACCATATAGAGAATTATCTAGACATTATGATGGATATTTCTTTCATGGTATAACAAATGATCAAGTTCCATCAATTGAAATACCTGAGGGATTTTTTGAAAATAATATTAAAATTAGATATGGATATGATGATAGGAAAGAGGGATGGGTGAATATAAATCCCAAATCAGAATACTATTACGCATCAAATAAACTAGGAGCTGACTATAAATTAACCTTAAAAGAAATTCCTTTATTCTGGAAACATAGAATATCCGAAATAGATATTAATCCAAATATTGATGAGATAGAAATGATACAATATAGATTAAAAACTGTATTAGAAATGGTTTATACTAGTCCTAATTTTAATTCATATATAGATAAAGAATTAGAAGAAAAAATATTAAATGAATATCTTAAAATATATCCTGAGGTTCAATTAGCATGAAAATACTTTATATAACAAATCATAATAGTATAGCTCAATCTAGTGGGGGTTATATTAATGATTACATGAATGATGTTTTATTTCATGGTTTAAATGAATTAGATTTTATTGAAGTAACAGACAGTACTCCTATAATTCATTTATACAACAATTATAAAAATCAAATACCACAACAAAATCTTTGGGGTAAGGGATTTACAACAACTTTTTTAATCAATCAAGATAAAAAAGATAGATCTAATATTGAAGAAAAAATTAAAGAAAAATATTATGATTTGATTATATATGGAGCTGTAAATAGATGTTTAGATTATTATGATATTGTCTCTAAAGCATACCCTAATAATAAAATATTTTTAATTGATGGAGATGACTCAACTGACATTCATCCATTAAGTGAGAAACATCCTTATTTTAAACGAGAATTAACCTCGGATAAATTTATACCTATCCATTTTGCTATCCCAGAAATAAAAATAACTCAAGTAGCTTTAGATAAAACTCAAGAATACGGCTCTATAATTCCAGGTCAAGGTGGTTATAAGTTTGATGATGAGCGTTCTTATTATATAGATTATAATAAATCATATTATGGTGTCACTATGAAAAAAGCAGGGTGGGATTGTATGAGACATTATGAAATATTAGCTAATCACTGTATTCCATACTTTATAGATTTAGAGTCATGTCCTAAACAAACATTAACTAATTTACCTAAAGAATTATTAATTGAAGCTAGAGAATTATCTTCTAACTTTGATAATCAAAAATATGATGTTATATTGAATGAATTATTTGATTATACTAGAAAAAATTTAACAACTAAAAAATTAGCAGAATACATTTTAAGTTATGTTTAAAAACAATATATATACTCCTGAAGCACAAAGAAATCTAAACTCTGAGGTTCAAAGATTTCATATTATAAATTATTTACTTGAAAAAAATAATTTTTTAAATTATCTTGAAATAGGTGTTTTCCAAGGAGAAAATATTAGATTAATAAAAGCTCTTCATAAAGATGGAGTTGACCCAGGTGCTGAAGGATATATAATCCCAGAGGTTAACTATCCTATGACCTCAGATGAATTTTTTGAATTGATAAAAGATCATGAAGATATTAAATATGATGTTATATTTATTGATGGATTACATCATGCCGATCAGGTAGATAAAGATATAACTAATGCTATGAAACATATTGTTGAAGGTGGTTTTATTGTATTACATGATTGCAATCCTATTAGTTATGAAGCACAAATTATACCTAGAGAAACAGTAGTGTGGAATGGTGATGTTTGGAAATCATTTGTTAAATTTAGGTTTAATCATCCTAATTTCAAAACATGTGTTATTGATACTGATTTTGGGGTGGGTGTGATTCAAAAGTGTTCTGATTATAGAGGACCATCTATACCTGAATTAGAAGAAAAAATTCAAGAATGGGAATACTTTGACACTAATAGAAAAGATTTATTAAATTTAATTACAGTAGAAGAATTTAAACAATTATTTTAAGTATGAATATATTAATAACAGGAGTAGCGGGATTATTAGGCAGTCGATTAGCTGATTGGATTATTGAAAACCACCCAGAACATAAAGTAATAGGAATTGATGATTTAAGTGGTGGTTATGCTGAAAATATTAATTCTAAGGTTATATTTCATAATATAAATTTAGCCAAAGAAACAACTCAGTTAGATCAAATATTTAATTATTATAAACCAGACTATGTTTTTCATTTTGCCGCATATGCTGCTGAAGGTTTATCTCCATTTATTAGAACATATAATTACGATAATAATTTAAGAGCCACCGCCTCTATAATAAATGAATGTATCCGTTATAATATCAAACGTTTAGTGTTTACTTCAACATTAGCAGTTTATGGTCATGGAGAAGGAGGTTTATTTGATGAAAAACAAATACCTAAACCAATTGATCCATATGGTGTAGCTAAATTTGCTTGTGAGATGGATATTCAAATAGCAGGTGAACAACATGGTTTAGATTGGTGTATTATACGACCTCATAATGTTTATGGTGTTAAACAAAACATTTGGGACAAATATCGTAATGTGTTAGGTATATGGATGTTCCAATATATGAATGGTGAACCAATGACTATTTTTGGTGACGGTAATCAAACCAGAGCCTTTAGTTATATAGATGATAATTTAGAACCACTTTTCAAATCAGCTATATTACCTGAGGCTTCAAAACAAATTATTAATTTAGGTGGTATTGAAGAAATTTCAATTAATGATGCTTGTTCTACATTACAAGAAGTAATTGGTGGTGGAGATATTGTTTATAAAGAAGCTAGACATGAAGTTAAACATTCAATACCAACATGGCAAAAGTCAGTTGATATCTTAGGATATGAATATAAAACTAATTTAAAAACAGGATTAACTGAAATGTGGAATTGGGCTCAACAACAACCTAAGCGTGAAAGATTTGTTTGGCCATCATATGAATTAGATAAAGGTATTTATAGTTTTTGGAAGACAAAATAATGGTTTTAAAAGATTTAGCTAATAAAGGTTGTTATACTGCTAATGGTTTTATTGAGTCATTAGATAGTTTTAATTTATTAGAAGGATATATACTTTATAATTTACCTGTTCTAAAACAATTTAAACATATTGTTATAGTTAATACTTATAAAGAATATAGTGAAGAATTAGTTAAAATAAATACTCAACTTTGGAATGAATATTTTTCTAATGTTGATTTCATTGATTTGAAAGAAAATAGAGGTCATTCATTTGGTATAGCAGATAGTGAAAATGCTTTAATTGAACACTGTCAATCTTTAGGTTATGAGTGGATATGTAAATCATCTAATGATGTTTTATTACAAGAAAAAATATTAAATAAAGAAATAAAAGAAGCTGATTTATATTATTTTAATGGTATATCATATGAAGATTTATACTTAAATAATTTTGATTATAAAAAGATATATGATAATCACTTCTATCCTCAAACTAATTTTTACTTTATTAGAGTAGATAAAATTGATTATTTATATGATAAAAAATATATTGATGAAACCTATCAATATAGACTAAATATACCTAATTACAGTAATAAAATATGGGAATACATTCCTGAATGGAGTTGTGAGAATTTTTTAAAGAAATGTGTTTCTAGAAATAGGCTATCTAAAGAATATTTATTAGATTTAGATACACATAATAAATTATGTGAGACAATTAAAATGTGTAAAATTGGAGACCCATCACATAAAAATATTATGTATGAAGGAGTTTGCCATTTTCAATACCCAGAACAAAATATAATTGAAATATGAAAAAAGTTATAGCAACAACCACTATTAATCCACCAACAGAAGCATTTTGGAAATACGCTTCAATGCATGATTGGAGTATAATTGTAGCTGGTGATTTAAAAACTCCTCATGAGTTGTATCAAAATATTCCTAATGTTACTTATCTTTCTCCAGAATATCAAGAAAAAGAGTATCCAATATTAAGTGAATTAATTGGATGGAGATGTATTCAACGAAGAAATTTCGCTATTTTAGAAGCGTATAAACAAGGAGCAGATATTATAGCAATTATTGATGATGATAATGTTCCATATGATGGTTGGGGGGAAGATTTAGTGGTAGATAAATTAACAGAAGTTAATATGTTTGACACTAAAGATATTGTTTTTGATCCTATTGGTTCTTTAAAAGAACATAAAGAACTATGGCATCGTGGTTTTCCATTAGAAAAAGTACCTTTTAGAGATTATAGTGAAAAATGGACAACTTCTATTATCCCTAAAATACAAGCTATATTTTGGGATGGAGAACCAGATGTTGATGCAGTTTGTAGAATGATATATAATCCATATTGTAAATTTGATCCTTCACAATTTCCAATCTCAAGTACTAAACCATCTCCATTTAATTCTCAAAATACTATTATAAGTAGAAGTGTTGTTAAGGATTATTTTTTATTTCCACATATTGGAAGAATGGATGATATCTGGGCAGCGTATTATGTTCAATCTAAAGGACACAAAGTAGTTTTTACAAAACCAGGAGTATTAAGTGATAGAAGTTTAGGTACAGCAGGTAGATATTCTATGATTGAAGATATGAAAAGAGAATATATTGGTATGGAAAATAATACTAATTTACTTAATGATTTATCTACCAACTCAGAATTAATTGAAAAATACTTACCTAAAAAATCTTGGGAAGCATTTATTGAATGGAAAAATATAATTGAAAAAATATGAATATATTAATTACAGGTCATAAAGGTTTTGTTGGCCAGGAGTATGTTAAATACTTTACAAAACAAGGACATAAAGTAACTGGTATTGATATTAAAGAAGGTAATGATTGTAGAGATTTTTTTAAGAGCTGTAATGAGCAATTTGATTTAATAGTGCATTTAGCTGCTATTGTTGGTGGTAGAGATACTATCGAAAATGATCCTTTAGCTGTAGCTACTGATTTATCTATTGACGCTGAATTTTTTAATTGGGCTGTTAGGACAAAACAAAATAAAGTAATTTATTTTAGTTCATCAGCTGCTTATCCTATTCATCTTCAAACTAAAGGAAGTACTCATAAACTAATAGAGTCAGATATTAATTTAATGGATATAAATTCACCAGATTTTACTTATGGATGGGCTAAATTATCAGGAGAATATCTAGCTCATTTTGCTCGCCAATATGGTCTTAAAGTATATGTGTTTAGACCTTTTAGTGGTTATGGTGAAACTCAAGATTTAGATTATCCATTTCCTTCTTTTATTAAAAGAGTATTAGATCAAGTGGATGAATTTGAAATTTGGGGTGATGGAACTCAAGTTAGAGATTTTATTCATATTGAAGATATAGTTGAAGCCACTATGAAAGCAGTTGAACTTGATATTGAAGGTCCTATTAATTTAGGAAGTGGAATAGCAACTTCATTTAATGATTTAGCTGAACAGATATTTGAAATAGTAGGGTGGAAGCCTAAAAATGGTATCAAGCTTAGAACAGATAAACCTGTTGGAGTAATGTATAGATGTTCAGATAGTTCTAAAATGTTAAGTTTTTATACTCCAAAAATTAGTCTAAAAGAAGGAATTGAGAGAGCTTTAAATCAAAATAAATAATGAAAATAGCTTTTGAAATTATTGAAACACCATATGGTCATTTTTTTATAAATAGCTATGATTTAATAGGTTACTCATTAGGTAAATTAAAAGTATGGGAAAGTCATTTACTTGATTTTTACAGTAGAGTCTTAACTAAAAATGATGTTTGTGTGGATGCTGGAGCAAATTTAGGATTTCACTCAGTACAATTTGGTAGATTTAGTAAATTAGTTTACTCTTTTGAACCTCAAAAAATGGTGTTTAATAATCTTTGTGCTAATATATTATGTAATGATTTAAATGAAAACATTATTCCTTTTAGATTAGGTCTTGGAGATAAAAAAGAAATTAAACAATTATGGCCTGTTGAAAATGAAACTTGGTATGGTCATGATATAATTAATTGGGGTGGAAGAGGAATTGATCAAACTGATTCTATTGAATATAAAGAAGAAGATCAAATTGAAGTAGTTAATTTAGATTCATTAAATATCTCAGAATGTAGTTTATATAAATTAGATATTCAAGGATATGAATATTTTGCTTTACTTGGATCTAAAAACTTAATAGAAAAATGTAAACCTATTATTTTATTAGAAAATTTTCCTGGTAATGAAAATGATTCAAATGCTTTAGAATTTTTAAAAGATTTAGGATATGAGAATTATAGATATTATTCTAACAATAATGAAGATTGTATTTTAATTCACCCAAATAGCAACAAATATAATATTAGTATTGAAACCATTAATTTACTTAAAAATAAATACGATTTAAAACAAGATTTTTAATTATGAAAATATCAGCAGTTATAGTCTCCAGAAATGATAATTATGGAGGTCATTTAAATGAAAGAGCAACTTATTGTTTAAACTCAGCAATTGATACTTATGATGAAGTATTTTATATTGACTGGAACTCAGATGAAGACAGTTTACTTGATAATATTAGAAATAATATTACTTTTAAAGGTAATTTAAGACATATTGTCATAACTCCTGAGATAGCTTCTATTCTTACTAATCATGATCCAAATGCTCAAAAATGTTGTGAAGTATTAGCTCGTAATATAGGTTTAAGAAGAGCAACAGGTGATTATTTAATTTCAACTAATATTGATATAATTCACCCTAAACGTGATGAATTAGAAAAAATTATTAATTCATTAGATAAAAATACATTTTACACCATTAGTAGAAGACCATTAGATTGGGATACTATTAAACAATATCATAATGGTGAGATTATTTTTAATAAATGGAAAGAACTTAGAGACTATTTAATAATTAATTCTGAAGAACGTTATTTTGAAGAATCAACTGTTAATGGAGATAATTTTAGTATAATTAATTGTTGTGGAGATTTTCAAATAGCTCCTAAACATATATGGCATGAAATTAGAGGAATGGAAGAAAGTTTGATATACTCATTATACGCTGACACTAATGTACAGAAAAAATCTGTTATGCATGGTTTTGGATTAAAAGCAATTTACAACCCAGCTTTATTTCATATTAATCATGGTCGTGGTGGTGGAGGATTTTTAGATGGTGTTAATAAAGTAACTAATGATCCTATGCGAGCTATCATATTACAAGGTAAAACAGAAAATGATGATACTTGGGGATTCTCAAATATAGAAATTGAATATGAAATACTTTAATATTTATAATAAAGTTTGGCTTTTTAATTCTCATTTAATATATTTACATCATGGCAAAAACTGTAAAACAATACACACCACCCAATATTGAGTTGGTGATATATGAACAAGAACAAATAAAACTATTAAATGACTCAGTTGAATTTAAAATATTCATATTTGAACAGGTTCTTAATGCTATTAAAGATGCTATTAAAAATAATATTAATGAAATTAAAGTATTGAATGTTACTAATTTTAGTTATTCATTAGTTATATTTAAATCTCAATTTAAAGATATTTTGAGTAATATTCTTAAATTTTATGAGAATCAAGAAGAATACATTAAATGTAAAGAAATAAATAAATTAATTAAAAAAATATGAGATCTTATAGTTTTGCTTATTTTAATGATGAAACTAATGAGGCTATTGATACTAGACAATTCAATAACTTATTAGAAGCCATTGAGTTTTTTGCTATGGTAAAACATTTATCTATAGATGAATTTTTAAAAGTATATAAAGTTTTTGATAAAAATGGGTAATAAACAAGAATTAAATAAAATATTCAGCAATATACTAGGTGTAGAAGTTAGTTTACAAAGCAATGAAGGTTTTGATGAGCAAATGTTTATTAGTATTATCAATAATTGGGAAAAGGCTTGGATTATGAAAAATGAATTAATTGATAAGTATGGTATATTATTTGAAGGTTATGATACTTTATTATTTGAAGCTTTAGAATATCAAACTAGTTTATTATTTGGGAAAAGTAAAGCAGAAGTAATAGAATGGTATATATATGAAGGTAAAGATGAAAAAGGTGAATCTTATTCATTAATTGATCCTCAAACTAAAAAATCATATAAATTAAAAAATGCTAAAGACTTATATGAATTTTTAAAAATTGTAGACAACTTTCAATCTCTTAATTTTGAAAATGAAGATGATGATAATAATGATGATGAATAAAATAAAGGTTATAAATAGTTATGTTAAATAATCAACAAATGAAACCATGTGTTAAATGCGGGAATGATATACACCCGAAGCGTTTAGAAATACTTCCAAATACAACAACATGTGTTAATTGCTCAACAGCAGGTAAGAAAAGAGGAGTAAATGTTCAATTAGGTGAAGGTGATCATACCTATAATGAAATTGTCATTATGGAAGAAGATCAATATAAAAAATACCTTGAACTAGAACAGTCACATCGTAAAACATTAGCTGGGCAAACAGCTCTACATGAGTTTGAAACAGGTACTACTGAATCAGAATTTATAGAACCTGAAGTAGACATTCCAAATGATAGTGAATAATAATGGCTAAACCAAAACCACTAAGTAAAGAAGATGTCACTCGAGCAATAAACATGACTAAATCTAATCGAGCCGCTGCTCGTTATTTAGGTTGTAGTTATATTCATTATAAAGGATATGCTAAAATATATAAGGATGAGAATGGTGTAGATTTATTCACTAAACATAAAAATCAGTGTGGTAAAGGTATTCCTAAATTTCTAAATAATTCTAAAAAAGAACCTAAATTACTTGACATACTTGAGGGTAGGATTGATGCGAGTCATTTTAAACCTGAAAAAATTAAAAATCGTTTACTTAAAGAAGGTTTATTAAAAGAGGAATGTTATATATGTGGATTCCATGAACGTCGTGTAAGTGATTATAAAGTACCACTTATAATGGATTTCATTGATAGGAACAAGAAAAACTATCAAAACAGCAATATTCGTCTGTTATGTTACAATTGTTATTATTTAAATGTAGGTGATTTGTTTACAAATAAACAGATTGAAGGCTTAGAGGACCATGTGGTAAAATATGACAGTGAGGTGGATTGGGAATTAGATGAATACCAACTTCAAAGGTTAGCTGAGTTAGGACTAACTGACCATAAAACAGATGATGATGGCTCTGAATTTATCAGTAAATGGTAATATTTATACCAAATGGCTAAAAATAAAAAGCATATAGAAGTTATAACTGATTATGAAGAAGCTAAACGTAAACATTTAGAAAAGTTAGCTACTAAAATGCTTAAAAATGATGAGAAAAGCCAGAAACTAAAAGAAAAACAAATTAATACAAAGTTTTTAAATTTATTTTAATGTTATGAAACCATTAGAAATTACAGTTAAAGATAGTGAAGAGTTAGCTTCACTAATTGATGGAGAGCAAAGTTATGAAATAGCAAATTCATTGGTTTCAAATATTATAGAAAATTTAAATACTAAGAAAAAAAGAATTCATGTTATAAGTGTGTTTTGTGAAGAAGATCAGGCTATTTATGATCTGACACTTGAACGAAATAATTTCCTTGATACACTTGAAAAAAACTTAAAAATATTTGAGTATCATGAAGACTATGAAGGTTGTGCTAAAATTAAAAATGCAATTTCACAACTTAATCCTTCATAACAATGGCAAAAAAATCATCTTTAACCGCTGTAAAACAATTTTTAGAAAAACCAAGAAAAAAGAGACCAGGTGTTCACTCAAAGAAAAAATCAAGTAAATTAAAAACATCTAAAAATTACTTGAAACGTTCAGTTGGTCAAGGTTAGAATCACTTGTTTGGCTCCTCAGGGAGCCTTCATTATATTTATAATGTAATAAAAAATAAATAGTTATGTCAAAACGAGGTAGACCTAAAAAACAAACTGGAGTAGAAGTAGTAGTTAATACAACTAAATTTGAAAGACACTACACAAATGAAGATGGTTCTGTTCAAATATGGAAATTTGATTTAAAGAAAAATCCAAATGGTCCTTATGAAACAATAATTGAATATCCTAAGGGCACTAAAACATTTGAACAATTACAATCAGAATTACCTAAAACTAAGCGTAAGTACTTAAATCCTAAAAATAATAAGTACGTTAATTATCTTCGCGCCAAACAACTTGGAATTGTAAAGTAATTATATTTATAGTTATGAAAAACAAGAATAAAAATATTGATGGGTATAATGAAAGACATTTAGCCCAATTGATTAGGAGAAAAATGATCTCCAAAATAAAACCAAGTGGTAAAGTATATTCAAGAAAAAATAAACAGGACTCAAAAGAGTCCTCTTTTATCCTAAGTTTGGCTTAATAAAATGATTTACTTATATTATAATAGTAAATAAATTAAATTAAAAGTTATGAGAAAATTAAACAGAACTGCTAAATTGAGTTTCTTCAATAGCAGAAAAAGAACTGGTGATGTTACTCGTTTAGCTGAGTCAACAGGTTACTCAGTATCACATGTTAGTAATGTTGTATCTGGTGTACGTAGTGTACCTCAAGATTTGGCTAATGAAATGTATAACATTAGCCGTAGACGTATGAAGAACAGTGAGCGTGTTAGCGCTTAATTAAGTTCTAAATGTTCAAGGGCCTTTAGTTTTTTACTTTAGGCCCTTTTTTTAATTCAATTAAATAAAGGTTATGAATAAAAGATTATCAATTACAAAGCTTTATACTAAAGCAAAACAATTACTTGAAAAAGGTAAAATTAATGAAGCAGATGAAACATTAGATTGGTGTTTAGTAGTTTTATCTAAAAATGCTCTAAATGGAGCTAAAGATACTGACTTACTTGAAGGTGTTAAAATGGGAGTTTGGTATGAGAGAATTTGGACATCTATTGAACACGCTGGACTTCTTCCTGAATAAAAGATTTGGCTTTTTAAACTTAATATTTTAAATTTATATTTATGATTAAGAAAAAACGTAAACATAGAAAATTTACTCCTGAAAAAGAGTATATTCTTATGACTGAAGATTGTAAAGTATTTAGTGGTTTAGAAGGTGGTTATCCTAAATTCTCAGAAAATTTAGATGACGCTAAACCATTTATTGAATTATCACAAACAGAAATATTACGTTTAGTTTATCCATTTAAATTAGAAACAATATGGCTATGAAAAAATATCTAAAATTAATAATTGTTGCTTTAGTTATAGCAACAAATGTAAATGCTCAAATTAATGACACTGAGTATGAAATGACAAAAACATATGCTATTATTGACCCAACTATGTATGTTAAGGCAATGAATCGTATGTTTAAATTTGATACATTATGTTTAGATGATATTTTAATAACCCACATTAATGGTAATAAAGTAAAAAATAAATATGTAACTTATTCTGAAATAAGAACTTATTTAACTAAACGTTATTATAAACCTGATGAAAAAACTTTCAAATTTAGTTCTGAAACTAATAATGGTTATGTAATTGTCATTGGCCAATATGGTAAAGATCCTGATATTGCAATAAGATATTATACTATATTTTTAGAACAAACAACAGGTAAAATTACTGTAATTGAAATAGAAGAAAATAAATGAATAAACTTAATACCAACATATACTTCATTTATAGAAGTATTAAAAACCTAATTAAGTGGTTTTCAGTAATATGGAATGATAGAGACTGGGATCATGCTTATATTGAGGATATGTTGTTATTTAAGTTAAATAACATGTATAAACGATTCTCTGACCCAGATGCTACTTATGTTAATTGGGAATCATATTATACTAGTAAAGCACTTAAAGCATTAAAATTATGTATCCAAATACTTAAGCGTAGAAAAAATAATTATTACACTGAGTATTGGTGGAGTAGAGGTCAAACACATGAAGACCTATTATTGTCAAGCCAGTTAGAAGAAAGAGATTGGAGATTGTTTTGTAGAATGATGGAAAAATATTTTAACTATTGGTGGGATTAGTTTGGCTTTTTAAAACAAAAACATTATATTTAAGTAAATTAAAATTTAAAGTTATGAGTATAGCATTTATTATCGGTTGGCTGTTTATGATAGCCTCATGGATTCCAAAACCATTTATCAAGGATGAACGTAAGCGTTTAGGAACAAATTTAGTATTAGCAAGTATTGCTTTTGGTATTTTTATAGCAGATTTTATACATCTTATTACTAAGTAATATGTTTGAGAATATAAATTTACATTCAGGTGCATCAGGTACAATTAGTTCCGGTACCACAACAGGAGCATATACAGCCTCACCTATTGTAACTACACTACCATTTAGTATAGATACAGCTATCAGTCATTCATTATATATAGATTCAAATAATTCAATAATAAATAATAATATGAACAAAGTAAGTAATCAATTCGTCGCCGTATTCAAAATTGAGCGCAACGATAAAAACGAAATCACATCAGCCAAATTCATTAAAGAATTATGGATTGAAACTAAAAACGGATCATCAGTTGATTTCGAAGTAGCAAAAGATAAAGACATTAGTAAGTATGAAGCTAATGAAATTTCAATTAGAACATTACATTCAATAACATTCTAAGAAACGGTTTAGTCAGGTGGTCACTTGGTGTAGTGATAAATAGAATATCTGAGGTCGTAAGCCCTCAAGCAGGTTCGAATCCTGTCCTGACTACTAAAAACAAAATATGATTATAGCAATAACAATTTTATCTGTATTATTAGTTATTACAATATTATTTGTGATAGCATGTATAGCACATATTTTAAAAATTCAAAAAGAATTAGAATCAATA
>Ga0315900_10005675_pt1 | contig 17056 bp, 13 predicted proteins | sample LakEriMetagenome_FD_203521 | JGI IMG/M metagenome (GOLD analysis project Ga0315900, IMG submission 203521) | Freshwater fungal communities from buoy surface, Lake Erie, Ohio, United States - Buoy 12 MA114 | ecosystem: Environmental > Aquatic > Freshwater > Lake > Lake biofilm | place: USA: Lake... | reverse complement strand
GTGCGATCTTCTAAGTAATAAGAATCATCCGGTCGCATTATTCCAAAGTATTGAAGTTTCTTCTGCACTGGTGCGCGGCCTCGATTATTACTCCCACACCGTATTTGAATTTGTCGCAGAGACAGGTGAACTTGGCGCACAAAATACAGTGCTTGCTGGTGGAAGATATGATGGGTTAGTAGAGCAGTTAGGCGGAAAACCAACTGCTGGGCTTGGCTTTGCCGCCGGCATTGAGCGCTTACTCCTCCTCATGGGTGATGCTGCATGGACAAAAACCGATGATACAAAAATTGTCATCCTGCCGTTTGAAGAAGTAATTGAATCAGTTGTGCTGAATGTTGCAACTCTTATTCGTATGACTCTGCATGATGCACTACAGAAAAGTAGTTCTTCTCATGAATGCTATGTCGATATTTTCTGGGAAGGAAAGATTTCTAAGCGCTTGGAACGAGCATCTAAAAAAGGCGCAACGCATGTCGTATTTATGGCTCCTGAAGAAGCGGCAAGACGTGCAATAAAAATCAAGAATCTAAAAACAGGTGAAGAAAAAGAAGTCTTCGTTTCTGATCTTGCCGATTCTGCAAAATTACTAAAATTCATAGACCTAACGCTGTAGCCCATGTCCTCATCCCTTGACCTCAAACTTGATTCTCTGCTGCGCCGTCATGACGAGTTGCGCGATCTCATGTCGCGCCCTGATGCCGGTGCGGATTTTTCAAAATACTCACGTGAGTTCTCGGATCTGACACCGGTGGTGGAAACCATTCTTGCGCTGCGCACGGCACAGAGTGAATTGAAAGATTCAGAAATTTTGCTCAAAGACCCTGACTGCGATTCGGACATGCGCAAAATGGCGGAAGAAGAAAAACGCAGTCTTGAAAAACTGATTCCCGATTTCTTGAAAAAAGTGCAGATCGCGCTTCTGCCCAAGGATTCCGCCGATGAAAAAAGCGCAATCCTCGAAGTGCGCGCAGGTACCGGTGGAGATGAAGCCGCTCTTTTTGCCGCTGAACTCTTCCGCATGTACCAACGCTACGCCGAATCCAAAGGCTGGAAGTTTGAAGTGCTCTCCATCGCAGATACGGGGCTTGGCGGATATAAAGAAGCCTCCGCCTCCATCAACGGTCGCGGCGTGTTTGCCCGCATGAAATTCGAATCCGGTGTGCACCGCGTACAGCGCGTACCGGCGACCGAAACGCAGGGCCGCGTGCATACCTCGGCGGCCACCGTTGCCGTGCTTCCGGAAGCCGAAGAGGTGGACATCCAGATTCAGGAAAAAGACCTGCGTATTGATGTGTTCCGCTCCTCTGGCCCGGGTGGACAATCGGTGAACACCACCGACTCGGCGGTTCGTATCGTTCATATCCCAACCGGTGTGACGGTGCAGCAGCAGGATGAAAAATCGCAGCACAAGAATAAAGAAAAAGCGATGAAAGTGCTGCGCGCACGCTTGTACGAAATGGAGCGCGAAAAGCTCGCAAACGAACGGGCTGCATCCCGGAAAGAGCAAGTTGGATCGGGCGACCGCTCAGAACGCATCCGTACCTATAATTTCCCACAGGGTCGTGTTACGGATCACCGCATCAACCTGACACTCTACCAGATTGACGAGGTTATGGTGGGGAAGATTGACGAGTTTGTGGAAGCCCTGATCGCGGAGGATCAGGCAAGTAAACTGGCAGAGTTAGCAAACTGAGATTCATACACACACTAAAAACCATTGATATGATTGTTACGTTGGACAAACCTCGACCTGCTGCAGATAAAGTTGCCATTACCTTGCGTGATGCATTGATCATTGGCGGAAACAGCCTGAAAGATGCTGGTATTGAGCTGCCACATCTGGATGCACGCGTTCTGCTGCTAGCCGCCAGCGGCCATGATGCGCATACGCTCGTGCGCGCACCGGAAACGATATTGTCACCAAAAGAATTTTACTTGTACTTACAGATGGTTGCGAGGCGTGTGCGCCGTGAACCCGTTGCCTACATCACGCAAAAAAAATCTTTCTGGAGCCTTGATTTTGATGTGAGCTGTGATACGCTCATTCCCAGACCGGATAGCGAAACGCTGATTGAAACTGCGCTCGCGTGGATGAAATCCCGGTCACGCCCTTACCGCATCGTGGATGTCGGTACCGGCAGTGGATGTTTGCTCCTGTCTCTTTTGTCTGAGTTTCCGTTGGCGTCTGGTATTGGCGTCGATGTCAGCGAAAAGGCCCTTGAGGTCGCCGCACGCAATGCGCGTCATCTCGGACTGGATCAACGTTCGCAATGGAAGAAAAGTTTCTGGCTCGATGGAATAGAGCCAGATGTTGATGTACTCATCAGCAACCCACCCTATATTCCGACTGCTGAGATCGATACTTTGCAGGACGATGTAGCAAAGTACGAGCCCCGGCTCGCGCTGGATGGTGGTGAAGACGGGATGAATCCCTACCGCATTCTGGCGGAAACGGCCGCTTCGATCCTCACCCCGGAAGGGCTGGTGATCGTAGAGATCGGTGCCGAACAATGTGCGGATGTGTCGCGCATCTTCTCACAAAGAGGATGGCTGCAAAGACATGTTGCCAAAGACCTTGGCGGAATTGAGCGTTGTATCGTGTTTACGGTGCAGCAGAACGAAACGACACGCAACCACATAAAAGGAGAACGCGCGTGAATATGAAACGCAGACCGAATCATAATAATAACGGCGGGAATAATGGTGGGAACAACGGCGGTGGACGCCACTATCAGAACCGCAACCGCCGGTTTTCAAGAAGCAGCGGTTCTTCAGGCGGAAGTCACGATGACTCCGGCAATGTGTCTCGCATCCGTCGCACCGCGACCACCAACCGTGAAAAATATATGAACATGGCACGCGATGCGATGTCGTCGGGCGATCGTGTACAGGCAGAATACTATCTCCAGCACGCCGAACATTATTTCCGCGTATTGTCATCGCTGCCGCCGGAAGAGCCGCGCTATAGCCGACCACAAAATCAGCAGGACGGACAGCAATCTCAGGATAACACCTCCACGCATAACGACACGAACGATATGGCAAATGAAGCACCGGAAGAAGTGATCGTGAATACGTCAGCGACAGCACTCCCATCCTTCATTACGGGTGTGCGAGACGATAACCGCGAGCCGGCACGGGTGGCGGATCAAGAATAGTTGTTAGTCAATGTTTGATTAGTAGTTTACACCGCCATCAGCTTCTAACTAACGCACCTTAAGAGCGTTTTCGCTTTTGTCTTGTACGAGGCAGCCGAGGTGAGCCGCGCGGAGTGTACATAAGTACATGAGCACGGCGAGTCCGAAGGATAACGACGTGCAAGACGAAATGGAAAATGCTCAAAAACATGCGTCTATTGTGTCGCAGTTCTTGACCCACTCGCCTCTGAGGGTGGCCATGAACACATTCACTTCCATCAGCATTGGCCATAAATTCGCATCGTCACTGAAATAGACTTGCAATGTCTGCGGGGAGTCCTTCATACGCAACAGCTCCTTCTCCGTGTATCCTGCAATCGGCGCGCGCGAGGTGGCCACATGGATCAATCGCTGCTTCTGCCCTGCTACTTCCCGAGTGACAATATCGATAACATCCACCTGAATGCGTGAAAGCCTTCTGCCATCATACATGCTTACAGAGAAGGTTTTCTGACTGTTTGCTAGCGCATCATAGAGCTTCTTGCGAATCTCAAATAGTAGCGAGAGCGGATCATGCGCACCGAGTTTCTGATCAGTGGGCACCTTCGGGCGGTCCGTATCTTCCGGTACGCTGGTTTCCTTCCCGATATTCCCCTTAGCATCATATTCAAGCTTGATGTATTTTTTCTTATTCCGGGTCTGGAAGTTAGTTTCGTACAGATGCGGAATATATCCCGTTTGTGTACGCGCGCCTTGCAGCTTTGTATCACTGCTATGCTTCACAAAGAGGCTTGCTACACCACGCGACTTCACTAGAAGGCGTGAGTCATAGGTACTATCGGTTTCATTGGTTCCAATCGCGATCTTGCCAAACCCAATGCCTGCCAAACTGAATTCGTAGCGCGCAATTGTATTGTATAATCCAAGTGGTTCTGTGGCCGAAACGGGGCTAGCATGAAGCAGAACCCACGCGATTACAGGCAAAACATAGCGAATTTTAGTCATTTCGGCTTGCACCTTGTCGAATCAATATATCATCACCATATAATACATATGGAAACCATTTGTAACGGCACAGTATGAGTTTTGAACAATTTACCGATAAATCCAAGAGCATTCTGCAAACCGCACAAACAGGCGCGCTCGCGCGCGGGCATCAACGCTTCACACCGGAGCATATACTCTATGCGCTGATGGAAGACAAAGATGGTCTCACGAAACGCCTGATTTCTGCGGCAGGTGGCAACCCCTCTGAGATTGCAAAACAGACGGAAGAGGCCTTAGCCACCTTGCCTAAAGTCGAAGGAAGCGGTGCAGGACAACTGCATCTGACACCAGAGACTGCGCGCGTGCTTGAGATGGCCGAACAGGTGACAAAAAAAGCTAAAGATGAGTATGTTACCGTGGAGCGACTGTTGCAGGCACTCGCTATGGCACCAAATACTCAGGCGCAGAAAGTCCTGTCGCAAAGCGGCGTGAACGCACAATCGCTGAATCAGGCGATAGGTGATATGCGCAAAGGCCGCACCGCAACTTCAGCCGGTGCAGAAGATAGTTTTGAAGCTTTGAAGAAATATACCAAAGATCTTACTGAGCTTGCAAAGAATGGAAAACTTGATCCGGTGATTGGTCGCGATGAGGAAATCCGTCGCACCATTCAGGTGCTTTCGCGCCGTACCAAAAACAATCCCGTACTGATTGGCGAGCCGGGCGTTGGAAAAACCGCTATCGTGGAAGGTCTTGCACAACGCATTCTGGCAGAAGACGTGCCCGAATCCTTACGCAATAAAAAACTTCTCTCGCTTGATCTGGGTGCGATGATAGCCGGTGCCAAATTCCGGGGTGAATTTGAAGAGCGTTTAAAAGCGGTGCTCTCCGAAATTGCCGGCTCGGATGGCGAAGTTGTGTTGTTTATCGACGAACTACACACGCTGGTAGGCGCGGGGCGGGCTGATGGTGCAATGGATGCGTCCAACCTGCTCAAGCCTGCCCTTGCTCGCGGTGAACTGCATTGCGTGGGAGCAACGACTCTTGATGAATATCGTAAATATATTGAAAAAGACGCTGCACTGGCGCGTCGCTTCCAATCCGTATTCGTATCGCAACCCACCGTAGAGGATACGATCTCAATTCTGCGAGGACTGAAAGAAAAATACGAAATGCATCATGGCGTTCGCATCACGGACGGTGCGATTGTTGCCGCTGCCACACTTTCCAACCGCTATATCACTGACCGTTTTTTGCCCGATAAGGCCATTGATCTGATGGACGAAGCCGGAAGCCGTCTACGCATGGAGATCGATAGCAAGCCGGAAGAAATCGATGAGCTGGATCGGAAGATAATCCAACTTAAGATTGAGCGGGAAGCTCTCAAAAAAGAAACCGATGCAGCATCGATTGCACGACTTGGGAAACTTAGTGGCGAACTGAGCACGCTTGAGAAGCAAAGCGCAGACCTTACCAGCAAATGGCAATCAGAAAAATCGCAGCTCACCAGTATTCAAAAGCTCAAAGAGCAGATCGAAGAAGCGCAACGCCAACGCGATATGGCACAGCGCGCGGGCGATCTCACCAAGGCAGGGGAAATGGTGTATGGCATCATTCCAAAGCTCACCAAGCAATTGCAGGACGCCGAACAGCTTTCCAAGAACGCCATGATGAAAGAAGCAGTGGCAGAGGATGATATCGCCTCTGTGGTTTCTCGCTGGACGGGCATACCGGTAGATAAAATGCTCGAAGGCGAGCGTGATAAGCTGCTGCATATGGAAAACGATCTGCGCAAACGCGTGGTCGGACAGGAGGACGCGCTGGTTGCGGTGAGTAACGCCGTACGTCGTTCGCGTGCAGGATTGCAGGACACGAATCGCCCCATCGGCTCGTTCCTGTTTTTAGGCCCGACCGGTGTAGGAAAAACCGAACTTACCAAAGCACTCGCTGAATTTATTTTCGATGATGAAACCGCACTGCTGCGTGTCGATATGTCGGAATATATGGAAAAACACGCCGTTGCACGTCTCCTTGGTGCACCCCCGGGATATGTGGGGTATGAACAAGGCGGAGTCATCACCGAAGCCGTACGGCGCAGACCCTATCAGGTGATTTTGTTCGACGAAGTGGAAAAAGCCCACCCCGATGTATTTAACGTGCTTCTACAAGTACTCGATGACGGCCGTCTCACTGATGGGCAGGGCCACGTCGTAGATTTCAAAAACACTATTGTTGTACTCACCTCAAATCTCGGTTCCGAGTATATGGCAGAACAGAAAGACGGAGATGAGCTTACTGGACCAACACGCGATAAGATAATGAACACCGTACGCAAAGCATTCCGTCCAGAGTTCTTAAACCGGCTGGATGAGATATTGATGTTTGGACGCCTTGCACGCAAAGACATGCACAAGATCGTGGATATTCAGGTTGCACATCTTGCAGGACGCCTCGCAGAGCGGCGCGTTACGCTCACACTCGATAGTGCTGCACGGGACTGGCTTGCCGGAGCGGGCTACGATCCCGTATATGGCGCACGTCCGCTCAAACGTGTGATACAGCGCGAGCTACAAAACCCGCTGGCATCGCTGGTGCTGGAGGGCAAAATCCCTGACGGTTCGGTGGTGCATATTGCTGCAAACGAAAAAGGGCTGGTGATTGCACCGCTAACAATGACCAGGCATTGATTGTGACGTCATTCTCGGTTTTGCGTATACAAATACTGAGAATGATGAAGGCTGGATTGCAACGAAGCTAAAGCTTCTCGCAATGACACCTCATCAATCCCCCACCACCGTCCTTGCTACCGTTGCTACATACACCCTGCCCGCACCTGCTTTTAGCAGTGTACGAGTACAGGCTTTTATGGTCGCGCCGGTGGTCATAACGTCATCGATCAACAGAATATTCTTATTCTCGATGCGAGAAATAATACTCGGCCTCACCTTAAAAATGCCTTTTACATTCTCAAGCCTTTGCAAGCGCGTAAGCTGGCTTTGCGGCGTAGTATGCTTTGCACGTATCAGCGCATCGGGTGCGACAGGGATGCCGGTTTTTTCCGATACGGCATAGCATAATAAGGCAGACTGGTTATACCGCCGTCGCCAGAGCCGGAACCAATGCAGCGGCACCGGCACCAGAAAATCAATATGCGGCAACATATCACCGGATGCGCGTACCAACCATTCCGAGAGCAGCGGCATGAGTTCGGTATGGTCGTGAAATTTAAATCCAAGCACATGCCGCTTGCTCGCCTCGTCATAATACAGTGCAGAGCGCGCCTGTACAAACGCCGGCGATTCCTTGAGGCATTCGGCGCACAGCATATGCGCTTCCACCGCCAGTTCGAATGGATGGCCGCAGCAATGACACATTGGTTCAGAGATGAACCGCAGGCTCTTCCAACAGTCGCTGCACAGGCTATGCGCAGAGGCCACCGGTGCCGCGCAGCCCATGCAACGCGGTGGAAACACGATATCCAGCACCGTGTTCACAAGCGGTTTGGCACGAATGGAAAGTTGTTCTATAACGTGGCGCATGACGACATCCCTTCCCATGGACGATACCAGTAAACTCTTCGACCGGCAACGTGTGCGGGCGCATCGCGACCGAGCGTCGGAGCGATTTGCCGATTTCGATTTTCTGCACAAGGAAATCAGTGCACGGCTTGCAGACCGGCTGGAAGATATGAAGCGGCGGTTTGGCATGGTGCTGGATATCGGCGCACATAATGGAACACTAGCCGGAATACTTCGGGCAACAAGCAGCATCGAGACCTGCATTCAAAGCGATATTTCTGAGTCGATGATCCGACGCGCGAATGGTCATCGCGTAGTATGTGATGAAGAGTGGCTACCGTTCGCAGATGGTGTGTTTGATGCAGTACTAAGTGCAAACAGCCTGCACTGGGTAAATGACCTGCCGGGTACACTGATTCAGATTCGCCGGATGCTTAAAGATGACGGCCTGTTTCTGGCGGTGTTACCCGGTGCCAATACGCTTAAGGAACTCCGCGCAGCTATGTTAAGCGCAGCATCAAAATCAACGGGTGGGTTCGCTCCGAGCCTTTCCCCGCTGGTTGAAGTGCGTGATGCGGGAGCTTTGCTGCAACGCACAGGCTTCGCATTGCCGGTGGTAGATAGTGATACGATCACGGTAAACTATGCATCACCCTTCAAACTGTTTCACGATCTGCGTGGTATGGGTGAAACCAACGCGCTTATGCAACAACACAAATACATCACTCGCAAGCGCTGGTGGTTTGACGTTGCTGAAGCCTATCAGGAATTATCGGGTAATTCGGATGGCACAGTCTCTGCAACATTTGAATTTATTACGCTTACAGGATGGAAACCCCATGCTTCCCAGCAACAACCGGCAAAGCGCGGTAGTGGAGCGGTGCATTTAAGTACGGTGTTGGGCCCACCAGTCGCTAAGGGGGGCCACCCATAGCATTCATTTTCATAAGCTGAGCAATTGTTTCGCTTGCATTCTTCATCGCGGCAGATCCATTGGCAAGTTGCCTTTGTACTTGTTTGTGCATAGCGTGGAGAGTGGAACCAAATGCGTTTCCCCCAATATCATTGGACCCTGTTAATATGGCTGATAGTTTTAAAATTGTTGCTTCACCAGGACATCTGCTGTTCCCATTTTTAAAGAACTCCTGATTTCTCAGAAACTCCATGCCTTGCAGAAAGTCCTCCTGAATCACTTCTGGTTTGTCGCCATTATTATTGATACCTCTTACTGTATACGCTAGGCCCACCGATGCATTAATTTTCGATACAACCGGGCTATTTGCCGCCACTCCGTTACTAATAATACTATCGCACAAAGCAATACCGTTTTCTTTTTGTTCAGGATTTAAAGATGCTGAATTTCTTATTGCCTCCTGCAATTGATACGTATAGTCCCTGATTGCTTTGTAGTATGCCATCACAGCAAGTGAAATAGTTGGATTTTTTGTTAAATTGCTTTTTATATCCTCTACTTCACGCCGATGAATACCAGGAGGCTGTCTTTTTGACTGTAGGTCAAATGGGCGACCAGATTCAAGATGAGTGCCTTCAAGGCACAAAACCCCCTTATAATTTTTCATACAACTAATAATTTCTGCAACGTCTAGTGTATTACAGAAATGCTCTATGAATGGTTTTATATTGGTGGGATTAAATATCTTTTCTAGCATCCCCGCGTAAGAAGAAAAAATCAACCTTCGTAGTTGATCGGATGACTGTGTATTTACTATTCTTGCTGTGCTGATCTGTTTTGATGGGTTGTTAAGTATGATTCCGTCGCCATAGCTGACAGGTAGTTTTATGATCTCCACTTCTCTCCCATGAATATATGGCTGCGCCATGTTAATTTTGTCTACCATGTCCAGATTATTCTGGTTTGGACCAAGTGGATGGCTAGCATTAAAGGAGTCAAAGACCTGCTCATCCTTGAGCCAGACAATGAGTGGCTCAAAATTCCAGCAGTTCTTAGTTGTATCAAACTGAATTTTGGGGGGCTGGGAAATACTACGAATGCTACCTAACATAGAGACAATAATAGCAAAGAAACACTAACAGTTGATTAACAAAAATTGTTATATAAATCAGCCTATTGTGTCAATTAATGCATCTATCAACGGAACATCCGCAGCGGGCATAGGAAGGCCTTTCATTTCAGAAGGCTTTCTCCATATCAGCTTTGCGTGCTCCTTAGGCGTGGGGATATCGTTCCAGCGACGGCAGGCGAAAAGAAGCAGGATGAGATGAAAATCATCCTTGATATCGGGTTGCCACGAAACTGCTCCATCTGCAGGGCACAGGCCGGGTATGATCGGCTGCGAAGGAGGAGGAGAGCGATAATAGGTGTGGGATGCGTAGGTAACGGGCGTAAAACAACCGGTGGATGTTTCAATGCCCAGCTCTTCTTCCAGCTCACGAACTAATGCCTGTTGTGGCGTTTCACCCGCTTCAATTTTTCCGCCGGGAAATTCCCATAGTCCCGCCATCGATCCCCCTTCAGGACGTTGCGCCAGTAGCACGCGTCCTTCGGAATCAATCAGTGCGGCAGCAGAGACAAGGATGATTTTCATGAGATGGATACCGGTTACTGGTTACTGGTTGTTGGTTAAAAGAACTTGTCTAGCAACTAGTAACCAATAACTAGTAACTAACTTCTATAGCTACCGTTAATATCAATATAGCCGTGCGTGAGGTCGCAGGTCCAGATGGTCGCTGCGCCACTTGCGATTCCAACATCCACCTCGATGATAATTTCCTGACCTTTCATATGAGCTGAAACCGGTGTCTCATCATAACCCGATACTACCTGCCCTTCGGCTGCAATCAGCACGCCTCCAATGCGCACAGTCAGCTTATCGCGATCCGCCTTCTGCCCTGCTTTACCAACCGCCGCAACGATTCTGCCCCAATTGGCATCCTCACCAGCAATAGCGGTTTTCACCAACGGAGAATTGCCGATGGTGAGGCCAATTTTTCTAGCAGCTTCGTCGTGCTCCGCACCGGTAATGGTGATCGAAACAAATTTGGTAGCACCCTCCCCATCGCGCACAATCTGCTGGGCAAGATTTTTGAGTACGCTTTCCATGGCATCGTAGAAACGCTGCGCGTCATCAGAGCCTTCCTCAATGATCGGATGCGCTGCTTTACAGGTTGCAAAAATTAGCGACGTGTCGCTGGTGGATGTGTCGCTATCTACTGTAATGGAGTTAAAGGAACGATCGTTCGCACGGGCAAACATCGGTTGCAGCACCGCATGTGAAATATTTGCATTGGTAAACAGAAACGCAAACATCGTTGCCATATCCGGCGCGATCATGCCTGAGCCTTTCGCCATACCATTGATCGTCACCGGCACGCCTGAAATCACAACCTGTGCGGTCGCTACTTTCATGAATGTGTCGGTGGTCATGATCGCCCGCGCAGTGGGCTTCCAATTTGATTCATCCAACCCGCGTGTGAGCGTGGGAAGCAGGGCAGTAATTTTTTCATCCGGCAGCGGCACTCCGATGACGCCAGTAGAGGCAACAAACACATCCGTATCCGCGCAACCAAGTGTGGCACCAGTAGCCTTCACCATACGATTTACGGATGCCACGCCAGCTTTACCAGTAAACGCATTAGAGTTGCCGGCATTGGCTATCAATGCACGTGCCTTGCCATTTTTCAGGGCTTCGCGGCACCATTCAATTGGTGCAGAAGCAGCAAGCGAACGCGTAAATACTCCCGCAACCTGCGTGCCTTCCGAAAGCTCGGCAAGCATCACATCCGGACGGTCTTTGTAGCGAATACCGGAGTTCTCTGCAGAAAGCCGAACTCCGGCAATAGCTGGAAGCTCCGCAAACTGCTTGGGAGCAAGCGGGGATACAGGAAGCGACATCAGCGATTATGGCTTCGGAGCAAGACCCTGGGCAGGATATTCTTTTTTGAATTCCTTGGTCTTTCCGTCTGCGCCAAAATATTCGATGTTCAGGCTTTTGAGCTGACCGTTCAGGTACTTCTGAATCAGCTCGTTAGTAAGTTCCTCGCGGATGGCTTCTTTGGATTGTTCAAAGGCAGGCTTAGGTGCCGTACGGCCATCCACTTTCTTGATGATGTGCCAACCGAAATCGGTTTTCACCGGTTTTGAGATTTCGCCTTTCTTGAGCTTGAAGGCCGTTTCTTCAAACTCTTTTACCATGCGACCTTTGCCGAAGAATCCGAGATCGCCGCCCATTGCGCCGCTCGCCTTATCCTCGGATTTTTCCTTGGCAATTTTTTCAAAATCGCCACCTTTTGTCACTTCGCTATAGATTTTTTTGGCTTCAGCCTCGTCTTTTACCAGAATATGGCTTGCCTTGATCTCTTCGTCAGCTTTGGTTTCTTTGGATTTTTTATCATAAGCTGCTTTGATTTTTTCGTCCGTAATCTCCGCTTTTGCCTTGTCCGCAAGGAACGCGCGAACCGTAATCTGGCGGGTGGCCTGCTCAATCTGTTTTTTCACGTCTTCACGTCCGGTTACACCCGCTTTCTCAGCCTCTTTGAGCAATAGGCGTTCGCTGACAATACCACGCAGCACATTTTGCTTGATCGCCTCATCGAAGGTTTCAAAGTCCGGAGCCTGTCCGCCGGGAAAAATACTATTCCAGATCGCCAGTACTTCGGATTTTTTAATTTCATCCGAGCCCACTTTAAGAATGGTATAGTCCGTTGCGGGTGCCGCGACTGCCGCAGGCTTTTCCTCAGCATGCAAAGGCACGGTAAGTGTTCCAAAAGCGATTACCGACGCGGATAATAACAAAAATCCCAGCTTTTTCATGGCAGAACCCTCTTCCTGTAAATGTAACGGTGAAGTTGTGTATGTGTTTGATTTTATGAGAACTTTACGAAAGCGGGTTATGGCACAGCGCGGCAATAATGTCCAGTACGATTCGAGAGCCTGTTTTCATTGACATCGGCACCCCCTGCACCTATCTCTCTGCTACTTTATAATTCAGGAATTTAGCCCATGTTTTCTTCTTTAGCGAAAAAGATTTTCGGTAGCGCAAACGATCGCTATGTTAACGGATTGCGCCCTGCGGTGCAAAGAATCAATGCTCTTGCAAAATCGTTTGAAGCACTTTCTGACGACGAACTGAGAGCAAAGACTCCCTACCTCAAGGAGAAGCTTGCACAGGGCGCAAGTATTGATTCTATTTTACCCGAAGCATTTGCAACGGTCCGCGAAGCGGGTCGCCGCGTTATGAACATGCGCCACTTTGACGTGCAGCTGATTGGCGGTATGGTGCTGCATAACGGTATGATCGCAGAGATGAAAACCGGCGAAGGAAAAACGCTGGTGGCAACCGCACCGGTCTATCTCAATGCACTGTCTGGAAAAGGCGTGCATGTAGTGACGGTGAACGATTACCTCGCACAGCGCGACGCCGCCTGGATGGGCAAACTCTATAATTTCTTAGGGCTTAGTGTCGGCGTGATCGTACATGGCATCAACGACCAGCAACGCCAGCAGGCCTATGCATGTGATATCACCTACGGCACAAACAACGAATTTGGGTTCGATTATCTCCGCGACAATATGAAATATGCGCGTGAGGGAATGGTGCAACGCCCCTTCCACTTTGCGATTGTGGACGAGGTGGATTCCATCCTTGTAGATGAGGCGCGTACCCCGCTCATTATTTCAGGGCCGACCGAAGACAACTCGGAACTCTACGCAAAAATTGATCTGCTGATCCCGCAGCTTGTTGTAGAAGATGTGGAGAAAGATGAGAAAGCCAAAACGGTTGTGCTGACCGATGACGGTGTGAAGCACACGGAAGAATTGCTGCGCGGCGTTGGCTTGCTGGAAGAAAAAACCAGCCTGTACGATATCAGCAGCGTTTCGGTGGTGCATCATGTCAATCAGGCATTGCGTGCGCATCATATGTTCACGCGCGATGTAGACTACATTGTGAAAGACAATAAAGTCATTATCATTGATGAATTCACTGGCCGCATGATGGAAGGCCGCCGCTATTCCGAGGGGTTACATCAGGCACTCGAAGCAAAGGAAAAAGTGAAGATTCAGAACGAGAACCAGACGCTCGCATCTATTACCTTCCAGAATTATTTCCGCCTCTACCCTAAACTCGCAGGCATGACCGGCACCGCTATGACGGAAGCAAACGAGTTTATGGATATCTATAAGTTGCAGGTGATCGAGATACCAACCAATGTGCAAGTGGCACGCATGGATTCGGACGATCAGATCTACCGTACCGCGAAAGAAAAATACGCTGCCGTTATCGAGCAGATCAAAGAAAATCATGCTAAACAACAGCCAACACTGGTTGGAACGGTTTCCATCGAACGATCGGAATATCTCTCGACTCTGCTCAAAAAAGAAAAGATTCCACATCAGGTGCTCAATGCACGCTATCATGAAAAAGAAGCCTCCATCATCGCGCAGGCCGGACGCCCCGGCGGTGTCACAATCGCTACCAACATGGCTGGTCGTGGTACCGATATTATGCTCGGCGGCAATCCGGAGATGCGCATCCGCGAGGAAACTGCACACATCACAGATGAAGGTGAGAAGCAGCGTCGCGCCGAGATGATTCGCGCCGAAGTAGAGGCCGATAAAGAAGTCGTGAAAAAAGCCGGTGGACTGTTTGTGCTCGGCACCGAACGGCATGAATCACGCCGAATCGACAATCAATTGCGCGGACGCTCCGGACGTCAGGGTGACCCCGGTGCTTCGAAGTTCTTTATCTCACTGGAAGACGATTTGATGCGTATTTTCGGCTCCGAGCGCATCGACACGATTCTTACCAAAATGGGGCTCAAAGAGGGCGAAGCGATTTTCCATCCGTGGATGAATAAGGCCATCGAACGCGCGCAACAAAAAGTGGAAGCACGCAACTTTGATATCCGCAAGAACCTTCTCAAATTTGACAACGTCATGAACGATCAGCGCAAGGCGATCTTCGAACAGCGTTTGGAGCTGATCGAAAGCACGGATGTTTCGGATACGATCGTTGAGATGCGTGACACCATTAACAATGAGATGGTCGCTACATTCATTCCGAAAAAATCGTATGCAGAAGAATGGAATGCAGACGGATTGCAGAAGGATATTTTCCGCGTGTACGGCCTGCATCTCCCGGTCATGGACTGGGTGAAGGAAGAAGGTATTGCAGATGAAGAGATTCTGGACCGCCTGAGCAAAGTCACGGAAGAACAGTTCCTCATGAAGGAACAGATGTATGGCCCTCAGATCATGCGCGTTGCAGAAAAGCGTGTGATTCTGGAAACGCTCGATCAGCTGTGGAAAGACCACCTGCTCTCACTGGATCATCTTCGCCAGGGAATCAATCTGCGCGCCTACGGTCAGCGCGATCCGCTGAATGAATATAAGCAGGAAGCCTTCGCATTGTTTGAAGCGATGCTCGCGCAGCTGCGTGAAATGGTGACCTCGCGCATGGCGCACCTGCAGATTCACGTGAATAATCCGGAAGTGCTGCGCCAGATCGAATCGCGTCAGAAAATGCAGGAAAGCCGTTTTGATCCGGCCATGGAAGGTGAGATGAATCCGCAGGCGGGTGGTATGTATCCGCTCGAGGAGCGTAAATCCCAACCGGTGCGCACACATGTGAAGCCGGCGGAGCGCAATCCTTCCGATCCCGATAGCTGGGGTAAGGTTGGGCGTAACGACCCCTGCCCGTGCTTATCTGGTAAAAAATATAAGCAATGCCACGGATCGCTGGTAGATTAGTTTTTAAAGACCTGGCCCACCAGTACCATTTTTGCCGCGCCCTGCTACGTGGTCTCTATAAGGATCAAAGGTCGCTTGAGAGACTTCCCCAAGTGGCCCTAAACGATCCGTAAATGGTTGAAGCGCTTTTCCATATCTTACAATCAAATCATTGTAACCTGGTAGAAGTGCTTCTGCTGCTGCTGCAATTGGATTATTTACCGTTTTACCAAATCCTACAAGTGCACTTTTAATTCTGCCGCCTTCATGCGCGTTTTCTTCACTCATATTTTAGCTCCTGTTTATTATCTAACACGTCGGATTATACGTGGGCTTTTTGACCGTTTAATGACACTGCGCAAAAAATTTCCCGTTTTGCCACACTTCTTTACCGCTCCTTAACGCATAGGTAGCGTTGTGTTAACTTTTTACGTGTATCCTGAGAATAAGCCAGAAACTGAATAAATGAAATAATACAATAAAAACAATAACTAGAATGACTATTTGGGGAAAACGCCAAAATGATCATCAACAATAAACAGGACGCGAGCTATGGAAACACAAATGCCCCTTGGGGATAGACCCCGCGCAAAATATTCGTTCGTGCTGTGGGCAGCATTGATCGCAATCTGTAGTACCTCCCCGAGTATCGCTATTTCTGGTGTGGCAGCAGCCGGTCTGGATAATGCAAGCCAGACACGCATCATATCTGAAAGCCTGAGTGCCTTAGGCTCACCCATTGCAAAAGTCCTGCATGCAGAACTCACAAATAGCAACACCGTCACACTGGATCGCATCACCATCAAAACCGATCCGTATAAGGATGTCTATGCTGCGATGGAATACCAGCCGCTCTGGGTGGACGATAACGGCCTTACCGAGCGCGCAAAAAGTGCGCTTGCCACTCTGAACCGCGCAACGGAACATGGCTTGAATGCTTCACAGTATGGCGTGGATGTCATCCGCACGCGTGCAACGAATCTTTCTCTCTCGCAGGAAACGTCGGCGCAACAACTGGCCGAGCTTGACCTGCTTATGAGTAATGCTGTCACCCGCTACATGCAGGATGTGCGCTATGGCGCAACCCCGTCGCAGCGTAAAATTCTTGCCGATTTCCGAGTCGGTAACCGCGACACGATGAAGCTGCTTTCGCAAGCAGCGGTCACACGAAACTTCGATGACCTGATGCGCTCGGACGCACCACATACGAATGAATATGCTGCACTGAAAGAAGCGTTGGTCACCTACCGCAAGATCGCGGAAGCTGGTGGCTGGGAAGCCTTCCCCGTTGGTAAGGCGATTAAACTTGGCGTCTCTGATAAACGTATTCCTGCGCTCCGTCGTATTTTATCCGTGATGGGAGATTATTCCGGCGACACATCCTCCGAGAGCCTCGTATACGATGAAGCCTTGAAAGATGCGGTCATTGCATTCCAGTTACGTCATGGTCTGAACGGCGAAGGCGTGATCGGTACCAACACACAGAAATTTCTCGCTGTGCCTGTCGAGAAACGTATCGCACAGATCATGGTGAATCTGGAACGCATGCGCTGGATGCCATCGGATCTTGGCAGTAAATATGCGATTGTGAATGTTCCTGCCTTCACCCTGACCGGGTACGAGAACGGCCAGAAAGCCCTAAATATGCGTGTGATTGTTGGCAAACCAAACACGCGCACGCCAATCTTCAGCAATGTGATTAC
>Ga0315900_10005674_pt1 | contig 17057 bp, 14 predicted proteins | sample LakEriMetagenome_FD_203521 | JGI IMG/M metagenome (GOLD analysis project Ga0315900, IMG submission 203521) | Freshwater fungal communities from buoy surface, Lake Erie, Ohio, United States - Buoy 12 MA114 | ecosystem: Environmental > Aquatic > Freshwater > Lake > Lake biofilm | place: USA: Lake... | reverse complement strand
CAATTTGATGCTTTTTGCTGTAGCGCTCATTCCGGACCGGATTCGGTTCTGCTACGCCTACGATATCCAGGGCATTTGGGAATTGAAGGGCATATCCTCCGTAAACATTTCCCCGTGATCCCGCTCCCAATGTGATGGCAGTGATGGTTTTTTGGGGCTCATAAGGGGAAAATGGATAGGCCTCTTCCAAAATTGGCCTTGCAGTCGCCAAAACATCCAATGGAAAATCAGCAAGCAAAGCGGCACCGGAGGCTACACCAAATGATTTTAGAAGGGATCTTCTGCTAATAGGCATAAAACAGAAACATTGCGTCGGCCGGCTACCCGGCAAACAGGTGATGAAACAGTTCAACCGCCCCGCTCCTTCCGGGTAGGCAGTCAATAATTTAGGACTTGTAAAGGTAAAAAAAAGATGGTTTCAAACAAATGAAGAACCAAAAAAACAGAAGCTACCTGAGATTCAAATGAAAACCTTCTATGGCCAGGTAGATCAAATCAAGCCTGCTCAAGATAGAAGACAAACAAAAAAAGCCGTCTCTTTCGAAACGGCTTGATTTCAGGGAGAATAATGGGTTTCGAACCCACGACCTCTAGTGCCACAAACTAGCGCTCTAACCAGCTGAGCTATATCCTCCATGTGTGCTTTTAAAAAGCGACGCAAATATAATGGCATAACTTTCAAAGTGCCAAACACATCAAGTAATTTATTTTTGACTGCCACAAGCTTAGACCACTAGTACGGGTTCTTTCCAGCCTTTTAATTTTTTGAGAAGTTTAAACAGTTTTAAATTGAACCCGGGGTTGGCTGCAAAAAAGTAGTCGTTGATCAGAACCCAGTCTTGCTCTTTCCGAAAGTGTTGAAGGGCGGTATATTCCACTTTTCGTGCTCTCTGGAAGGGCATTTTCCAATAAATAGCCTGATCGGTCATTGCAATACCTTCCTTGCAGTTTCCTTTTACAGAGAGATCTAAAATGAACAGAACTTTCTCTTTCCTGTTAGCGAATAAGAACCGCTGGCAGGCATTCGCCAAGTAGTCGGAAGGCATAGTTAAAAAGTTGGTGTATACTTCCTGGGGTTCCCGCTCCAGATCGAGGTAGTCAAACACCAAGTTGGTCAAGCTTGTCTTTCCAGGTTCGGATTGTTCGTGTTTTAGAATGGAGGCCGGAAGTGAAAACCCATGCAAGTCAGGGCAAAATTGGATGATGAAATAGTCCATTAATCCTTCAAAGCTGGCTTCCAGTTTTAAGTCAATTTCCGGAAGCCCTTCCTGTCCAAAACGACGAAAATGGGTTCTCAAATCCTTGGCTATTTGTTCGGAACGGATTTCATAAATGGATCGAAAACTAGAGGTGTAGAACCGCTCCACAAAGTCGCTGTAATATTGTAAATCATGCTCCTCGGCAACCCTTGCCCGCAATTGTGCAAAAAAAAGAGCCTTGATCTGCTCTGTCAATTCCCCTGCCGCCAAATCAAGACGGTACCGAGGTTGATACGCAGCAGTTGGTCTCCCCGAAAAATGGAAACCACAATGATGACAAAATACAGAGGCGATCGGGTTTGTCCCAGTACAGACCGGACAAGGTTTGCTCCTTTCCACTACCTTATCACCACAGGAGTGGCAATACTTAGCACCCGGAATCACCTGAACAGAACATTTTGGACAAAGAATCATGCTGCAAATATAAACACATTGTTTTAAATTATACAACTTTTTGTTTTTTATGAAAAAAAAGTCGGATTTGCCACAAAAGGTTTGTCCAGTGTGCCAACGTCCATTTACTTGGCGAAAAAAATGGGAAAAAGTATGGGAAGAGGTAAAATATTGTTCCGATCGTTGCCGTCAGCAGAAAAAGGACAGGGCAGATCAATAGGCTATTACCGATAAGTCGAGGAGCCTCCTTGGACTGTTGATTACCTTAACTTAACGGCAATAGGGCGAAGTGCAGCCGTCTTAAATGCAACTTTTATTTAGAAAACCCAGGCCGAGCAAAAATCTAAAGGGGGCATACCACTACTGTTCTACTGGATTCTATATCTCTTCCTCTCAACCGTGCTGATCAATGGGCTGCCTCTAGTTAAACGGAACACGGAGTGGGACACAATATTAATTATTGTGCATCCATTACCTGTAAGTTTGGGAATTCGTTGATATTAGCGCACTTTTGCGTGGCCTTGATGTATTTCCACGACAAAATTTCATTCCTTGGTCGATTTCAGGTTATTTGCGCAAAATCGTGGGCTGCACCAGCGTTTTGCGCCTTGTCATTGCGCTTCTTTGTTGAATCAGTGTTATGTTGCCAGAGTTAAAAGAGTTTCCTTTTGTGCACCGGGATTTTTCCTGGTTGTCCTTTAATTACCGCGTGCTTCAAGAAGCAAAAGATCCTGCGGTCCCCTTGTTGGAACGTTTAAAGTTCCTCGCAATTTATTCTTCCAACCTGGACGAATTCTTCCGGGTGCGGGTGGCTAATGTGCGCAATCTTAAAAAAGTCGGTAAAAAAACCAAGGCTGCCTTAGATTTTAACCCCGGAGAACTCCTTCGTGAAATTCTAAGGGTGGTCAATCGTCAGCAAGCAGAATTCTCTGCTATTTTTGAGGAGCAAATTGTACCGGAACTCAAGCGGCACCATATTCATATATTGCGGCGGTTGGAATTAAACGAATTGCAACAACAGTGGGTGGAAAATTATTTTCTCGAAAATCTTCTACCATTTGCGATGCCGGTGCTTCTGGTCAAAAAACGTATCCGTCCTTTTTTGGCCAATGCGCACCTCTACCTGGCCGTGCATTTGCAAGACCGCAAAAAACCACTCGCCGACAGTGAGTACGCCATCGTTAAAATTCCTTCCGACCAGCTTCCACGATTCCTTAAACTCCCATCAGAGGAGGGTAGGCACGATATGATTCTGCTGGATGATGTGGTTCGGCATAACCTTGCTTTCCTCTTCCCAGGTTATCAGATCCTCGATACGTACTCTATTAAGTTGACCCGAGATGCCGAACTGTACATTGACGACGAGTACTCCGGCAACCTGCTTCAAAAAATTAAAACCAGCCTCCAAAAAAGACAGGTGGGACCTCCTAGTCGCTTCGTATACGACCGGGAGATGCCTACCGAAATGCTCGAATACTTGGCGAGTACCTTTGATCTAGGCAAAAACGAAGTGCTTCCCGAAGGCCGCTACCACAATAACTTCGACTTTTTTAAATTCCCGGACTTTGGTATGTCCCATCTCCGGTATAAACCCATGCCACCCCTGCCTCATCCTAATTTGAGCGCGGCGGAAGACTTGTTCGAGGTAATCCGTACCAAAGATCAGCTGGTACATGTTCCTTATCAATCCTATGATCCGGTTGTTCATTTTTTTGAAAAAGCGGCCGAAGACCCAGATGTCACCCACATCAAGGTGATTCAGTACCGGGTGGCAAAAAATAGCCGAATCATTAATGCCCTGTTGAATGCCATTAAACTTGGCAAACAGGTTTCGGTGTTCGTCGAGATTAAGGCGCGCTTCGATGAAGCCAATAACCTTGAATGGGGCGAGAAATTGCAAAAGGCAGGTGCTCGCGTTTACTATTCCTTCCCAGGCTTAAAAGTACACTCCAAATTAGCCCTGGTGCGCAGACTCGAGCAGGGCAAAGCGAGGTTGTATGGCTATCTTGCAACCGGTAATTTCCACGAGGATACCGCCAAAGTGTACGCCGATTTTGGCTTGTTTACCGTAGACCCCCGCTTGGTAGAAGAAGTTAGCCTGGTATTTAGAGTACTTGAAAACATCCAAACCAGTGAAGTTGCGTTCAAGCACCTCTTTGTAGGTAAAAACAACCTTCGACCGAGTCTTTACGCATTAATCGACCGAGAGATCGAGGCGGCGAAACGAGGAGAGCCCGCGTCTATGATCGCCAAATTGAACAGCCTGGAAGATAAAGAGATGATTCGAAAACTGTATGATGCGTCTCGGGCAGGTGTCAAAATTCAATTGATCGTTCGAGGTATTTGCTGCGCGGTACCGGGAGTAATAGGCATGAGCGAAAACATAGAAATTATCAGCATTGTTGACCGTTTCCTGGAACATGCAAGGGTATTGGTGTTTTACAACGGGGGAGAAGAAGAAGTGTTCCTCTCCAGCGCCGACTGGATGGAACGAAATTTAAGCTATCGAATTGAAACTACCTTTCCCATTTACGACCCTGATCTAAAATCCGAAATTATGGAATGCCTGCGAATGCAGTTGGCCGATAATGTAAAAGCAAGGATTATTGATCAGGAAAACCTAAACGAGTACAAACGGGTGGCTTCCGACATTCCGATTCGTTCTCAGATCGAAACCTACTTCTGGTACAAGAGAATTATAGAAAAAAATATTAAAAATCAATGAGTTAGAAGGTATTGAAATTTTTTTTATTATTTTTTTCACAAAATACTTGCACAGGTAATTTGGGTAATGCTATCTTTGCAGCGCAATTAACGAAACGACGTTAATTTTATAAAATAAGCGGAAGTAGCTCAGTTGGTAGAGCACGACCTTGCCAAGGTCGGGGTCGCGAGTTCGAGTCTCGTTTTCCGCTCAAAAGCCTCGCAGATTGCGGGGCTTTTTTGTTTTTGGTCCAAACCATGGCTTCAGAATTGCACCTACAATCGGTACGTCTAACCCATTTCAAAAGCTATACTTCCGGGCAATTTGACTTTTTGCCAGGTTTCAATTGCATTGTTGGGTTGAATGGTGTTGGGAAAACCAACTTGTTGGATGCCATTCATTTTTTGTGCCTGACCAAAAGCCATCGCAGTTTGCCTGACAAAAACCTGATTCAACACGGAGCAGATTTTTTAAGGCTGGAGGCTCTTTTCCAGCAAGAAGAACGGGTACACAAATTGGTCGTGAAGCTACCCGCCGATAAACGCAAAGAATTAGAATTGGATGGATCGCCCGTAGAACGCATGTTGGATCATGTAGGTCGTTTCCCAGCGGTTATGATTGCTCCCGACGACGTCGCCCTGGTTCAAGAAGGAAGCGAAGAGCGGCGGAGGTATTTAGATGCTACCCTGTCTCAGGTTCATTTGCCTTACCTACAACATCTTGTTCAATATAACCACCTGATTAAGCAGCGCAACGCCCTTCTAAAGGCATTTTCCGAAAAAAGACGTTTTGAACCACTTTTGCTAGAGGCTATTGATCAACAATTGCCAGAGCATGCGAAGCCCCTCCACGAGGAGCGGGAAAAAATGGTGAACGCCATCAGCCCCCTCTTGGCTGATTTTTATGCCGCCATTTCAGGTCACCGTGAACAGGCTTCTTTAAGATTGGATTCTGATTGGCCCGAGGGCGGGCAGTATGCGGAATGCCTGTTTCAGCACCATGAACGCGATCGGGCAATGGAACGTAGTACGTTTGGGCCCCACCGAGATGACTTGACCTTGTTATTAGATGGCCTGCCTTTAAAAAAGTATGCTTCTCAGGGACAAATGAAGTCCTTTCTATTGGCGATGCGATTGGCCCAATATGAATACCTACGGGCGAGCAGCGGAAAATCGCCCCTTTTACTTTTAGATGATATTTTTGATAAATTAGATGCACAACGTGTGCAACAATTAGTAGGTTTGTTGCTGGAACGACAGGTAGGGCAAGTGTTCATCACGGATACCCACCAGGATAGGGTAGAGGCCGCAGTGGCCGCTGCCGGCGTTCCATATAAAACCTTCTCAATTGTTTAATATGAAGCCCGTTTCACGCCGAAAATTTGTTCAACAGAGCGCCTTGGTCGTTGCCAGCGCCAGTTTACCACTCCCTTTTGCTATGAGTACTAAAAAAGAGGTTTTTGTCCACCAGGTTTATTTTTGGTTAAAAGATCCAAATAGTGCTGCCGACCGGGCCGCACTCCGGGCAGGATTGGAAAAACTCCGGGCGATTCCGGTGATTACGTTTTCCCACATCGGAACAGCCGCTCCAACCCGTCGAGAGGTCATCGACTCTTCGTACGACTTCTCTTTGCTCTGTTTTTTTAAAAACGGGCCCGATCAGGACGTGTACCAAACACACCCCATCCACCTGGAATTTGTAGATACCTGCAAGCACCTCTGGCAGCGGGTAGTGGTGTACGATTCCATCGGAGAAGGACAAGAGTAATATACCGCCGTCCAACCGAAGTAGGCGCCCCATTTACCCGAAATCGGTTAACTTTAAACGCTTCTCAACGATGTTTTTTCCAAAATCATGGCTGACAGCCGTACTTGTTCAGCTATCGTTCAGCCTATGGGGACAAACGTACCCCTCTGGTCCACAAGTAGTTAGTTTTCACTCTAGTGTGGACGACACAGAGCAGCCCTACGGTTTGTATTTGCCTTCTGGATTTCAGGAAAAGAAGGCCTATCCTTTGGTTGTGATGTTGCACGGGGCAGGCTCCAACCACCGTTTGGCGATGCGGCGTGTATTTGGAAAAAGCAATCAAAACGGAGAAACGGACGTAGAGGCGAGTCAGTATTTCCCAAATTGGAAGGACGTTCCATTTATCGTAGTAAGCCCTTATGCTCGGGGGACAATGGGATACCAAGGGGTCGCTGAGAAGGATGTTTTGGAGGTTCTGGAGGATGTCAAAAAGCGCTTTAAAATAGATACCAATCGAATGTACCTCACCGGACTGAGTATGGGCGGTGGAGGTACTCTTTGGTTAGGACTAAGTAAACCAGACCTATGGGCCGCGATTGCACCTGTTTGCCCTGCCGCTCCGGAGGGAGCTTCGGCTTTGGCAGGCAACAGCTACCAGCTACCAATCCGAATTTGTCACGGGGAAGCCGACCCAGTGGTCAAAGCAGATTCGGTCAGGGCCTGGGTGAAACGGCTACAAGACTCTGGCGCAAAACTAGAATACGAAGAATACCCAGGAGTGCTGCATGATAGTTGGGTACAAGCCTACGATCAAGGTCGGATGTTCGACTGGTTTGCACAGCACCGACGCAACCCATTTCCCGAAAAAGTCATATTTTCAACAGCCACCCTCCGACACGGAAAATCCTTTTGGCTTGAAGTCCTGTCCAAGGAGGCAGGAGTCCTTGCAAAGGTGACCGCCCACTTTCAAGAAAAAAACAAGCTCTCCATCAGTTCCAATTCGGTCAACCGACTGCGTTTAGACTTGAAAAATCACCCTCTTTTTAATGGAAAAAAACCAGTTCAGTTGACCGTGGATGGTCAAGCACTCATCAGTAGTGGAACTGCTGAAATTGTCCTGGAAAAAGAAAAAAACAGCTGGTCGGTCGTCGTAAACGCAGCGCCAACAAGCCCTCTTCGAAAAAAAGCATACCTGGAAGGTCCTATTTCAGACGCACTTTCCTCGCGTCACATTTACGTGTATGGAACTGCCGACAACCCAGATGAGGCTACCTTGGAGCAGCGCAAACTGGCGGCACAAAAAGCGGCAGACTGGTCGTTTTACCGAGGCGAATTTCTTGGTAGAATTATGGTGTTTCCTCGCGTTATACGAGACCAGGATCTTCGCGAAAGTGATTATACCTCCTCCAACCTGATCTTACTGGGGGATGCTCAAACCAACCAGGTTATTGCAAAAATTGCCCCCTTTGCACTGGCACCCACCCGAACAGACCTGGGACTCGCTTATGTATTTCCAAATAAAGAACACTATATTTTGGTGAATGCTGGGCTGTCGCTGATGGAGGCTCCAGAGCCAGCTGGCGTATTTCTCTCTGGACTTTCCAGGTACACCACGCCACCTTTTTTACTAAAATCAAAACTTTTTAAAGACCTGGTGGTGTTTTCGAAAGAGCGTGTTTTGGTCAATACGTATTTTGATGAATACTGGGAATTGAATGCAGCGCAAAAACAAGAACTAAAAGCACTATCGGTGGAGGAAGTGGTGCGATAAAGCGGCTGAAATCATGGCTAGATGAAATGGGTGATGGCCCAATACAAACCTAGTCAAATGGAAGAGGCCATAGTTGGTTTTTTTGTGGTGTAAGAAATTGTATTCTGATTTCGCGGTAGTTGGCTGGTTTCGTTGACTTTTCAAAAGTAAATAACGCAGTGGAGTCATGTTTAAATCCATTTCACGCACCGTCTGGTTAGTATCCCTTGTTAGCATGCTGACCGATACGGCCAGTGAGATGCTTTATCCTATACTTCCGATGTATTTACGGTCCATCGGATTCTCTGTTTTATTAATTGGTGTATTGGAAGGAATAGCTGAAGCAACTGCTGGCCTCAGTAAGGGATACTTTGGAAAACAATCAGACGTATCTGGTAAGCGGGTTCCTTTTGTGCAGTTGGGTTATTTCTTGAGTGCTATTTCTAAGCCAATGATGGCGGTTTTTGTATATCCAGGCTGGATTTTTTTGGCACGCACTATCGACCGATTGGGGAAGGGCATTCGAACAGGTGCACGTGATGCAATGTTGTCGGAAGAGGCAACACCACAAACAAAAGGCAAAGTGTTTGGTTTTCACCGGTCTATGGACACCCTTGGGGCAGTCATGGGCCCTTCAATAGCACTGCTCTATTTGCATTTCTATCCGAACGATTACCCCACTCTTTTTTACCTCGCATTTTTGCCTGGATTACTGGCGGTTTTTACAACTTTGCTTTTGAAGGAGCCGAAAAAAACGCGAGAATCTCTTCCAACGTCGGTCGGATTTTTATCGTTTTTTTCCTACTGGAGAGCAAGCTCAAGAGCGTACAGAAAAGTGGTAATTGGTCTTTTGGTGTTTACGCTGTTCAACAGTTCTGATGTTTTTCTATTAATAAAGGCAAAGGAGGCGGGATTGGAGGATACAATGGTTATGGGTATCTATGTTTTTTATAATTTGACATACGCCTTGTCTGCCTACCCACTTGGTATGCTTGCCGATCGGATCGGGTTAAAGACGGTTTTCATAGTTGGGCTGTTCTTGTTCGCTGCGGTATATGCTGGTATGGCTTTTGTGACCGACCCCAGCCACATTATTGGCCTGTTTTTTTTGTACGGCTTGTACGCGGCTGCAACGGAGGGAGTGTCAAAAGCCTGGATAGCCACCCTTTCAAATAAGGAGGAGATGGCAACAGCTATAGGGACCTTTTCAGGATTTCAAAGTATTTGTGCCCTGTTGGCGAGTTCCCTAACAGGGTTTATTTGGTTTAGCTTGGGCGCGCCTACGGCATTTTTCCTAACTAGTTGTGTTACTTTGGTAGTAGTGGTGTATTTCACTCGGCTGCCCAGACCAGTTGGGCCCAATGTGGCTTCTTAAGCGTGCTAGGCTGACGGTTTATAGGTAGGCCATTGGTTTCTTTGTTTATGCATTGACATTGATTAAGTAAACATCATTAAAAATCAAAGAGCCTCATAGGACAAACTTCCAGAAGGATCACACTAGAATGCGTACTTTAAAAATAAGAATAAACTTTTTACTATCTATAGCCCCCATTTATACCGTTCTAGTCCTTAAAAGGGGTAAGGAGTTTTTGAAAGTTTGAGTTTTTGCCGATACATCAAGTCGTCAAGTCGGTTTTTTACTTTTTTCTATATTTTCAAGTGGCCAGTTCAATTGATTAAACGCATTTCCTAATTTACAGTCCAAGCAGTGTTCGTAAAAAGCATTTTTTTTAACCATGAGAAAGTTAGGAAGTCTATTTATTGCCATTCATTGGATTTTATTCAGTGTCAGCGCACAGAATCTTGATCCGGAATTGGCAACTAAACTGCAGTTCAAACTAGATAGCTTTCGAGCAGCCAACAATTTAAAAGGGATTTCTGCCTGCGTTATACACCCAGGATTAGGAACCTGGAAAGGAGTTACCGGTATTTCTCATCCTGGAACGCCTATTTCTTCTGATTTGTTGTTTGGTATCGCAAGTAACACGAAGTTGTTTACTGGTGTACTCTTGTTAAAATTGGCAGAGAATTCAATTATCAGCTTGGAGGATGAATTGCATGAATACCTACCCACTTTCGATCAGATTGATTCAACCATCACGATTCGACAGCTTTTGAACCATACGAGTGGATTAGATGATGTGACGAGTGTTACCGGTTATCCTGATTCGATTTTATCAAACCCTAACCGAATCTTCACAGCACCCGAGCTTATGACTTGGATCGGGCCACCCTTATTTCCTGCTGGCAGTAACTGGGGTTATTGTAATACCAATTATTTGCTTGCTGGAATGATTGCGGAGCAAGCAACAGGCAAACCCTTCTACCAACTCTTACGGGATAGTATCCTGACGCCGCTTCAGCTCGATAGCACCTTTTTGGATGTTTACGAAACAATTCCCTTCACAGTAGCTCATCCTTGGCAGGGAGGAGTAAATAGTAATACCATCCCAAGGGTGGCATTAAACAGTGCTGCTTGGACTGCAGGGGCAATGTACTCCACAGCAGGAGAAATGGCTCAATGGTACAATGCCCTACTGAATGGACAATTTCTAAATACAAGCTCCTTGACTGAAATGACCACTTTTGTGGGGTCGGGTAATTATGGGATTGGAATTAGTCGAGCAATTGTAAATGGCCGAACAGTTTGGACGCACGGGGGAACGATTTGGGGAGGATACAATTCTTCGATGATGTATGAACCTTCTTCTGGAATCGTGATTTGTGTTTTAATTAACCAGTTGCCTGCTCAAGCGTATCAAGTCTCCATTCAACTGCTTTCAACAATAATCAACCACACAGTCAGTGCTAACAAGACCGATCCTGAAGTACCTATTCATTCCGTTTATCCAAACCCTACCTACGGAATCGTCCATATTGATATACCCGATCAACCTATTCAAGCGATAAAGGTCTATGATTCCCAAGGAAGATTAATCAAAGAGGCAACCAAAAGCCAGTTTACTTTGTCAAACTATCCAAATGGAAAGTACTGGATATTAGCGCAGACAGAAGAAAGCGTTTATTGTTTCCCGGTTCTTAAACTATAAACGATTTGTCTGCGCTGAAAAATAAGCTTTTCCACCCAATTCTTCGATAAAGGGTTTACTTGGAAGCCTATCAAAAAAAGCGTTTATATGTCCTTTGGGGAAAAACAAAGAATTAAAGTTCATCCATTCCTGCATCCTCTGTTTGGTCGGGATACAACGAAATTTGATGTACTGGCTATCCTACTTATTGCCTTCTTGTTTGCAGCATCCTCCCTGTTCCTTGACGGACAACAGGACCTATCAAGTCTTAAAAAAAGTATATTCATGCTTTTAGCGCTTGACTTAAGTGGGGGAATAGTGGCTAATATGACGATCGGAACCAACCAGTTTTATGAGTCCTCACTTAAAAAAAAATACTACTTTCTTCTCATCCACTTTCTACAACCACTCCTTCTAGCTTGGGTCTTTCCAATGGATTTACCACTCATTTTAGTTACCTCCATGTATACTTTACTTGGTTCTCTCTTGGTAATAAAGATAAGTATAACGAGTGGTCAGCGCGTTGCAGCAATTAGTCTTACTTCCTTAGGTATCCTTCTGGTATTCCTTCTGCCATATAAAAATCCAATACTTAAAGGGATGTTCATCTTGTTTATCCTTAAATTAGTGTTGTCATTTAGTGTAAATTGGACAAAAAATGAAAGGAATGAATGAACCCATTTTTCAATTCTTAGAATCCGTAAAAACCCTTTGCCCAAAGGTGACTGTAGCTGAGCTGAGCTATTTGGAAAGTGGCTTGAACCTCTCGGAGTTCAGATCAAAGCACTTTTACATGCACGCAAACACCATTCAACGGGAGATTGGTTTTGTACACCAAGGGTTGCTGCGTTCCTTTTACATCGACCAAAAAGGAAGTGAGATAACGGTTAATTTTGTCCGGGAAGGCTACTACGCCACGGACTACACTGCATTTATTGCCAAGACGCCAAGCAAATATTACTTTCAGTGCATTGAACCTACCCTCATGGTGAATTTATCTTATGACCATATTCAGGCTGGGTACGATCAATACCCTAACCTCGAACGGTATGGGCGTTTAGTAGCGGAAGCTGTGTTGAAGGTACAGCAGACACGGATTGAACGTTTTTTGTTTGAAACTTCTGAAGCACGCTACCTTGGCTTCGTGGCAGAAAATCCGGATTTGTTCAATCGGGTTTCCCTGTCTCATTTATCTTCCTATCTTGGAATTGAACGGCAAACCCTGACCCGAATCCGGCAGAAATTGGCTCGAGATTGATTTTGACACTTTTGTGTCAGGTGGCACTTTTTGAATACCCTCAATTTTGCTGGGTAATTACCGGCAATCCTAACTATTAATAAACGTAAATGGGTATGAAAGAAGTAGCAATTATCACCGGAGCCACCTCTGGTATTGGATTAGAAATAGCTAAATTGTTTGCGAAGGATCAAATCGACCTACTACTTGTAGCAAGAGATCAACAAAAATTGCTCCGAATCAAATCTAACTTTGAGGAGCAGTATCGAATTACTGTTTATACGGTTGCTGCTGACCTGACCTCGGCAGGAGCAATTACAGCTATCCGGGAAGCCGTTTACTTAAATGAATTGGTAGTCCAATACCTAGTCAACAATGCTGGATTTGGAGATTATGGTGCCTTTATTGAAAGGGACCTGGACAAATATCGGGAGATGATCCAATTGAATATCTGGAGTTTGACGGAGTTGACCTACCACTATGGAAAAGAGATGGTGAAAAATGGCAAAGGAAAGATAATGAACGTGGCTTCTATGGCGGGGCTACAACCCGACCCAAATTTTGCTGTGTATGGCGCCACGAAGGCTTATGTAATCAGCTTAACGGAGGCAATCCATAAAGAATTTGAGCGGACAGGAGTGACCGTTACCGTGCTTTCGCCCGGCGCGACGGAGTCGAATTTTATGGAACGTGCAGATATGGGTAATGCCAAATTATACGCAAAGGGAGTGATGTCATCGGAGGAGGTTGCCCTGGAAGGGTACATCGGAATGATGAAAGGAAAACTTCATGTAATACCTGGTTTTAAAAATAAAATTCTTGGTTTTCTATCGGGAATCATGCCTTCCAGCAAATGGCGACTCCACATAGCAGCAACCATCATGGCCTCCAAATAAGTAGGTCCCTCTTGGCTGGCAGACAGATTGCCTGAGAACAGCTTTATCCATAAACTATTTGCACGATTAACTATGAAAATTATCCTTTTTGGCGCTACCGGATATTCAGGACGGGCCATTTTAGCAGAAGCCCTTCAGCAGGGTTATGAAGTAACTGTTTTGGTGCGCAATGCATCTAAAATTCAAAGTCAACACCCAAACCTGACCATCGTTGAGGGCGATGTGTTGGATGAAAGTGTTGTGGCCTCCGTTTTAAAACATCAAGAAGTGGTTATCCAGTGCCTCGGTATCGGCGGAAAAGGCGACGGAAAACCTTCAACGTTTATTTCTGACGCTACTAAAATTATGATTGATGAAATGAAAAAGCAACAAGTTCATCGTCTGATCGCTATAAGTAATGTTGGAGCAGGCAACAGTGTAGCCTTTCAGCCATGGTTTTTTACCAACCTAATTCTCCCATATTTTATGAAATGGTTGAAGGTAATCATTGAGGATAAAAATAGAATGGAAGCAATCATCATGAACAGTGAACTAAACTGGACGATTGTTCGATGCCCAAACATCGTAGATAAATCCGCAAAAGGAACTGTTACGGCTACATTAGATGGGAAAGATCTTAAGTTGTCCGTAACACTGACAGATATGGCAGCCTTTATAGTTAACCAGATTCGTTCTTCTTCTTTTTCGAGACAGGCACCGTCTATCAGCAATTAAAGGAGCAATTAAATCGTATTTATCGCACGAAAAATAAGATTTTGCATGAAAAAAACTTTATCAATACTGCTAATATTGCTCCTGAACCCTCTGGTATTTGTCTTTGCACAATCTTTCTCACCCCGTGTTATGGAGGTTGATTTAATGAAGGAGGAGCTCTCTTTAGTCCGGTCCAAACTAATTCGAATTCATCCGGAGCCATTCCACTTTCTCTCTTTTGAGGATTTTGAAGAAAAGATAAGTAATCTAAAAAACAGATTAGAGCCAATGCCAGTTGAACAGTGGTACGTGCATTTAGCTTCCCTGATCTCATCGCTGCAGGATGGACACACCGTTTTATTATTTAACCAGGAGGACAGGAGGCGATATTTTGATCAAGGGGGTAAAATCTTGCCCTTTCTAGTTCAAGTGAAGGACAATAAGCGTGCAGTCCTCCAGCATCATTTTACCAACGATTCAACCCTTTCTGCTGCCGAGCTCCTAAGTGTTAATGGAAATTTGATTGGGGAAGTCCTACAAAATATGCATCAACTAACTTTTGGAGAGTTGGAGGTATTTAGAAATGCCCAGATTACCAATTCCTTTGGCAGAATGTACTGGCTTCTATATGGACATTCCGATTCTGTGACCTTGAGTGTTGAACAACGCAATGGGAAACTGGCTTCGGTTACGCACAATTGCTTGACAGTGGCACAATATGACGAGTTTGTAAAAATCGATTTTCCAAAAATGGAGCAGCGCAAGGCCCATCATATGTGCTTGACCTATGCAAATAACAGGCCGGTTGCATTGCTGAAGCTCAATGATTTTAATACTTACAAAGGTTATCGAGATTCAATTGAACACACTTTCAAAACCATTCAACAATATTCAATTGATACCCTGATAATCGATATTCGAGGCAATGGGGGAGGAGAACATTTTATAACAGAAACCATCAATTATTTTTTGTTGGATACAGCCTGGGTATTGGTTTCAAAAGCAAAAATCAAAATGAGTGACGAATTTTATAGTGTCTTCCCCAAAACAGTCCGCTGGCTCGCAAAAATTTTACCCAAAAAACCTTCTATTAAGCTAGCTGCTGCCATAATGACCAATAACACCAAAATCAGCCGGGTTGTGAAAGTATTTGATCCTACAACAAAAGAACCTTCCTACGAGATTTATACCAGGCCAAAGCAGCATTTCTCTGAAAAACACCGCTTTAAAGGAAAGGTCTTTTTGCTTATCGATCGAAATTCATATTCCATGTCTGGGATGTTTGCTGCCATCCTTAAAGATTATAACAGAGGAGTGCTAGTAGGAGAAGAAACGGGGGGCTTGGCGAATCCCCATGGATCCAATGTTCGTATCACGTTACCACATTCGAAATTTACCTTTACGGTTTCTACTTCAAGGGCATATAGACCCTCTGGTTTCTTTGATCACCATGGTGTAATCCCCGATATTAAGATTCCTTATGAGCAGTTAAGAACAGCCCAGAATGTTGAAACTATTCTTCAACTTCTTTCAAAATTTAATTGAATAAGTCCACTTCAGACCCCATTCTCGGATAATCTTCTCACATGCTTTTTATTAGAATAAATTTCGAGGGTAATGAGTAAAATGTTGAACCTAATAAGACAGGGTCTCACTTAAACACACAATCGATTATGTACAAGGAGAGTAAAATGTTAAATACAAAAATTGGGAGAATCGCTACCTTTCATCGACCTTCAGAGTCAAAGAAAACAGCCCTCCTTTTTTTGCATGGAGTATATTTGGATCACCATCTTTGGGATCAGGTGATCCAAACTATTCAAGATAGAACGATCATTACGCTGGATATGCCTCTCCATGGTGACAGTAAGAGAATATCTAAAGATGATTGGACAATTGAGGATTGCGCCGATATGCTCCTCGAAGTAATGGATCAATTGCAGCTTGGAAAAGTGGTAGCGGTTGGACACTCCTGGGGAAGTATGACTATTCTTCGGGCTGCCAATCAACAACCCGAGCGTTTTGAGTCCGTAATTTTGTGTAATATGCCTTTCCGTGCAGTATCCAAGTGGAAAAAAAGGTTGATCCGTCTCCAACATACCCTGCTGGTTTTCAGAGATTTTTATACCACACAAGCGTCTAAAGCCTTATTTGGCCAAACATCACGAAGGACAAATCCTACCTTGATCCATCACTTGCAACGAACGATGCGGCTTCTTAGTAACCAGGAAATTAAAAAGGTAGATAAAGAGGTTATCTTAGAAGCAAAGGATTCGAGCCACTTGATTCAACAGATGAGTGTTGTTGCAATTGCAGTAAAGGGAAGGGAAGATTATGTGCCGGCACCACCAGTACTGCAAACCATAATGGTGGAGGGAGGACACGTAAGTCCGCTTGAAACACCTAAGGAAATCTCGAAGTTGATATCTGAATTTGTTGCATAGCCCAAGTTTTTCAATTTTCTAAAATAAAAAGCTGTTGAATTAATGTGGAGTATTACTATTATGAGTGTAGACCCGTATATTTGGTTTCGAAAATTTAGGTTTGTGATGTGAAGGATACTGTCCCCAAATGGACACTACAAGAACTCTACAGCAAATAACATGACAACTTTATCAGAAAGCATTAGTCAAATTGTTGGGTTAACTATTGAGGAAAAGGCCACAGTCGAAAAAGCCTTTTTTCAAATTGAAATTTTAAAAGGGGAGTCTTGGATAAAACAGGGTAAGATCTGTGACCAGGTAGCCTTCGTGGTTTCTGGAAAACTTCGGAATTATTACCTGGACGAAGCAGGAAACGAAATAACCTGTTTTTTTGTAACACCTGAGCTATTTGTATCCGCTTTTTCTAGTTTCCTGACAAATACGCCAACACACGAAAACATTACTGCACTAGAAGATACCGTATTGAGGGTGATTTCAAAAAAGGGTCTGGAAGATTTGTCTGCGTTAGTCCCTAAAATGCAGGTTTTCAGGAGAGTGATTGCAGAAAATCTCTTCATTTTGATGGAAAAAAGAATCGCAATGCTACAGTCAAAGTCAGCATTTGAGCGGTATGAAAAAATGCTCAAGGAACATCCGGATATAATCCTAAGCGTTCCCCTTCAGTACACAGCTTCTTTCTTGGGGGTAACCCCTCAGCACCTAAGTAGATTGAGAAAAGACTTGCTTAAGGAACAGTCCCTATAGCTACATTTTTTATTCCACATTTGGATATCTACTAACTAAAACTTGAAATTATGAAACTGATAAAAAAAGACAAGATCCATCAGATGTTCTTTAAAATGACTTTTTTGGTTAATTTTTTTTGGCTGAATACATCAGAGCTGCTTGCTCAATCACAAGATAATA
>Ga0315900_10005671_pt1 | contig 17060 bp, 16 predicted proteins | sample LakEriMetagenome_FD_203521 | JGI IMG/M metagenome (GOLD analysis project Ga0315900, IMG submission 203521) | Freshwater fungal communities from buoy surface, Lake Erie, Ohio, United States - Buoy 12 MA114 | ecosystem: Environmental > Aquatic > Freshwater > Lake > Lake biofilm | place: USA: Lake... | reverse complement strand
CAGGACTCCGTTTCTGAAGTAAGCGATGAAGAATTCGATGCCATGCTGCGGCATCTGCAGGAGCTGGAAGAGCAGCATCCGGAACTTGCCCTGCCCGATTCTCCTACCCAAAGGGTGGGCGGCAGCATCACCAAAGAATTCCGGCAGGTAAAGCACCGCTATCCCATGCTTTCGCTGGGCAACACCTACTCGAAGCAGGAACTGAGCGACTTTGATGAAAGGGTGAGGAAAGGGCTCAACGGTGAGGAATTTGAATACGTCTGCGAACTCAAAATCGATGGTGTTGCCATCAGCCTGATTTATGAAAACGGGATTCTCACCCAGGCCATTACCCGGGGCGATGGTGTTCAGGGCGATGAGGTAACGGCCAATGCCCGGACCATCCGCAGCATTCCCCTGCGCCTGCAACCCGGAGATTACCCGGAGCGCATCGAAGTGAGGGGAGAAATTTTCATGCCCTTCCGTGTTTTTGATGCCATCAATGCCGAGCGGGAAGACATCGGGGAAGTACCAATGGCCAATCCACGGAATGCCGCCAGCGGCTCCATGAAAATGCAGGACTCTTCGGTGGTGGCCAGACGAAAACTTGACTGTTTCGTGTACTACCTGCTGGGCGAAAACCTGCAGGAAAAAACCCATTCGGAAAGCCTGGATTCCATCCGGAAATGGGGGCTGCCGGTATCCGACAGCTGGAGGCTGTGTAAAAACCTGGATGAGGTATTTGCCTTCATCGAACACTGGGACAAAGAGCGCTTTCTTCTGCCCATGGGCATCGATGGAATTGTGATAAAAGTAAATTCCATTCGCCATCAGCAGGACCTGGGCTTTACGGCCAAAATTCCCCGCTGGGCCATCTCCTTCAAATACCAGGCAGAATCTGCCTGTACACAGCTTGAGTCGATTTCCTATCAGGTGGGCCGTACGGGTGCCGTTACGCCGGTGGCAAATCTGAAGCCGGTGCAGCTGGCCGGCACCAAAGTAAAGCGTGCTTCCCTGCACAATGCCGATGAAATCGAAAGGCTGGACATCCGTGTCGGCGACTGGGTGCTGGTGGAAAAGGGCGGGGAAATCATTCCCAAAATCACGGGTGTGGACCTAAGTAAAAGAACCCTGTTTCTGGAAAAAACCGCCTTCCTTAGGAACTGTCCGGTCTGCGGAACCGGCTTGAAGCGGAACGAGGGCGAAGCCGCCTGGTACTGTCCCAATGAGCGGGGATGTCCGCCACAGGTGAAAGGCCGCATGGAGCATTTCATTCAGCGCAAAGCACTCAACATCGACGGACTCGGTGCCGAAACCATCGAACTGCTTTTTGAAAACGGATTGGTCAAAGATGCCGGAGATCTTTATTCCCTTCAATACGAGCAGCTTATTGCGCTGGACCGCTTCGCCGATAAATCCGTGCGCAACCTCCTGACCGGCATTGAAAAATCAAAGTCGGTGCCCTTTCCAAAGGTACTTTTCGGCATCGGAATCCGCTTTGTGGGAGCCACCGTAGCCGAAAAACTGGCAGAGCATTTCGGAAGTTTGGAAAAACTGCGTACAGCCAGCTACGAAGAACTCATTCAGGCACCGGAAATCGGTGAAAAAATTGCGCAGTCGGTGCTGGCCTTTTTTCAGGATGCGGACAATAATGCCTTTCTGGAAAAGCTGGAAAAAGCAGGCCTTCAACTTAGTATGGCTGAGGGGCCGGAAGCCGAAAGCGATAGTCTGGCAGGCTTCAGCTTTGTGATTTCGGGCGTATTCTCCCGTTTCAGCCGGGAAGAATTGCAGGACAAAATCAAGGCCAACGGGGGCAAACTCATTTCATCGGTTTCGGCTAAAGTAGATTATCTGCTGGCCGGTGAAAATATGGGTCCGGCCAAGCTGGAGAAGGCAAACAAGCTGGGTGTAAAGATCATCAGCGAGGATGATTTCCTGGGATTGCTAACCAGTAATGGCTGAGGCATTTCGGGTAATCGGTTCAAAATTTCTCAAAAAATTCTAATTTTGGCAACGCTGAAGGTGAAATTGTGTCTTTGGTTCACGGCCAATTTTCGTTTTAGTTCGAAGCAGACAACTATGAAAGCTGATTTGAAAAAAGCCTGCCTATTGATTTTCGGGCCGGGCATTATGTTATTCTCTTGCAAAAAATCCCCCGGTGAAGGCGGTTCATCCACCATTCAGGGTAAGGTATGGGTACAGGAGTGGGATGCTTCCTTCACCCGGCGTGATTCCCTGCAGGACCGCGTTGGAATGGGTGAGGATGTTTTCATCATCTACGGAGATGATGTTTCGTACGGGGACAAAAAAGAATGCAGCTACGACGGCCGATTCGAATTCAAATACCTGCGCCCCGGGTCCTACACGCTGTATGTATATTCCAAGGATCCCGGACCTTCCGGAAAAAAAGCCGTTGTGAAAACCATTCAGATTGATTCTGAAAAGCAAACGCTTGATGCCGGTACCTTTACCATCAAAGACTGAGATGAAAGGACTTTTTATAATGATGCTTTTTTGCCCGGGCTTTCTGTTTGCCCAAAGCAAAAAAGACATCCGCAAATACAAGCTCAAATCCAGCACCGTAATGGTTACGGAAATGAAGGACGGAGAAGCGGGTCGTGTGTACAAGGAGTCCTTTGAGCGCTACGACAAACACGGCAATCTGATCGAAGAAGAAGAGTATGCCAAAGACGGAAGTCTGAAGAAAAAGTCTTCCAAACGATTCAACGACAACGACGATGTGCTGGAAGAAACCAGTTACGATGAAAAAAGCGGGACGGTGAAAAAGCGCAGGATTGTGAGTTATGAGGATAAGAACCCTGTTATGGAATTGGAGTACGATGCTGCCGGAAATCTGCTGGAAAAAACCGTGATGCGCTATAACCCGGCGGGAGAAAAAACAGAAGAAAGCAGTTATGATGATAAGGGGAAGCTCCTGAAAAAATCGCTTTTCACCTACGACAAAAACGGGTTCAAGACGGAGAAGAAAACCTACAGCGGAAGCGGGGAGCTGATTCAGATTAAAAAATACGCTTACAGCTACTGAATGGAAATCCCGTCTTCCCTGTTGTACACTGGCTTTGAGTCCATTTCACTCAGTGAGATGGACGGTGTAAAACTGATGGACCGAAGCGATACCAAATTCCTCCTGAGTGAGGAAGCGCTTTTCCGGGTTTTCCCCGCCTTTGGTTCGGATTACAGGATTCTCGAGATAGAAGGACAGCGCATCAGCCGGTATGAGTCCCTGTATTTTGATACGGTTGATTTATCGCTCTATCACCAGCACAGGAGAGGCCGGCTTCCCCGCTGCAAGGTTCGCATCCGCCACTATGCCGAAACAGGGCAGCGCTTTCTGGAGGTAAAGGTAAAATCGAACAAGGGCCGCACAATGAAAGAGCGGGTCCGGCAGACGGAGGAAAATTCCATTTCCGAAGCAGGCATGGCCCTGATAAAAAAACTCAGCGGGCTGGATGCCGGTATGCTATTTCCCTGCCTGCAGGTGGATTATTCAAGAATCACCCTGGTGAACCGGCATATTCCGGAACGCATTACCCTGGACCTTGGTCTTTGCTTCGCCGGTAAGGATGGAAAAAAGCAAATTCCGCGTCTTGTGATTGCTGAGGTAAAACAGGAACGAAGCCGGAAATCTCCCTTTGTGCAGCTCCTGCATGAAAATCACATCCGGGAAGGCACGGTAAGCAAATATTGCTGGGGGCTCATCAGTCTCCGAAACGATCTGCCGCACCATCATTTCAAAACAAAAATCAGAGCCCTACATAAAATCTGCCATGGAACTGCTTCAAATATTGCCTGATGTTCAGGCTACTCCCGAATTCAGCCTTTTCGAAAAGCTGTCGGCTAAATTCTTTATCCGCCTGACGATTGACCTGATGGCGGTGACTGTGCTAATCCGCTTTATCTATTTCAGGATTTACCGGAACACCGAGTTTTTCTTCACCTTTTTCATCTTCAACCTGATTATTTTCCTGATTACCTTTCTTCTGAACAAGGTGGAAATGAGTCTGGGTGCAGCCTTCGGACTCTTCGCTGTTTTCTCCATGCTTCGCTACCGCACGGAGGGCATTTCGATGAAGGACATGACCTACCTGTTTCTGGTGATTGCCATGGGTCTGATTACGGCCATCGGGAAGGGAAACTGGGATGAATTGTCGCTGCTGAACGGCATCATTCTGCTTTTTACCTACCTGCTGGAAAGCAGCCCGCTAATAAAAAAGGAAGGATCGAGAATCGTTGTCTACGACAATACCGAATTGCTTAAGTCTGAAAATGAAGTTCAGCTGAAAGAAGACCTCGAAAAGCGCACGGGTTTAAAGATAAACCGCATCAGCGTGAGCAAGGTGGATTTTCTGAGGGATACGGCGCTGCTTCGGATTTATTATTTTGAATGAGGCAGATGCGAAAGGTTTTTTTTACCGTCTTCGCAACCATCAAGCTGCTGCTGCATTTTCCGCTTCTGGCGCAGGAAGAGCAGGATGCGGTAATGTGGAATACGGTAAACCTTGAAAAAAAGCTGAACCGGAAATTTTCCATTCAGGTCACAGAAGAATTCCGGCTCCGGGATAACCTGCGAAGGCTGAATCTTTTTTACACCGACATCAGCCTGAACTGGAAGACGACCGACTGGCTGAGAACTTCCATTTCCTACCGCTGGATAAACAAGTACCGGCCGGAGGGTTTCTTCAGTTACCGCCACCGGCTTTCGTTCGATGTTATTTTCAGAAAAAAAGCAGCAGATTTCATTCTTTCCTACCGGCACCGGATTCAGGCTGAAGTAAGGGACATCGGAAAAAGCGCCGATGGCCATGTTCCCGAATGGTATTCCCGAAGCCGTTTTGAATTGAAATACGATGCCGGAAGCCGTTACCAGCCCTATGCCTCGGCAGAGTTCCGTTACCAGATCAGCGATCCGAGAATGCAGGAATCAGACGGGTACTGGCACCGCAACCGCTATGCCCTTGGCCTGCAATACCAAATCGACAAAAACCGAAACATGGGCTTTTATTACCTGATTCAGCGGGAATTTAATGTGAGCGACCCACAGCAGCTTTACGTAACGGGTCTGGAGTACAACCAGCAATTCTGAGGGAAAATACTCAGCGCACCCTCCGGAAAATAAGTCCTGCGCTGGGTTTCCAATAGCTGAAATTCTCCGTAAACTCCCGGTAATACTGGTACTCGGCAAAAAAACTGAAAAACCAGTAGCCCCTACCCATTTTAAAACCACCCCGTGTAAAGGAAAGCCGGAAGAATCCGGTACCCCCGAAGGTATTGGCTTCTTCGGTTCTTTCATTTATGCTGAAAGTCCGGGTTCCTCCCATTATTCCTAAACCACCATGAATCTGGGCCGTTGATTTCCGGAATTCTGTCCATAAAAAGGGAACCTGATTCTGATAACTGATGCCAAACTGCATACCGCCCGGTGCCCAGTTGCCACCCTGATAATTGTATTTGCGGGAGAGCAGCATATTCTCCGCTCCTCCAAAAAACTCTACTGCCCCGAAATGAACATAGTGGTCGTTACTGGAGCAAAAATCTCCCTTGAAAAGCTGAACCACAAATCCTCCGGGTTCGCCGGCCTTGATGCCGAATCCCAGACGGGTTTTGTTGTGTTCTTTCCGCATCATATCGAGCCAGGTAGGCTTGCCCTTGTTCTGGGAGAAGGAACTATCCGGTAATGCCAGAAGTGATACAGAAATAGTGATTAGAATACGATTTAATCTGCTCATAAAGGTGTTTTATTATCGCCGAAAGTGCAGAACGCAATATTGCAGATAATATTCGGCATCAATCACAAATTCAGCCTGTTAAAGAGATATTCAAAAGATGAAAGCCGGCGGTCTGACCAAAGGTTCCGACCGCCGTCGGTGCCTCTGGCCAGACGGCGGCGGTATTTTCCGCATCAAACCATGGAAAATCAAAAACCCCGCTTTCGGGCGGGGTTTTGAAGGAGAATTTTTGCTTATCAGGCCAGTACTTCCTTGATTTTGTCTGCCGCTTCCTTCAGCTGGATGGCCGGGAAAACTTTCAGTCCGGACTCGGAAATGATCTGAGCACCCAGTTCGGCATTGGTGCCCTGGAGGCGCACGATGATCGGAATGTTGATCTCTCCGATGTTTTTATAGGCTTCTACCACACCATTGGCCACACGGTCGCAGCGCACGATGCCACCAAAAACATTGATGAGGATGGCTTTTACATTGGGATCTTTCAGAATGATGCGGAAACCGGCTTCCACGGTTTTGGCATTGGCACCGCCGCCAACATCGAGGAAGTTGGCAGGCTCGCCACCGGACAGCTTAATCACATCCATGGTGGCCATGGCCAGACCGGCACCGTTTACCATGCAACCGACATTACCATCCAGTTTAACATAGTTCAGACCTGATTCGCCGGCTTCCACTTCCAGGGGATCTTCCTCGGTGAGGTCGCGCATGGCGGCCAGATCAGGATGACGGTAAAGCGCATTGTCGTCCAGGTTTACCTTGCCGTCTACCGCCAGAATCTTGTTGTCGGAGGTCTTCAGCACGGGGTTGATTTCGAACATCGAAGAATCAGTTTCGAGGTAAGCCTTGTACAGGGCATCCAGGAACTTTGTCATCTCCTTGAAGGCATTTCCTTCCAGCCCCAGGGCAAAGGCAATTTTTCTTGTCTGAAAAGGCTGAAGACCAACTTTCGGGTCGATCCACTCTTTGAAGATTTTCTCCGGTGTGTGCTCCGCCACTTCTTCGATATCCATACCGCCTTCGGTACTGGCCATGATCACATTGCGGCTGGTACCACGGTCGAGCAGAATGCTCACATAATATTCTTTTGTCGGGCTTTCACCGGGATAGTACACATCCTGGGCAACCAGGACTTTGCGCACAAGCTTTCCTTCCGGACCGGTCTGGTGCGTAACCAGCTGCATGCCGATGATTTTTGAGGCAAGTTCTTTGGCTTCCGATGAAGATTTAGCCAGCTTTACTCCACCTCCTTTTCCGCGGCCACCGGCATGAATCTGGGCTTTTATCACGCACCAACCTGAATTATATTCCTCTTTCAGACGGATGGCGGCAGCTTCAGCTTCCTCCGGAGTGTTGGCAACAATGCCTTCCTGAATGCGGACGCCATATTTTTTCAACAATTCTTTGGCCTGATATTCGTGAATGTTCATGGAAATGAGGTGTTTTTCAGGGCGCAAAAGTACCATTCAGCCCCTTCATTGCAAAGCCTTTCTGAATGAAACTTCCCGGGCTTATCTTTGTCGGATAGCCTTTCCCCGGAATATGCCTTTTTCTCCCCGCTGTTTTTTCTGGATGCTGCTCCTGATGGCCTCCTGCTTCAGTGAAAGAAGTCCGGAAAAACCGGCCGACAATACCGGCTGGCTATCTCCGACAGAGGTAAACATCCTTACAGATAATCTGAGCCGCAGCATCGCCACCCTGAATCTCAACAACTACAGGCGATGCCTTGCTGCTGAAAAATTCCTGTTTTTCGCAGATCCAACCATTGCAGCAAATAATCAGGGACTGTTTTCTGCCTGGAACTGGGACAAGGAAAATCAGTTTTTCAATAATCTGCTGGTGGCGGCCCAGCCGGTCAGTTCCGGAAATTCATTTGTGCTGAGCAACATCCGCAAGAATAATTTCGGGGCCGATTCCCTGGAGCTGGCCGCCGATTACCAGATGGCGGTTTACCATCAGGATACCAGTTTCCGGGCGGTGAATTTCAGGGGTTTGCTTACCTTGCAGCTGAAACGCAATGCCCAGAATGAGTGGCAGATCATGCAATGGCGGGACAATAAAAGTGAAACAGCCCCATGTCTGAGCGAATTAAAACAACACTTCTTCGCACCCTGATTGCCGCTTCCCTGCTGCTTCCGGCAGTCTGGGCCTGCAATCCCTTTGCGCCCGGACTTGAAGATGTGGAAGCCGACCGCAATCAGGTGCTGGGAAACAGAAAAAGCATTGCAGGCCTCTTCGACTGGTTCCGATCGGCATACGAACTGCGGGACACCCTGCTTTACGGGCAGATGCTGGCCCGGGATTTTCAGTTCAGCTACTTTGACTTTACCAACAACAATACCCTGTACTGGGATCGCGACATCGACATGCGCAGTACCTGGAATCTCTTTCGCTCCGCAAAATCAACCTCCGTTCAGTGGCAGCATTATGTCTATGCAGATACCGCTTCTTCCGACACATTGGCCTCGGTGGAGCGCTACTTCAATGTAACGGTAGTTTTGGATGACCAGAGCATTTACCGGAGTACCGGCAGTGCCCGCCTCAGCATGCGCAGGCGCAACCGCGATGATTTCTGGCAGATTGTAAGCTGGTTTGACAAGTCGGATTTCTGATGGTGTTCTGAAAAAAATAAAACGGGGTGATAGCTTTGTCCACAAAAAAATCGATTCGCCTTTTTTCACGGTTAGCAAAAACAGAAATGAAATATCAGGATGTCCGGTGGAAACAGCGCTTTCAGAATTTTTCGAAAGCAATGGCTCAGCTTCAGAAGTTTATTGATAAGGGCGAAAACCTGAACGAACTCGAAGAGCAGGGAATGATTCAGGCATTTGAATACACATTTGAACTGGCATGGAATCTCATTAAGGATTATTATGAATTTCAGGGTGCCAGCAATATTCAGGGAAGCAGGGATGCCTTCCGGCTCGCTTATAACCGGGGATTGATTTCGGATGGAGATACATGGATGAAAATGATTGAGAGCAGAACAAGAACCTCCCATACTTACAATGAAGAAACGGCGGACGAAATTGCACAGGCAGTTTTGCAGCAGTATTACCAGCTGTTCCTTAATTTGCTGAATACCATGGGGGAGATTAACAGGAAAGAGTCTGATACCAGGATGAATTCATGAATTTCGGCCTGGATGATGCAAGCCTGAAACGAATGCGGGAAGTTTTCGCCCGCTTCCCGCAGGTGGAAGAAGTAATTTTGTACGGCTCCCGGGCAATGGGTAATTTCCGGCCTGGATCTGACATTGACCTGACCATTAAAACAGCTAATCCGGGCATTGATCTCCTGAATAGTCTGAGTCAGGAACTGGATGATCTGATGCTTCCCTATCTGTTTGATTTGTCTTTTTTGCAGCATATCCGGAATCCCGAATTGCTGGATCATATCAACCGTGTCGGCTGCCTTTTTTACAGGAAAGAGCACGGATAATAAAAATTCTCTGCTTCGCCTGAGCGATTGAAGCGGCAGCTCTGCTTCTGGCTGATCGGAGCCGAAGCCAGAAGCAGACTACAGCAAAAAGCGCGGCCCCGCCATCGGCGGGGACAGGCCCAAAAATTACGCTTCGTCGTGGATGATCACTTTGGTCATCTTGTCGCCCTGACGGATGGCATCGATGACATCCAGGCCTTCGACCACCTTGCCAAAGCAGGTATGGTTGCGGTCGAGGTGGGCGGTATTGCGGCGGCTGTGGCAGATGAAAAACTGGGAACCTCCGGTATTACGGCCGGCATGCGCCATTGAAAGAACGCCGCGGTCGTGAAACTGATTGCCGCCTGTGAGTTCGCAGTCGATTTTGTAGCCCGGACCACCCGCACCGGTACCGGTTGGGTCGCCGCCCTGGATTACGAAATCAGGAATCACGCGATGAAAGGTGACGCCATCGTAAAATCCTTTCTTTGCGAGGCTTACAAAATTCTTAACTGTGTTGGGCGCATCCTGATCATAGAATTCGATCTTCATCACGCCTTTTTCGGTGTGTATTTCTCCTGTTGTCATAGCTGGTAAACTTGCCGCGAATATCCGCCGTGCCGGGAAATAATCGGGAAATTATTTCAGATAGCGGTCGAGCCAGTCGACAAATACCCGGTTCCAGAGCACGGAGTTCTGAGGCCGTAGTACCCAGTGTCCTTCATCGGGAAAATAAAGGAAGCGGCTGGGTACATTTTTAAGTTGTGCGGCAGTAAAGGCCTGAAGACCCTCGGTGAGCGGCACGCGGAAATCCTTGTCGTTGTGAATCACCAGCATGGGTGTATCCCAGTTTTTCACAAACTGATGGGGCGAGAATTTGGTGTAGCTCACCGGCTTAGGCTCCTGCCAGTAAGGGCCTTTAAAATCCCAGTTGCTGAACCAGAGTTCTTCGGTGGCGCCATACATACTTTCGAGGTTAAATACACCACAGTGGGCAATGAAAGCCTTGAAGCGCTTTTTGTGGTTACCGGCCAGCCAGTACACGGAGTATCCGCCGAAGCTGGCTCCGACTGCGGCCATTTTATCCTTGTTTACATAGGGTTCTTTTGCCATGAAGTCGCTTACGGAAATCAGGTCCTGCATGGCTTGTCCGCCCCAGTCGCCGGAAATCTGCTCGTTCCATTCTTTTCCGAAACCGGGCAATCCGCGGCGGTTGGGCAGAATCATGATGTAGCCCTGGGAAGCCATGAGCTGGAAATTCCAGCGGGTGGAGAAGGACTGACCTACCATGGACTGAGGTCCGCCCTGACAGAAAAGCACAGCAGGATAGGATTTGGAAGCATCGAAATCCGGTGGCAGCACGACCCATGTGAGGATGTCTTTTCCATCACTGGCCTTGATGAATTTCTTTTCGACTTTGCAAGCAGAAAAGCCTTTCAGGAATTCATCGTTGAAGCCTGTGAGGCGTACCTCCTGCAGCGTGGTGGGATTCATTTTCCAGATTTCATTGGGAGCCAGCATAGACTGGCGGGTGAACACAATTTCCTCATCTTTCCCGGCCTTCATTACCGCAAAGCCGGTAATGTTGGATTCGCCTTTGGTGATCGGGCGGATGGCTTTGGCCGGGCTTTCCTGTGAATCCCACTCATATAGCTGGATGGTTCCGTTTATCTGTACCTGAAAATAGATGGCTTTGGAATCGTAGCTCCAGGCCAGAGATTCGATGGTGATGTCAGAATCTTTGGTGGCGTCTGTTGCTTTTCCTGTTGCCAGGTCATACACCATGAGCCGGTTTTTATCGGCCTCATAGCCATCGCGTTCCATGGACTGCCATGCGATTTTTTTACCGTCAGGCGAGAAGCGCGGCTCGGTATCGTAGCCCATCATACCCTCGCTGAGGTTGCGGGTTTTCTTGCTTTCGAGCTCGTAGAGGTAGATGTCGGAATTGGTAGAAGTAGCATCGGCCGTACCTGATTTTTTCTTGCAGGTATAGGCAAGGCTTTTACCATCAGGACTCCAGCAGATTTGCTCGATACCGCCCATGGGTTTGAGGGGTGCATCGAAGGGTTCGCCGGCCATGATGTCGAGCGGTTTTCCCTGAAATTCTCCATCGGCATAATCCTGTATGAAGATGTGGTTGAAACTGCCATCGGCCCAGTCGGTCCAGTGGCGGTAGAGCAGGCCGTCGTAAATTTTACCGCTGGCTTTCGGCAGGCCGCGGAAGAGTTTTTCATCCGGTTTCTGCACGGTGGTACTGCGGTGGAAGACGATGTGTTTACCGTCCGGGGCGAATTCAAAACCATCGATGCCGCCGGCTTCGCTGGAAACCCTTTCCAGTTCACTGCCATCGGGGTTCATTTCAAACAGTTGCGGAGGACCACCTTCTGCACGGAGAAACACAATTTTTTTACCGTCGGGTCTCCAGCGTGCGTTGAATTCCGACTGGGGCGTATCGAAAAGGGCAATCTGTCCCTTTCCGTCGGAGCGCATGATCCAGAGGTCGTTGTTGCCCTTGTTTTCTTCCAGATTGGTTTTCTTCACATGGAAGAGGATGTTTTTACCCTCAGGGGATGGCTGCGGATCGGAAAGGTAGGACAACTTCCAGATGTCTTCGGGCTGGAATCGGTTTTGAGCTCCTGCTGTGAAGGCAGAAAAGGCGGCGATAAGGATGGTGTATGAGACTTTCATGTGAATGTTTTCTGTTCCTGAATGCTGGTTTTCTGTTACATCGATTGTTCAGAAACCAGCCTAAAACATGCTCTACGGATAAGAACAGGCCTTCAAATGTGAATACATTTTCCTGAATTCAAAAACAAAGCAAAGAAATTAGTAAGGCCTAATATTGGCCGGTAATTACATTGTTTTCAAATAAAAAAATCAAGTCTTTAATAATAATGTTTATAATTATAAGATGCTAGTATTGATAACAAAACCCCAAAACAAACCGGTTTTGGAAAATAAAATCATTTTAAAAAACAAAATTAATCTTAATAATTTTTGGCTGCCGTTTAAATCTGTTTTTTCCTGCTATCTTCTCTTCAGCCTGTTTAAAAATTCTTGAGGGTAACCTGTTATCAAATTTGTCTCATGTTATGAAAAACATAACAGCCGGATTCTGAGAATAGCATTTGTAGGATGATGTATTTATTAATTGATATTTTTGCTCTGTTAATTCATCCATTCACAGTGAAGTTTTCAAAGTTTTCCCTTTTCATCGGTCTCCTTATTTCCGGAACCGCCATCAGCCAGCCACTCCCCCGTCCCTATCAACGGTCTTTTATCACAAGGGCTGAACGGCTTCATCTCCTGGAACAAAAAAATCAGCCGGTTCAGCCGGTTTCAGGAAAGCCTGCTGCTGATTTCAGGAAAGCCGGAAAACCTCATTCTGCAAATTCCGTTTCGTCTGTTTCTTTCTCCGATCTGGGTCAGTCGGTTAATCCCTATTCGGCTTACGGCACCGGCATGAATTGCCTTTCGGCCATACCAGCCATCAACACTGTAGCTTTTATCAGGCGAGGCGGTCCTCAGGATCCCGGCGGACAAACCGGACTGCCGGGAAATAAGCTGTTTTTCGACCTAAATACTTCGGGCGGAAACGGGAGCTGGCAAGTGAGCCGCGGACCGCTGTTCAACGATGATGCCTATATCACCAGACCAAATTACAATGCCAGCAGCAGCAATTACGGGTCCCGTTACCCTCAGGGCGGCATCTGGAACCCCGCCGGAAATACCGATACTGCCAATGCGGTCGTGCTTGGTATTCCAAGGGTTCTGGAGGGCAGTAACGGTGCACTGGGAGGACTGGGTACCGGATGGAAAAAACTATCCTCTTCTTCCTCTTTCGGGCAGAATCTTGAAACATCGACCGACAGCCTTCCTTTCTACAAAACCGAATCCATGGAGGTAACGGGCACGGCAATTTTTGTGACCGCACCTGTTGAAACGATTTCGGGAAATGACATCATTTTCTCAGATAAAATTGCGGTTTATAAATATGCATACAACCCGGTAAGCAATGATTTCAGCAAGACATCCCGCTTTCTTGCCTTTCCAAATGAAGGCGGTACTTACAAGACCACGGTGGCAAACTCGGCCATTGCTTTTGGCCCTGACGGACAAACCGGCTTTGTCATGATTTCAGCAGCCAACGTTGCCTTCGATTCTGTCGCCGCTTACATTCCATTCATCGCCAAAACAACCGACGGTGGTGAAAGCTGGTCGCCTCTTCAGCCAGTTAAAATCAACAAGAAAAAAGGAGAAGCACCCAATCCGGGACTGGATGCTTTCCGGGATAAAATGCTCGCCAATCTGGTTTATTTCAACAGCAACGGAATTCCATTCAAAGCAAATTACACGGATGCCAGCTTTTTCAAACTTCACTATGTAGACTACATGGTAAACGACTTTGATCTCGTTGTGGATAAAAACAATTACGCTCATGTCTTTATGTCGCTTGTTGTAAGCGGATTCAGGGATACACTGAATGCTACCTTCCCGAACGGCATCACCTATAATCCAGGGTATGGTTCGTGGAATATGCACATGTATTTTTCGGATCTACAAAGTCCGGTTTTGGGACAAATCATCAATAGAAATCAGGCTCTTAACGGTTGCTGGGGAGATTGCGACGGCAACGATTTTTTTACCGAGGCAAACCGGCCTCAGGCTGCCCGTTCTGAAGATGGCAGCGTTCTCGCTTTTGCCTGGTATGACACGGATAAGATTGCCCACCCTCAGCTGGATACAGCCGATAATAACGACCCGGACCTATGGGTTCAGCGTGTCCGAATTGGTGATTCCGATGGCTTCTTTTATGGTGAAAGACCCAGAAACATCACAAAAGGGTCTGATTACGATGGACTTGCCGCTTTGGGTAATGTGGCTCCCCGCCTGCTGAACAAACCCGGAGGCGGGTATTTGCTGGCTTCAACCATTTCTGCTTTTGCCAACTTCAACCCTGCTTTGGGGACCGGCCAGATGACGACCCAACATATGTTCGTAAATAACGTGGGTATTCCGGTGGCAGCCGATTCCTTTTCCGTTCCGGCACAGGGAGTTCTGCTGAACGCCAACAGTTCCATATTGGCAACCGTTTTTACCACCAGCTTGAATGCCGTGCAAGCAAACAGCGCTTCATCCGGAGGAAATGTGATTTATGAAGGCGGTTCTCCCGTCACAGAGCGTGGGGTATGCTGGAATACCAGTCCGGAGCCTACTGTTGACCTTACTACCAAAACAGTTAACGGTAGTGGTGCAGGACCTTTCACTTCCCTCCTCAGTAGTTTAATTCCGCAGACCACCTATTATGTAAGAGCCTATGCTACCAATTCGGGGGGAACAGCCTATGGTCCTCAGCTTAGCTTTACCACCCCGCCAAATGTTTCTGTTTCTCCGGCGGTAAAGAATCCGCTTATGGTTTTGCCCAACCCCGGATCCGGGCTTCTGTACTTTAAAGGTCTGGAATCAGGAGGAGAACTGGTATTGCTAAACCCGGATGGAAAAGAGATGCTGCGGAAGAAGCTTACCCCGGAAGGAAGGCTGGATGTTTCCCAATTACCGCCTTCGGTTTACTTCTACAGCATACAGACGCCTTCGGGAGTTTACCGGGGGAAGCTGATGCTGCAATGACGGGATCCCGGCGGCGAACAATTTACTTTTTTAGTAGCTTTTGGTCGTGCACTCAAAGGATGTTTCAGACAGCAGCCGTTGATTTTCTATTTCTTCAGCAGCGAACACCAAGAAATACAATATCATCCGTCTGTGCATATTCACCCTGCCAGCCCTGAAGGGTTTTGCTTATTTCTGATTTCTGCTCCTTCATCGGTTTTTCATGAATGGACTGAATCAAGTCCAAAAGGCGCCTCATCATGAATTTTTTTCCCTGCTTTCCGCCAAACTGGTCGGCAAAACCATCCGAAAACAAATAAATCCGGTCGCCGGGCATCAGGTCAAACTCAGACAAACTGAACGTGTAGTTTTCGGGCATATTGACACTGATTCCCATAAAATCAGCATCTACCTTAACCAGATTGTCTGCCTGCACCAGAAACATGGGCCTTCTCGAGCTGGAAAACTGTAGTTTATTTTCAGACCGGACGAAAGTGCATACAGCCATTTCAAGCCCATCATCAATGTGTATTGGTGAAAACTCACTGTTGAATGCCGTGGCGAATTCTCTGGTCATGGCATTGAGAAGTTCATCCGGACGGGTAATTCCCCTGCCTTCAATCAGGTTACTGATTATATTGAGACTAATCATGGTAAGCATTGCACCGGGTACTCCATGACCAGTACAGTCGCCGCAGATCAATACAATGTTACCGTCCTTTTCCTTTACCGTGTAGAAATCTCCGCCGATGGATTCTTTGGGCTTATACAGGACAAAACTTTCACTGAAAAAGGCGCTGAAAAATTCTTCCTTCGGAAGCAGCGCCTGTTGAATATTTCTGGCGTAACGTAAACTGGCTTCCACACCTGCGCTGTGTTCCCGGATGGTATCTCTTTCCTTTACCACCGTGGTGTGTACCCTTCGGTTCTGTTTTGTTTTTTTACTGATGCTGAGGCATAGTTTTACTTTGGCTTTCAGCAGTGCCGGATCAGGTGGTTTTGCCAGAAAATCAATAGCACCGCTGTCAATTCCGCGGATTACCTTTTGCCTGTCGGAACCCAGCGCAGAAAGAAAAATAATGGGAATGTTTTTTGTTTCTTCTTGTTTACCCAAAATTTCAGCCACCTCAAAACCATCCAAAACCGGCATCTGAACATCGAGGATAATGCAGTCGTATGGATTTCGCATGGCCATTTCAATGGCCGTTTTTCCGGAGTCAGCTTTGTGGACAATGAGTTCCTCTGACTTAAGGATGGCATTGAGCGCAATCAGATTTTCATTGATGTCATCTACAATCAGCACCGAAGGCAAATCATTTTCCAGTTCCTCACCTACGCGGAGCTTTGACCTGAATTCAGAAAAACTATGCTGATTCAGTTCACTGAAAACTCCCATTATTTTCATAACGTCGCCTATCATATCCGGCTCAAACAGACTGATGGCTGCCAAAGGCATGACGGGCGATTTAGAACTTTCAGGGGACTGAACAATGGTAATTCCTCCTGCATCCTTGATGTTCTTTAAACCTGTTGCGCCATCCGCATTGGCACCGGACAATAAAATGCCGAGGCAATTTTCTCCAAAGGCTTTACTAAAGCTATCAAAGCACACATCGATGCTTGGTCTTGAGTAATGAACCTTCTCAGATGAATCAAGACTGAGACAACCGGAAGCATCCGTGAGTAAATGATAATCCCCGGGTACCAGAAAAATGGTATTTCCCTCCAGCTGCATTTTATCCTCAGCTTCTACCACCCTCAGCCTTGATTTCCGGCCCAGAACCTCCTCCAGATAATACTCTGATGTACTCTTCCTGTGAATCACAATGACCACGGGATAAGGAAATTTTTCCGGAATGTAAGGCAGCAGATTCAGAACTACTTCAACACTCCCGGCAGATCCCCCGATAAGAATTACTCCTTCCTTTTCCATATCCTGTAGCGGGCGTGCTGCTCCTCCAATAAATGCTTAACAGGAGAAAATAATAAACTTTCCTTTGATCCCAGCGCCAGAAAACCGCCCGGATTCAGGCTGTCGTAAAAAGTCTGCAAAACGGAGTTCTGTAGTTCCTTGTTGAAATAAATCAGCACATTGCGGCAAACCACAAGATCGAACTTATTGAAGGACTGATCGGAAACAAGATTGTGCGTGCTGAAGATGATTTTTTCCCGTAGACTGGAACTAATCACTGCTTCTCCATTCTTTATTTCTATGTAATTTTTGAAGTTACCAGTCGCTTCTGATTCCCGGTAGTTGTTTTCATAGTGCTTGAGATTATCCAGATTAAAACTACCTGTCCGGGCTTTTTC
>Ga0315900_10005670_pt1 | contig 17061 bp, 15 predicted proteins | sample LakEriMetagenome_FD_203521 | JGI IMG/M metagenome (GOLD analysis project Ga0315900, IMG submission 203521) | Freshwater fungal communities from buoy surface, Lake Erie, Ohio, United States - Buoy 12 MA114 | ecosystem: Environmental > Aquatic > Freshwater > Lake > Lake biofilm | place: USA: Lake... | reverse complement strand
TCAAGAGCGGGCTGCCCACGAAGAAGAGCGCGAAGAGCGCCCCCATGAGGAGCACCCGCAGCCAGCGCGGCCACGCCCAGCGCCAGACCGGCGCGGCGGCCGCGGAGGCAGGGCTCGGATCCGGCGCGGGCATCGCTCGCCGCCGAGATTGTCCGCTCCGTCGCCGCTGCGCACGCGCCGTCGCGCCGCACCCACGGGCACGGCGCCGCGCGGCGCACGGCCCGCGCGCGCCGCATGCGCGCCGTCCACGAGGCACGCCCCCGCCCGGCGACCCCGACCCGAGGCCCATGGACTCGGGCGGCCGACTCGGCCTAGCCTCACGGGCATGACAGGGGGCCACGCACGCGGGCGACGCGCGGAGCCACCCGAACCCTGCACCGGAGCCGCACCCACCGAACGCCCCGACCGCGCCCGCTCGGGAGCGGTCCCTCGACGAAGCTCCGGGGGCGGACCGATGGGCGTCCCCGACGACGACGCGCTCGGAGGACTCGGCGGTGTGAGCGTCGAGCTCGGAGCGGGCGCGAGGATGACGACGCGTCCTACGGCGGCTCTCGGGGCGTGGTGCGCCATCGCGGCCATCGCGGTCGCAGCGCACGCGGGCGTCGCGTTCGCGGATGCCGTAGCCCCTGCGCCCGAAGCTTGTCCCGACGGGCTCGTGCCGGAGGCAGGCCACGACGGGCCGCGGTGCGCGGTGGTGGCGTGCGCGCCGCCGAGCATGGGGAGGGGCTGCCCCGGAGGCTCGCGCTGCGAGCACCGCCGGTACTGCGCGCACGATGCGTTCTCCTACGCGGAGGGGGAGCGCTCCACGGAGCGGGTCTGGACGCGTGCCTGCGGACCGAACGGCGAGTGTGACGCTGGGGATCGCTGCGAGGAGGTCGACCACTGCGTCCCCTGGGCGGAATCGGTCCGGGGGCGCGTCGAGCTGGCCGCGGGCGCGGCGCTCGGCACGCTCGGCACGCTCGCCGCCGTGGTCATCGGGATCCGCAGGCGGCGACGCGCCGAGCCACGCGCGCGCGGCTGAACGGCTCCCTGTCGGTCTGCGCCACGGAACGTCAGAGCGAGGGCCAGATCGCGACGTAGAAGACCACGAGGAGCAGCAGCGCGATCGAGAAGCCGCCGCAGCCACAGCCGAGCGGTGCGCCGATCGCGGCGCCTGCGCCACGGTTCCGCACGAAGGGAGCCACCGCCATCGCGCCGAGGCCGCCGACGAAGAGCGGCACGCCCACGTAGCGCACGCTCACGCCGAGCGACTCGCTCGTCGCGCCCGCGAGGCCTGTGCCGATGCAGGAGAGGGCGCCCAGGGCGAGCCCGATGCCCGCGATGATCAGGCCGGCGTGGTGGGTCTCGGGCGTGGGCTGCGGAGGGCCGGCGGGCGGCATGGGGCGGCTCGACAGCGGATCCCAGCCCGGGCGCCGAACCCCGACCGGAGGCCCCTGGCCCCCGGCGGCCGACCCGGGCTAGCCTCGTGGGCGTGACAGGGCGCCGTTCCTGAGCGCGACGCGCCCCCGCCGCTCGGAGGTCCGACCTGCGCGCCCCCCGAGCCATCCACGCGACCTCCACCTGGTGCCCTGCCGATGAGAAGACCCTTCGCGCCCACGATCCTCCTCGTCCTCTCCGCCATCGCCGGTGGGTGCGGAGGCGCGCGCTCCGCGACCAGCGCCGGAGGCGCTGTGCCGCACCCGGAGGCGTCCTCGTACACGATCCGCTTCCACCCCGCGGAGGGGGCTGCGTGGCGGCTTCGCACCCGCATCGAGAACGACTTCGCGGGGCAGCGCATGGCGATCGAGACCGACGCGGTGCAGCGCGTGCTCTCCGTCGAGCCGTCGGGCCTGCGCCGCGTCGAGACGATCTGCGAGTCGATGCGCATGGTCGACCCCATCACCCGGGACGCGCCCTGCGCGCCCCCCGAGGTCGCGCTGCTCGACGGTGCGGCGCGACCGCACGAGCCCGGGAACACGGAGAGCGTCGCGGGCTCGACCTCGAACGGTCGCCCGATCTTCCTCGCCTACCCACCGCACCCCGTCTCCGTCGGCGACACGTGGCACGACGTCGCGCGCTGGCGCGACCCCGGCTCGACGCAGGTGTTCGCGGTCGACGCGACGTACGCCCTCGTGTCGGTGACTCCACGTGGCGACGACCTCGACGCCATCGTGCGCATGCGCGGCCCGCTCACGATGACCGACGAGGCGGCCGACCCCGCCGCGCGAGGGAGCGCCGAGGGAGAGGTGAGCGGGGAATTCGTCCTGCAGGTCGCCACGGGCTTCCTGCGCGAGACGACGTTCGACATGGCCTTCGTGGTGACCTCGCCGGCCTCGGAGGGCGGCGGCACGGCGCGGGCGAGGGTGCGTGTGGTGGCGCGCTCCGAGCCGCTCCCGTGAGGCGATAGGCGCGCCGCCGGCCACAGCGGTTCGCTGCCCTCGAGACACTCCCGGGCTCCGTGCATCACGAGGCATCCTCGGGGGATGCCGACGCTCTCCGGAGAGACGACCTACGACGTGAGCGCGACGATCGCCTTCTCGATCGTGCTCCTCACCGCGATGGCTGCGCCCTTGCTCCAGACCCCCTACGGGCGCTTCGCCGATGCGCGGTGGGGCGTCTCGCTCGACCCGCGCCTCGGGTGGTTCCTCATGGAGCTGCCCGCGCCCGTCGTGTTTCTCGCGACGTTCGTCGGCGGGCCGCACCGCGCCGAGCCCTATCCGCTCGTGCTCCTCGCCGTGTGGAGCTTCCACTACCTGAACCGCGGCTTCTTGATGCCGCTCCTCATGCGCGTGCCGCGCGGCCAGAAGGGCTCGTTCTCGCTGATGGTCGTGGCGATCGGGTGGCTCGTCACCTCCCTCCACGGCTACCTGAACGCGCGCTGGGCGACGACCTTCCACGCCAACCCGAGCGCCGCGTGGCTCGCGGACCCGCGCTTCCTCCTCGGCTTCGCGATCTACGCCCTCGCCATGGGCGGCAACCTCCACGCCGATCACGTGCTGCGCACGCTGCGCACGAGGGACGAAGTGGCGCGGGGCGAGCGTGTCCATCGCATCCCGCGCGGTGGGCTCTTCGAGCTCGTCACCAACGCGAGCTATTTCACCGAGCTGGTCGCCTGGTCGGGCTTTGCCCTGATGACCTGGTCGCCGGGCGGCCTCTTCATCCTCGGCATCAGCCTCGCGAACCTCGTGCCGCGGGCGCTCGCGACGCACCGCTGGTACCTCGCGAAGTTCCCGGCGTATCCCCGCGAAAGGAAGATCCTCGTGCCCTACGTGTGGTGATCGCTGCGCGTCCTCGGGCATCGTGAACCGCCGGATCGGTGCATCGCGAGCGACCTGCGCTGGGGCTTCGAAGGCCTCTCTGGTGGGTGACCTTGTCGGGGTCGGCGCGCTGGGCCATCGTCGCGCCCCGATGCGCCGAACCCTCCTCCTCCTCGTCTCGCTCCTCTGCGCCTGCGGCGCACGGAGTGGTGGCTCCACGCTCCCGCACCGCAGCCCGGAGGCCTCGCGCACCTGGCAGGAAGAAGCCGACGACTTCCTCGACTTCTACGATCCGACCTACCGCGCGCTCTACACCGAGTCGGCGCGCGCGGCGTGGTCGGCGGCGACCGACGTGAGCGAGGCGCACACCGGCGGGCGGGCCGCGGCGGACACCGCGCTCTACGCGTTCGCCGGCAGCGCGTTCGTCATCGAGCGGGCGCGCGCGCTGCTCGCGCACCGGGGCGAGCTCGACGCGCTCACCGCCCGGCAGCTCGACTTCATGCTCGTCCTCGCGGCGCAGGCGCCCCAGCTCGATCCCGAGCTCGCGCGGCGGCGCGTGGCCGCGGAGGCGGCGGCGGCGGCGACGCTCGACGGCTTCTCGTTCTGCCTGGCCCGCGACGCCGCGGGCACGTGCACCGAGCCCACCAGCCCGAACGCGATCGACGAGGTCCTCGTCACCTCGACCGACCTCGACGCGCGCCTCCGCGCCTGGAACGCGAGCAAGGAGGTCGGCGTGCCGCTCCGCTCGCACCTCGTCGAGCTGCGCGAGCTGCGCAACGGCGTGGCCCGCGCGATGGGCTACGACGACTACTTCGCGCTCATGGTCTCGAACTACGGCATGACCTCGGACGAGCTCATGGCGCTGCTCGACCGCCTCGTCGACGACGTGCGACCGCTCTACACCCAGCTCCACTGCTATGCGCGCTACGAGCTCGGCGCGCGCTACCACGTCGAGGGCGCGCCCCCGACGCTCCTGCCCGCGCACTGGCTCGCGAACCGCTGGGGGCAGGCGTGGCCGGGGCTCAGCGAGGGCGTGAACATGGACGGCCTCGTCGCGGGCCGCGACCCGCGCTGGATCACCGAGACCGCCGAGCGCTTCTACGTGTCGATGGGCTTCCCCGAGCTGCCCGAGTCGTTCTGGTCCGCGAGCGATCTCTACCCGGTGCCCGCGGGCGAGACGCGCGAGAAGAACGATCACGCGAGCGCGTGGCACATGGACCTCGGTACCGACGTGCGCTCGCTGATGAGCGTGGAGAGCAACTGGCGCTGGTTCACCACCGCGCACCACGAGCTCGGCCACATCTACTACTACCTGAGCTACGCCCGCCCCGAGGTGCCCTACCTGCTCCGCGAAGGGGCCAACCGCAGCTACCACGAGGGGATCGGCGACCTCATCGCGCTCGCGGCGGGCCAGGAGCCCTACCTGCGCGAGGTGGGGATCCTCCCCGAGGGCACCGAGATCGACGAGACCGCGTGGCTGCTCGAGGACGCGCTCACCGGGCCGATCGTGTTCCTGCCCTGGTCGGCGGGCGTGATGAGCCACTTCGAGCACGATCTCTACGCCGAGGAGCTCGCGCCCGAGCTGCTCAACGATCGCTGGTGGCAGTACGTCGCGCTCTACCAAGGCATCGCGCCGGAGGGGCCGCGTCCGAGCGAGGCGTGCGATGCGTGCACGAAGACCCACATCATCGACGATCCGGCCGGCTACTACGACTACGCGCTCGCGAACGTGCTGCTCTACCAGCTGCACGACCACATCTGCCGGAACATCCTCTCGGTCGATCCGCACCAGTGCAACTACTACGGCCGCCGCGAGGTCGGCGATTTCCTCCGCTCGATCCTCGCGCCGGGCGCGAGCCGCGATTGGCGCGAGGTGCTCATCGAGGCGACGGGACGCGATCTCACCGCCGAGCCGATGCTCGAGTACTACCGGCCGCTGCTCGGCTACCTCGAGGCCCAGAACGCCGGCCGCGACTGCAGCGGCTTCTGACCCGTCCGCGCTGCTAGGATCGGCGCATGGGCGACGACGACGAGGCGCTCCTCGCGCGCAAGGGCCTGCGGCTTCTCGAGCGGGCCGAGCAGGTCTCGCCCGCGGCGGCGGTCGAGCGGGTGAAGGACGCCGCCGCGGAGACCGCCAAGGACGCGGTGCTCGGCGGCATGGCACTCCTCGACGAACTCACCGGAGGCAAGGAAGCGGCGGCGCCTCGTCCCTCGGCGGCGGCCGTCGAGGCCGCGCACGCGCGGCTCGATGCCGCGAGCATCGCCGAGTACGACGAGCGCCTCCGCCGCGCGGCGAGCCGGCATGCGCAGACGAAGGAGGCGCGGACCGAGGAGGCGCGCGCAGCGCACGATCCTGCGGCCGAACTCGCGCGCCTCCGCCGCTCGTTTCCGCCCGAGGCGCGGGAGCTCGCGACCCTGCTCTTCGCGTGCGCCGACCTGCTCGAGGACCTCGCCGACGAGGCCCCGCCGCCTGCCGCCGAGCTCGCGAAGAAGGAGGTGCTCCTCGCCCGCATCGCGGAGCTGCTCGCGCCCCGTGCGGACGCAGCCCTCGCAGCCTTCGTGGGGCACGTCACCGCGCTGAGCCGCGCGCGGCGAGGAGGCTGAGGCCCCCGCTCTGCTACCGTGGCCCGATGCGCTTCGATCGGTCCTATTACGACCGCTACTACCGCGACGCGTCGACCCAGGTCGCCTCGGCCGCCGACACCGCGAAGCTCGCCCGCTTCGTCACCGGCTACCTCGACTACCTCGGCGTCGAGGTGCGCTCGATCCTCGACGTGGGCGCGGGCATCGGCCTCTGGCAGGAGCCGCTCCGCCGGGCCTACCCCGAGGCCCGCTACGTCGGCCTCGAGCTGTCGCCGCACGTCGCCGAGGCCCACGGCTGGGTGCACGGGTCGATCACCACCTACCGCGGGCCGGCCGCCGATCTCGTGATCTGCCAGGGAGTCCTGCAGTACGTGCCGGATGCCCAGCTGCCCCGCGCCATCACCCGCCTCGCCGCGCTGAGCCGCGGCGCGCTCTACCTCGAGGCGCTCACCCGCAAGGACTGGCGCGACAACGTCGATCAGGAGCGCACCGACGGCGCGGTGCACCTGCGCACCGGCGCCCACTACCGCCGGCTGCTCCGCGAGGCGGGTCTTCGCGCCTGCGGCGGCGGCGTGTTCCTCGGCCCGCGCTCGCGGGCGGTCCTCTTCGAGCTCGAAGAGGGCTGAGCGCGCCCGCCGTGACGGCCGGCGGTTTGGCGTCACACTCGGCCTCCCTTGCGGCCGCTCGGCATCCTCTTCCTCACGCTCTTCACCAGCATCCTGGGACTCTCCATCCTGTTCCCGGTGCTGGCGCCGCTCGGACGCCACCTCGGCCTCGGCGAGACCGCCATCGGCTTGACCTCCGCCGCCTACGCCCTCGCGCAGCTCGTCTTCGCGCCCTTCTGGGGCCGCACCAGCGAGCGCTGGGGCCGTCGCCCGGTGCTGATCGTGGGCGTCGCGGGTTTCCTCCTCGGCTTCGTCCTCCTGCTCGGCGCGGTCGAGCTCGGCGAGCAGCGCCTGCTCACCGGGGCGCCGCTCGTCGCCGCCCTCTTCGCCGCACGTCTCGTCGGCGGCGCGCTCTCCTCGGCCGTCCTTCCCACCGCGCAGGCCTACGCGGCCGACGTCACGCCGCCCCACGAGCGCACCCGCGGCATGGCCGTGATCGGCGCGGCGTTCGGGCTCTCGGTCGTGCTCGGTCCGGGGATCGGCGGCCTCGCAGCGCACCACTTCGGTCTCATCGCGCCGATCGTGGTGTCCATCGCGGTCGGCGCGGTGAACCTCGTGCTCGTCCTGCGCCTGCAGGAGCCGGAGCGCCGCTCCAGCGACGTCCGCAGCCCCGCCTCGGCATCGCTGTTCAGCCGCCTCCGCCCGCTGCTCCTCGCGAGCTTCGTCATCACCACCGCGGCCGTGCTCATGGAGCAGACGATCGCGTTCCTCTACCAGGACGTGCTCGCGCTCCGCCCCGAGGACACCCCGGGCGTCGTCGGTGTCGGTCTCTTCGCCTATGGCGTCGCCGCGGTGCTCACCCAGGGTCTGATCGTGCGGCGGGTGAAGATCGCGCCGCGCACGATGATCCTCGTGGGCATGCCCATCACCGCGCTCGGCCTGCTCGGTCTCTCGGTCGCCGATGGCCGGGCGCTGCTCATCGCGGCGACCGCGCTGCAGGGCCTCGGGCAGGGCCTCGTGCAGCCGGGCGCGACCTCTCTGGTCTCGCTGCTCGCGCGCGACGACGAGCAAGGCACCGCCGCTGGACTCGGCAGCAGCGCGGGAGGGCTCGCGCGCCTCGTCGGCCCGCTCGTCGGGCCGGCGCTCTACGAGCTCGACGAGCGGTTGCCCTTCCGGGTGTCCTCGGCGCTGCTCGGGCTCACCGTCGTGCTCGTGCTCTTCTCGGTGCCGGTCTCGGCCGGCGTGCCGAGCGCCGCCGGTCGGCCGAAGTAGTACCCCTGGCCGAGCTCGATCCCGAGCACCGCGGCGATCGACGCCTCCTGCTCGGTCTCGATGCCTTCGGCCACGACCTGCGCGCCGATCGCGGCGGCGGCGCGGAGCGCCTCGTCGACGAAGCGACGTGCCTCGTCGCGCTCGGGCAGGCCCTGCACGATGGCTCGGTCGACCTTGATCACCGAGGGGCGCAGCTGCTGCACCCGCTCGAGGTCGGAATGCCCGGCGCCGAGGTCGTCGACGACGATGCGGACCCCCGCGCGCTCGACGAGCTCGCCGAGCACGCTCTTGGCCACCTCGAAGTGCTGGATCGCCGCGGTCTCGGTGATCTCCACGAAGACCGGTGCGCTCCGGAGGATCATCGGGTCGTCCGGCCGCACGAGCCAGCGCGCCTCGAGCTCGGCGACGTGCACGTTGAAGAAGAGGGGCAGCGCGTCGGGCGCGCCCTCCGCGGCGGCTTCGCGGAGCATGCGCCCGATGCGGCCCATGCGTCCGACCCGCACCGCGGCGTCGACGAGCTGCGTGACGACCTTGAAGCGCTCCCATCGGCAGCGTCCGAGGGCCTCGTGGGCGAAGACCGATCCGTCGGAGAGCCGCACGATCGGCTGGTAGAGCGCGAAGACGTCGGAGGGCCGCAGCGCGTCGAGCACGTCGCCCGGATCGAGGGGATCCGCGGTCCAGCGCAGGCGCTTGTCTCCTGGTCGATCGTTCACGGTGCCCCCCATCCTGAACCGCGGTTCATGCGCCCCACCCGAGCCAGCCCGCGAGCCCCGATACGCCCGAGCTCACCAGCGCCACGCCCGGCACCAGGCCGAGCGCCGAGCCGACGACGAAGTCCCGAAAGCGGACCGGCGTCAGCGCGAGCACGTAGTTGAGCGCGGGCAACATGAAGAACACGAGCCGCAGCACTGCGACCGTCGCGACCGGCCGCGTCTCGAGCCGAAGCATCGCCAGGCGCAGCCAGGGCCGCTCCATCGCAGCGAGCGGCTGCCCGCCCACCCGCCGCACCACGACGAACGCGACCGAGATCGAGAGGAGCGCCGAGACGTAGGAGATGGCCGCGCCGGCCCAGGGCCCCCAGAGCATCGAGCCGATCGCGATGAACAGGATGCCCGGCACGTGCACGAGCTCGGCGAGGGCGAAGAGCGCGGCGAAGGTCACGAAGCCCCACGGTCCCGCCTCCTCGACGAGTCGCACGATGCGCTCCTCGGTCAGGTAGGCGGGTGCATCGAGCAGGTAGCCGACGACGAAGAGCGCGACGAAGAGCAGCGCGAGGAGCACGAGCCGGCCGCGGGAAGGCGCGCGCCTCGTGGGCGCCCCGGCGGGCGCTGCGGTCTGCGCCTCGTCGCTCATCGCGGGGGAAGCGCGTAGGTGCCAGTGGCGTGGGCGACGACTCCTTCGGTCGTCCGCAGCGAGACCGTGCCGACGGCCTGCGAGCGCCCGCAGCGGAGCAGCATCGCCTCGGCGACGACCTCTTCGCGCGCCTTCTTGACGAAGTGGATCGTCATGTCGGTCGTCACCGCGAGCGGCGAGAGGCCGATCTCGCTCAGCACCGCGGCGTACAGCGCGGTGTCCGCCAGCATGAAGAGGGTCGGACCGCTGACCGAGCCGCCAGCGCGGAGGTGCTCCGGGGCAAAGGGCAGCGTCAGGACGGCCCGCCCGCGCTCGAGCAGCGTGACCCGGAACGGCAGGCGCTCGGCACCCGGCGCGGTGCTGCGGACCAGGTGCTCGAACTCGTCGGCGTTGACGCGCGTCGCTTCCATGGCCGAGCGATCTATCACGGCTGCCCCTCAGGCGGCCCGCAGCAGATCGGTGCTCAGCCCGAACCAGAGGGCCCGGAGGACCTCCTCCGAGTCGTTCGCGCTCCGTCCGGCGTGCTCCGAGACGTGCTGGGCGACCGTGCGGGATGCGGCCTGAGCAACTGCGCTGCCGACCACCTCGGTCCAGAGCGGACGCGCGCCGTACACCGAGAGCGGGAAGGGCGGGGAGCGACCGGGCAGCAGCGTCCGATCGTGGAGCGGCCAGAGTGCGCCGGTGACGACCGCGAGGTCCGCGCTCTCGGCGGCTGCGCGAAGCAGGTCCGGGACGCCCTCGCGGAGCGGCACCGACGCCTCGGCCGCCCGCTGATCCGGCACGAAGCACCAGCTCCCCTCCCGCCAGCGGAAGGCCTCGAGGTAGCGGGTCCGCACCTGGGCCGCGAGCGCCGAGTAGAGCGCGTGCGGGGTCAGAATCCCGAGGCGCACGAGCGCGTCACCGAGCCGGCCGCCGAGCTTCGGGGCCATCGCGAGCGCCATCTCGATCTCCATCCGGACGCACGTGCCGCTCCGAACGAGGTGTTCGCCGAGCACTTCCCCGGGATCGTTCGACGACACGAAGTCGGGGCGTCCGTCGACGAAGTAGATGCGCTTGCGCCGCGTGCCGTCCGCGCTCGCCAGCGAGAGCAGGCCGGTGCGTCGCTCCTTGCCGAGCTGGCACGCGACCGAGAGGAGCGCGCCGCCTGCGAGCGGACCGTGCTGCGAGGTGCCCTCGAGGGGGATGGGCCGATCGGAGGGCCGCATCAGCTCGCCCGGCCCAGCCAGCCCGCCCGCTCTCGGCGCTTCTGCGGGCCGCACCGCCGCCCCATCGGGGACCTCGCCCGCGAGGATCCGCCGCGCCAGCGCCGAGAAGGTGAGGGGGCCGACCACGTGTCCGTCCGTGCGCTCCACCTCCCACAGCGGTCCGGGCTCGAGCGCGATCTCGGCGAGGCGCTCCTCGACCCCGCGCGGCATCACGCGGGCGGTGTCGGGCGTCACGTCGAGCGGAGCGTCGGTCTCGACGAGCGCCGTCGGCCGTGCCCCGGGCTCGCGGGCGTCGGCGTCTTCCGGAGAGGGCGCCACGAGGTCGAGCCGGAAGAGGGCGCGCGAGAGCTCGAGCGCGCCCTGACCGAGCAGGTCGCGGCGTCGGGCCAGCTGCTCGAGCGCTTCCGCGAAGCCGGCCGCATCGGGCCGCGCGCCGGGCTGCCGCGCGAGGGCGCGCTCGAGGGCCGCGACGAGATCGGAGGGCAGCCGCCGGCGCGATCGCTGCAGCACGCCGAGATCGGCGTTCCGGATGCGGAGGAGCACGTCGAGCTCCGTGCCGCCGCCGAAGAGCGGCTCGCCGAGGAGCAGCTCGGCGAGCACGGTCGCGAGCGCGAACACATCGGTCCGCCCGTCGATCTCGCCGGCCGTCACCTGCTCCGGCGAGAGGTAGCCCAGCTTGCCGCGCACGAGCCCCTCGTCGGTGCGGTGCACCGCCTCGGCGAAGCGGGCGATGCCGAAGTCGGCGACCTTCGGCTGGCCGCGGCGGGCCACGAGGAGGTTCCCGGGCGAGATGTCGCGGTGCACGACCTCGAGGCGCCGCCCGCGCGCGTCCCGCGCGTGGTGTGCGTAGGCGAGGGCGCGTGCGATCTCGATGCCGACGTGCAGGACCGCCGAGAGCGGCAGGGCCTCGCCGCGCAGCACGAGCGCACGGGACAGCCGCGCGAGGGATGCGCCTTCGACGTATTCCATCGCGAGGAAGAGGGTCCCTTCGTGCTCGCCGAAGTCGAAGACCGGGACGATCGCCGGATGCTCGAGGCGTGCCGCGAGGCGCGCTTCGTCCACGAACATCGCGGTGAACTCCGGATCCCGCGCCAGCTGCGGGAGCATGCACTTCAGCGCGACGCGCCGCGTCCAGCCGTGCGGCCCCTGCCGATGCGCGACGAAGACCTCGGCCATGCCTCCCGTCGCCAGGGGCCGCTCGATCCGATAGGGGCCGAAGATCCGCTCGCGCAACGTCGCGTCGCCCTCCGCGTCGGAGACATCCTCCCTCGCGGGACCGCGCCCACGAAGAACCCTCAGGATAGCCGAACGACCGCGGGGATCCAGGCGCTCTTCTCATCGCTCCGCGCGCCGCCATTTCCCGGATGAATTTCATCGCGCGATCCGGATATCATCCGCCGCTGCACCGCGAGCACGACCGATGAACACGAAAGCTCCCGCACGGAAAGATTCCTACCTCGGCAAGGTCGTCGCTGGGCGCTATCGCCTCGAGACGCTGCTCGGCGAAGGCGGCATGGGGGTCGTGTACCGCGCCCGCCACGTGCTGATCGACCGGGTCGTGGCGTTGAAGCTCATCCGCCCCGATCTCCGCGCCGAGACCCACCTGCGTGCCTGGATGCTGCGGGAGGCGCGCGCGGCCAACCGCGTCGATCACGCGCACATCGTCGAGATCCACGACGTGGGCGAGACCGAGGACGGGGACCTCTACCTCGTCATGGAGTACCTCGTCGGCGCGTCGCTCTCCTCGGAGATCGGCAAGGGCCCGATGGCGCTCGCCCGCGCGGTCGACATCCTCGAGCAGATGTGCGCCGCGCTCGCCCGCGCGCACGACCTCGGGGTCGTGCACCGCGATCTCAAGAGCGACAACATCATGCTGACCTCGCGCGGAGGCCGGAAGGACTTCGTGAAGATCCTCGACTTCGGCCTCGCGGCGCTCGCCCGCGACCCGCGTCTGGCGCCGAAGGGCGCGGTGTTCGGCACGCCGGAGTACATGTCTCCCGAGCAGGCCCGCGGCGACGACGCGACGCCCGTCTCCGACCTCTACTCCCTCGGCGTGCTCTTCTACGAGATGGTCACCGGGCAGCTGCCGTTCCGAAGCAGCGATCGCGACACGCTGCTCGAGATGCAGAAGACGCGGCCGGCGCCGAGCCCGCGGCTGCTCGCCAAGGAGCTCCCCGAGGTCGCCGAGAAGATCATTCTGAAGCTCCTCGAGAAGGATCCGAAGAACCGCTTCCGCGACGGCCACCACCTCCAGGAGGAGCTCAAGGCCCTGCAGCGCACGCTGCCCCAGAGCTGGGAGGTCCAGCCCGGCGAGGCGCCCCCTGCAGCGCCGCCGCCGCCCCCGCGTGCCGCGACTCCGGGCGTCGTCGAGTGGAGCCGCCGCACCGCCTACTACTCGCGCATGGTCGCCCGCGCCTTCCCCGGCGGCCGTGTGCCGGAGGACGTCAACCACGCGATCGATCAGATGTGGACCGTCTCGGCGCGCGCCGCGCGGCTCGAAGGCGAGGTCGCGAGCCAGCAGCGCAAGCTCGACGTGGTCGAGCGACGCGGTCGGGCGCTCCGCGCCGAGATCGGCCGCAAGGTCGAGGAGCTCGCCGAAGAAGAGTCGCGGATCCTCCGCGACGCGAGCGCCGAGCGAGAGCGGCTCGTCGAGGTGCAGAAGCGCCTCGAGCGCGAGCGCGTCATCTACGACCAGAGCCAGCGGGAGGCCGCCGCGCTCGAGCGCACTCCGGCCGAAGCGGCCCGCTGGCGCGCGGCCTTCGAGGCGGCGGTCGCCGCGCGCGGCCGGCACGAGGTGCTCCGCGAGGTCCACGTCGATCACGAGCGGAGCTGCCTCGCCAAGGAGAAGAACGCTGCCGATCTGCGCAAGCAGATCGAGGGGCTCCGGGCCCAGCTGCAGCGCTACGGCGAGACGCTCGAGAACGAGCTCGCCGCCGGACGCGAGGCGGTCGCGAGCCGGGTGCGCGAGGCGCTCACGTTCGAGAAGACCTTCTCCGACTGCTCCACGCTCCTGTCGGGTCAGCTCCAGGGCAAGCCCGAGGTGAGCGAGCTCTTCGAGGAGTTGCGCCGCGAGGAGGCGACCCAGGCCCTCGCCGCGCAGGCGAGCGGCTCCCTCCGCGTCGAGGGCGGCAGCCCGCTGAAGGTCGGCGCGTAGCCGAGCGCTCGGGGGGCGGCCCGGCGTCCTGCCACCCCTCTGGGCGCCGTGCTTGCCCCGACGCGCCTGCTACATGACGCGCCGCATGCGCGCGCGCTCCGTTCTCCTCGCCCTCTCGCTCCTCCTTCCCGCCTGCGGCGGACCGTCTCCCACCGAGGGCGGCGAGGCGCCCCGCTCCAGCGGCGACGAGGTGCCTGCCGAGACCGCACCCTTGCGACTGCCGGACGCGGTGCGCCCGCTTCGCTACGCGCTCGAGCTCACCATCGACCCGGCCCAGACGCACTTCGATGGGCTCGCCCACATCGACGTCGCGCTCGCCGAGCCGACGCGGCGCATCTGGATCCACGGCCAGCACCTCGAGGTGAGCGAGGTCCGGGTCGGCGAGCTGCCGGCGCGGTGGGAGCCAGTGGACGAGGAAGAAGGCATCGCCCGGATCCTGATCGATGGCGAGGCCCCGGCGGGTGAGACGCGCATCACCGTCCGCTACCGCGCGCCCTTCGACGAGGCGCTCGAGGGGCTCTACCGCGTCGACGTCGGCGAGGACCACTACGCCTTCACGCAGTTCGAGTCGATCGCGGCCCGCAAGGCCTTCCCCTCCTTCGACGAGCCGCGCTTCAAGGTGCCCTTCGACGTGACGCTGCGCGCCCCCGAGGCGCTCGGCGCGTTCGCGAACAGCCGCGAGGTCGAGACGGTCACCGAGGATGGCCTCACCACGCACCGCTTCGCGACGACAGAGGCGCTGCCCACCTACCTCGTCGCGTGGGCGGTCGGGCCGCTCGACGTCGTGCGCGGCGAGATCCCGCCGAACGAGGTGCGGAGCACGCCGCTGCCCTTCCGCGGCCTGTGCCCGCGCGGCCGTGGTCCGGAGATGGCCTTCGCGATGGAGAACACGCCGCGCATCGTCGCGGCGCTCGAGCGCTGGTTCGGCTCGCCCTATCCCTTCGACAAGCTCGACATCGTCGCGGTGCCGGACTTCGCCGCGGGTGCGATGGAGAACGCGGGCCTCGTCACCTTTCGCGACGGCTTGCTGCTGCTCGACGCGGACGCACCGGTCGCGCAGCGGCGCGGCTTCGGCTTCGTCATGGCGCACGAGCTCGCGCACCAGTGGTTCGGCAACCTCGTCACGATGGCGTGGTGGGACGACCTCTGGCTCAACGAGGGCTTCGCGAGCTGGATGGAGACCGAGATCGTCGAGGCGACCTTTCCCGAGTTCCAGGCCGGGGTGAGCGAGCTGATGACCGAGCTCGAGGCCTTCGACGCCGACGCCCTCGCGAGCGCTCGCCAGATCCGCCAGCCGATCGAGACGCGCCACGACATCTCGAACGCCTTCGACTCCATCACCTACAGCAAGGGCGCGAGCGTCATCATGACGGTGCAGCGCTGGCTCGGCGCCGAGGTCTTCCAGCGCGGCATCCGGCGCTACCTCGCCGAGCACGCGCGCGGCAACGCCACCACCGCCGACCTCGTCGACGCGCTCTCCGCCGAGGCGGGCCGCGACGTCGGCGCGGTGATCGACGGCTTCACCCTCCGTCCCGGCATTCCCCTGCTCGAGACGACCGTCGCCTGCGAGGGCCGTGGCCCTGCCACGGTGAGCTTCCGGCAGAGCCGCTACGCGCCGCTCGGCAGCACGATCGAGACCGCCGGCACCTGGCACGTGCCGGTCTGCGTCCGCTACCTCGTCGGCCGGCAGGCCCGCACCGCCTGCACGCTCGTCGAGGGCGAGACCGGCTCGGTGACGCTCGAGGGCGATCGCTGCCCCACCTGGGTCCTGCCCAACGCCGATGGCGGGAGCTACGCCCGCTTCACCCTCGAGCCCGCCCAGCTCGAGGCGCTCACCTCGGCGCTCTCCGCCCGGCCCCGCCGCGGCGCGACCTCGCCGCTCACGGTGCGCGATCGGATCGTCCTCGCCGACTCGGTGCGCGCCGGCTTCCGCGCGGGCCGCATCTCCTTCGCCGACGCGATGCGCACGCTCGCGCCGATGGCCGATAGCACCGACCGCTTCGTGGCGACCGCGCCGATCGAGCTGCTCGCCTTCGCCCGCGAGCACCTGCTCGAGGACGAGCACGAGGCTGCCTTCCAGCGCTACGCCGCCGAGCTCTACGCCGCGCAGCTGCGCCGGCTCGGATGGAGCGGCGCTGCGGACGAGGACGGCGAGGCGCGCCTTCTCCGCGCCGCCATCCTCGAGTTCCTCGCGCTGCACGGCGAGGTGCCCGCGGTCCGGGCCGAGGCCCGCACCCGCGGCGCGGCCTACGTCGCGGGCGGCGAGGTGCACCCGGATGCGGTGCCCAGCGATCTCGCCGCCCTCGCGCTCTCGGTCGCGGCCCAGGAGGACGGAGAGGCGATGCTCGAGGCACTGATCGCGCTGATCGGCACGACCGACGACGCGGTCGTTCGCCAGCAGCTGCTCATCGCCCTCGGCCGCGTCGACGACGAGGCGCTGCGTCCCCGCGTGCTCGATCTCGTGCTCGACGAGCGCCTGCGCCTCAACGAGGCCTTCCGGCCGCTCATGGGCCAGTTCGCCGACCCCGAGGGCGTCGAGACCGCCTATGCGTGGCTCGTCGAGCGATACGATGCGGTCTTCGAGCGGATCGGCCCCGAGTACGCCGGCTACCTCCCCTTCGCCGTCGACGGCCTCTGCGACCGCGGCCGCATCGAGGGGGTGCGGACCTTCTTCGAGCCCCGCATGGCCGCGACGAGCGGCGGGCCGCGCAACCTTGCGAGCGCGCTCGAGTCGATCGGCCTCTGCGCCACCCTCGCCGAGCACGAGCGCGAGAGCGCGCGCGCCTTCTTCGCGCGATGAGCGGCGCGACCGAGCACGACCTCGACCCGGCCGCGTGGGGACCGCTCAGCTCCGACGCGCTCACCTCGCGCTATCGCGTCCATCAGCGGATGCGAGGTCACCGCTACTCGATCGACGATCAGCTGACCGCCTACGCCGCGGCCCACGAAGCCCCTGAGGCGCGTCGCGTGCTCGACCTCGGAACCGGCCTCGGCTCGGTCGCGCTCTGCCTCGCCCACGCCTTGCCCGAAGCACGCATCGCTGCCATCGAGGCGCAGGAGATCTCCTTCGCGCTGCTGACGCGCAACGTCGCCGAGAACGGCCTGACGGATCGCGTCCACGCCATGCACGGCGACCTGCGCGACGAGGCCGCCCTCGCCGCGCTCGCCGCACACGGGCCCTTCGACCTCGTCACCGGCACCCCGCCCTACTTCTTGCCCGGCGAGGCCACCCTGCCGCCCGATCCGCAGAAGGCCCACGCCCGCTTCGAGCTGCGGGGCGGCGTCGAAGCCTACCTCGCGGCTGCCTCGCGCATGCTCGCTCCCGAGGGTGTCGTCGTGATCTGCGCGAGCGTGCGTCAGCGCGCGCGCCTCGCGGCGTCGGCTCCGAGCATGGGCCTCGGTCTGGTGTCGCTCCGCGAGCTCGTGCCGCGGCAGGGCAAGGCGCCGCTTTTTCTTCTCGCGACGCTGCGCGCCGGGCACACCGGCGCCACCCGTTTCGAGCCGCCCTTCGTGGCGCGTGACGCGGCGGGCGAGCGCACCCGGGACGAGCGCGCGGTGCGCGCGTTCTTCGGTCTCGCGGAGCGGCCCGCGTGAGCGATCACCTCCCTCCGTGGGCCCGTCGCTCCCTGTCGGCCCCGATCGACGCCGAGATC
>Ga0315900_10005668_pt1 | contig 17064 bp, 17 predicted proteins | sample LakEriMetagenome_FD_203521 | JGI IMG/M metagenome (GOLD analysis project Ga0315900, IMG submission 203521) | Freshwater fungal communities from buoy surface, Lake Erie, Ohio, United States - Buoy 12 MA114 | ecosystem: Environmental > Aquatic > Freshwater > Lake > Lake biofilm | place: USA: Lake... | reverse complement strand
CCGAAGGATATTTCCAAGTGATCGCCGAACCGGTTTCCACTTGTGTCCAACTAATTTTAGAGTTTTCATCTAAACAAATACCACGCTTGGTTACAAAATTGAAAATTCCACCTTTACCATCTTTATCACCAGGATACCAATTTTGAACGGTTGAATATTTTACTTCCGCATTTTTATGCGCAATAATTTCAACCACAGCAGCGTGCAATTGATTCTCATCACGTTGCGGCGCAGTGCATCCTTCTAAATAACTTACATAACTTCCTTCATCGGCAACGATCAATGTGCGCTCAAACTGACCTGTACCGCTTGAGTTAATTCTAAAATAAGTTGATAATTCCATTGGGCAACGCACACCTTTTGGGATATAACAAAAAGATCCGTCACTAAACACCGCGGTGTTCAATGCCGCGTAATAGTTATCGGCAAAGGGAACAACCATACCCATATACTTTTTGATGAGTTCAGGATGTTCTTGAACCGCTTCGCTGAAAGAACAAAATATCACACCTTTTTCTGCAAGCGTTTCTCTGAATGTTGTTTTAACGGATATGCTATCAAAAACTGCATCAACAGCAATGTTTGACTGAACACCACTTAAACGTTTTTGTTCTTCTAAAGAGATACCTAATTTCTCAAAGGTCTTTAATAATTCCGGATCAACTTCATCTAAACTTTTTAATTCAGGTTTTACTTTTGGAGCTGAGTAATAACTGATATCCTGAAAATCTATTTTTGGATATGGAATATGCGCCCAATTGTTTGGTTCGGGCATAGTTTGCCATTGCTTAAATGCCTTTAAGCGAATTTCAAGCAACCATTCAGGTTCATTTTTCTTTTTTGAAAGTGCGCGAACAACAGTTTCGTTAAGGCCCTTTGCAAATGTTTCCGATTCAATATCGGTTGTAAAACCCCACTTATATTCATTCTGAATATGATCATCAAGTACCTCGTTCGACATAATAATTAAACTGAGAACGACTCACCGCATCCACAGGTGCGAGAAGCATTCGGATTACTAAAAACAAAACCTTTGCCATTTAAGCCGCCAGTGTATTGCAACTCTGTTCCTACAAGGTATAGAAAGCTCTTACGGTCAACCGCAATTTTAATTCCTTTATCTTCAAATATTTGATCGCCTTCTTTTAACACGTTGTCAAATTCCAATTTATACGAAAGGCCACTACACCCTCCGCCTTCTACTCCTACACGAATAAAAGTATCGGCAGGTTTGTTATCTGCCTTGATCAACTCTAAAGCATGTTGTTTTGCGTCTTCTGAAACTGTAATCATAACTAAAATATTGATAACTAGATATTTATACTTAAATTGTTATTTAGATTAATTCTAAATTCTATACAAAAATACCACAAATCTGGTATATAACAAAAAAAATAACAAAAGTTTGGAGAGCCTTTCCTTCAATCATATCTAGCGTGGTGGCGCCTTTTAGAGTGACCTATTATTTATGTTTAAAATCCGGTAAGCACTTTTAATGACCCACAATAACAACTTAATTAACAATGCTTTGCTTAAAACACTGTTCAGTTTAGGTAATACGGGGCCGCTTTTTTTGAATTTTTAATCTCTGATATGAGACCTCTTTTTTACATACTGCTAACACTCATGCTTAACTGCGTTTATTCGCAAACATCTACCATTACACTCAATTACGTATCACACGCGCCTTTTGCCATAAAAGATTCAATGGGGCCAAAAGGAATTGAGATCGACATCATGAATGAATATGTGTTTTGGTTAAAATCAATAAAGAAAAAAAACGTGAGCATTGAGTACAAATTAAAAGACGATTATAATTCGATCATTAGTGAAACAGGTAAGGATGCAAAGAGTATTGGTCTTGCAGCTTGCATCACCGGTTTTGAAAAAACAAGCGACATTGAATACTCTACTCCTTATCTTAAAAATGTTTCTTTTTGTGTTATAAACGGCAATGCACCCGATGTTAAAACAAAGAACGCTGCAGATGTTACCAGAGCATTAGGTAACATGACCGCGCTAACTATTGACAAAACTAACTTAAGTAGTTGCGTGGCTGAAATCAAAAAACTATATGTGAACGACCTTAAAGTAAGTTTTTTGACTAGTGAAATTGACATACTTAACGGTATCGCAAAGAATGTTCTGTACTTTGGTTATGTAGACGCCATTGATTTTTGGATGTACTTAAAGAAGTATCCGAACAAGTTCCTTAAGGTTCAAAAAAGTCTTGACCAAACTAAGGAAACCTTCAGTTTTATTCTACCAAAAGGAAGTGAACATAAAAAATTATTCGCCGAATTTTTTACCACTTTTAAAGCGGGTGTAAAGTACCGCTTGCTCCTTGAGAAACATTTAGGAGGATTTATGGCGCAAAACATGGCCATCAAATAATTTTAAACTAATTTTACGGGGACCTTTATTTAATGATAGCAATAGACAATACGCTTATTTCGGAAGATATTCTGGAAAAAAAATTTGTATGCGACCTTAACGCCTGCAAGGGTGCTTGTTGCGTTGCAGGTGATAGTGGCGCACCTCTCGACAAAGATGAATTAGAGACCCTTGATAAGATCTATCCTTTGGTTAAACCATACATGGTTCCTAAAGGAATAAAAGCGGTTGAGAAAAAAGGCACTTATGTTATTGATAGCGATGGAGACTACACCACTACCTTAGTAAGTGCGGGAGCAGAATGCGCCTTTGTATATTTTGATGAAAACAAAATTGCCAAATGCGCCATTGAAAAAGCTTGGTTAGAAAAAAAGATCGATTGGCAAAAACCGATCAGCTGTCATTTATATCCGATCCGTATAAGCAAATACAAAACCTACGATGCTGTAAATTACAGCAAATGGAAAGTTTGCGCCCCGGCCTGCAAATGTGGAGAGAAACTTGATGTGCCTATCTATAAATTCTTAAAAGGTCCACTGATTCGCAAATACGGAAAAGAGTGGTTCAAGCAATTAGAAAAGAGCGCCAGTCTTCATTTAAAAAAGTGATCAACATGAAAAAAATTCTTATCACAGGATCTAACGGTTTACTAGGGCAGAAATTAGTTTACAAACTTTGTAATAACCCAAATTATAAATTAATTGCAACCGCGCGTGGCGAAAATCGTTTGGTAAAAAAAGATGGTTACATCTATGAGTCAATGGATATAACTAACAAAGCGCAAGTTGAAACTGTGCTTGCCAATTATTTACCTGATGTGATAATTAATACTGCGGCAATGACCAATGTAGATGCATGCGAAACAGATCGCGAAGGAGCATTGAACATGAATGCCAATTCAGTTGAATATCAAGTTAAAGCCTTAGAAAGTTTAATGCAGAAGGATCCAAGTTACAAACCTCATTATATTCATTTAAGTACTGATTTTATTTTTGATGGAACGCATGGCCCTTTAGATGAGAATGAGAAACCAAATCCATTAAGTTATTACGCAGAAACAAAATTAATGGCAGAAAATATTGTTACAGCTAGTAAATTAAAGTGGGCAATGGCGCGCACTGTTTTAGTTTACGGAATTGTTGACAATATGAGTCGCAGCAACATTGTACTTTGGGTTAAAGGAAATCTAGAACAAAAAAAGGTGATCAATGTTGTAGATGATCAATTCCGCACCCCTACTCTTGCTGAAGACCTGGCAGATGGTTGTATATTGATCGCGGAAAAAGGCGCAACCGGTATTTACAACATTAGTGGAAAGGATTACATGAGCATTTTAGAATTGGCCAATCGCGTGGCTGACTATTATAAATTAGATAAGTCGCTCATAAAACCAAGTAAAAGCAGCGATATAAAACAGCCGGCTAAACGTCCGCCAAACACAGGCTTTATCATTGATAAAGCTAAAAAAGATCTTGGATATAACCCTCATAGTTTTGAGGAAGGAATTACTTTGTTAGAAGAGCAATTGAAAAAGCAGTAGTTCTTTTAACCACGAAACTCGCAAAAAAAAACATACACGAAATTCACAAAAAGGTTTCGTGCACTTCGTGAAAAAGTTTCGTGCCCTTGGTGGTTAATTTTCTTAAAGCACTCTTTTTAAAACCTCATCAAACTCTTCGCCTTTTTTCAGAAGTACAGCCTGAAGACCTACTCTTTTGGCGCCTTCAACATGATGAATAGTGTCATCAATAAACAGCGTTTCTGAGGGATCTAAATGATTTTGTTTTAGAACCAGCTCAAATATTTCTTTATCCGGCTTACGCATGTTCACCCTACATGAAAAATAAGTCTTATCAAAGAATTGATCCAGATCTCGCATTCCGTGATTGTCTTGCAAGGTTTTATAAAACTCTCTAATATGCGTTTCGTTTGTATTGCTTAATAAAAATGTGCGGTGACTTTTCTTGTATGTCATCAAGCTATCCAATCTGTGTTTTGGAAAATCAAGCAGCATAGCATTCCATGAGCGTTCAAGTTCGTGAAGCGGCTTTTTAAGATCAAATTGATTCTTTAAACTATTAAAGAAATAATTTTCTGTTATCAAACCTTTATCAAATTGATCAAATAAACTAGTTTGCGAAAGTTGGCTGTATATATTCTCAAAATCATTTATGCCCAGATCTACAAAGGCTTTAATGGTAGCCTGCATATCAAGGTTTATGATCACACCACCGAGATCAAAAATTATATTTTTTATTTTTTTTGTTGCCATCACATTTCCCACCATTTGGTTTTAATACCTACAAAAACGCCATCTTGCCTAATTTCTAATGGATAGGTCTTTAACGCAAAACTACTTCCTGCTGTAGCTTTGCCGGTTTTTAGATCGAACTTATAACGATGTACCGGGCAAACTATTTCTCCTTCGGAAGTGCAAAAACCTTGCTGTAATGAAGCGCCGTTATGAGGACATTTTTCCTGTACTGCATAAAATGCATCCTTACCTTTAGCAATGCAAACTCTTTCTCCTTTTAAAACGAAAGACTCTGTTTTGTGGGTTAAAACATTGTTCTCCAAGGCCTCTAAGCTATCGTATATTTTAAGCCAATGATACATTGTCACAAATTTAGCAAAATAAGCACACCTTAGAGTTTGTGAATAAAACGCTTATTCGTATTTTTAGGACTTATGTCTGTAAAAAGAGTTTTACTTTTTCTTTTCATTCTTAGCCTTCATTCGCTTTACAGCCAGGAGTATACCATCACCGGTAAAATATTTGATGCTGGCACAAAGGAAGCTTTGCCTTTTGTACCGGTAATTATTAAAGGAACTAAAACTGGAAATTCAAGTGATTTTGATGGTCATTTTGTGATCAAAGCGAATGTTTTAGGAGATTCAATTATTTCAACTTACATAGGATATAAACGTTGCGCACGTAAAATAAATAAAAGTTTAAAAGTACAAGAAATAAACATGCCAATGGTTGAAGATGGTGGTGTTTCATTGGACGAAGTAGTAGTAACCATGGGAGAAAATCCTGCGCATAGGATCATTCGCAATGCCAACAAAAATAAAGAAGAGAATAATCCTGCTAATTTAAAGTCGTACGAATACGAAACCTATAATAAATTAGAATTCGATCTTACACGTATTCCAAAAGATATGCGTGAGAAAAAAATATTCAAGCCCATAAAATTCGTGTTTGACAACGTTGATAGCACTAACAGCGGCGAAAAACCTTCACTACCTTTCTTTATAGTTGAAAGTTTATCAGACTTTTATTACAAAAGCGATCCTGAGCGTAAAAAAGAAGTTATTAAAGCAAGTAAGATAACAGGTTTAGAAAACGCGAGTGTTTCGCAGGTACTAGGTGATATGTATCAAAAGATCAACGTTTATAATAACAACGTTATTGCTTTCAACAAACAAATTCCCAGCCCCATTGGTGAGAATGCTTTGTTCTACTACAAATTTTATATGGTAGATAGTTTATTTCAAGACAATCATTATGTATACCACATTAGGTTTAAACCTAAACGTATACAGGAATTATCTTTTGCAGGCAATATTTGGATTGCGGATACTACCTGGGGGATCAAACGTTTGGAAATGAGTTTGCCAAAGGATGCGAATTTGAATTTCATCAATACCGCAGCAGTTATTCAAGAATATGTTTATACCGACAGTACTTGGATCATGAAAAAAGACAGATTGGTGATCGATTTTGCACCCACTAAAAATTCAATTGGTTTTTACGGCCGAAAAACTACTTCGTACAGAAACATCATCATCGATAAACCTAAAGACAATAAATTCTACGAATTTAGTGATGCCATTGCCATCAATGATAGCGCCACAAAACGAACAGATGAGTTTTGGGCAAATAACAGGCATGATAGTTTATCGGTGCGCGAATTGAAGATCTTTAAAATGATAGATACCATTCAATCCTTACCGGTTTATAAAACATGGGTTGATATTTTTTATGTGGCTGTAGCAGGTTATAAGAAGTTCAACAATTTCGAGATCGGACCATATACCAACTTAGTGTCTTATAATAGACTGGAAGGTTTACGCTTAAGATTTGGAGGAAGAACGAGCGATCTATTTAGTAAATGGTACGAATTGGCGGGATACGTGGCGTATGGCTTAAAAGATGAGAAATGGAAATACTCTCTGGGTTTCAAAACATTCGTTACAAAAAAACCATCGCGGCAACTTGTAGGGATGCGTTACAAAAGTGATAATGAGATCTTAGGTCAAAGCACCAATGGATATACACAAGATAATGTGTTGGCATCATTATTTCGTGTAAATCCATTAACTAGTTTAACGCGCGTAAATTTTGCCGAAGCATGGTATGAACGAGAATGGTTTCAAGGCTTGATCACGCGAGCTACCATTGTTGGAAGACAATTTATTCCAATAGGCAGTCAGGTATATTTGGGCTATCAGCGTGATGGTACAATTGGAAATGTTGAAAGTATTAATAATACAGAAGCGCGTTTAAATGTGCGATTTGCATGGAAAGAAAAATATGTAGGAGAAGGATTTACACGCTTATCAATAGGCACAACCTGGCCGGTGATCCAGTTGAATTACTCAAAAAGTTTACGTAATGCGTTTAAAGGCGAATATGATTACCACAAACTTACCTTGCGTTTAACTGATCGTATTCGCATCACGCCGATCATTGGCTATACTGATTTTTCATTAGAAGGAGGCAAAATATATGGTACTGTGCCTTATCCACTGATGGAATTACACGGAGGAAATGAAACGTTGATCTACGATGAACAAGCTTTTAATATGATGCGTTATTATGAATTTGCAAGCGATCAGTTTGTAGCTGTTGGTGTTTATCACCACTTTGATGGTTTGATCTTCAATAAATTTCCACTACTTCGCAAGGCAAAGCTAAGAGAAGTAGTTACCTTTAAAGGTGTTTATGGAAGCGTGGAGAATAAAAATAAAAGTGCTCTTATTTTCCCAAACACACTTAAAACATTGGATAAAATGCCCTATATGGAGGCAAGTGCCGGGGTAGAGAATATTTTAAAAGTATTTAGGGTTGATGCCTTGTGGCGCTTAACTTACAGAGATGTTAGAGCCATTAATAACTTTGGTTTAAAATTCACCTTCCAGTTCACGCTGTAAGGATTAACATAATTTATTTATTACATATGCTAATTTTTACGAAGTTTATAATATGATCTTACGCTCAGAGAACCTGGTTAAAAAATATAGGAACAGAACGGTTGCCAACAACGTTAGCGTGCAAGTTGAGCAAGGAGAGATCGTTGGTTTATTAGGACCAAATGGTGCAGGAAAAACCACATCCTTTTATATGATCGTGGGAATGATCAGACCAAATAGCGGTAAGATATTTTTAAATGATCTTGATATCACCAAAGAACCCATGTATAAACGTGCGCAGTTAGGTGTTGGTTATTTACCCCAAGAAGCATCTGTATTTAGAAAACTAAGTATAGAGGATAATTTACGCGCGGTTTTGGAAATGACCAAACTCACAAAGAAAGAGCAGGAATTAAAAGTTGAAAGCTTATTAGATGAATTTGGCTTGCAACATGTTCGTAAAAATCTTGGAGATCAATTGAGTGGTGGCGAGCGCAGAAGAACCGAAATTGCAAGGGCATTGGCTACTGACCCAAAATTTATTTTATTGGATGAGCCATTTGCAGGCGTTGACCCTATTGCGGTTGAAGACATACAGAGTGTTGTAAAAAAATTAAAGGAAAAAAATATTGGAATCCTTATTACAGATCATAATGTACACGAAACATTAAGCATTACTGATAGGGCTTATTTATTATACTCAGGTAGCGTTATTAAAAGTGGTTCGGCCGAAGATCTGGCCAATGATGAGCAAGTACGTAAGGTGTATTTGGGGCAAAATTTTGAGTTACGCAAATAGACCGCATCGTGAACTTCATCCTTCTTTGTGATCTTCGTGGTTAAAAGAAGCAGTAACCACGAAGGGCACTAAGTTTTTACACGAAGAATACTAAGAAAAATGAATTTCCTTTTCGCCTCCTCCAATAAAAATAAAATTAAAGAAGTTCAGGCTTTAATGCCGGCTCATATTAAACTGTTGGGCTTAAGCGATATTAATTTTACGCAAGAGATCGCAGAAACTGAAACCACTATTGAAGGTAATGCCAAATTAAAGGCAGAATTTATATGGAATTACCTAAGCAAACATCCAACAGAAACAAAAATTGACGCTGTATTTGCCGATGATAGTGGATTAGAAGTTGAAGCATTGAATTGGGCGCCGGGCGTTTATTCGGCACGTTATGCCGGAGAACCTAAGAACGATGAAGCCAATAATAAAAAACTTTTAGAAGAATTAAAACAACAAACTAAACGTAACGCTCAATTTAAAACGGTAATTGCTTTTGTTAAACAAAATGAATACAAAGAGTTTGAAGGCATCATAAAGGGTACCATAGCATATGAACCTCGCGGAAAGGACGGCTTTGGTTACGACCCACTGTTTATTCCTCAAGGTTACCGCTCTACATTTGCCGAATTAGACTTCGAAACTAAGAATACGATTTCACACAGGGGAATCGCAGTAAGAAAGCTTATTGAATACTTAGTAAAAGTGGTAAATTAACCATTTTAACATTCCTTCACAATAGTGGCTTCCACTTAACCCTTTTAGCACTACCACTTATAAAACTTCATGTACATTATAATTCCATTTGCATAATTTTGACTAGGTAAAAACATTAACCATGAATTCAACCTTAAAAAATCTATCAACGTGCTTTTTGTTTATTTGCACGCTTTCGTTTTCTCAAACTAGCAATACGATCACATCCATCAAATTACCTGAAAAAACTTTCAATGATAAATATTGGTCGATGGATGTTTATGCAACTGTACCTTTAAAACAGTGCGGTTGGGGAATGGGCTTCGGCGTTTTTGGTCCCGGTAAAAAAATAGGGATGATCAATCCTTACTTGCCAATTCATTTGCGGTTTGGTGGTGATTTTTATTTTGCCGAACTCGATCGCAAACACTTAGGCACTTTACCTTTAAGTGCGCCACAATTGGGCGATGCAAAAGTTCGTTTATCGCAAACCAATTTAGGATTAAACGCTGTAGCTCGCTTTTCTCTTCCATACTCTAAAAAATTCACACCTTATATAGATGTTTTTGCAGGATACCGTTATTTTGGATCAGGCATGAGCATTACTCCTCTTCAAAAACAGGAAGAATATGAAGAATCAACTTCAGATAATTTAACCAAGTCGAATCAGTTTTGTTATGGTGGAACTGCAGGTTTTCTTATTTATTTAGGTCAAAACATAAGATTCAACACGGGCTTAATGATCACCAGCTCCAATAAATTTGGGGAAATAACTGATATTGCACGCGCCCGTGTGGAGAATGGGAACATCATTGCCCAAAAAATAAACACACCAAAAGACATGTTCATTCTAAAGATAGGGTTTACTTTTATACTTGACGATGCTAACACTAATAATAATTGCAGAACACGAAGCAGCAGAACTTATCGCTCAAGCGGAACTACATGGAGCGGTGGCGGAAGAAGTAGCGGCACCAAAGCGAATAGCGTAAAAATAAATGTGAGGCCGTCAAAATAAATATGTCACTTTTACTTGAGCATTTATCAAAGATCATTTCAATCTCTAAGAATTTAGAAGAAGAGATCAATTCTATCTCTAAAGAAGTAACTGTTGTGAAAAACAGTATGCTTGTAAATCACAAAGAGCGTTGTCGCCATATATTCTTCATCAAAAAAGGTTTAATGCGCGCGTATTACTATGATGAAGGGAAAGAAATTACCAATTGGTTTGCGCAAGAAGAAGAATTTGCAACTTCCTTCTACTCTTTTATTACCAACGAACCTTCGGCAGAAACCATTGAAACCCTTGAAGATTGTGAACTCATTCAAATAGCACATTCCGATCTACAAAACCTTTACAAAAAATTTCCGGAGACCGAACGCATTGGAAGGATCATCACTGAGAACTATTACATTAAACTCGAAGAGCGCTTTTTGAATATTCAATTCCGTACCGCCAAAGAACGCTATCAAAATTTACTTTCAAAGAATCCAGCACTACTCCAACGCGCTTCCTTAGGACAAATAGCTACTTACTTGGGTATCACACAATAAACACTTAGCCGTATTCGCGCCGAATTGTAAAAATTCGTTAAGAACTTCGCATTTTGACATTTGTCAAAAACTTCCCCATTTAACACCGGTACCTTTGATCCATAAAACTAAACTATGAATCAAAAACCATCAAATGCATTTATTGGCGCCTCATGGGTGGCTTTAATTGCGGGAGTTATCTCCTTTTGCACCGGACTTTGGAATACGCACAATATGTTCCTTAACGAAAAGGGATATTACTTTACAGTATTAATGTATGGACTCTTCTCGGCCGTATCTGTTCAAAAGGCGGTGCGCGACCAAATGGAAGGCATTCCTGTAACTAATATCTATTATGGTATTAGTTGGTTCTCTACCATATTATCATTACTTCTATTGGTAATAGGTTTATGGAATGCCGAACTCGACAGAAGTGAGAAAGGATTTTATGGCATGAGTTTTACCTTGGCATTATTTGCCGCTGTTGCCGTACAAAAAAACATTCGCGATGCTGCCATTATTGATCGTGAAAATGCAAACCTGCCTGCCGACAAGGCAGGACATGCCGCTCATAACGAATCGTTGAATAATGATCAGCCATAAATTAAAAACCTATATTCTAATGGGAATAAGCATGGCAGCATTTGTTGCCATGCTTTTTACAGGACCAATTGAACAAGATGTACATTATCATTTTTTTGCGGATGACAGATCGTTCAATGCTATACCAAATTTCTGGAATGTTGTAACCAATTTCCCTTTCATCATTATAGGTTTGTTAGGTGTTATCACAGTAGCACAAAGCAGACCCAATGATGCGTTTAAAGAATTAATTTTCTGTTGTTACGTTTTCTTTATAGGTATATTCTTTACAGGCATCGGGTCTGCTTACTACCATTGGCATCCCACTAATCAAACATTAATTTGGGATCGTTTACCAATGACCATTTCCTTCATGGCATTTTTTTCACTGTTAATTGGGGATACTATTTCCACTAAAGCCGGAAAACAAATTTTGTGGCCCTTGATCTTAATTGGTTTCATGAGTATTATTTATTGGACAAGTTTAGGAGATCTTAGACTTTATGTACTCGTTCAATTTTTACCTGTGTTCTTAACGCCTATCATTCTTTTGCTTTACAGATCGCAAAGTAAAATCGCTAAGTATTTTTGGATAATGATCGTGTTTTACGCCTTAGCAAAATTATTCGAAAGCAGCGACCATCAACTTTTTAATGTGTGCGGCATGAGCGGACATAGTGTGAAGCATTTGTTTGCAGCTTTAGCGCCTGTAAGTTTGATATTTGCTTTAAGAAAAATATCTACAAAATAGCTTTCGGTAAGATCTTTCCTTTCCAGGTCTTTTTTTGTTTATCGCCTGCAAACGAATCGGGATTGAATTTAAGGGTAGTTTCCCAAGCATTCTCGGGCTTTATCTCCTCTTCCATTTCTTTTAAAACATTTGTTGCGATCTTTTTATTGCGCACAATTGTTACGCACTCTGTATTATAATAGGCGCTACGCGGATCTAAATTAAATGTTCCAATCACCGTTGTTTCACCATCAATTACCATTGATTTAGCATGTAATCCAAAAATTGGTTTGAACTTAAGTTCTTGTTGCAAAGCACCTGTCATTACTTTATAACGACAAGCAGCATCGGGTTTAAATTCAAAAATGCGAATGCCTGTCTTTAAAAGTTCAGCCCTGCAATCCTGATAAGCCCCGAAAGCCTCCATATTATCAGTAGAACAAAGACTATTGGTAAGAACACGAACTTTTACTCCACGCTTTACCGCATTGCGCATTAAACTTTGCCCCACTTTGGTAGTAATTAAATAAGGCGATTGAATATCAATACTTGTTTTAGCGCTCATTAATAATTTTATCAAAGTATCAGTGGTAATTCCGCCTGAGCCTAAATTCTCTCTATTTTTTCCGGGAACATCCGACACAAAACTGACATTATCCATCCACACAAGATCACCCGATGTTTGAATATCTTTAAATGCTTTAGGCAAATTTTGAATTCGCTCACGAACTTGAGGCCAAAAATTTTCGGGATTACACGCATACTGATGTAAACGATCGTAGCGCGATGGATTAGTTAGATTAATGTCTTCTTCCTTAACCAATGTATTTACAGGCACACTTAATGTATCATTCCAAAATAGTTCAAAGGATGAAGAAACGTTCTTCACATCTTTTCCAAGTAACATAATATCCCTATCTCTAAAATTATAATCGTGATCATAATCAAAATACTCATCGGCAATATTTCTTCCGCCAGTAATTACAACTTTAGCATCCACATTAAAGGTTTTGTTATGCATGCGTTGGTTAAAACCTTTAAAATCCCTGTTCAAATTTCCAAGCTTTTGAAAGATCGTCTTTCCTAAATTAGCGCCCGGATTATATATTCTAATGTCAATGTTCTCATGCGAATCCAAGGTTAAAATATCATGAATTCCTGCGTCCACCATAATATCATCCACTAAGATCCTCACTTTTACACCTCTATCTGCCGCACGCACCAAATAATCGCAGGCAATTAAACCAACATTATCCGTAGAAAAAATGAAATACTGAATATCAATTGTTTTTTCGGCATACTCACTAAGCCAAGCTCGGGCTATCATGGCGCTGCCCCCATCTTCTAAAACGTATACACCTGTTTTTGTAGCCAACGAATCTTTAAGCGGTTCTAATTCCTTTGACAAGGAAGTAGAGCTGTCTCTATGTATGGTTTTACAAAAATCAGCTTTTTGTTCGGGAATGGTATCGATCTTTTCTTCGGAACAGGAAGAGAGCAATACAAAACTAAAAGCGATTAGGTGATAAAATTTGGACATGTGATTTTAAAAGTAAATATAGGGTTTTAATTAAAATAGCAGATCCATTGCTTCTGGCGCAAATAGATCGCCGGAAAAGCAACCCTGGCGCCTGTTTTAGCGTACACAATGTAAAGGGTGCTTTTGAATTATTTAATTAACCTTTTGGTTTAGGTAATTTAATATAAGGTATTATTTTAATATTTAATTTTACAAAAGAGCAGGATCACAAGATGATCCGAGCCGGAAAGGAAACAAAACATGGTACTTGTAAACATATTAAAAAAATTGAAAACACTATTTAAAATGCGTTTGAAGATAGGATCGAAGAAATTTTATTTCGATGCTCAAAAACAACGTCCTATTTTAAACAGGTTCTTCATTTGGTATAAAAAGGCTTAGTATACGCCCTGCTGAGGCTTGGGCATATAATAATAAAAAAAGGCAGCTGAGGCTGCCTTTTAAGTTTTAATTCAGATCCATTATCCTAATTATAGATCCAAGTACTTTAAGAATTCTTGTTTAGTAGTTTCTTGGTTAAATTTTCCTCCATAAAAAGAAGTCACCGTTGAAGAAGTTTCATCCTTTATGCCGCGTGAAGAAACACACAAATGTTTGGCATCGATGAGTACAGCCACATCATCCGTTTCTAAAACTTTCTTTAATTCATTTGCAATTTGCATGGTTAACCGTTCTTGAACTTGAGGTCGCTTTGCAAAATACTCTACAATCCTATTAAGCTTAGATAAACCAATAACCTTACCCGAAGAAATATATGCTACATGTGCCTTTCCCATAATCGGCACAAAGTGATGCTCGCAATTGCTGTAGAAAGTAATATTCTTTTCAACCAGCATTTGATCGTACTTATATACATTCTCAAATAAAGAGATCTTCGGTTTATTATCAGGATTCAATCCGCTAAAAATTTCCTTCACATACATTTTTGCAACTCTCTTTGGAGTTCCTTGTAAGCTGTCATCGGTAAGATCAAGCCCCAGAGTTTCCATGATCGCTTTAAAATGTTTTTCAATACGAGCCATCTTTTCCGAATCTGTTAGCTTAAACGCATCCATTCGTAAAGGTGTTTCAGAAGAGGAGCTCATATGCTCATCACCAACCTCCTCAATAGTTAGCAATTCCGGTCTGTATGCACTGTTTATAAGGTCTAAAGCCCCTTTTTGAACACTTCTCATGTTAAATAGTTTTAATATTAAATCAAAGGTAACGAATTTTTGTTTAACTTTACGATTAATATGTTAAACAATAATAAATTGATTCATAACACACTTTATAAAAACCTAAAACATTCTACCTATTTATTAAAGTAGATATCTCATCATACCATTAAAGCATTAAACGAAAAGCATACAACATTAAAAAATGAATACCGCCAACATCACATCAAATAACAAAGCGCTTGTTAGAGCAATAGCACTAAGCATTCCTATTATTCTTCTGGGTTTTTTATCCGGAATGTCAACAACTACCGAAATACAAACCTGGTATGTGTATTTACAAAAACCAAGCTTTAATCCTCCTAACTATATTTTTGGACCAGTTTGGAGCCTACTATATATACTTATGGGAATTTCACTTTCTATCATAATAGGAGCAGCACCAAGCCGCATGCGCACAATGGCGATACTTATTTTTATAGTTCAATTTATTCTTAATTTAGGTTGGAGTTATATTTTCTTCAATTTACACCTTACTGGTTTAGCATTTATTGAGATCATACTTATGTGGGTTGCCATAATCTCTATGATCAACTATTTCTATAAAGTGAATAAAACTGCCGCTCTACTTCAAATTCCCTATGCATTATGGGTAACTTTTGCCAGCGTGTTAAACTATAGTATTTATGTACTTAATTAAACATAATAAAATAATGATAACTTCTTGGGGGTAAATTACTCTTATTTTATACTTTTATAATAACCACATGAATTCATATCAAATAGCCGATCTAGAGAGATTAACGGGAATTAAGGCCCATACCATTCGTATTTGGGAAAAGCGTTATAATTTGATCGAACCTCATCGTACTTCTACAAATATTAGATACTACGATAATGATCAGGCACTAAAACTTCTAAAAGTTTCTACCCTATTAGCACAAGGAATAAAGATCTCCAAAATATCTGACCTTTCTGATAAGGAGATGAATTTAAGATTGCAGGAATTGCAGCATTTTGTTTCAGAAGACGCCATTAGTACCGGTTTTATAAATGAATTAATTGCGGCAATGTTCTCGTTTGACGAAGCCGCATTTGAAAAAACTTTTGCATCCTCTGTTATTCGTTTTGGCATGTACGAATCGATGCTAAAGGTTGTGTATCCATTTTTACATAAAACAGGAATGATGTGGACCATGGATGAAGCAATGCCTTCAGAAGAACATTTTGCCACTGCTATTATTCGCCGCAAATTGATCACGGCAATTGATGGATTACCTGCTCCAACAAAAAAATCAAAAAGTTTCCTGTTATTTTTACCAAGCGAAGAATGGCATGAAACAGGACTTCTCTTCTCAGATTACATTATTCGCTCTCAGGGTTACAAAACATTTTACCTTGGGCAAAACGTGCCTGTTGCAAATTTGCTTGAATCATTAGATAGCATTAAACCAACACACATGCTTAGCTTATATATTGCAAGACGCGAGCAAGCAGAGATCATTTCTGATCTAACACAGATCTCGAAAAAACATCCTGCCATAAAAGTGATGGTAGCGGGAAGCAATCCATTGGATCAAGTTGTTAAAAAGTTAAAAAACATTACTCTACTTACAGCTCCATCGGATCTACTTAAGAACCTTTAAGGCTCTGTATTTCAAATATTTATTATAAAATAAACCAAGGATAAACGCAAAACTAAATAATAATTACATTTTCTTGTTTAATTATTGTTTAATATATTTGCTTATAATTTAAACAAAAATAAATGTCCAAAATAAACATCATAGGAAGCGGATTCTCCGGATTAGCTGCAGCAGCATACTTAGCGCAGAGTGGGAACGCTGTTACCGTTTTGGAAAAGAACACGCACATTGGTGGAAGGGCTCGTGCATTTGAAGCCAATGGTTTTATGTTTGACATGGGGCCAAGCTGGTATTGGATGCCCGATGCCTTCGAAAGTTTTTTCAATAGCTTTGGCAAATCAACTAGTGATTACTATGAATTAAAAAAACTAGACCCTGGCTTTCAGGTATTTTTTGGCAAGGGTGAGGTAATGCCAATTCCGGATAACAAAGAAGAATTACTTGCACTTTTTGAAAGCATAGAAAAAGGTAGTGCTGATAAACTTAAAACCTTTTTAAAAGAAGGAGAGTTTAAATATAAGGTTGGAATGCAAAAACTAGCTTACAAACCTTCACTATCGTGGATGGAGTTTGCTAATTATGAAGTGATCAGTGGTGCGATGCGTTCGCAGATGTTCAGATCGATGAAAAGCTATGTAAGAAGCTTTTTTAAAGACGAGCGCCTTATTGCCATCATGGAATTTCCTGTGCTTTTTTTGGGAGCAAAACCTCGCAACATACCTGCTTTATACAGCTTAATGAATTACGCGGCCTTAGAACTTGGCACCTTTTACCCAATGGGTGGGATGGTGAAGATCGCCGATGCCATGACCCAATTAGCAAAAGAACTTGGTGTTAATTTTCAAACAGATTGCGAGGCTCAA
>Ga0315900_10005667_pt1 | contig 17064 bp, 36 predicted proteins | sample LakEriMetagenome_FD_203521 | JGI IMG/M metagenome (GOLD analysis project Ga0315900, IMG submission 203521) | Freshwater fungal communities from buoy surface, Lake Erie, Ohio, United States - Buoy 12 MA114 | ecosystem: Environmental > Aquatic > Freshwater > Lake > Lake biofilm | place: USA: Lake... | reverse complement strand
TGCCCGCAAGGATGCCCGCGGGCGCCAATTCAACATCAATGTCCGATACTACGACCTTCGCAAATATCACTACAACGCAGAATCCTGGGACGCCATCTCCCAGTTCTGGTTCCGCATCAACGACCGGGAATGCACCACCAATGTGGAACTGATGGATATCGAGGGTATGTCTCCCGAGGACATCATCGACTGGTTCCACAGCGTCTGGCAGGATATGGGCGCCCATTACGAGAAGAAATGGGGGGAGTAGGATGCCGAAGCATTGGCACGATTCCATACGGATTCAACAGCCAGCCGACATGAAAGCGGCTAGGGATGGAATCCAGACGATGGACATCAAGATTGAGCCAGCCGAAGATCGCCACTACATCGTCATCAAGACCAAGCGATGGGCCTTTGAGGCCGACGAACTGGAAGATTTCATCGCCTACCTGAGACAACTCTGCCAGTCTGCCGACCAAGCGGTGGACGAGGCCTTGTCCTCGACGGAATTCCCCGGGTGTGACCGGATGCGATTGGAGGTCAAGTGATGCTGCGCAACGATGAGCTGGAAGCCATTCGTGTTCGGGCCGAGAAGGCGACGCCGGGTCCCTGGTACGCCGCCCTGACCGACGACGACCTGTGCATGAACGCTTGTTATGTGACCACCAAGCATTCCCGTTTTGAGCACGACAACCGATTGGGCATGGCTCCTGGTGGCGTGGATCACGAGAGCGTAGTCTGTATCACCCTCCTCCAACATCCGCGCCTGGCTTGTCACAAGGCTGAATGCTGGGACGAGGATGCCGACTTCATCGCCAACGCCCGACAGGATGTGCCCGCCCTTCTGAAGTCTTTGGATGAACTACAACTTTACAACGAGGAACTCAATTCGCTGGCAAGTTTGCAGGACATGCGGATTGACAAGTTGGAGTTGCTGCTGGCGATGATTGCCAGACACCCCTCCCTGCTCAATGTCAAGATGCCGCTCTTTGAAAACCAGACTCTCAGCCAGATTCTCCAGTCCGGCGACACAGACGATATCACCAGCGCCATCCATTTCATCGAGAACGGGGCTGGGGAATGACCGTCGACTCCATCCTTGAGGCGGGTTTCCGGGAATGCCGTGTGCCGACTGGTATGTTGTGCGACCGCTTTTTCCAGCGACCGCAACGGGATGATAACGGGACGCGCTATTATCTGAATATTGAATACTACGACAACAGAAAGTACGGTGGCGTCGAGGGCTACCAGGCCGAAGCCCAGTTCTATTCGGGTGATTTCCACATCAACATGTCCGTGCCGGGTGTTGCTGGCAAGGATATCGACTCGGTATGCGGCTTGTTCGACTCGTTATGGGTCAAGATCGGTGCGGGCTACGCCAGGAAAAACGAAGAATGAACAGCATTTTGCAGACAGAAGTCACCGTCAAGAACCTGGGGGACGGCAACTGGAAGTGGCATGTCCAGGTCGAGTATGAGGACGGGGCCGACACCTGGCAGATCACCGAGGATGGCACGGAGTCCTCGTACCTGACGGCCAGGGAGGCGGCGGCAGATTCCTTGTATTTGGCTGAGAAAGAAATCCTTGCGGAGCAGCGTGATGAATCGGAGTGATGATTTCAGCAAGCTGGAACAGCAGTTGGTTTTTGAATTGGTCTTTGCCATCAAGGTGCTGTATATGGTCTCGTTCTCCTCCATCATTGTGTTTTCGCTTTTGTTGGGAGCAAGGGACAGGGAAATCAGGGAACTCAGACATGAAATCTCCCAGCGATGAGTGGGTTGATCTAGCTGCGGATATTGCGGCCTTCTGGCTGTTTCATATGTCGGCGTGGCTGGTCGTGTTCGGGGTGGTCGAATTGGCCTTGGGCATGACGGAGAGGGGCTGGGACACCCTCGCCTTCGGCCTGTTGTCGCTCTTGTCGTGGAAGATGCAGAGCTTGGTGGTCGGACAATTCAGGGGGTGGCGAGATGACCTTGACCAACAAAGACCTGATGCGGATGGTGAAGACGGGCAGTCATAAGCCTTACGAAATCCAGGAGGAGGCCATCAGGGGATTGGCGAGGGAGTTGTTGCGAGTGCGCCTGATTGTCCAGTCCCAAGCCCCCGCCATCATTCTTCGCGGCCAACGAATGCTGCCAGACTGGGCGATATCTGTTATATATGGTGAAGGAAATGAGTGATGGTCGACGAGAAAATTGAGATTGAGAGACTGCGTGATCTGCTCCGCTGGCGAGACGCGTGGGGTGAGCCACCGACTGAACACGGCAACTACCTTGTTCATCGGCACGAATTTTACGGTGATTCTGAAATTACGGCTCTTCATTGGAACGGAAGTTGGCCACTGCGAGCTATATCGCATTGGCGACCAATTGGCCCGCTGCCGGGCGAATAACGACATCCGGCGACACCTGCCGGTTTTACCCAAGTGGTGTGACTCCACAGAGATGGAACTAAAGAGGTTTTTACATGTCTGCCAAGCTTATTCCTGGGTATTGGTCTAGCAAAGCCTGCGCTTATTCAGAAGGCACAGAACGTATGGCTGTTTTGGCGGCCACGCCAAATGGGGAATCTGCCCGAAAGGGCTATCTTCACTATCTTTCCTTTTGCAACAACAAAGCAACTTTTCAGGTCGGTCCAGTCATGCCGTCTGACAACCTGAAAAATCTGAAGTTCTTTGATGTTCCACCTGAAGTGGCTGACGCGGCTATCCAGGCTGCAATCGGCGTTGTGTTGTTATGGCAGCAGTCTGCTGCTGAAAAAAACTGACCGCTAACGGTTGGTTTAGCCGGGGTCGAAAGACCCCGGCGTTTCTTGCACACACGAGGTGAGTGATGAGTGACTGCTGCAAATCGACGTTGGAAGAACTTATTAAGCGGATGAGCGACAAATTCGGCCCGCTGGTCGATACTGCCGACCCCAACACCCCCATGACTGAAGAACAATTCGGCATGTTCAAGGTGATGATGTGGGTAGGGACTGAGGCAGAAAAGATGGCTGAGGGCGAAGAAGGTGCGTGATGAGTGACCCCTGCCCATTCTGTGGCCACCAACCCATCTGGTTTGGGGAAATAGTTGTGGCTTGCCGTTGCAATGTCCACGATTTGGAGGGTGTAGTTGTCATTGAAGCTATTCAAGAAGCTATTCAGGATTTCCCCACCCATAATGCCAAAACAACATAAAATATGCTGATTTGCATATGAAAGGGGGGCGATGTGTCACACGATAAAGCTATTCAGCATGGGAAAGAGCATCGGTGCGAGTATCGCAACTCAAAGAAATTTGATAAAACTTGTAGAAACCACGGAAGTTGCCCACATTGCCAGGACAACAGACAGTACGCCGACAGGAAAAGGGAGGAGGCCGCGGATGAACAGTTACGAGATGACCCCGGAGAGGACCGAAGCAGCCCTGATGTGCGCCTTGACCGCACAGAGGACTGACAACCCCTCCCTGGCCGAATCTGCCCAAAAAATGATCGAGGATTTTGGCGCCCTCTGGGTTCGTGGGCTGGCAGAAGAAGTCATCAGGCTGCGCCAGCAACTTGGATCGTAACCTGGGCCTCTCGGGTTATTATCAATGACCTGAATGATCTAAGCTTGTCCTGCCTTGACAAGCCATGGGCCAGGCTGGGATAGGGTGCGACCGTTTCCCGGCCAGAAGATACCGGATCGCACGAAGTCTGGTCATGAGAGTTCGAGTCTCTCTTCAGGTTATTGGGGTGGGGCAGCCTAGAGGCCCCCGATGTACTGGATTGGTTTTGTTCTGACGGCTTGGTTGACCGCCGACTTCCTGACCGGTCTGTTCCACTGGTTTGAGGATCGGTACGCCAATCCCAAATGGCCCGTCTTTGGCCCCTTAGTGGCCGCCCCCAACGAATTGCACCACGCCGAACCCCGCGCCTTCCTGCGGGGAAGCTACTGGGATCGCAACAACACCACCCTCATCCCCTGTCTGACTGTCGCCGCCCTCCTGGCCTACCAGGAGCAATGGTGGTGGGCATTGGTCGCTTTCTGCGCGGCCCAGGCCAACGAGCTACACGCCTTCACCCACCGGGCCGGTATTCCCCGCCCGATCCGCGTCCTACAGGACACGGGAATCCTCCAGAACGCCCGCCACCATGCCCGCCATCATGTCAATCCTTACGCCAGTCATTTCTGTGTGATGTCCAGCTGGCTCAATCCTGTGCTGGATAGCGTAGGTTTTTGGCGTTTCTTGGAATGGTTCGTTTATTTGGTCCTAAGGGTTAAGCCCAAGCAGGACCGCCTAGGAGAATTGTGATGCTACAAGAGATCAAGTCCCAGCATAATGTGGACGAAAACGGCAACCCGGCTGGGGGGAACACCTGGGGGGTTGGAATCCAAATTGAGTGGCAGAACGGCCCTCTGGCTGTTGACGGCGTCCGCAAGGAACCCAACGGGGCGTTCGTGGAAGGGGTGATTCAAGCCGCCCTGGACCGCCTCCAGTTTTACCAGTCGGGCAAGTTCGCCTGTCGGGAGAACGCCTTGGCCATTACCAAGCTGGAAGAGGCTCTCCATAGGTGCCAGCACCGCACCGCCAACAGGGAGAAGCGGGGCGTGGAAGGGACTCACGCCGTATGATCCGGAAATTTCTCTACAACTGGCTGGTTCGTCGAAAAGAGAAGATTGAGCTTGTCGGCCCTAAAGCCGATCTGAAAGTCGTTATGACTTATCAGGTCGGCAACGAGGAAGAGGTTTTTCGTGCCAAGAAAGAGCTTGAAAAACTACTTCAAGCCAATGGGTATGTAGTTTTGTCTTGGCGTCCTTTCCCTTAGGCGAAAGCTCAAATTCGGGGAGCATCCGGTCAAATTCTGGGAGCAGACGGTTCAAATTCAGGGAGCTGGTGGTCAAATTCGGGGAGCGCCATGGTTGGCTTGGCGAAAATTGTTCTCGTCTACCTGATCATTGTTGAGCGGGCGTGGCTCCCCCCACCCGTTGTTCAGGACAATCCCTTCTTCCAGAAGCTGCTGGCACAAGTCGCCGAGGACCTGGAACTGTTTGCCTACCCCGAATGCACCTCCCTGAACAAGGCCCGGAACGCCTACGAGGAGGTGCTGACCTGTCGGGCAAAACTGGCAGATGCCCAAAAGTTCTTCTTTATCGACTTTGGGGTAGAAGGGACAACCTGTTACATGATCTGGGCGATGAAATACAACCGCCCTTTTGACGAGGTCTGTCGCCGAAATATTTTGCAAAGTTACGGCGAGTCCCGGGATTTTTGGATGATTGTTCAGCGGGAAAACGATTTGATTTACAAAGTGTACGATTTGCTTGACGATCAGTACCGAAACATACCACTCTATTCCAAGCGACTTAAGCTAGATCGATTGCGTGAACTTTTGGGCGGCGAAGCCTATGAGGCTGGCTGGCTTCCCAATCCCACACCGACTTGGAGATTCTCACCATGAAAGAATACGATCTTTATCGCTGCATTGCCGACTTAGCCTGCGTTGCCAGCTTTACCTTCATTGCTTGGATGTTACTTAGAAAAAATTCTTTGAGATAACCTAGACGATTTCTTTGGGTGGTTTACCATAAGGAGTCGGCGTGGGCAGGCGGCCTGTGCCTTTTTTCATGGACGAGGTAACTATGAAGCGATTTGTTTTTGGTCTGCTGGCTCTGGCCATGGTGGCTTCCGCAGCTTCGGCTGGTCCGTTCCGTCGTAAGGCGGTTGTGACTGGAACCAAAACCGTAAGCCAAACCCAGACCACGACTACCGTGACCACGGTTACTAATGCCCAGGAAGTGGCGGTTTATCTGGCCGGGATTGGCAGGATTGGCCATTTTTTCCGCGGCGGATATCGGTTTGAGGGCGTGGGAATGGGTTCTACACCCCAGGCTGCCATCAACTCCTGCTGCAAGCCCCGTTTCGGCGGGTCGCCCCGCGAAGTGGGCGTGGCACAGGGACGCAACGGCATGTTTTACGCCTGTTGCCGCTACTAAGAAATTGTTGACCGTGTTTAGGATTGGGTTTCCGGTCGGCACGGTTGACGATACACGCACGGCTTGCCATCCCTTGTCGTGCGTTGTACGGGAGTAGAGAAGAGGCATCTCGCCACCCTCATAAGGTGGAGATCGCTGGTTCGAGTCCAGCCTCCCGCAATGGTTTTTCAGAGGAAGGAGTCCCCTATGAACAAGATCAGGAAGAAGATTGTTCGCAGGAAACAGTTGATTGCGGCCTTGATCAGAATAGCGGCCGACAAGAGGGTTGCGACCCGATAAACAAATCGGGTTTTTTAGAGGCGGTGACCACAAAAGGTCGCCGCCTTTTTTGTTGGGGAGTTCTTATGTATGTGATGCGACCGAACGACGGCTACAAGCAATCCCTGAGAGATCTGGCAAAATCCCTGCTTTCTAGGGGGACAGTCAACCATTTTGTCGAAGTCGGCTCCTTCTCTGGAGAGTCCGCTGTTATCTGGCACGAATCTCTTCCTGACGCAACGATATGGTGCATCGACCCCTGGCTGCCTGGCTACGATCCGAATGACGCCGCCAGCAATGAGAACATGACCGCTGTCGAAAAAGCATTCGACCACAGGGTGTTTGGCTGCGAAAGACTAGTCAAACTCAAGGGCACATCCCAGGACTTCAGACTGTTGTCGTGTCTCCAGGCTGTCGATGCGGTCTACATTGACGCCATGCACACTTATGAGGGCGCCAAGGCCGACATCGACTTCTGGCTGCCCCGCTGCAAGCTGGCCATCACCGGCCACGACTACAACGGCGGTTGGCCCGGGGTCATCCGCGCCGTTGACGACACAGTCGGCCATCCGGATTTTGTTTTTCCAGACAGTTCCTGGCTGAAGTGGATCAATCAATGAAACCGCCCCGCCGGACTGTCAGGCCATGCGGGATTTGTTGGGGGAGTTTGTGGCGTTAAACAGGGGTTTGCGATGATAGACAACGACAACGAATACTGGGAACTCAAAAAGGCTGTCGACCTCGCCTCGTCGGCGGACAGATTTGCCGAACTGGGGATGGTTGACCTGCTTGATCTGAACTTCATCCACACCTGCCGGAATCTTTTGCCGACCCTGCTGAAGAAGCATTTAAGGCTTCTCCACTTGGTTCGTGAGGGCCAGGATGAAATTGAAAGTCTGGACAACGAGATATGTCGGGTTGGGAGAGAATCGATACAGCTGATTGACGAGAACCTGAAGCTCAAGGCTCGGGTGGAAGAACTGGAAGAGCGTTTGTCGATCATGCTGGAAAGCAATGGTGTTGCCGAGGGTTGGGACGCATGAACCGCAAGAAGCTAGAGTACCTGAAAGCCTGTGAGCGCGGTACCCGCGAGGCTGGCGTCAGACTCTTGCGCGGGCATGTTGTCAAAACAAAGGGCGGGCGTTTTGTGTCCAGATTGATTATCGGCCATCATCCTACTGAGGAAGATGCCGAAGGTTTTCTGGATACAGTCAGGATCATGTTGAATTCCCAAAAGGGTCGGACAACTGATTATTTCCAATGGGGTTTTGCTTTTGTCGGTGACGATATTTGCGGCAATTGTTATTTCAAGGTCGTGCCCCTTGATTATTACGAGAGACACGGCTCTTTTGATGGCAACCCTTTCCCGTATTTTCAACTGCCGACATCGCTTGGATTTTTGCACGAGAGCGAATCGACTTTCAGGTATGGCGGCGACGAAACAGAGGGTAGAAATATTTTGATGCGTCTTGGACTCAAAGAACTCAATAACAAATAATGTTAATATTGTTAAAATAAGAATTCTAGGAATGTTTTGAATTTTATTGTTATTTTTAATCAACAAATCTTGCCAACACCCTATGTAAAATCCTAAGCTTTTTGCTGGTTGAAACTTTTCTCAAGGAGTGCGGGGATGTCTCTCGACGAAGATGTTGCCAGAGCTTTGCAGTATGGTCGCCCCAAAAAGGATGACCCCAGGAAAAAGCCAGCGAAACCGGACGAAAGGAAACGGGGCAGCAAGAAGAATCCCAAGGATTCTGCGTCCAAACCGAACAATTCCATTGAGGTTTCAGCGGAGACCGAGAAAAAGATTCGCAAGCTGATGGAGGAGCACAATGCCAAAGACCCGAAGCACAAGGCCAACATGGCCATGCTGAAGGCCGTCTTTCGTCGTGGTGCTGGCGCTTTCAGCAGCAGCCATGCGCCTGGCATGGACAGGACGCGGTGGGGTCTTAATCGCATCAAGGCGTTCTTGTATTTGTTGCGGAATGGCAGACCTTCCAACCCGAACTATAAGCAGGACAACGACCTGTTGCCGGACGGACACCCGCGGTCGAGCAAAGACAAAGAGAAGTCAAAGAGCAGCACCCTCAACGACATCATCTCTCGGATTGAGGGAGCCGTGCAGGATTTGCGTGATTCCCTGCGGAATTGATGATGTTCAAGGTTTTGCTTGGAGAGAACGGCCGCTTCTTTGTCTCGGATGATGAAGGCCAACCGGCTGTTGTCTTCGGTGAAACATTGGACGAACTGGCTGATTCTCTGATAGCCATGCTGGCGGCGGTCAATAGTTTTGATGGCCTTCAGGGGCAGCGGGCCTCGGAGTGGCCGAAAACCAGAAAGCGACACTTGGATGCCAATCCTTGTTGCGCAGCTTGTGGTTCTGACAAAAGCCTTCAGGTTCACCACAAGAAACCTTTTCATTGCGACCCTTGTCTGGAATTGGATGCCGAAAATCTGATCACATTGTGTCCTTTGTGTCATTTCTACTTTGGGCACCTGCTCAGGTGGAAAAGCTGGAATGTCGATGTGAGCAAGGATGCGGCTTGGTTTTTGGGAAAGGTTAAGGAGAGACCATGAAGAGTTGGGGTTTGACATTGGCGGTGATGGTTTGGATCAGTTGCCTCTGGCATTTTTCCGTTCGTCCAATCTTAAACATGGAAATGCGTGTCAAGGCGACAGAGGGGAGTCTGCGCTTTGAAAAGCAACGATCTCAGTTGTTGGATGATGAGATTGCCGAGCTTCGCTCAAAGCCGACTTACGAGGAAGGTTACCGCGACGCCGTCATTCGTGCCGGGGCGCCTGAAAATGCCAGCTCCTACAAGGATGGCTATGACGCAGCCATTCTGGCTGTCGGCGACGGTGGATATGCAGACGGCTATCACGCCGCCATCAAGCAGTTCGGTTTTCCGGCCCGCCCCAACCAGGCCATGGCCAAGGCCAGAAAGGACGGTGCTCAATGAGCATCATCACCAAGAAGGGACTCCACAAAGTCACGAACGAGCAATATGCCGAAGCCTACAAGCAGTACGAGCCGTGCTTGCACAAGCATTGCCAATCCTGGAAAGCCAAGTTTGACAAGGATGAAGCCATGCAAATAGCTGGCATCGCTTTGTGGATGGCTCTCCAGAACTACGACAGTTCGCGCCGGATGACTTTCCTGGGGTATCTGATCAATCGTATCCGCTGGTCTTTTCTCGTCGCCTACCGCAAGAAGAAAAGGCAAAACAAGGAGATATCGGTCGACACCACGGTCAAATGTTGGATGAATGAACCCTCGTACCTGCACGAAGATCCGGACGAGAGGCCCGATGTCATCAAACGGCACCTGAACGACAAGGCGGCAATGATTGTCGATCTGGTCGTGGCCGGGAAAAACACCACGGAAATCAAGCAGGAGATGCGAATCTCCAGGCAGCGGGTTCATCAGATTTTTGGGGAAATCCGCAGCACACACAATCGGTTGTGTTCGGTCGGCAAAATGTAGTCTGTCTGGACATTCTTGATTTTTTCGACGCGCATCCTTGCTGGTCAGGGGTGCGCGTAAGTCTTTATGTCAAACCAATTAATAATCCAGACAAACACAATTTTGAAAAAACTATTGTCAAGTCTGTCCAGCTTGCTATTATTTGAATGTCGGGAGCAAGAGTTGCAACCGAAAGAATTGTAACGCAAGGAAAAAAGCGATGAGCAACAGCAGCGTTCTGGTGGGTTCCGGCAACAATGGCGATTTTGTGCATCAGCATCAGGAGATGAGCGCCAAACAAGATTTCCGCAATGTCTCCAAGAAGTGGCTGGACAAGTGCATCACTTTTGATCAAGGGTTGGAGAAGCTCTACGACGGGCGCAGCCAGACCGAAGACTTTGAGGCGACCATCACCCAGTTCCGACCGGCGTTGACCGACAGCGGCCGTTTTGTCATCCGCGACCAGGCGTCTGGCAGGGATTTCAGGCCCACCCATCACGCCTTGAACCAACTCTCCCGCTGGGCCAATGTTGGCAACTTCCTGCCGAACAAGCTGTATAACAGCACCGACACCCAAGATCACGAGACTCTGGTCCGTGTTTTTGAGAACGGCCTGCGCCACCTTGATAGCGATAAGAACCTGTTCTGGCGTTGCCGTCAGGACGGAACCCTCCGTGCCGTCCTCAGCAACCGGTACATGGAAGTCAACAACGAGTGGTTCCTGAAGACCCTCCAGGAGATCATCCCCGGCGGCATGCTGTCGCACTGGCGGGGAGACAGCGACACCATCTATGGCAACATCCTGATCCCGGACTCCATCCGCGAGGAATCGGACAGCGACTACGGTGGAATGCTGTCTATCGGCAATTCCGAAGTTGGCACGCGCCACCTTTTCTCGTTGCCGAGCGTTTTCCGGGCCATCTGCATGAACGGGTGCATCTGGGATCAAAAGAAGGGCGAATCCCTGAAGATGCGTCACAATGGCGAACCCGACTATGAAGTCCTGTATGTCGCCATCCGGCAGAATCTGGAAAACCAGATTCCTCTCCTGCCCCGCGGGATTGGCCAACTACTGGATACCCGGGCCAAGAAGTGGGACAGCGGTTCGATTTATCCACTGTTTGCCGCCTTGGCGACCGAGTTCAAGATCGCCCGCGAACCCATCAGCAAGGTTCTGGGCGCTTACCAGGAGGAGTTGCTGGCAGCCGACTCCAGCCGCAACAACCTGTTTGGGGTGATCAACGCCTTCACCCGGGCTGGTCAGGGCCTGTCCAACGAGCAATGGTACAGCTTTGATATCATCGGCGGCAAACTGGCTGGTTTGTCCGGCAACGAGTGGGATGGTCTACGCAACCGGGCCAGGGCCATGAAGACAGAGACCGTGGACAAAGTCCTTGGCCTGGCTTCCTAGCTTAAAAATCAGTCTTAAAAACAAGCCCGTCCGGATGATTCCGGGCGGGTTTTTTCGTCAGAAAAAGAAAAGCCCCCGGGGATCACTACTCCCCGGAGGCCTTTTGACTCTGCCAGAGGTTTCTGGCCGGAGAGTCATACCCCTTGCAGGATGGTACTTAAACAATAGTTTTGAAGCTCTTTGTCAGCAAGGTACGAAAAATAATTTTACTTATTGGCCAATTGAACAATAATGGAGTGTCGGCCTGTGGGGGAAACTGGCCGATAGGATGTTCGCTTGTGTGTTCAATGTCGTACTTAGTTTTGGGGGAACACAATTATTGGGGGGTTGTTATGAAGACTAATTATCAGGTTTCGCCAGAAGAGTTCATCATGGCCTGGGAGACTAGTGAGTCGGTGCCGGAGGTGGTTGAAAAGCTTCGGCGGGTTGCCAAAGCCAAAAATGCTCAAAGTATGTCTAAAGATATAGTTTTATCTCGTGCGTCATCTTATCGTTCTCTGGGTGTGAATCTGAAAAAGATGAAACGGAAGCACGGCAAACCGATCGATGTCAAAGCTTTGAACAATCTGGTCTCCAGGATCAATCAGGGGGGCGGTCTGTTTGACAAGGATGTCGTGGCCATCGACTTGAGAAAAATGAGCAACGACAAGATCACAGCCTGATTTTGTCTGGGGTGTCTGGTCTTCTGGGGTGGTGTATTCAATTACGCTATCCACCCCCAGAGGACTAGACCCATGCCCAATCTCTATGGCAATCCTGTCGTTTCCGGGCAGATGATTCCGCACGGCAATGAAGCCCTTACCCAGACAACGCAGGTCATCACCGATCAATTTTACGCTGAACAGAAGCAAATCCTTAAAAAGAAGGCTTTCGGCGTCGATTACTCTGTCCTGCCTAGCGGGACGGAAGCAGCCACCGTTTCTCAGGTGAGTGTGCGCCAGACCAACCCGCCAGCGGCATCTTCTCGCGGGTTTTTCTGTGTTGGCAACAGCATCGTCTGACTTGAGGTAGAACCATGGATTTTTCCATTCTGATCAGCAAGTTATTTGAAGCTCGTCAAGCAGCCCACAACGCCCATCTTGCCACTCGCTCTTACGCCGCCCACAAGGCCATGAATGAGTTTTACGATGGTATTCTGGAGATTGCCGACGAGTTGGCTGAGGTCATCCAGGGTGAATTTGGCCTGTTGTCCCTGGATGTGCAGGCTCCCCCTGCCAATGTGGACTTCGTGGTTTACCTCAAGGAATTGTGCGCCATCCTGAAGGCAGCCAATCAAATGATCCCGGGTGTCCAGAGCTACCACCAGAACATCATCGACAATGCGCTGGCCCTGTCCTACAAGACCCTCTACCTGTTGACGCTTTCGTGAGCCTGGTCGAGGGGAAGGATTATTATTTGGAAAACGGAAGTTATGTCCTGACAAGGACTTACCTTCTGAGCCGTGGAAAATGTTGCCACGGTGGGTGCCGCCACTGCCCCTACCCGGTCAATATGGGTAGGAGGACCCAGGATAATGAGTCAGATTGCGTATTTCGTGAAGGCGGCGAAGCGGCCATCGACCCGGTTTGATACGGCTACCGAGAGCTTGGTTTATTCTTTGATGCCAGAAGCTCCGGTTTCGTCGAAACAGATGGCAGACATTGTCCTCTCCTGGGTCAAAGAACATCCCGATGACGGCCCCATCCACGGGGGTGTTCGGGAGATCAGTCTGGCGATGGAAAATCTACTCCTGCGGGGGTGGATTCAGACCTCGTTTTTGAAGGCTGCCGTAACCATTTGACGGTGTATTGCTGGGTAGGTGTTATCCCTATCTGGCATCGCCGGAGGTACGGCCATGGACACACAGACTGCGCTGCAAATTCTGGAAAGATTTGGCTTGCCAATCTTCCTGTTGTGTGTCTGCGGCCTAGCCTTGTACAAGGCGGCAATCTGGGCGGCAAACCGCATTTTTGTTCCTGTCGCTGAACGCCACATCAAGTTCCTGGACGATGTCAGTTGCGCGGTGGACAAGATCACCGTCAACCAGGAAAATCTGGTCCGGAACATGGCCGATCTGTCTACCCATGTGAAAAGCCACAGCCGTCGCATGTCTTCTCTTGAGAGAGTGACCGAAGAAACAAATGTCAACTAAGGGGGTGACCCATGTGTGCCAGTTACGAGGTGCATGGGACTCCACCGGAGAAAAAACGATCCGTCCGATTGGCCAGTTTTCCAGATCGCGGTATCAATTGGCAAAAAGCCTGGAAAAAAGCTCAGGAATTTATTGAGGACGGCTATCGCAATGTTCGAGTTGTTGAAGTTCCAAGTTCAAATAATAATTGATCGTTTGTAATATCCGATCTATCCTCCTGTTGGGTGTTGCAATTGTGCTACCCAACAGGATTTTTTGTTGTGATTTACCCAAAAATCAGCTGTTTGTGCCCCACATACGGCCGACCCCATGCTCTGGAAGAGGCGATGCACTCTTTCCTGCTCCAGGATTATCCTGGCCCCAAAGAGCTGGTGATTGTCAACGACCTTCCCGATCAACAACTCTGCTTTGATCATCCTGAAGTCAAGATAGTCAATCTTCCCGAGCGCATCGCCAATCTGGGCGAGAAGTTCAATCTGACCGCCAAGGAGGCGACCGGGGATGTCTTGGCCGTCTGGGATGACGATGACATTTTCCTGCCACACCGCCTGACCTATTCCTTTGAGGGGATGTGGCGGGGCCTCTTCCACACCGGACTCGGCTACTACGAGGAAAAACCCTTCCACATCCAGCACGCCAGCAATCTCTTCCATTCTTGCCTGATGCTGACCAAGAAAGTCTTCTGGGATGTCGGGGGCTACCGGCATGTTGACTGGTGCGGTGCCGACTCGCTGCTGTTCCAGGATCTGATCCGCAAGTACGGCGAATTCTCCAAAACGATCCCCGACAAAGACCGCTTCTACATCTACCGCTGGTCTTCCGTGCAGTCCTATCACGTCAGCGGCTGGTCTTCTGAGAAAGTCTCCTCGCTGGTTGAGGGCTTTATCAAAGAACGCATCCAATCCGGCCAGCTTCCGTCGGGCGCGGTTCAGCTTGAGCCACGCTGGTCTTACGACTACACGGAGTTTCTCCCTTGATCAATGTCTGCTCTCCGGTCAACGAGCTTGGCTACGGTACGGTCGGCCGCAACCTCGTGAAGACCATGATTGAGATGGGTGTCAAACCGGCCCTGTTTCCGATCGGCAACGCCGTGGTCGCCAACAGCGAAATGGAGATGTTTGCGAAGGCCGTGGAGCGGGCCAAATTCTACAAGCCAAATCACCCGTCCTTCCGCCTCTGGCATGCCTGGGATTTGTCCCAGCATCCGACCCGATCCAAGCGTTCCGCAGCGACCTTTTTTGAGTTGGACTCGCTGAAGCACGAGGAAATCTACCAGCTCAGCCAGATGGATTGCGTCTTTGCCTTCGGGGAATGGTCCGCCGATGTCATGCGTCGTTCAGGCGTGACCGCCAGGATTGAGAACATCCATTGCGGCGTGGATCGGAATATCTTCGCAGACCGCCCTCTCCCCCAAGAAGGGCCGACCCGCTTCATCAATGCTGGCAAGTGGGAAATACGCAAGGGTCACGACATCCTCTTGCGGGCTTTCCTGAAGGCTTTCAGGCCAGACGACGATGTCGAACTGGTCATGTTGTGCGACAACCCGTTCCTGACACCCGAAGAGACCAACGAGTGGGTGGACTACTACAAGAAATCCAGGCTTGGCGACAAGATACGCATCCCCATGCGTTTGGAGACGCAGAACGAGGTGGCCGACCTCTTTGCGTCGGCGCATTGCGGTGTTTTTCCCAGTCGCGGGGAAGGGTGGAACCTTGAGGCTCTTGAGTTGCTTTCAATGGGGCGCCATGTCATCGCCACGGCCTGCACCGCCCATCTTGACTACCTGACCAGAGAAAACGCCACCCTCATCCCCACAGGTCCCCTTGAGCTTGCATATGACGGGAAATGGTTCACGGGACAGGGGAGGTGGTATCAATTGCGGGAATCAGCCGTGGACGAGACGGCCGAAGCCATGAGGGCGATCCACGAACGGCGTCAACAGGAAAAGCTGGCAATCAACGAGGACGGCATCGAGACCGCCAAGCGTCTTTCCTGGGAGAGCGCCGCAAGAAAAATCTGTTCGGTTCTGGGAGTTATCGATGCAGTGTGACCTCCGGGTGGCCGTGGCTCTGGCTTGCGTGCCGTTCGGCACCGGCAGCGAGATCAAGTTTCTGGTCTCCAAGCAGCAACCCTGCGAAATGCCGACAACTCCCGCCGTGCCGGGAGAAGAACCCCTGCAAACCACCTCCGACTTCCTGCGCAGACTCGTTGGCGTCGGCGCAAGGATGGGAGACAAGGGCTGGGTGGAGATGCGCCTGGGGGCTGTGGTCACGCTGTCTGTCGATCCCTGGTCGATCCTGTTGGTTTACGGCGGTATGGTCCCCGAAGAATTGGCTGTTCGCGAGGAGGGTTATGAATGGAAAACATGGACAAGCCTAGGAAGGCAAGGCGCGGCCGACCCGCTGCACCTAAAAAACATGCTGATGGCGGCGCAAAAAATCTGAATGATGTCCAGATCAAAGTGCATTTCACCCTCGACGGCGACGACATTCGCTGCACGATGGATGTCCCCCAACCCGAGACAACTTCGGAAGCGGTCGACAACGCCGAGAAGCTGGGCACGCTGCTGGCCCTGATCCAGACCGGCAAAATCCTGCCGGTCGTGAACTTCGCCATAGCCCGCTGCGGAATCATCAATGACCGGGTGGCCGAGTTTGAGTACGCCATGAAGGCCATGCATGTGGGAATGTCCCTGGGGCTTCCCGGGTCCGACAACAAGGAAACTCCCGTGGTCAGTCCAACCGATGCTTTTCTCTTCAGGAAGGAATCTTGACGATGTCAGCACGAGTGATCGCCGACTCCATCAATCCGGCTGGCAACCGGATCACCACGCTTGTGGTCCGTTTTCCCAGGTTTATCCTCCCGGAATGGAACACCCACCGGCTGTTTTCCAGAAACGCCGCTTCTAGTCGGGCGATCCCGACCGCCAAGATCATCGAGCAGGTCGAAAAAGATCCGGCCATGCCGGTGCATTGGGGGAGGAATCAGCCGGGGATGCAAGCCCATGCCGAGCTTTCCCCGGCCGATCAACCGGTCGCCGAGACCATCTGGCTTCAGGCCAGGAACAACGCAGTATTCAACGCAAGGGAGATGCTCTCGATCAATGTTCACAAGCAGGTCGTGAATCGGCTGCTGGAACCGTGGATGCAGGTCAGCGTTCTGGTGACCGCCACAGAATGGGAGAACTTCTTCAAGCTCCGTTGTCACCCGGACGCCCAGCCAGAAATACAGAAGCTGGCCAACGAAATCAGGGCCGCCATGGAGGCCAGCGTGCCAGCTTTCCTCAATCCCGGCGAGTGGCACATCCCCTTCGGTGATCGTTGCGAGGGTCTGACCAGCGCGGAGCGACTGAAGGTGGCCACCGCCCGCGCCGCCCGTCTTTCCTACGAAACCTTTGACGGCCAGATCGATCCAGAAAAGGATTTTGCCCTCCACGACAGCCTGGCGGAATCCGGCCACTGGTCCCCGTTTGAGCACTCGGCCGTGGCGCTGATGGCCGATATCGGTGTAGGCAATTTCCGGGGCTGGAAACAGTACCGGAAATTCTTCGCTGGAGAGGACGGCAAATGAAAAACAAGATCCAATGGCTCAAATGGGTCGATCCGCTCCGATGGCAAGAGAGCAAAGATCCGGAGCTTTCCGGCGAACAGTCCACCACCGACTCCTTTTCCGATGACGATGGCGACGGAGACCAGTCCCGCCATGTCCGGATGATCGCTGGCCCCTACGGCCTTGTTCCCGTCGGCGAACACGGCCTGTCAAGCAAGTTGTACAAGCTTTGGGTTGCCCACACCAACTTTGATATCACCGAATCCGTTGTCGAGTCTGTCGAGCAGATTCCCGGGGTGGAAATCCTC
>Ga0315900_10005666_pt1 | contig 17064 bp, 4 predicted proteins | sample LakEriMetagenome_FD_203521 | JGI IMG/M metagenome (GOLD analysis project Ga0315900, IMG submission 203521) | Freshwater fungal communities from buoy surface, Lake Erie, Ohio, United States - Buoy 12 MA114 | ecosystem: Environmental > Aquatic > Freshwater > Lake > Lake biofilm | place: USA: Lake... | reverse complement strand
TATGTAGTTTATAATGTAGTAATAATCTGTTTCTGGGCTTAGCGAGGCAAACCATTCCACCTGCTGTTGGGCAGAAATGAGTGCCGTATACTCCATTTGATGTCTAATTTCATCTGCATTTCGCCACGCACGAATCATTTCAAGATGAACTTTACCGAGGGGAACAAGTTGGACCCTATTCACCATTTTTTATATTCTTTTCAATAATCACTGCGTCTAAACGCTGTGCGTGTTCCCACATACGCCTGATGTATTCACCAATTATGCCGAGTGAGAATAATATAAGACCCGTACTGAAAAATATGGCAACAATGATAGACGTGTAGCCAAGAACGGCATCAAACATGTATTTCTTATAAATATAATAGCAGCCCACAAGGAAAAATACGACAGATATGAATAACCCGCTACGGCTGATTAGCCTTAACGGAAAAGAGGAATGAAGCAGTAAAATGCTTAAAGCCATATTGACCAACTTAAACCACGAGTAGCCTGACTTACCGGTTTTTCTTTTAGAATGCGTAACAGTAACTGCATCAACCTTTGCAGAGGCAAGCAGCAATACATCATCCAGAAAAAATATTTTCTGCGGCTGTTCGGGGAGCATTTGTAACACTTGTCGTTTCATAACCCGCAACGATGTTACCATTGAAAATTTCCTGCCTTCTTTGCGCAGCAACCATTGAAGTATCCGGGTGCCTGCATTCCGAAAAGCTGAGTGTTTCTTCGTTTCATACGTGCCATAAACTAAATCGCAGTGTGTGTATATGATGTGCTGAAGCAACACACCCACGTCTTCCGGATTGTGTTGCAAGTCATCGTCTATAGTTGCCACATATTGTCCTGTGCTATACTTCATGCCTATAGCTGTAGCAGTATGCTGACCGTAGTTTTTAGCAAGTGAAATATACCTGTACAAAACACCTGCGTTTGCAAGTGCTGCTAATAGAACGTGTTCTGAATTGTCCGGACTGTGGTCGTTGACAAATACAAACTCCATCGTGTAATTAGTCTTATGCATCCATGATGTAAGCCTATGTACAAGCTCAGGAATCACCAACTCCGATTGGTAAATCGGTATCACTATGCTTAAGGTTACTCCCATTCTTCCGTACTTACAAATAAATCAGAATCAACAGTAAGCAAACACGATGCTATTGAAAATCCAACACCAAATCCGCATAACAGTACCTTTACCGGCTTATGATATGACGTACTTAGATATTTACCGAGTGTAATTGGTATGCTGGCAGATGCCGTATTTCCATACAACGATAGGGTTTCCGGTGCTTTGTCCGGAGAAATATGAAGTTGATTGCAAATGGCTCCGTTGATAAGCTTATTCGCCTGATGAAATATAAATGCGTCCGTATTTTGAGTATCTGTATGTGCAAACTGCAACAGGGCCTTTACGTGAGCAGGAACGTACCGCACAGAATAACTAAATACATCTATTCCGTTTAACCTCATCACTTCTTTATTGCCGTTCAGTTCTGTGTATATAGCGTTTTTTCCATCTCCGTACGTTGACGTATTGAAGAAAGCAGGTGTATTTTGTCCTGATAAACTGAGTGCAGTAACCGATACACCATCTGAAAAAACCGGTTGTGTGCTTTTATCGTTTGGATCCAGTAAAAGGCTTGATAAATCCCCACAGCACAAAATAGCGCGAGCATTGGAGCCTGCAATAGACTGAAGAAGCGCCATTGCCGTTTGTAACCCGTAAACATAACCCGAACAACCCAAATTGATGTCGAAGCACTGCGTATCAGAACTCAGATTGTGTTTGGCCTGCAACACACACGAAACTGCCGGCATAGAAGGAAATGCTGTTTGGGTTACACAAAGTAAAATATCTATGCTTTTAGTGTCCCATTGCAAATGTGTCAACAGCTTATCCATACCATAACTGAAATAGTGTTCAATGCAGGTTAGTTTTGCCCTTCTTCGCTCGTTTATTCCCGTTACTTCTATCAGTTGTGTACGTTGCTGCGATTCTATCAGTTCTGATGTGTCATTATATACCCGTTGGTGCGGTAATACGTTTACAATGCCCGATATTGAAATTCCATTGAACCTACTGAGCGTCATGCTGCTTTGATATTATTCGTTCATATAAATCACGAAGGGTATGCAGGTTAGAAAGTTCGGCTGACGAAAGCAGCACTCCTGTTTCGCTATGAATGCGGGAAAGATAAATGAGAGCATTAAGTGAGCCCCAGGTGGGTATGGCCTTATACAATACCTCTTCATGCAGATTAGCAACAGGCACATTCAGTTCCTGAGCAGTGAATTCAATAAATGCATGAATAGTTAATGATGGCATTGTTGGTTTTCAAAAGTATTTATTTTAAATGAAAGGTTGAGAACTAGGAAAGACAATGAATATTAATGCCTATTAAGTCAGTAACTTTTCACCCATAAAAATACCTAGGCGAACGATAAATAATACCTAATTGATAAAAATAGTGCATTAAATAATTATTAATGTAATTAAAATTAACATTGATTCTTGGGTGTTTACAAAGTTTTCCTATTTTTTTACACATTATTTGCTGAGTCTCACTTAATCAACGTCTATGAAAACAACCCATACAAACAGCCTGATGAAGCATTTGGCTTTATCGGTCGTGCTTACAACTCTTATACTTACGCGAGCATTTGGCCAGGCCGGTTTTCAGCCACTTACGCACGTATATGCATTCTACATGAATGGTGAGAATAATACACAGTGCGGTGGAAGGCTTAAGGTTCGATTTATGTATATGGAGCGGGGTACTCCAAATCAGGACATTAATAACATTACGTTTTATTATAAAAATTCGAGCAGCAGTTGGATTCCATTCGCTTCGGCTATTAATAATAATTCTAAAGCGAACGATTGGGATGAAACCTGGTGGGGGGAAACGAGAACGTATTCTCTGGGACCTGAAAGTTCTCAAAACATTACCTTAGGCCATAAAACCAATGTAACATCCAATCAATCCCACATTGATTTTATATGGAGCAATATACCTGCCGATGCCTACGGATCTGGTTTTATTACAATCGCCACAGCAGGTTCGTTCGGTTCATTTTCTACTTGGCAGCACACGGTTAGCAGCTCACAGTTGGTTATTCCGCTACCGGTACTCAATGCGCCTTCTACTTTGTCGGCCACTAATGCCGACCACTGTAATAAAGTTGCTTTAACTTGGTCTGCTCCGGGTAGTTTTCCATGCTCTTACAATCAGGAAATATACCGAAACAATGTTTATCTGGCTCAGGTTAATTCTTCCGCTAATTCATACGATGATGTTACCGCACCCCAAGGCTCTCATACCTATCATATAAAAGCTGTGCATAAAACGACTTCAACCAACGGCATCATCGCTAGTTTCCCTTCCAATACTGCCATAGGTTCAAAAAACTCCTCTGCATCACCGCCTAGCGGTATAACTGCTACTACAACGAGTTGCGATGGCGAAATTCGGATTAACTGGACATTTAATGACGCTGATCCCACTAACTTTAAGGTATCTCGATCTACAAATCCTACATCGGGATATACAGTAATCGCCACTTTGCCCGGATCTGACAGAGCCTACATTGATGCGAGTATAACCAAAAATACCACCTATTATTATAAAGTGGCAACAGTAGGTACGTGTGGTGAAACTACATCTCCTTCTTACTTTACAGGATTTGCCCCTGATATACCGGCAAAGGCAACGAGTGTTACAGTAACTACGAATGGTACCAATAATGGCTTTATCATAAACTGGACGGATAACTCGAACAACGAAACAGGTTTTATAGTGGAACGGTCGATACAAGGACAAGCCGGTGTTACTAACTTCAATGTTGGACCTAATGTTACAACCTTTTCCGATAATTCTGTTTTAGCCTGTGTAAATTATACCTATACCATAAGAGCACGAAATAATTGTGACCCGGCCGGTAATCCTTCCAATGCAAGTAGTGTGGTGCGCATATTCCCTGATTTAAGCACATCATTTAATACTACCAATTTTAAACTCACAGCAAGCAAAGGCTATTTTACCAATATGGTTCAGCTCAGCTGGAGCACTTTAAACGTTGATATACTTACGCAATACCGTATATTCAGAAAACAATTCGGCACCACAAACGACTCCATATTGATTGGAACAGCAGGCATGGGCGAAGGCAATTTTATTGACAACTCATCTATATCAGGTGTGCTGTATAAGTATACAATTATTGGTGTACTGAATTGTGGCGGATTTACGCGTTATTCAAACTTCACTGAAGATATTGGATTCCGAACTGCATTCGGTACGGTAAGTGGTGCGATTACGTATAGCGGAGGAATTGCTGTTCAAAATGCGCGCGTACAAGTTACGCCTGCTGCCACCACATTTGTGGGTGCCTCGGTCAACTTTGCCAACACATCGGGTACGATGACGGTTCCTGCATCTTCCAAACTCAGTTTCACTACTGGTGCAACTTTTGAGTGTTGGTTCATTACTCCCAACACAACCGGTACAAAGGAATTAATCCGAATCAATTCCGGCTCAAAAAGTATTATGCTGCGGTTAGTCGGTGACAAATTATCGTTGTTCGTAAACAACGGAAGCACTACACAAAACGTAAGTAGTATTACCGGATTTTTATCGAACAATTACAATCAGGCAACGGGGGTGGTAAGTGCCGATTCACTGGTTGTATATCTAAACGGAATTCGCAGTGCAGCGCTGGCTTTAGGAGCCTATACGCTGTTTCCACTAAATAATTCTTCCATTACAATGGGTTCGACATTTGTAGGAAATTTGGATGAAGTACGTGTATATGCTAGGCAAAAATCAGCGCAGGAAGTATCTGAAGATTACAGCCGAAGGGTAAACCCAGACGATACTGAGCTCAAGGCATACTACACATTTGATGAAAATATGGTTGGTTACAATGGCTTTTTTGACTACTCAAAAGTAGGCCAGGCATTTAACGAACAACACGGAAGTATGACCAACGTAACATACAGCAACAATATTCCCAGCAGCTCTCAACTGGCACATGCAAGTTTTACCGATGCTTCTGGCACGTATGTAGTGACCAATATTGGCTATGCAGGAACAGGTCAGCCTTTCATTATTACACCAAGCTATGAGACACACAGTTTTTCACCTATTAATCGTAATGTTTTTATTGGTGAAGGTTCGGTGAGTCATAGTCAGCAGGATTTCACAGATATATCATCCTTTGCCGTTAGTGGTTTTGTTAACTATGTGCCTATTGGTGGCGCTACATTGGGCTGCCCGGCTGAGGGTATCAATTTCAAAATAGACGGGCAAACTGTGGTGCGCAATGGTGAACCAGTGGCAACAGATGTAGATGGCAAATTCGATTTTCAAGTCCCTATAGGCAACCATGTTATAACCGCTTTTAAGGATGGGCATATTTTTAGTCAGGGACGTTTCCCGGCTTTGCCAACTCCGTCATTCAATTTTCAAAACAGTGTAGCCGGAATCACATTCGTAGATTCTACCCTAGTAAAGGTAGTGGGTAGAGCTGTTGGTGGAGCGATAGAAGCTGCAAAAAAACCCGGAATGGGTAAATCCGTTAACAATATCGGGAAAACACGTATACACTTCAAATCACAACTGCGAAACGGATGCAGTAAAATAACGGTGATTACCAACGATACATCGGGAGAGTATGTTACATACCTGCCTCCGCTTATCTATACTATCGACACAGTAAAAATTCAAACGAACAATGATCCAAATTTAGGTTTTGGTATACAGCAGGTTTTAGACTTAACCAATGCAACTACTATCACCCGTGTATACGATACCATACGCATAGGTACTACTGTTGTACGTATTGACTCTGCCAGCTTTAACACCAGAAGAGATTTTATTTGCTATGCACCTCCTAAGTTGTTTTTGTCCCGCACAACAGGACGTACACCTACAGACTCGTCATTTGTGGGAGAAATGAAACTGTTTACCGATTCCATAAACTTTATATCGCTTGTACCCACAAATCCTTTCGGATGGCCTGTTTTCAAACAATTCAGTACATATACTGCCAAAATATGGGCATTTGATATCTATCAGAATTTTGATTATACACCGGTAAAAGAATTTAAAGTTCCGATTACGGGTTCTGTATCGATACAAAACGGACTGGCTGCCGGTAATGGATCATCTGTTATACTGGATGTGGTTGACGGGTATGCGCTGTATGAATTTAGGGGCGGATTGCCAAATTTAAATACGGATGTGCCTGCCGCTAACAGCTATACCAAAACCATGTCGGTTACCTTGTTTGCTCCCGGAAATAATGGTTCACGTTTTACACAGTGGCTACCCAATGCCGGGAATACACCTTTCAGAGGTTATGTATTTGGTGGACGAACCCGTGCAGGAAGCAGTTTTACCACCAGCGGACCACAAAAAGTAGACTTGATACTACGTGACCCTCCGGGTTCGGGAAGTTCTGCTACGTGGTCAAGAAATACTTCTTATAACACTATTAAACGCTACTCAAATCTGAACAATACTGGCGGAAGCTTTATGGGTACTGCTCACTTGGGGGCTAAATGGGAGGCTTCGGTAGGTTTAGTATTTGAAGTTTCGCTGGAAAACGAGATTGGCGGCACTGCAGGGTTTGGTGTAACTAAAGAAACAACTGCTGGAGAAAATGGCGAGTTGGTTACTTCGCTTAGCTCGTCACTTAGCATTTCAACAGGCTCTAACCCTGAACAGGTTGGGTCAAATGCGGATATCTTCTTCGGTCACGCAACCAATTACACTTTTGGTCTGGCTGATAATTTATTGCTTGTTAAAGCATCTGATTGCAATATTCCCGGAGTTACATGCGCACCTAATACAGTGAATGGTTTCCGAATTGGTATTCGTCAGAACCTGGCTATTGACCCTAACGGCATAAATACTTCATTTGCATATACAACCGGGGAAATCGAGGATATTGTCATTCCTAACCTGATAAAAACCAGAAACCTCATACTTCAAAATGGCAAGAAACGCAATGGATTGCCGAGGTATAATATTGTATACAACGACACTCTGGATGACGATTATGCGAAGAAATTCGGCACAAACAATGACGATTTAATCTGGGGCAATATCCGGACAAAAACTGACCCGCGTGTTCAGAACAATCAGGACAAAACAGGCCCAAGTTACACCTTCATTCCCGATAGCTTGTACGAAACGGATTCGGTTAGGATGTTCAATGATCAGATTCGTTTGTGGAAAGAAGCACTTGCTCGAAATGAAAAAGAAAAATACGATGCCTTCCGCTTGAACATAGGAAATATATTGCAATCAGCATCTAATACCAGTATCGGACAAGCAACGCTAACTCGCGAATTTTCGGTATCCAAATCAAAAGAGGTAACCACATTTGAAGAAGTTTATCTTAGCCACGATGAGGCCTTTGGTTTCGTGGCACTAGCAGGTGGCTCAGGTATTGACCTGTCCGGCAGCTTAACATTGGGAGAAACCACAACAACCGATGATGGAACATCTACAGACACTACAACCACCATCAGTTATACATTAACAGATGGAGACCCCGGAGACCTCATATCGGTAGATGTAGTAGACCCCGGAACCGGAAACGGACACATGTTCAAATTGCGTGGAGGACAAACATCATGCCCTTACGAAGGACCTGAATATGCACATTATTATAAACCACGCGATACGGTTATGGCAAGCACTTATTTTGAGGATGGTGAAAGTGAATTGCTGACCGATGGTACATTTCAGCGCCATGTACCTACCATACAAGTGCCTGAACCCGTAAGATATAATGTTCCGGCAGCACAGGCGGCTACATTTAATCTGAAGCTTGGTAACCAAAGTGAATCAGAAGACGATCAGACATACGACCTGCGAGTTGTGGAATCAACTAACCCGAATGGAGCAATACTCACCATTGATGGTTTAGATCCAAACCGTTCGTTTACCGTTCCATTCCGAACCACATTAAACAAAACGTTGAGCATAAAGAGGGGGCCTTTATTTTATGATTACGACAGTATTTTAATTATTCTTAAATCACCGTGTGATGATGACATAGTAGACTCTGCATATGTATCTGCTAAATTTATTCCAACGTGTACCAAACCAATCATTTATACACCGGCAGACAAGTGGACATTGAACCGAACATTCCAGGATACCATGCCTGTTATTATCTACGACTATGACTATAACTTCGGTGGTTTAAAAAATATTACTTTCCAATACAAACCGGCATCAAGTTCTCAGTGGAATATTTTAGAGACTTTCTATAAAGTACCTGAAGACACCGAAGACCTCATTATACCTTCCGACCGTTCGTTTATTGAATACAAATGGAACATGAAACAACTGGTGGATGGGCCTTATGACATCCGAGCAGTAAGTACCTGTTCGGCACCCGGCTATGCGGATGCAAAAGTTGAATCAGAAGTTAACCGCGGTTTGGCCGACAGGGTAAACCCCGCACCATTCGGAAATCCTAGTCCGGCTGACGGTATACTTTCACCTAACGATGAAATTAGCATACAGTTTAATGAGCCCGTTGACCCTGCTTCATTAAGTTACGGCAATTTCGACATCAGAGGTGTGCTAAATGGCAGTAAGCTTCAAAATACAGCAAGCATTTACTTTGACGGTGACAACGACTATGTAGAGGTGCCCACAGGATTAAACCTGGCAAAGAGAAGTTTCTCACTGGAGTTTTGGGCTAAGCGTGGTTCATTAGGCCCTCAAATTATCTTCTCACAGGGTATTGATGCAGCACAAAATATTCAGATTGGTTTTGATGCTTCGAATAAGTTCTATTTCCAAATTGGCAACGACTCTGTCAGCTCAAATATAGATATCACCGATACGGTAGCATTCTATCACTATACGGTATCGTACGATTTTGATTCGTCATCGTGCGAGCTATTCCGAAACGGAGTAGTAATCAATACCGGCAACACCAAAATATATAATCAATATGAGGGTGGCGGTAAAACCATTTTCGGAAGAACTTCTAATTCAATTGGCAACGATTTTAAAGGGAACTTGCGTGATTTTAGGCTATGGAGCAGAACAAGAAAATCAAACGAAATTATTTCTTCTATTAATATTTCACTTAGAGGAACCGAATTCGGTATAATGGCCAACTGGAGATTTGATGAGGCTATTGGCACAACCGTTAAAGACTATGTGCGTATGCGTCACGGTCAGATGAAAAATGCAGTTTGGGAAATCAATCCTAAAGGAGCATCCTACCGTATAAATACTGAACCTTTAGCTGTAGGTGCGAGCGATCTGGTTTTTGTTAATGAAAATGATTTTACCATCGAGTTTTGGTTCAAAGGCGCCAATGACGGTACTGTTACATCATTGTTCAGTAACGGTCGCGGAGACTCAACCGACAATAACCCTTCTATACGTTGGAACATCGAAAAAGATGCTCAGGGCAAAATTTTGGTGAAACACAAGGGCAGTACTTTTGAAGCTGTAAGTACCAGTTTCTTTGACAACAATTGGCATCATTTTGCCCTGGTGTTGCAACGAGCAACCAGCTTAACAGCATTTATTGACGGAAATCAGCAGAACACTATTTCTTCAGGCGGATTGGAGCAATTTGCGGGAAATAAATTCTGGATTGGTGCCCGTGGATATCAGCCATTCGGACCCGAAGTGGTTGACCGTGCATTCAATGGATGGATTGATGAATTCAGATTATGGAATTCGGCCCGTTCGCAGCTGCAAATTGAGCGTGACCGCATTAACCGACTGGCAGGAACAGAAACAGATTTGGTGTGCTACATTCCATTTGAACAGTACACTATAAATATGGGGGTTCCTATTTTAACTCCTTCTTTAGCTGATATTAAAACACCGGCCCGTAGTATAAGTGGTACAACTGCACTTGGTAGCGGACTTAATAATCAGACTCCCGCTATAAAGCTGCAACGCCCTGTTGAAGCAATCAATTTCACCTATGCACTTAACGGTGATAAAATTATTTTAACACCAAATACACTTCCGGCATTAATCGAAAATGTAACACTTGACATAACCGTTAAGGATGTATTTGATTTGAATGGAAATAAAATGCAATCGCCTAAAACATGGATTGCATACATAGATAAAAATCAGGTGAAGTGGCAGGATCAGGAATTCAATTTCACTAAAAAACGTGGTGAAGCACTAACCTTTACAACTACCATAGTAAACTCAGGTGGAGCGGTTAAGCAGTATAGCATTTCAAATTTACCGGCTTGGTTAAGCGCATCGCCTCAGTCAGGAACAATATCACCCAACAGCACACGAACAATTACCCTTACTGTTGATCCGAATGTAAATATTGGCTCATACGAACAGGAAGTTCAATTGTTGACAGACTTCGGTTTCCCAGATGGTTTGTTGGTTAGGCTTAAAGTGTTTGCTGATTTGCCAAGCAGCTGGAGAATAGATCCTGCACGCTTTGAAAATGCGATGAGTATTGTTGGTCAAATCCGAATCAACAACGTCATTTCAACCAATCCGGATGATAGGCTTGCTGCATTTGTAAATGGCGAATGTCGTGGAATTGCCTCACTGCAGTATTTCCCACAAATTGACCGCTACTATGCATTTTTAACTGTATACAGCAACGTACCCTCCGGAGAACATCTGGAATTCAGAATATGGAATGCTGCAGCTGGTAAAGTACATGCAGACGTGCAGCCTCAACTGGAATTTTTATCAAATGAGTTGGTTGGAAGTGTAATAAATCCGCAGGTGTTTAACGCAACCGATAAACTATCGAGCACTATACCATTAGTAGCCGGTTGGAACTGGATTTCGTTCAATCTAATGATGACCGATTCAAATGATCTGAATAAGTTAATGAAGCGCATAGTATTGGCTAACGGTGACCTTTTACGCGACCAAAGTAAATTTGCCGATTACAATACAGAAGCCGGATGGGCGGGCTCATTGGCTAATCCACAAGCCGGTATAAAACCTGAATATTCATATCGCTTGCGAGTTACCGCAAAAGATACTCTCACCATCACAGGTGTTGAAATAGATCCATCTGTAAGACCGATACAACTTAACGCTGGATGGAACTGGATAGGATTCGGATCGCAACGGAACCTGAGTGTTACCGAAGCCTTCTCATCGTTAAATTCAACAGCAGGTGATTTGGTAAAAAGTCAGAACCAATTTGCACTTTATGATCCTGTAATTGGATGGGTTGGTAACCTAAATACGCTAATACCCGGTAAAGGATACATGTATAGGTCAGCAACAAATACCAGCTTCATGTATCCCCGCTCGGTCATGTTCGGAAAAACGCAGGCTGTACCTAATTTATACCGAAGTGATTTCTTCAGCTATAATCCACACGTTTACGAACAAAATATGAGTGTAGTGGTTGATGCAGGAATTTGCCAGGAAGCAGCTTTGTCTGGCCGATTAAGCCTGGGAGCCTATTCAGGCAACGAGTTACGTGGCGCAACCCGCATTACGCAAGCCGGTAACCGAGGCTTATATTTTATAACTGTTAGTGCAAATCAGTTTGATGAAGCCATACAATTTAAACTTCTGGATGAGCAAACCGGACATACCATTGATATGCTGGGACGTGTAACATTTAGCGCTAATCAGCATTTGGGAAGTCTTATTAAACCGATTGAAATAAAACCGGCCGGAAATTTCTCATGTGAAAATTTTGCTGCCTCATTTAATACCGGTTTAAATATCAGCGTATTTCCTAATCCATTTAGCAACCAGGTATCGCTGTATATACAAAACATAAGCTCACCAAATTTAGCTGTTGCTGTATATGATATTGCCGGTAAACAGGTAGATGAATTTACGTATGAAGCATTAACCAATACATCAGCTTATGTATTATGGGAACCTGAACAACGTGGATTGAACATTAAACCCGGTTTCTACTTTGTCGAAATCAATTCAGGTGGTCAGCTAACCAGAGCAAAAATCATTAAAAAATAATACCTGAAAGTACAGGCATAAATGCCTGTACTTTTTAAACACTCATTACACTAAACAAACAGACTATGAAAACTAAAGGATTGGTATCCGTTTTAATTATGTTGCTAACTTTCCGATTGGGTATAGCATCTCCCCCACCAACGTGGTCGGTTAATCCGGCATCGTTTCAATATTCAATGACGGTGACAGCAGTTGCCAATATAAACTGTACTGAATTGTTAAGCCCCAGTAACCGTGTAGGAGCATTTGTAGGAGCTACGTGCCGTGGAACCGTTCTTACCAGTAATGTAATCAACGGGCGCTTCATCGCATCAATGGTTGTGTACAGCAATGTGCCTTCGGGCGAAACCATTACGTTTAAGATATACAACGCAGCCAACGATTCGGTATATGATGCAAAAGTTACAGCTGATTTTCAAGACAATGCTTCGTATGGTGCTACCGTAAGCCCATTTGTTATTAGAAACAACAATCAACCTACTGCTCTCAATCTAAGTAGCAGCACAGTTAATGAAGGCCTAGCTGTAAATACCGTAGTTGGAACATTAACCAGCACTGACCCCGATGCAGGCGAAACATTCACATACACGCTTGTGTCAGGTTCGGGCAGCACAGATAATGGCAATTTTAATATTTCAGGTGATCAATTAAGAACAAGCAGTGTATTAAACTACAATCAAAAAACTTCACATGCTATTCGTATACGCACAACCGATGCAAACGGATGTGCGTTTGAGCAAACATTTACAATTTCAGTACAGGATATTAACACAACTCCTACCAATATATTCCTAAGCGATACCACAGTTAATGAAAACCTTTCCTCTTTGGCCACGGTCGGCACCTTGTCGGCACTTGATCCGGATTTGGGCGAAAGCCACTCGTACAGCCTGGTTTCCGGGGCCGGGAGCGCAGATAATGGAAGTTTTAATATTGCAGGGGCGTTATTGCGCACCTCTTCCACATTCAACTATGAGTTGAAATCATCCTATAACATACGCATACGCGTTACCGATATATCCAACAATACGTTCGAAAGAGCATTTACCATTGTAATTATTGACCAGAATGATCAGCCAACCAATATCCAATTGGGCGGCAGCAATGTTGGCGTTAGTTTAGCTGAAAACAGACCGCTTGGAAGTTTTGTTGCCGATTTCGCAACTATTGATGAAGATGCAGGCAATTCATTTACATACAGCTTTGTAAGTGTTCAAGGAAATGATAATGCACAGTTCTCTATTGTAGGTAGTCAGCTGCGTACAAATGCATTATTCGACTACGAATCGAGGCAAAATTATGTGGTGTTTATACAAACCAACGATGGAAACGGAGGGCTTTATAGTAAGCAATTTAGTTTAACGGTGTCGGACAGCAATGATGCTCCTACTGATATTGCACTTACCAATACGGCCATTGGAGAAAATCTACCGGTAAATACATTTATCGGAAAATTATCCGCCATTGACCCGGACGCAACAGGTGCATACACCTTCACGCTGATTAATGGAGCAGGTAGCGGTGGCAATACGAATGTGCGAATCAGTAACGATAGTTTGTATACAAATGCACTTTACGACTATGAACAAGCGGCTTCTTTCAGTATTCGTGTTAGTGTAAATGACGGAAGCCAGGGTACTTACCAGCGAACATTTACCATATCAGTAATTGATAATAATGATGCTCCTACCAACGTGCTTCTAACATCCAATCAGATTGCGGAAAACCTGAATGCCAATTCAGTCATCGGACAACTTAGTACAATTGATCAGGATCCAAGTAATACATTCTCATATACCTTAGTTACCGGTGCCGGAGCTACCGATAACAGCAGCTTCAATATATCAGGAAACAATTTGCGGTCGTCAATGGCATTCGATTTTGAAACAAAAAACAGCTACTCGGTTAGAATTCGTACCACTGATAATGCAGGAGCTTTTTTTGAAAAAGTATTTACTATTGACGTAACCAATGTAATAGATGTACCCACTAATATAGTGCTGACCAATGATACTGTTAATGAAAACATGGCTGTAAACACCCTGATAGGTTCTTTTTCCAGTGTGTGTCAGGATACTGGTATTGCATTTGTTTACTCGTTTAACAACAGCATAAGTGGTAATGACAACAGCAGTTTTCTAATTGCCGGAAATCAGCTGCGCACGAATGGTGTCTTTAACTACGAGGCTAAAAGCTTATACAATATATATGTCACTACATCTTCAGGAAGCGTTAGCTACAGCCGTTTAATACAAATTAATGTCCGTGATATAAATGACGCGCCTACAGATATTGCTTTAAGTATTTCAAACATTAATGAAAACAGGCCGGCAGGTAGTTTTATCGGTATGTTTAGCAGTACTGACCCTGATCAGGGAAATACGTTTACGTATAGCCTTGTTAATGGATTAGGAGGAAACAACAATGCTCTGTTTGCCATACGAAATGACAGCTTGTTTACATCGGCCGTTCTCGATTTTGAAACGGTATCTACATTCAGCATTCGTGTAGCCACTACTGATAATGGATCATTGAGTTTTCAAAAAGTATTTACCATAATGGTAAACGATAGCAACGATGTGCCTACTGCAGTAAATCTGAGTGCAAGTTCGGTAAATGAAAACTCCCTACTGGGAACAGTTGTGGGGGTTTTATCAACGGTAGATGCAGATGCCGGTCAATCATTTACGTATTCACTTGTTGCGGGTGTGGGTTCTTCGAATAATAACTTGTTTAGCATTGTAGGAAATCAATTACGTACAAACGCTGTGTTTAATTTTGAAACGTTGCCTTCACTGCTGATACGTATTCAAACCAATGACGGAAACGGAGGAATATTTTCAGATACCTTCAGAATAAGCGTACTGGATATAAATGATATGCCCACAAATATTACACTGTCGAATGCGAACAGCACTGAAAACAGGCCCGTAGGCAGCGTTATAGGAACATTAACCACAACTGATGAAGATGTGAACGATGTGTTTAGCTACAGCCTTACTACCGGAGGCAACAACGACAATGTGTTTTTCCTGATTAGTGGAAATGAACTTAAAATAAATACGGTAGCTGACTTTGAATCGAAAAAGCTATATGTTATTCAGATACAAACCAGTGATGGCAAAGGCGGAAACTTTACCAAGCAATTTGTTATAAACATAACAGACAGTAACGATGCACCAGTAAATACGACATTAATCACTAGCTCTATTGATGAAAACAAACCCACCCGATCATTCATTGGCATATTTTACACAAATGATGCCGATCAGAATGATGCGTTCAGCTACAGTTTTGTTAGTGGCTCAGGAGCCGTTGATAACGGTTCGTTCTGGATTCAAAACGACACTTTGTACTCGAATGAGGTATTTAATTTTGAATCGAAAAACATTTACAGCATTCGTGTACGAGTTACCGATGTAGGCGGGTTAAGTTTTATTCGTCAGTTAGATGTAAGCATATCCGATGCAAATGATGCCCCTACCGATATCGTATTATCAAGTGATGAAATTGCAGAAAAAAGAGCTAACCGTTCGGTAGTAGCACGCCTATCAAGTACGGATGAAGATGCCAATACTTTTACCTATTCATTGGTCAGTGGTACGGGCTCTGATGATAATGCATCCTTTGTAATTCAGGGTGGTGAGCTTCGTTCAAACCGGGTGTTTAATTACGAATTGCAGAAAACGTATGCTATCCGAATTTCAACCAATGATGGCAGAGGTGGAACCTTTCAAAAAGCATTTGTTATAACCATACTGGACAGCAGTGATGCTCCTACAAATATTATTTTAAGCAAATCAACAGTGCCTGAAAACTCTGTAATAGGCACCGTGGTATGCACCATGAGCACCATTGATGAAGACACGCTTGACGCATTTACGTATGCATTTGCAAATATAAACGGCAATAACAACGACAAGTTTTTTATAGTAGGAAATGAACTCCGCACTACCGAAGTATTTGATTACGAAACCAAGAAGTTTTATCTGGTATTTTTACAAACCAGCGATGCTGCAGGTAATATGTTTGTTCGTCAGTTTGTAATTAATGTTACCGATACAAATGACGCACCAACTGCGCTTACTATTAGCAACCTGAGTGTAAGTGAAAATTTGCCGGTTGGTAGTTATGTTGGCTCATTCACATCAACCGATGCCGACCAGACATCAGGTTTTGTATATACACTTGTCGGTGGAACAGGTTCAAATGACAATATTCGCTTTACTGTTCAAAACGACTCTTTGCTTACTAATTTGTCGTTCAACTTTGAAGCCAAACAATCGTACACTATACGTGTGCGCACCACCGATGTTACCAATGAAATATTCGAACGCGTATTTGTTGTTAATATTACCGATGCCAATGATGGTCCAACTGATTTACTACTGTCGAACAAAGTACTCAACGAAAATGCTCCGAAACAGACAATCGTAGGCAATTTTAGTACTGTTGATATTGATGCCGTTGATGCCCATACCTATGCATTTGTTCCTGGCATCGGAGATGCAGATAATGCCTCATTCATTATTGACCAGAATAAATTACTGGCAAATTTCTCAGCCAACTTTGAAGTAAAATCTACCTATAATATCCGCGTTAAGTCGACCGATTCGGGTGGTGATACGATAGATAGGGCCTTTGTAATTACCATAGCTGATGTAAGCGAAAAACCGACAATTAATAATCAACGGTTTGACATAAGTGAGATGGCAGCTACAGGAGAAGATGTAGGCATTGTGTTGTCCTCTTCACCCGATGCAGGTGCTAATCTGAAGTATATACTGACTGATGCCGAACAGCTACCTTTTGCACTGAACGAAAACACCGGTGAGCTTACTGTGGTATCAGCGCTTGATTATGAAAAGACAAAGGAATATAAATTAAGTGTGATTGTAAAAGACGATCAGCCCACTGCATTATACGACACCGCAGTAATAACTGTTCAAGTAAATGATGAAATTGAACTTAACCTGGACTTGCCGGCTAATAATTTCATGTCGCCTAATGGAGACGGAATCAACGACTACTTTGCAGTGCAAAATGTGCAGTTGTATGCCAATTATAGCCTAACCATATACAA
>Ga0315900_10005664_pt1 | contig 17065 bp, 15 predicted proteins | sample LakEriMetagenome_FD_203521 | JGI IMG/M metagenome (GOLD analysis project Ga0315900, IMG submission 203521) | Freshwater fungal communities from buoy surface, Lake Erie, Ohio, United States - Buoy 12 MA114 | ecosystem: Environmental > Aquatic > Freshwater > Lake > Lake biofilm | place: USA: Lake... | reverse complement strand
CCGTCCTTGAGGACCACAATGTCGGCTTGCAGGAATCCGGCGCTGCAGGCCAGCGCGAGCAAGGCAGGGTGAATACGGCTCAATTTCATGGGAACGGCGGGTTGGATGCGGGGTGTGCTTTGGAAGGTGGCGCGAATCAATTTGCGCGGGTTTTGAGAAATAACTCAAAACGCCTGCGGGAGTAAAGAACGAAGCTGTTTTTCGCTCAAATCATCAACGGCGGACTATTTGGGCCGGCGTTTGAGGAAAATGCGTTTGAAGCGGGCGCTGCCTTCCTGGCTGACGCTCATCACTTCAGGATCGTTGACGAACACGTTGTGAACGAGCCGCCGGTAATAGCTGTTCATTGGCGGCAGATCGGCGTTCTGGCCGGTGGCGCGGACGCGTTCACCGAGCTCCTTGGCGCGTGCGACCATCTTGTCCTCGCGCATGGAGCGGTAAAACTCCACGTCTACGCGGATGCGCGGAGCGTCCTTGATGTGACGCTGGAGCACGCGGTTCACGAGGTACTGGATGTCATCCAGCGTCTCGCCCCGGCGGCCGATCAGCGCGTCCGAGTCATCCGTGAGAACCTGGAGCGTGGGGCCGTCGGGTCCGTTGTCCTCCTCGATCTGGACGACAAAGCCCAGATAGCCGAGCATCGTGTCGAGAATTTGGCGGGCATGTTCGAGCGGCGTCATGGGTGTTTTTTCAGTTCGCTGTTCTCAGTTTGCGGTCTGTTTACATCAGGCAACGGTGACTGCGAATCTAAAACGGCAGGCCTGGGGCAGTCTAACCGCCCAGCTTCGGCGGCTTCGGCCCTTTTTTCTTCTCTTTGTGGCCCATGGGATTGAAGAACGGGTTCTGCGGCGGCGGGCCTTTGGGCACCGGCTTCTGCGCCACTTTTTCAAGCTTCGGCTCGGGCATGTACAGCTTCATCACCCAGGTCTGCGCGATGCTGAAGATGTTCTGCGTGGACCAGTAAAGCGCCAGGGCCGCGGCGAAGTTGTAGCAGATGAACAGGAAGAAGAACGGCATGAGCATCATGATGCGCTGCTGCATCTTGTCCACGCTGGCGGGCTGGGGGGTGAGCTTCATCTGCGCGATCATGGTCACACCCATGATGAGCGGCAGCGGATTGATGTCGAAACCCATGAACTGGGTCACTGTGTCGGCCGCGGCCAGGTCCTTCACCCACAGGAATGACTGCCCGCGCAGCTCGGCGGCGTATTCCAGCACGCGGTAGAGGCCGAAGAAGATCGGAATCTGCAAAAACAGCGGCAGGCAGCCGCCGAGGGGGTTGACGCCATACTCGCGGTAGAGCTTCATCACCTCCATCTGCTGCTGCTGCGGGTTGTCCTTGTACTTCTCCTGCAGCTCCTTCATCATCGGCGCCAGCAGGCCCATGCGCTTCATCGTGTAAGTGGACTTCGCGTGGATGGGCCAGATGAGCGTGCGCACGAAGATCGTGAGCAGGATGACCGCCAGCCCCCAGCTGCCGGTGAAGTCATGCATCCAGCGCATCACCCAGGACATGAAGATGCTGATCGGCTTGAACCAGCCGTAGAACATCGCGAAGCTGCGCTGCTTGCCGATCTTGCTCAGGCGGTCGTATTCCTTCGGCCCGAGGTAAATCTGATAGGTCTCGCTCTGTGAAGCTCCGGGGGCCAGATCCACCACCGGCAGACCCAGCGCGGCATCAATGGCATGATCCTGAATGTCCGTCTTGCCCGCATGGGCCGCGTCGATCGGCTGCGCCAGCTTGCGTTGGGAGGCCCAGAACTTGCCCGGCGCATCCTTCGCGGAAACTCGTGTCAAGATGTGCGTGTAAAAGCGCCCCATCACCCCCGCGTAGCGCAAAGCGCCGTAAGATTGCCGGAACTCCGTCTTTGCGTCGCTGAACCAGCCTTTGGCGAAGTAGTCGGCTTGGTAAAAGTCAGCGTCACCGGCGTCATTCCAGAAAAAGCCCTCGTAGCGCGCGTCATCGTGCTTCAAGGCGCTCGAAGCGCCGGCATAGAGGTAATACTCTTCCGAGCGGTGCTGCGCGGTGCCGGTGTTTTTCAGCGTGATCGTCAGGTCGATCAGGTGCGCGTCGCTCTCGTTCCCCTCGGTCAGCGTGTAGGTTTTCGTCACCACGATGCCTTCCGTGTTGGTGCCTTCAAAGGTGGCGCTTTTCTCGCTCTTCGCCGTCAGCTTGTAGGCGATCGCGTCAAGCCCCGCAGGTTCGCGACGCAGCGCGCCGATGGGCTCCAGCGCATTTTGGTTCAGCGTCACCTGATCCGTCCCCGCCAGCATGGCGCGGGCGATGCCGCCGCCCTTCGAGGTCAACTCAAACGTCACGCTGCCGACTTTCAGAGCGTGCTTTTCTTCGGGAATCTCGGGCGTCGCAGACTTGGCCGGTGTTGCGGCGGCGGTGGCCGTCACTGTCGTTGCCTCGGGGGGCTTCGGCGCGGTTTCCGCTGTTTTTTTGGCCTTTTCGGCCTGCACTCGCTCCGCCTCGGCCTGCGCTGCCTTCTGATTGAGACTCGTGTAATGCAGATTCAGTCCAGCGAGGACAACACACGCGATGATGACGATCCAACCTTTGCGGTCCATGAAATTTGCGGGAGGGAGAGGGTTTGTTTGGGAGGGGCGGCAGACTGGCGGGGGGATGCGATGCCCGCCATTGCAATTTAGGTCAAAAAGAATCCGTCATTTCTTGTCCGGGACCGGATCGTGGCCATGTCCGCCCCAGGGATGACAGCGGCCGATGCGGCGGATGCCCAGCCAGCTTCCACGCAGCACTCCGTGGGTCTCCACCGCCTCAAGAAAATACACCGAGCAGGTCGGCGTGTAGCGGCAGCCGGAGCCCGGGCCGCCGATGGCATGAATGACGGGCGAGATGAACATCTGGTAGCCGCGGATGAGGATTCGGATGAGCCATTTCATGGGGCGGCCGCGGCTGGGGATGGCGTTTGCAGCAGATTCATGCGGCGTGCGAGCCGCAGCCAGTCCCTTTCCAAGTCTTCCAGCGTGGCCTGCGGTGCCCGCCAGCGGGCGATGAGCACCATCTGCCAGCCGGGCATGATCTCCGCACGATGCGCGCGAATGACTTCGCGCAGCAGACGGCGGATGCGGTTGCGCACCACGGCCTTGCCCAGTTTTGCGCCCGTGATGAGACCGAACTGGAATTCCTCCAGCCCTTCCGTCTTCAAGGCACCCAGCACCAGGAATTTCCCGGCCTGGCTGCTGCCCTGCGTCTTCACCCGCGCGAAATCACGCGCCAGTTTCATCCGCAGGCTGGAGGGAAGGCGCATGGGGAGGAAAGCGCCGTGCAGGATCAGGCGTGCTGCTGCGTGTGGCGCTTGAAGTGGATTTCCACGCCCTTCGGCAGGAGACGCTTGCGTCCGGCGGCGCGGCGGCGGCGGAGGATGTCGCGGCCGTTCTTGGTCTTCATGCGGGCGCGGAAGCCAAACTGCTGCTTGCGCGTGCGTTTGGAGGGCTGGTAGGTCCTGAATGTTTTAGGCATGGGCGTGTGGGGTGGTGAAAATTTTAAAAATAACAGGCGCAGGCCGGACAAATGGCGACCTCCCATGAAAAGGGGGCGGGAGACTAGCGGGAGCCGCCCGTTTGTCAATCAGGCGATCATTTCGCGTGAACTTCGGCCCTCCGGGCGTTATTCCCGGCCCATGATCCGCCCTCTTTTTGCTCTTTTCACCCTCCAAAGCGCCGTTCTTGCCGCCGAACTGCCCAAAAACCTCCCGCAGGCCATCCCGCTGTGGGAAAACGGCGCTCCCGGCTCTGAAGCCCGCAAAACCGAGGCCGAGCAGGTCGAAGGCACAAACGTCTGCAACATCCACAACCCCACGCTCACGCCATTTGTGCCCGCTGCGGACAAAGCCAGCGGCACCGCAGTCATCATCTGCCCTGGCGGCGGTCATTCAAAGCTATGTCTCGGCCATGAAGGCTACGCGCTCGCCGAATGGTTCAAGGAGCGCGGAATCGCCGCTTTTGTGCTGAAATACCGCCTCGCCCGCGAAAAAGGCAGCACCTACACGATTCAAGATCACGCCATGGCTGACGCACGCCGTGCCATCCGCCTCATTCGCAGCCGTGCCGACGAATGGCACGTCAAAACCGACCGTCTCGGCATCCTTGGCTTCTCCGCCGGGGGCGAACTGGCCGCCTTCGCCGCCATGAAAAACGACCCCGGCCAGAAAGACGCCGCCGATCCCATCGAACGCCAGTCCAGCCGCCCCGATTTCCAGGCGCTCATTTATCCCGGCACCTCCGGCCTCTTCAATGCGGAGAAAGGCATGCCGCCGCTCTTCATCGCCGCCGGTTACAGCGACCGCCCCGACATCTCCGAGGGCATGGCCACGCTCTATCTCAAATACAAGGCCGCCGGTGTGAAGGCCGAGATGCACATGTATGCCAACGCCGGCCACGGTTTCGGCTACCGTCCCGACGCCAAGCCCAGCGCCGCCGCAAGATGGCCCGAACGCTTCACGGAATGGCTCATCGACAGCGGCCTGTTGAAGTAGGGCAAAGGAGTCACGAGGACTTGTCCGGCCGCTGGTGCACCGCCGCGTTCACGGCGTCGGCCAGCGCATCCAATTGGGCGCGGTCAGTGAGTTTGCGGCCGTTTTCGTCCTGGATGTAGATGGCGTCGATGGCGACGCCTTTTTCCGTGCTGATGCGGGCGTGTGTGACGCTGAGGCCGAGGCGGCCGATGGCCATGAAGATGTCGTAAAGCAGGCCGAGGCGGTCCACAAGCTGGAGCTCCAGCACGGTCTGGTCGGGTGAGATCTGGTTGTTCACGTAAACGCGTTGCGGGATCTCGTCGCCGATCTCGTCGAGCATGGTGATGGATTTGCCGAGCTTTTGCACAATGGCGTCGCTGAAGTCGAACTGCGTGCCGCCAAAGGCTTTGCGCACGGATTCCTCGACGCGGCTGCGCGCGCTTTTCGAGGTGACGGCGGCGAAGTTGGTGTTGCAGACGCGGAAGCTGTCCAGCACGAGGTTGTCACCGCGCTGGAAGAGGTCGGCGCTGAGGATGTTGATGCTTTCGGCGGCCAGCGCGCCGGAAATGCGGGCGAGGAGCAGATGGCGGTCCCAGCAGACGACGGTGAGTTCGCTGTAGCCTTGCTCGGCGTGATCTTCCCACATCATGACGGGCAGCAGGCCGGCTTCTGCTTCCTCGTGGATCAGTTGCTCGAAGAACAGACGGAAATGGCGGATGTGCGCGGCGATGACATCGGCCTCGCGGAAATTGAAATACGAAGGCGGCATGTGGCGGAAGTGCGCGTCCACTTCCGCTTCAAATCCCGCTCCCAGCAGCTTCGCCACGCCAGCTTTCAGCTCCTCCACCGGCACCTGCACGTGGTTCATGAAGTCCGCGGGAGCGTTCATGAAGCGCAAGGTGTTGTGGTAGAGCTGCCGGATGGATGCCTCCTTGTAGCCGGACCAGCTTTTGTCGCTGGTGCCCTTCGAGTCGGCGTAGGTCATCAGCAGCAGCGTGTCCAAGTTCTCCTTCGTGCGCACGATGGCGGCGAATTCCTCGATGACCTGGGGGTCTTCGAGGCTCTTCGTCGTGGCGGTGCGGTACATCAGCAGATGGTTGTCCACGAGGAAGAGCAGCAGCCGGCGGCGCTCCCCCTTGATCTGGAGACGGCGGCAGACGGCGGCGGCCAGGGTGGTGCTTTCGTCTGTGTGCGTCTTTTTGTTCGCAGCGCGGCCGGCGTCATGCAGCAGGAGCGCGAGATAGAGCACATACGGCTGCTGGAGATCATGAAACAACTGCTGGAAAAGCTCCGCGCCCTTCAGCGCGGGATCGCTGAGCTCGTCGAGCTTGTCGATGGTGCGCAGCGTGTGCTCGTCCGCGGTGTAGAGGTGGAAGAACTCATGCTGCACCAGGTTCGTGAGAGCGCCGAACTCCGGCATCCATTTTCCGAGAAAGCCGACACGGTGCATCTGCCGCAGGGTACGCGCCGTGTCGCCCTTGTTGGAGAGAATGGCCTCGAAGGTCTCGCGGTTGGCCTTGTTGTAGCGGAAGCCCGGGTCCACGAGGCGGAAGTTGTCCTGGATGAGCTGGAAGAGGTCCGGGCTGAGCCGCAGATGACGCTGCTGGGTGTGCAGGAAAAGGCGCATCATGCGCTGCGGCTCCTCTTTGAAGACGCCACCGCTTTCCGCATAAACGCGCTCGTGCTTGCGGATGAAGCCGTCGAAGCGCTCCTGCTGCTTTTCCGAGCGTTTGCGCGCCAGGAAGCCGATGAGGCGTTTTTTCTGCCCCTCGCTCTCGAGTTGCTGCAGATGGAAGCGGTCCATCACCTCGCTGCTGCGCTGGAGGATGTCCCGCGTGGCGGTGTAGTAGTCGTGCATCAGCGCCTCGATGCGGCGCAGGATTTTTTTGTGCCGGTAACCGAGGTTCGTGGCCACGGGCCCCTGCAAACGCAGTGTGAGCAGGTCCTCGGCGCGTTTCTCCGTGTAATGCATCTCGTTGCGCACGCGCAGGATGAAGTCATACGCCTGCTCCACCTCCCGCCAGCCGGCCTTCGAGATCAGGCCGAGGCCCACGAGATCCTTTGGATTGAGCCTGCGGTGCCGCGCATACGTCATCCAGATCAGGTTCTGATAGTCGCGCAGCCCGCCGCAGCCGTTCTTCACATGCGGCTCCTGCACAAAAGGCGTGTCACCCTGCTTTCCATGCCGCGTGGCCAGGTCGAGCTGGCGCAGCCTGAGAAACTCCTCCTCGCGCCCGTCCATGCATTCCTTGTCAAAACGGGCGCGGAATTCCTCCCACGCCGCCGGCTGTCCGGTGATGAGGCGCGCCTCCATCAGCGCGGTCTTGGTCTCCATGTTCTCGTTCGCCAGCGCGATGCACTCCCCCACGCTGCGCGAGCCATGGCCGACCTTGAACTTCAGGTCGTAAAAATACAGCAGGTAGTCACGGATGAGCTGCGCCACCTCGTTCGACACGCGGCCGCTGTTCCCTGGAAACATAAAGGTGAGGTCCACGTCGCTGCCAGGGCTCATCACGCGCCGGCCGAAACCGCCATGCGCCACCACGCTCACATTCAGCTTCGCGCGCACGTCCGCGGGCAGCGCGGCCACGCTCTCCTCCCAAAGCGTTTTGACGAGGTAATCGATCACGTCCGAGCGCATGCGGCAGATTTCCACGCCGGAAAAATTCCGGCTGCGGTGCCGCTGCTTGATGCGCTGCTCCTTGATTTTCAAAAAGCGCTTCGCCCGGCGCAGCGTCTCGGCGCGGCCACGTGGCAGCGTGTCGTCCGGCGGGAAAAAGGCCTGCGCGCTTTTGTTCAGGTGGCGCAGATACTCGCGTTCCGTCATCGCAGTGTTGTTTTAGTAGCTGATGAGCGCGTGTACCGGCCCGTGGCCGCGCAGTTTCTCGCGTCCGTTAAGAAACGACAACTCGATGAAGAACGTGCTGCCGACGATTTTCCCGCCCGCCTGCTCGATCAACGTCAGCGCCGCGCCCGCCGTGCCGCCTGTGGCCAGCAAGTCATCCGCCAGCAGCACCGTCTCTCCCGGCGCGATGGCGTCCTGGTGGATCTCGACCGAGTTCGTGCCGTACTCGAGCGAATAATCCACGCCACGCGTCATCCACGGCAGCTTGCCCTTCTTGCGCACCGGCACGAAGCCCGCGCCGAGCCGTTCAGCGATCAACGCGCCAAAAATGAAGCCGCGCGCATCGATGCCGACCACCTTGTCCACCTTGAGCACGCCGGTGGCGTCGATCATCCCGTCGATCGTCCGCGCCAGCAGCGCCGGGTCCGCCAGCACCGGCGTGATGTCTTTGAAAAGGATGCCCGGCTTCGGGAAATCCGGCACGTCACGGATCGTGGCGCGGATGTGGTCGAGGGTCTGCGAATTCATGCGCCCCGATGATGGAGGAGATGGCGGGATGCGCAAGCGATGGGAACATTGCCATCGGAATTGCCTTCACCCTTGCGGAAACGTGCCATGCCCGCGAGTATCCGCCCCCTCCTGCCATGCCCCCTTCCCAACAGCTCCTGGCCGCCGCCACGCTCCTTTTTGTGAGCGCCGTTGTGCAGGCCTTGCTCGCGCTCAAATCGGGCGCGTGGAAGCAGACGCGTGCCCAGTTCGTGCTCATGGCGCTCGGGTTCGCGCTGCAGACCGGCTTCATCTACCTGCGCGGGCAGGAAGTGCGGCAGTGTCCCATCCGCAGCCTTGCGGACATCCTGGTGTTTATCGCGTGGAGCGTGGTGCTGCTCTATTTCCTCGTCGGGCCTGCCTACCGGCTTTCTCTGCTGGGCTTGTTCACCGCGCCGCTCGTCACGGTCATGCAGGTTATGAGCTTCATGAACGGCTTTGCGCCGTATCCGCCGAAGGGACCGATCAACGCGTTGGTGGAACTGCACATCGCGCTGGCGCTCATTGCCTACGCGGCCTTCGCGCTGGCCTGCATCACCGGCGTCATGTACCTGGTGCAGGAGCGGATGCTGAAGCTGCATCAGATCGGCGGCCTGTTTTATCAACTGCCGCCGATCCAGGGCCTCGCGCAGGCCATTCAGCGCCTCGTCCGGCTCGGACTGCTTCTGCTGAGCGTGGCGCTGGGCATTTCCTTCGCCCTGCATCTGCCGATGACAAAGACCGGCCACGTTGTCTTCGCCTGGATCGTGTGGAGCCTGTATGCCGTGATCTCCATCCTGATGTGGCGGCATTTCACCTCGCCGCGCAAAACCGCGTGGCTGGCGGTCGTCGGATTCATCCTGCCGTTCATTTCCCTGTGGATTGTCACGCATGCCTGAGCCGACCGACAACCGCAGCGGCCTCGTCTGTGTGGGCCTGAACTACAAAACCACGCCCGTCGAAGTGCGTGAACGTCTCGCGTTCCCGGAAGCGCAGGTGCCGCAGGCCGTGCAGCAGGTCCGCGGCCTGCCCGGCTTCGAGGAGAGTGTCGTCATCAGCACCTGCAACCGGGTGGAAATCTACGCCGCGCATTCGCTTCCCGGCGGCGACCACGGCCATTCCGCGCTGCGCAATTACCTGGTGGAGCATTTCAAACTTCAGCCCGAGCACGCCGAGGCGCTCGTCCTTTACAACCTCGACTCAGCGGAGGCCGCGCGTCATCTCTTCCGCGTCGTCAGCGGACTCGATTCCATGGTGCTTGGCGAAACGGAAATTTTTGGCCAGGTCAAAGCGGCCTATAAAACCGCGCTCGACACCGGGGTGACCGGGCGCACGCTCAACAAGCTCTTCCAGCAGGCCTTCACCGTCGGCAAAAAGGTGCGCAATGAAACCACCATCCAGCGCGGATCGACCAGCGTCGGCAGTGTGGCGGTCGATCTCGCCGAAAAGGTCCACGATCTGAAGGAATGTCGCGTCATGCTCGTCGGTGCCGGTGAAATGAGCCGGACCTGCGCGCAGAGCCTGCTCTCACGCGGCGCGAAGAGCATCATCGTCTCCAACCGCAGCCACGACAAGGCCGTCGAGCTGGCCACGGAGATGAAAGGCATTGCGATGAAATTCGACGAATGGGAGCACGTGCTGCACGAGGTCGATGTCATCATCTCCAGCACCAGCGCGCCGCATTTCGTCATCAAGCCCGATCAGATCGACCAAGTCATGCGCAAGCGCCGCTGGGAGCCGCTGCTGATCATCGACATCGCCGTCCCGCGGGACGTCCATCCGGCGGTGAACGAGATCGAAGGCGTGTATCTCTACGACATCGACGCGTTGCAGGCCATCGCCGACGAAGGCCGCCGCGAGCGAGAGCGGCAGCTCGCAGCATGCGAGCGCATCATCGAGGAGCAGCTTGAGAAATTCGGCTTCGTCAAAACCACCCATTCATGAGCATCGAAAAAGTCATCCTTGGCACCCGCGGCAGCGAACTCGCCCTCACGCAGACCACCATGGTCACGGCGGCGTTGCAGACCGCGCATCCGCATCTGAAAATCGAGCGCGAGATCATCCAGACTAGCGGCGACAAGCGTCAGGATCTGCGTTTCTCCGAGTTCAGCGGCGTGGCGAACGTGGACAAGGGCATCTTCATCAAGGAGCTCGAAATCGCGCTCGAAAACAAGCAGATCGACGCTGCGGTGCACAGCCTGAAGGACGTGCCGAGCGATCTCGCTGCTGGATTTACCATCGCCGCCGTGCTGCCGCGTGCCGCGATCGAGGATGTGATGATCACCCGCGATCCGCACACGCTCGACAGCCTGCCAAAAGGTGCCCGCGTCGGCACCAGCAGCGTGCGGCGTGCGGCGCAGCTCAAATTTCTGCGTCCGGACCTCGAGATTGTCGAGATCCGCGGCAACGTGCCCACGCGCGTGAAGAAAGTGCTCGGCGAAAACGCGCTCGATGCAGTCCTGCTCGCCGCCGCCGGTTTGCTGCGCCTGAATTTGCTCAACGCGAACCTCAGCCGCATCCACATCGAGGGGCAGACGCTCTGCGCGCTCGTGCTTGATCCGGTGAAGTTCCTCCCGGCCGCAGGGCAGGGGGCCATCGCCATCGAATGCCGTGCGGGTGATGACGCGGTGATCCACGCGATACGTGCGCTCAACCACGCCGAAACCGAGTCACGGGTCATCGCTGAGCGGGAATTTCTCAAAATTCTCGGCGCCGGCTGCCAGACGCCGGTCGGAGCGCACACGACGATTCGAGACGGTCGGCTCCACATGGCCGTGCGCGTCTTCAACGAGGCCAATCTCTCCGCCGCTCCGGTCGAACGCGAGGCCAGCCGTCCCGTTCACGAGGCGAAGCAACTCGCCGCCGATCTCGCGGCGATGCTTTGATGGAGCGCACGCGTCCCGCGTGTCGTTTTCCGCGTCTCGCGGAAAACCGTCCCCCCAGCACACGCAAACAAGTTCAACGCTGGACGGGGAACGACACCCTGGGCCCGCATTCGGCGGGACGCCGAACGCAGCACGCGAGACGCGTGCGCTCCTGCCGGACTGGGCCGAAGAACGCAAAATCCACATGCAACCTCATGCGTGGTGCGGCGTTTCAGCGTGCATGAAGACCACTCTTCTTTCCTTGTTTGTGACAGCCCTGCTTCCCGCCGTTGCCCTGCCCGCTCCAGATGCCAAGGGCAAAAAAAGACCCGGTGCGTCCGCGCACCATGATGGAGCCAACGCTGAAGTTTTGAAGACGTTCGACAAGAATGGCGACCATAAAATCGACGCTGACGAGCTGCCCGCGCTGCAAAAGGCTTTCTCGACGTTGAAGAGCCTCGACAAGAACAGCAACGGCGAGATCGAGCTGGCCGAAGTCGAAAGACCGCAAGCTCCCGTCGCCGCCGACCGCAGGGTCCGCATGCTTGCCGGATTCAAGCAGGTGGACAAGAACGGCAATCACAAGATTGATGCCGACGAGGTCGAAGGGCTGCAAAAGATGATCGCTGGCGGAAAAGTCATGTCGCGACTCGATCAGAACGGCAACGGCAAGCTCGAGCCGGGTGAGGTGGATCGTTTGAATGAACGCCTGTCACAAGGTTTCGGTGGCAGAGGCCGCCCTTCCGCCACGCCCGCGCCTTCAGTGCGCAAGCCGCCGGAAAAACCTGCCGAATCACCCAAACCAGAGGAGAAGAAGGAAGAAAAGCCCGCCGCTCCGGCTCCCGACGCGAAGCCGCCCGGAAACTTCGGTGCTTGAATGGAGCGCACGCGTCTCGCGTGCCGTTTTCCGCGTCTTGCGGAAAACCGTCTCCAAGCTCACGCCAGCCGGCGCAACATTGGATGAAGAATCATGTCCTGGGTCAGCATTCGGCGGGACGCCGAATGCTGCACGCGGGACGCGTGCGCTCCAGCTCAGCGAAACAGCTTCGGCGCGAATTCGGCGAGGTAGTCGCGCCAGATGGGCCAGGAGTGATCGCCGGGTGTGAGACGCCATTCGTGGTTCACGCCGCGTGATTTGAGCGTGGCTATGAGCTGGTTGTTGCGTTCGAGCAGGAAATCCTTCTCCCCGCAGGCGATCCAGAGGAGTTTCAGTTTCGCATTCGTGCCCGCGGCGTCATCGAGCGCGGGTTTGATCTCATTTTCATCGACCGCGCCGCTGAAGGAGCCAATCCACGCGAATTTGTCGAGATTCGTCATGCCGGTGCTGAGCGACTGCCAGCCGCCCATGCTCAAACCCGTGATGGCGCGCTGTTCGCGGTCGGGTGAGACGCGATAACTGCGTTCCACGAGAGGAATCGCGTCTTCAAACAACTCACACTTGAAGGCCTTGAGCGATTCGCCGCGCTTGTCGGCCATTTCACGCGGCACCATGCCGAGCGGATGGCCGTCGATCATCAAAACGATCATCGGCTTCGCTTTGCCGGCGGCGATGAGGTTGTCGAGAATCCAGTGCGCCTTGCCGTGCGTGACCCACGTCTCATGACGGTCGCCCGAGCCGTGCTGGAGGACGAACAGTGGGTACTTCGTGGCTGTGTCAGCCTCGTAGCCAGGCGGTGTGTAAATCCACGCGCCGCGCTGTTTGCCGAGCGCTTTCGAGAGATAGGTGTGCTGATGCACAGTGCCGTGCGGCACGTCCTGAAAGTCCCACACGTTCGGCGGATTGGCAGGGATGTGCAGGATGCTCGCGCTGGGGTTGCGCTGCGGTTTTTGCGCCGGATTCGCGGGATCGATCATCGTCAGGCCATCGACGACGAAGCTGTATTCCCACACGCCGGCGGGCACGTTCGGCACGGTGAGGCTCCACACATTTTCTTCTCCCTTCGTCATCTCCACCTGCTGCCTGTCCCACTGGCCGCGCAGAGCCACGCTTTGCGATTTGGGAGCACGGATGCGGAAAGAGACGCCGTGGTCGTCCTTGATTTCCGGCGAGACGATCGGCGCGGAGCGTTGCGCGAGGGCGGGAAGAACGAACGAGACAAAAATGGCGCAGCAGATGACGTGGAGCTTCATGGTTGAAAAGAAACGCGCTCTCGAAATGCGGCTTTCGCGCATCTCAGTCCTCGACTTCCTGCTTCGCGAGCGTGTGGGCGAAGGGACTGGTGGGTGCGAGCTTGTACTGGCGGATCGCCGTGGACCAGAAGGGTGCGAGTTCGTGATCGGCGGCGCTCCAGAGGCGGTAATGCAGGTTCGTCACCGTGTCGGTGTCGTGCATCATGGCCTTCAACTCCTGCGCATTGAGCGTCTGCGGCCCCTGGGTGATGAGCCGGTGGCCGATTTCATCGAGGTAGCTGCGCGAGACGTCGATGGTGCGGCGGCGGCGCAGCAGGCTGACGTGCAGGCCGTTCACATACGGATCGAGGAAGACCTGCATGAGGCCGTAGTGGCGTTCCAGCTCGGGCGGAAGCTGCAGGCGGTCTTTGATCTCCTCCAGGGTCTGCTGCATCGTCTTGAGCACGGTGGGCGGATCGTATTCCTCCGGTGTGAGGAAGATGCCGAGGCGCCTGCCGCTGCGTCCGCCGGAAACGATGGCCGCGACGAGGATGGAGACGATGAGAGAGAACAGGATCGGGCTGATCCAGATGAGGAAGGCGAAGGAGCCGAGCTTCACGCCGATGCCCGCGCCCACAGCAGTCCAGAGCAGGCCCAGGACGGTCACGCTGGCAAAGGTGAGGATGATCTCGCTCCAGTTGATGCCGCCGTCGATTTTCCGGCGCTGTGTGACCCAGCTCACGCTTTTGCCAATGAGCGTGTAGATGACGAAACGTGCATGAAACACCATCAGCACCGGTGCCATGAGCGTGAAGACGACTGTGTCGAGCATGCTGCTGAAAAACGTGAGGAGGCGCAGGCGCAACGGTTTGAACATGCGGCCGGTGATGACCTCGTCGAGCAGGATGACCGTCTTCGGCAGGAAGATGAGCATGATGGTGACGCCGAGGAGGATTTTCTCCGCGAGCAATGACTGCGGTGCCACGTGCGCCGTCGGCGTGGCGGCGAGATACGTCACGAGCACGAGAAAGATGAACCACAGCAGCGAGCTGACGTAGCTGAGGATGCCGTGGAGGAAATTCACGCGGCTCATCGGATGCCAGCCCTTCGCAAACACGAGCCAGAGATGCTGGATGTTGCCCTGGCACCAGCGGCGATCGCGTTTGAGCATGTCCACGAGCGTGGGCGGGCCTTCCTCGTAGCTGCCACGCGTGGTGGGCAGCAGTCTCACGGCGTAACCCGCTTTGCGCATGAGCGCGGCTTCGACGAAGTCATGGCTGAGGATGTGGCCGCCGAAGGGCGCGTTCTTCGGCAGCGGCGGCAGGGCGCAGTGCTCGATGAAGGGTGCGAGCCTCAAAATGGCGTTGTGGCCCCAGAAATTGGCCTCGCCGCACTGCCAGTAGTCGAGTCCGGCCATGAAGGGCGGTCCGTAGAGTGCCTGTGCGAACTGCATCACGCGGCCGAGCAGCGTGTCGGCGGCGATTTGCTTCGGAAATGTCTGGAGGATGCCGATGCCGGGATTTTTCTCCATGATGCGCACCATGCTGGTGAGCAGCGCGCCGGACATGAGGCTGTCCGCGTCGAGCACGACCATGTAGCGGTAGCGTTTGCCCCAGCGGCGGCAGAAGTCGCTCACGTTGCCGCTCTTACGGTTGATGGGCTTGCGGCGTTTGCGGTAGAAGATGCGGCCGAAGGCCTTCAACTGACGACAGAGTTCGAGCCAGGCGGTTTCTTCTTCGATCCATTGGCTGGTTTTGTCCGAGTCGCTGAGGATGAAGAAGTCGAAGTTCTTCGACTGGCCGGTGGCTTCGAGGGAGAGGTAGATCGAGCGCAGGCCTTCATACACACGCGTCACGTCCTCGTTGAAGACGGGCATGACGATCGCGGTGCTCGCGGTGATGGGCTGCTCGTAGTCGTCCGCGTTCAGCGTGCGCCAGAGGTCGAGCGAGTCGGGCTTCGGGCGGTTCATGAGCCACACGCCAAAGAGCGCGGTCCAGAAGCCGACATTGAGCTGGTAGTAGAGCGGGATGAAGACCAGCAGCAGCGCCCACTCCGAGATGCGCATGCCATTTTCTGACAGGAAAACAAACGAGAGCCAGGTGCCCACGATGGTGCCGAGACCGACGAGGGAGAAGAAGGTCGAGCGGCGCGTGCGCGAGACACGTTTCGGCGGCATACCGGCGTTCATCGCGATGTTTGCGGTCTGGCTGCCGAGGGGTGCGCTCATCTGAAGAGGGAATAAAGATAACCCAGTACACCGAACACGATGAGGAAGAGCACCGAGTATCGCAGGATGGGATGGCGGCCGAGCTTGCCGAAGGTGTCCTCCGCCACGTCGGGGATGAGGCCGAGGTCGATGTCACGCGGAGTCATCTTGCTCACGCTCATGCCGGGGCCGGAGGTGCGCAGGGCGGAGCGCATGGCCTCGGCCATGTCATCCGGCATGTTTTCCTCATCGAGGAAGAACTGCGGCCAGCGTGAGGGGCCGCCGGCCAGATGGAAACCGAGCCGGCCTGTGGCCTCGAGCTGTGCTTCGTTCAAGTTCAGGTCGCTGTAGATCGCGCCGAGCCATTCGCGCAGCATGAGCCGCGCCTGCTCGATCGCGTGTGCCGTGGGCCTGCGGGAAGGGTCCTTCGCATGTGCCTCGGCCGCCTTGCGCAGCGTCTCGAGGATGAGCTGCGTGCGGCGGATGCGGTTATGGAGCTGGTAGGAGCGGAAGTAGTCGGCGAGGCGCGCATACGCCTCGTTCCACTCTTCCTCGGTGCCCGTTGCGGGCGCGAACTGGATGTTGACTGCTTCCATGACGGCTCAAGACGAGAGCCATGACGAGGATGCGCATTTTTGATGCCGTGAAAAGTGAATCCTCACCGCCTTGTTTTTTACGCCGACGAACTAACTGGAAGAAAGACCCGGCTCACGCAATCAGCTCGTTGATCAGCCTGCCGCCGTTCACGATGTCCACGGGACGCACGTTTTCGACGACGATGCGCTTGCTGGCGTTGATGCCGAGCAGGCGGTACATCGTGCGGGCGAGGTCTTCGGGGCCGACGGGATCTTCATCCGGCTCGCCGCCGAGGGCGTCGGACTTGCCATAGACGAAACCTTTCTTCACACCGCCACCAGCCATCGCCACGGAGAAGACACGCGGGTAGTGGTCGCGACCGTTCGTGCTGTTAATCTTCGGCGTGCGGCCGAATTCGCTGCTCACCAGCACCAGCGTCGTGTCGAGCATGCCGCGCTCGTCGAGATCGCGTATGAGACGCGCGAAGGCGGTGTCGAACTGCGGTGCCTGGCTCTCAAACGAGCCTTTGATGTTCGAGTGGTGGTCCCAGCCGCCGTAGTTCACCGAAACCATGCGCACACCGGCCTCGACGAGGCGGCGGGCGAGTAGGAAACGCTGACCGGCGGCGTTGCGGCCGTATTCATCGCGCAGCTTGGCCGGTTCGGCGGCCAGATTGAAGGCCTCGCGGGCTTGTTGCGAGCTGATGAGGTTGTACGCGGCCGTGTAGAACTTGTCCATCGCAGCGAGGCCGTCGGATTTCTCCGTCGTGCGGAAATGCTCGTCCACGGAGGAGAGCAGGCTGCGGCGGCGGTCGAAGCGCTTCTGGTCGATGTCTTTTGGCGCGGCCAGATCGCGCACGGTGAAGTTGCCGTCCGCAGGATCACTGCCGAGAGCAAAGGGTCCGAACGCGCTGCTCATGTAGCCGCTGCCCTGCTCGGGTGCGAACACACTTGGCACCACGACGTAGGGCGGCAGGTTGTTCCGGCTTCCTTGTTCATGCGAAATGATGGAGCCGAAGCTGGGGAACTTGATCGCCGGGCTCGGACGGTAGCCGGTGAACATGTTGTGCGTGCCGCGTTCGTGCGCTGCCTCGCCATGCGTCACGGAGCGGATCATCGTGATCTTGTCGAGGATCTTCGCGATGTTCGCGAACTTCTCGCCCACGTATTCGCCCGTCACGCCTTTGACCGGATTGAAGGGTCCGCGGTAGTCGGGCGAGGCAAAGGGCTTCGGATCCCACGACTCATGCTGCGCCATCCCACCGGGCAGGTAAATGTGGATGATCGAGGTCGCGACCGGCTTGTAGCTCTCCACCGCCGGCATCGCCAGCGTCTGCTCCGCCGCCTGCAGCTTCAGCATTTCCGGCAAAGTGATGCCCAGTCCTGCCAGCGCCCCCACATGCAGAAAGTCACGACGGCTCTGCGAGGTCGCGAAGGGATTGCGGTGATTACCGGAGCAC
>Ga0315900_10005663_pt1 | contig 17065 bp, 18 predicted proteins | sample LakEriMetagenome_FD_203521 | JGI IMG/M metagenome (GOLD analysis project Ga0315900, IMG submission 203521) | Freshwater fungal communities from buoy surface, Lake Erie, Ohio, United States - Buoy 12 MA114 | ecosystem: Environmental > Aquatic > Freshwater > Lake > Lake biofilm | place: USA: Lake... | reverse complement strand
GATGTGCACCACGCCCTTGCCGTCGCGGGTGGCGAGCAGGTCGTTCACGTCGAAGGAGCGCTCTCCGAAGAACTCGTCTGCACCCTGTTGCTCGATCTCGATGAGCTTGCGGAGGATGATATTGACCGTGGCCCCGCTCACCGAGCCGTACTGCTTGCGGATGGCCTCCTTCCCTTCGTCGGTGACGAACTGCAGCACGCGGCGCAGGTCCTTCAGGTCGAGCAGCGGCAGGCCGTTGTCGTCGGAGTACTTGAACACCAGGGCCAGCACGCTCTGCTGGGTGTCGTTCAGCTCCAGGATGCGGCCCAGCAGCACCGGCCCGAACTCGCTCACGGTGGCCCGCAGCCGGGCGCCGGGCTCCTTGCTGAGGCTGAGCAGTTCCACGGGTGCGCCCTGGGGGGTGTAGGGCTCGCCCACCTTGGCGTGGCGCGCCTCGATCTTCTCGTTGGGGGTGCCGGGTGCCGCGATGCCGCTGAGGTCGCCCTTCACGTCCATGAGCAGGGAGGGCACGCCCTTCATGGAGAGCTGCTCGGCGAGGATCTGCAGGGTTTTGGTCTTGCCGCTGCCCGTGGCGCCGCAGATGAGGCCGTGGCGGTTCATGGTGCGCAGGGGCACGCGCACCTGGCAGCCGGCGGGCACTTCGCCGTTGTACAGTGCCCCGCCAAGCAGGATGCTATCGCCCTTGAAGGTGTTGCCCGCCGTGATGGCGGACTGGAAGTCGGTGATGGAGCTCATGAGGAAGGCTTCAAAAGTAGCGGCGTGGTGCGGTGTTCGAAATGTGCATGATCCAACCACGGATGGACACAGATGCGGTTGGCTTACATGAGGACATTATCCGTGTACATCCGTGTCCCCCTGTGGTGCACACCACACATGCCGACCGGTGCCCGGAAGCTGCCGCCGATCCTGTCCTGAGCAGGTGTGGCCCGGCTCAGTTGAACGAGATGCGATCGATGGCGAAGCGTCCGCTGCCGGTGAAGAGCAGCGTGACATAGGCGAAGAGGTACACCAGGGCGAGCTCCTTCTCGCCGAAGTCCGCATCGCCCTTCACCATGAAGGCGATCACCGCCATGCCGATGATGAGCGGGATGAGCGCCGCGCGGGTCCATAGGCCCAACACCACCAATGCAGCGCAGACCACCTCGGCGAACACGATCAGCACCAATGAGAGGGCACTGCCCAGGCCGAAGGGGTCGGCGAAGCTGTCCATACGTTCGCTGAAGTGCATCAGCTTGGGCCAGCCATGCTGCCAAAGCATGGTGCCTCCAGCGGACACGCGCAGCATCAGGTAGCCGAACTCCTCGGAAATGGGTTCACTGTTGAGCAGCATGGAAGGGGGATTCCAGTACAAAGAAGCGGATGTCCTCCACCCCTTCGCGACGGGTGCGCGGGCGACTTATTCACCGGTCGCTGGTAACTCCACCGTGGTGCTTGCCGTAAAAGGCAGCCATGCGAACCCTTTTGATCCTTGCCGCCTGGTGCATTGCCGGCGGTGTGGCCGCCCAGAGCGGCGCTGTGGAAGGCGACATGCTGGCCGGGATGGCCGCCTTGCGGTCGTCCGACCACGGCACCGCCGAGCGCTCCTTCAGCCAGGTGCTGGCCCGTGAACCGGACCATGCCAAGGCCTGGTATTACCGGGGGGTGAGCCGGATGGCCGGGGGCGATGCCGAAGGCGCTGTGGAGGACCTGGGCCGAGCGCTCCGCCTGACACCGAACGATGCGAACGCCCTGATCCGCCATGCCGAGGCCTGCCTGGTGCTGGACTGGCGTGACATGGCCCGGCAGGACCTGGAGCAGGTATTGGCCCTGCGCGGCGATGGACCTGCGGCCGAGCACGCCCTGCTGCTGCTGGGCAACCTGGCCTTCGGTTCCGGCGACCTGGTCGGCGCCAGGTCCGCCTACGACCGGCTGCTCACCATCGCACCCTACAGCACACTGGGTCTGGTGGACCGTGGCATCGTGCTGCTGGCCATGGGGCAGCCTGAACTGGCCATCGTGGACCTGGAACAGGCCCTGGAGCTCGACCCCGGGCTGGGAGCGGCTTACGGGCAGCTGGCCCTCGCCCACCATCAGCTGGGCCACCGCATGGAGGCCTGCGCGGCCTGGCAGTTGGCGCTGAGCGCTGGCGACCGCAGTGTGGAGGAATCCATCCTGATCTTCTGCGAGTGACCGCGGCCCCGGCGACGGGCCCTGTGGATCTTCTTCACGTTCAGCACGTTCGGTGCGGCGGTTCCGTTACTTTTGCGGCCCCGTTGGCAGCCCCTCGTACCGGTACCGGCGGAGCGAACCATGATCAATGTGACCCTTCCGGACGGCAGCGTCCGGACCTTTCCCGAAGGCTCCACCGCCATGGACGTGGCCCGGAGCATCAGCGAAGGATTGGCCCGCAACGTACTGTCCGCCAAGGTGAACGGCAACGTGCGTGATGCCGGCCGTCCGCTCCCCGGTGACTGCACCCTGAGCCTGCTGACCTGGAACGACACCGAAGGCAAGAGCACTTTCTGGCACAGCAGCGCGCACCTGCTGGCCGAGGCGCTGGAGGCCCTCTACCCCGGCGTCAAGTTCGGCATCGGTCCCCCCATCGAGCACGGCTTCTACTACGATGTGGACCTGGGCGACCGCACCCTCGGCGAGGGCGACTTCGCGGCCATCGAGGCCAAGATGAAGGAGCTGGCCGGGAAGAAAAGCGTCTACGAGCGCAAGGAGGTGAGCAAGGCCGACGCCATCGCCTACTTCACCGAGAAGGGCGACGAGTACAAGCTCGAATTGCTGGAAGGCCTCAACGATGGCGACATCACCTTCTACACCCAGGGCAATTTCACCGATCTGTGCCGTGGGCCGCACATTCCCGACACGGGTTTCATCAAGGCCGCCAAGGTGATGAGCGTGGCCGGGGCCTACTGGCGCGGCGACGAGAAGCGCAAGCAGCTCACCCGCCTCTATGCCATCACCTTCCCCAAGCAAAAGGAGCTGGATGAGTACCTGGTGCTGCTGGAGGAGGCCAAGAAGCGCGACCACCGCAAGCTGGGCCGTGAGCTCGATCTCTTCACCTTCAGCGAGAAGGTGGGCATGGGCCTCCCCCTCTGGCTTCCCAAGGGCACGGCCCTGCGCGAGCGCCTGGTGAACTTCATGAAGGCGGCGCAGGAGAAGAGCGGTTACGAGCAGGTGGCCACCCCGCACATCGCCCACAAGGACCTCTACATCACCAGCGGCCACTACGAGAAGTACGGCAAGGACAGCTTCCAGCCCATCCACACCCCGCACGAGGGGGAGGAGTTCCTGCTGAAGCCGATGAACTGCCCGCACCACTGCGAGATCTTCAAGAGCCGGCCGCGCAGCTACAAGGACCTGCCCATCCGCTATGCCGAGTTCGGCACGGTGTACCGTTACGAGCAAAGCGGCGAACTGCACGGCCTCACCCGGGTGCGTGGCTTTACGCAGGATGATGCGCACCTGTTCTGCCGCCCCGACCAGGTGAAGGAGGAGTTCATGAAGGTGATCGACCTGGTGCTGCTGGTCTTCAAGGCCCTCGACCTGAAGGACTACGAGGCCCAGGTGAGCCTGCGCGACAAGGAGGACCGCAGCAAGTACATCGGCAGCGACGAGAACTGGGCCAAGGCTGAACAGGCCATCATCGATGCGGCCGCCGAGAAGGGACTGAAGACCGTGGTGGAGTATGGTGAGGCCGCCTTCTACGGTCCGAAGCTCGACTTCATGGTGAAGGATGCCTTGGGCCGCAAGTGGCAGTTGGGCACCATCCAGGTGGACTACAACCTGCCCGAGCGCTTCGAACTGGAATACGTGGGCAGCGACAACGCCCGCCACCGGCCGGTGATGATCCACCGGGCGCCCTTCGGCAGCCTGGAGCGCTTCGTGGCCGTGGTGATCGAGCACACCGCCGGACGCTTCCCGCTGTGGCTCACGCCGGAGCAGGCCATCCTGCTGCCGATCAGCGACAAATACGTGGACGCCTGCCACGCCGTCGCCGGTGTGTTGAAAAGTTGCGATATTCGCGCCTCCGTTGACGAACGGAACGAAAAGATCGGACGCAAGATCCGCGATGCGGAGATGTCGAAGGTCCCGTTCATGCTCGTCATCGGGGAGAAGGAAGCCGCAGATGGCACCGTATCGGTGCGGGAGCATGGCCAGGGTGACCTGGGCACGATGACCGCACAAGCCTTCGCCGACCTGGTGAACGGCCGCGTGCGGGAACAGCTCGGTGGACTTTGAGAACAGACCCAGGAACCAATCAACCTTAAGTGGCAGGACCTCCCTTCAATCGTCCCAGTGGCCCACGCCCCCCCGGGGGTGGCGGCGCCCGTCGTCCGTTCCGTGGCCGTGTGATCAAGGAGGATCCGCACCGGATCAACAACCGGATCACCGGGGTGAACGAGGTGCGCGTGGTGGGTGAAGGCGTGGAGCCGGGTGTGTACCCCTTCCTGCAGGCGCTCCGCATGGCCGAGGAACAAGGCCTGGACCTGGTGGAGATCAGCGGCTCGGCGATCCCGCCCGTATGCCGCATCGTCGACTACAAGAAGTTCCTCTACGACCTCAAGAAGAAGCAGAAGGAGATCAAGGCCAAGCAGGCCAATGTGGAGGTGAAGGAGATCCGCTTCGGCCCCAACACGGACGAGCACGACGTGAACTTCAAGCTGAAGCACGCACGCAAGTTCCTGGAGGAGGGCCACAAGATCAAGGCCTTCGTGTTCTTCCGCGGCCGCACCATCGTGTTCAAAGAGCGCGGTGAGATCCTGCTGCTGAAGTTCGCGCAGGACCTGGAGGACATCGGCCTGGTGGAGGCCATGCCCAAGCTCGAAGGCAAGCGGATGATCATGTACATGATCCCCAAGAAGAAGAAGTAACGGCGACGCATGCGTCGCCCCACCCGACCCCAAGCACGAGCACAGGAAACGAAGATCCATGAAAGGGCGACCAGGTGGTCGCCCCGAGAAGAAGAGCAACCACCGATAGATAGCGAGAAGCCATGCCCAAGATGAAGACCAAGTCCGGCGCCAAGAAGCGGTTCAAGCTGACCGGCACCGGCGAGATCAAGCACAAGCACGCGTTCAAGCGTCACATCCTCACCAAGAAGGAGACGAAGCGGAAGCGCGCCCTCACCAAGATGGGCCTTGTGCACGATCGCGATAAGAAAGCGATCCTCGATCTGCTGAAGTAAGCAACCCAACCGCTCCGGGTATCAATAGGTAGCGTTAACCAGGACGTGCAAGCACCAAAGGGTCCGTCGGAAGGCGGAACGCTCACGCCCAAAAACCAAAGTGGAACATGCCACGCAGTAAGAACAAAGTAGCCAGCAGGGCCCGCCGCAAGAAGGTCCTCGACATGGCGAAAGGCAACTTCGGTCGCCGCAAGAACGTGTACACCGTTGCCAAGAACACGGTGGAGAAAGGCCTGCAGCACGCCTATGATGGGCGCAAGCTGAAGAAGCGCGAATTCCGCGGCCTGTGGATCCAGCGTATCAACGCGGCCTGCCGCCTGAACGGGATGAGCTACAGCGTCTTCATGGCCGGCCTGAAGAAGGCCAACATCGGTCTGGACCGCAAGGCCCTGGCCGAGATCGCCTACAGCGATGCCGCCGCCTTCACGGCCATCGTGAGCAAGGTGAAGTAAGCACGCACCAAGCACGCATCGAAGGGGACCCGCGGGTCCCCTTCGTCGTTGTTGCACGACCTACTTTTGATCCATGCATCCCCGCCTCTCCGCGCTCTTTGTCCTGCTCCCCGCGCTTGCTGCAGCGCAACCACCGGCCGGCTATTACGACCCGGCCGCCGGACTGAGCGGTGAGGCGCTGCGCCAGGCGCTGTACGAGATCATCAACGGGCACACCGTGATCACCAACAGCATGCTGTGGGAGGCCTACTACGAGACCGATCGCAAGCCGGACAACACCGTGTGGGACATGTACAGCGATGTGCCCGGCGGCACGCCGCCCTATGTGTACCAGTTCGTGGTGGACCAGTGCGGCACCTACGATGGCGAGGGCGATTGCTTCAATCGGGAGCACTCCTTCCCCCAAAGCTGGTTCAACAGTGCGGCACCGATGGGCACCGACCTGTTCCACCTCTACCCCACCGATGCGTGGGTGAACCAGAAGCGCGCCAATTGGCCCTATGGCGAGGTGAACGCGCCCACCTGGACGAGCGACAACGGCGGCAAGCTTGGGCCCTGCGCCTATCCCGGCTGCTCGGGCACCGTGTTCGAGCCCATCGACGCGTACAAGGGTGACCTGGCACGCGGCTACTTCTACATGCTGACCCGCTACCTGCCTGACCTGGGCAACTGGCCCTGTCCCATGATGGCCGATGGCGAGTTCCTGCCCTGGGCCGAGGCCCTGTTGGTGGAATGGCACCTGCAGGACCCCGTCAGCCCCAAGGAGGTCGATCGCAACAACGCCGTGTTCGGCATCCAGGACAACCGCAATCCGTACATCGATCATCCCGAGTGGGTCACGGCGATCTGGGGCCCCACGGCGGGCATGATGGACCGTACCACGGCCCTGGCCGGGCTGTGGTGGGACGGCGAACTGCTGCATCTGCGCAACACGCTGCCTGGTGGGACTTACGCAGTGACGATGACCGATGCCACCGGACGCACCGTGGGCACGTGGAACGTCCGTGGTGATGTGGGCAGCCTGCCCCTGCCGGAGGGATCAGGACTGTTCCTGATCACCTTGCAGGACAGCGGCATCCGCTCCACCTTGCGCGTGCTGCGGTGATCGGAGGAGCTTGCCGGCGATGTGGCCGGTGGTCCAGGCCGCTTGGAAGTTGAATCCCCCGGTGATCCCATCGATGTCGAGTACCTCGCCGGCGAAGTAGAGTCCGGGCACGAGCCGGCTTTGCATGCTGGCGGGGTCCACCTCATCCAGCGCGACGCCCCCGGCGGTGACGAACTCCTCCTTGAAGGTGGTGCGGCCGCGTACGGCGTAGCGGGCGTTGGTCAGCGCGTCGATGAGGCGGTCGCGGTCGCGGCGGCCCAGTTCGCCCCACGTCTTGGTGGACTGAAGTTCCAAACGGTCCAGCAGGTGCAGCCAGAGCCTTCCGGGCAGGTCCAGCGGACACAGGTTGGCGAGGTGCTTCTTCGGGTGCTCGGAACGGTACTGCTCCATGCGCTCCCGCAGCGTGTGCTCGCCCAGGCCGTTCGTCCAGTCCACGCGCAGGGTGAAGGTGTAGTTCATCGCTGCGATATCCCGCGCGCCCCAGGCGCTGAGGCGCAGCACGGCCGGGCCGCTCATGCCCCAGTGGGTGATCAACAAGGGACCGGTGCTGCTGAGCTTGCTGCCGGCGATGGACGCGGTGATCGCAGGCACGCTCACGCCCATCAGTTCCTTGATCGGATCCTCCGGCATGTTGAAGGTGAACAGCGAAGGGACCGGCGGAACGATGGTGTGCCCGGTGCCGGAGAGCAGGTCATATCCGGTCGATTTGGGATGGCCGCCCGTGGTGATGATAACGCGGTCGGCGCTCAGCGTGCTGCCATCCTCCAGTGCCAGCCGGAAACTGTTGCCCGCCGGGCCTTGCTCCATGCGGCGCACACCGGCCCGCAGGCACACCTCCACACCTCCGCGTCGCGCGGCCTCGGTGAGGCAGTGCACGATGGTGCTTGAATCGTCCGTGACCGGGAACATGCGGCCATCCGCTTCGGCCTTGAGCTGCACGTCGTGTTCGGCGAACCAGGCCACCGTATCCCTGGCCTGGAACCGATCGAAGGCCTTGCGCAAGAAGCGCTCTCCCCGCGGGTAGTGACCGGCCAGCTTGCGCGGCTCGAAGCAGGCGTGGGTGACGTTGCACCGCCCTCCCCCACTGATCCGCACCTTGCTCAGCAGCTTGTCGCTCTTCTCCAGCAGGACCACCTTGGCGCGCGGATGGTGCTCCACCACACTGAGCGCCGCGAAGAAGCCCGCGGCACCACCTCCGATCACCACCACCCGCATCCCGCTCGCCCCCGCTGTTATTGAGCGGTCTTCACCACCTGGGCCACCCGGAATTGCGGGCCTTCGATACGCAGGTGGTAGAAGCCGTCAGGCAGGCCTGCGAGATCAAGTGTGGACCCTCCGCCCTGCACGCCCTGCTCCATCACGATGCGGCCACTGGCATCCATCACGCGCACCACGGAGGGACCCTCCAGTTCGAAGGACACGATGCCAGCCGTGGGGTTCGGTGTCACTACCAGGCGCTCCACCTCGCGCTCGGCCACCGATGCGAAGAGCGTACCGCAACTGGCATTGCCACCGCACACCTTGTCGGCCAGGAAGTCGAACACGAAGCCGAGCGAAGTGGCCGGGTCGCTCGTGAGGTAACCCACGTGGTCATTGTCGGGATAACTGAGGAAGCAGTTGGGGATGTCCAGGTTCTGCAGGCGGATATGCAGATCGTTGCTGCCCGAGGCGATCAGCCCCGTGGGGATGCCGAATACCGAGACCTCCTGCGTGCCATAGGGCACCACATTATCTCCCACCTCGTGCACACTGCAGAGCGGACGATCATTGGCCACCACCCAGCTCGTATCACCAATGGCCCCGCTGAAGCTGTAGCACGCCAGCACCGCGCTGGAATAGCCGGGATTGCCGCTGTTCCCCTCGGCACCGCCTAGGCCCACGCTCTGGGAAGCGAGGATGGCGGGGATCTCTTCATCCTCGTTGAGGTAGGTGGCATGCAGGGCGCTGATGGCGCCGGCCGAGACCCCGCCCACCACGATGCGGTCGGGATCGATGCGGTACGGATTGCCCTGCTCGGCCACACTGCGGCGGAGGAAGCGTACGCAGGCCTTCATGTCGTGCGAGCCGCGCATCACCGCCTGGGTGGTGCTCAGCTCGTTGGGCAGGAAGAAGCCGATGCGGTAGTCGGGCGCGATGGCCACATAACCGCGCCGCGCCAGTTCGGTGCACAGGCTCGCCATGTCGGCGCGGGAGCCCGCCACGAAGGACCCTCCGAAGGCGGCCAGCACAACGGGCCGGTCCTCCAGCACATCCCCGGTGGGCTCATAGATGTCCATGAGCAGTGTCTGGGGTGTACCCGAAACACCGGTGTTGCTTCCGAAGGCGACCCCGGTGGTCACTGTGACATCCGGGAACAAGGGCGTGGTGTAGCGACCGCCGGCGCAATCCTGGGCCAGAGCCCCCCAGGTGATGCTGATGCCGGAGACGAAGGTGAGCGCGTAACGAAGTGCCATGCAGGTATGGGATGGGTGTTGTTGGGGACCTAAAGTACGGAGGACCAATGGGATAATTCAGGAAGGCTGATCTTGGCACGACATTGGCCTCATGGGCAGGCAACAAGGACCCAGAACCATGAAGAAGTTCCTTTTCCTGCTGATGGCCGGTGGCAGTATCGGCGCAGCGCAAGCCCAGCTCCAGATCAACCCCCAGATCGGTCTTACGTACCAGAACATGACCGACCCTCCCCCGGACATCAATTTCACGGGTGCGGCCGGTTGGATGTTCGGTGCGGACCTCCGTATCGGGGATCGCTTCTACGTGCAGCCCGGTGCGTTCTTCACCCGCAACCGCACGGTGTGGAGCAGCGGCGATACCATCCGCTTCGAGGAGGGTGTGGCCCGTACCAACTTTCGCCTGAAGGCCCTGGTGGGTTACAAGATCGTGGACAGCTACCAGTTCGACCTGCGCTTTGCAGTGGGTCCCACCTATGATGTGCTACTTGGGGTGACCACCAGCGACGGGTTCGACCTGTCCAAGGGGGATTTCAGCAACGGATCCTTCAACATCGATGCGGCACTGGGCTTCGACATGGGTCTTGTGAGCCTGGAACCCAGCGTGAGCTTCGGCCTGAGCCGGGTCTTCGACAGTGACGTGATCATCCTGAGCGAGCTCGACAGCCGGTACATCACCTACGGCCTTACGCTCGGTCTGAACATCGGCAACGACGATTAGGTCCATTGAAAAGGGACCACACAAGAAGCCCCGGTCACAGGACCGGGGCTTCTTCGTTCCGTATTGTTCGATCAGGCCGCGGCTGCTTTCAGCTGGGCCACGAGCTCGTCCGCCTGCCGCACACCACTGGCGCGCCAGACCACCTGTCCTTTGCGGAAGATGAGGAGCGCCGGGATCCCGCGTACACCGAACTGCTGGGCCGCTGCCGGGTTGCGGTCCACGTCCACCTTCACCACCCGGGCGAGATCGCCCACTTGGTCGGCCACCTGCTTGATGATGGGCGACTGGTACCGGCAGGGGCCGCACCAATCGGCATAGAAGTCGACCAGAACGGGCTTATCGCCGTTGATGAGTTCCTGGAAGCTGTTCGCCATGATGGTTCATTGGGTGACGGGCAGGCCAGCACTCATCCACGCGCCGATGCCGCCGCCCAGATGCTGTACCTGATAACCCTTCGACTTCAAGTAGTCCATGGCCTGACCACTGCGGCCGCCCGAGCGGCAGTAAAGCAGCAGCGGCTGGTCCTTGGGCAGCTTGGCGAACTCGGCCTCGTGGTTGGCGCCGGTCCAATCGACGTTCAGGCTGCCTTCGAGGTGTCCACCGGCGTACTCCGCAGGGGTGCGAACATCCACGAGCAGGGCCTTGCCTTCGCCGATGGCTGCCTGGAAGGACTTGGCATCCAAGGTCTCGGGCGCTTGCGTGGTGGTCTCCGTCGCCGTGCCGGCTTTCGGCTGCTGGGTGCCACCCTGGGAGCAGGCTGTAAGGGCGGTCAGCGCGAGGACCGCGAAGCTAAGGAGGTGAGCGCGTTGCAGGTTCATGAGGGATCGTGTTGGTCGTTGAGGAGGATCAAACAGCACAGGCCGCGTTCACCTGCATCCATCCGCCCCCGTTGTACACCTCCTGGAGGCCGTGCTGTTGAAGGAACTGGGCCGCATGTCCGCTCCGGTTGCCGCTGGCGCAGCAGAGGATCAGCGGTTTGGAAAGTCCGCGCAGCTCCTCCATGCGGGCTGGGATCTCCTGCAGCGGGATGTTGATCGATCCAGCGACGTGTCCGCCCATGTATTCCATCGGGCTGCGCACATCCACGATCGTGGCGCCGGGCATCTTGACAAGGTTCCTGAGGTCCATATGGTTGGTTGTTCGTGGTGCAAAGGTCGGACGACCGGAAGGCACGCTTCTGTGATCCCGGTCACACGGGGCGTTTGGATGCCAGCAGCTCCACACGCTGCCGACCCAGCTTCACCAAGCCTTCCCGCTCCATCCGCTTCAGCAGCCGGGAGATGACCTCGCGTGAGGAATGGAGCTCCTGGGCGATCTCCTGGTGCGTGGTGGTGATGATCGGGCTGCCGTGCACGCGGGCCCGCTCCTTCAGCAGGTCCAGGATGCGGGCATCCAGCTTTTGGAAGGCGATGCCGTCGATGGTCCGCAGCAGTTCCTCGAAACGCCGCTGGTAGCTCAGCATCACGAAGCTCTTCCACGATCTGAACTCCTCGGTCCACTGGTCCATGAAGCGGGCAGGAACGGCCAGGAGCAGGGTGTCCTCCTCGGCCACCACCCGGATGGTGCTGCGGGCATCGCCCGTGCAACAGGTGAGGCTCATGGCACAGGTCTCCCCCGGCCCCACGAAGTAGAGCAGCATCTCATCGCCATCCGGCCCTTCGCGCAACAGCTTCAACTGGCCTTCCAGCACCATGGGGATCGCCTTGATGTAGGCCCCGATCTCCATCCAGACATCACCTGCCTTCATCCGTACCGGCTTGGACTGCTCGAGGATGGCCTTCCGCGCTTCAGGCTCATAGATGTCGCTGAACCGGGTGCGCAGCAGTTCGGCCAGTTCGGGGTCGTGAAGGTGTTCCATGGTACCGTTCCAAAGTTCGCAGATCCAGCCCCAGCCGCCTTGGGACGCTGACTGGAAATCGCCAATTTCGCCGCCCCGGGGCTGTAGCTCAGCTGGCCAGAGCGCGTCGTTCGCAATGACGAGGTCGAGGGTTCGACTCCCTTCAGCTCCACTCACCGCAAGGTCCGTCATGCATGGCGGACCTTGTGCGTTCCGGTCCCCGGCAACGCGGATGGGGCATGCTCCGTAGAAGGGGCATGCTTCACGTCACGCGTTCCTGGTCGTTGATGCTCCTGGCCCTGCTCGTACCCGCGATCACCTGGGCGCAGTATGATGACCTGGCCATGGCCGGACCGGCTCCCGGTCATCGTGCATTGAACGAGGCTTCCATTGCCTTCCTGGAGACCGATGCGCCGGGTGTGGTGCGTTTGGAACTGCCGATCGGCACCGATCGTGTGGACCTCTTGAACGCCCGGGGTAACGTGGTGCGTCAGCTCCGCGCGGCTGACCTCCCCTACCTGGACCTGGGTACTTTGAAGCCCGGCCCATGGACGCTCAGGGTGCGCACCGCAAGTGGATACCAGGTGCGGCGCTTCCTGGTGCTGGCCGATGGCCATATGTTCTGGAGCCCGCCCCAGACCCGGGCGAAACGCGGTCACTGAGGTCGCGGCACCTTCACGCCTTTGTCCTGCAGCCGGCCGAGTCCTTGCGCGGCCAGGTCGAAGTCGGGGGCCAGGGCCAGCGCCTTTTGGAAGTCGGCCAGCGCGCTGTCCAGCCTTCCCTCCAGCTCGTAGGTCAGGCCCCGGTTGTAGTAGGCCTGTGGATAGGTCGGCAGCAGGGTGATGGCCCGCGTGAACTGTGTACGGGCCTCGCCGATGCGGCGCTGGTGCTCAAGTAGGATGTAGCCCGTGTTGTACCAGGCTACGGCGTTCTTGGGGTCGATGGCCTTGATCTGGTCGTAACAGGCAAAGGCCGCACTATCCTGACCCAGTTCCTGCAGGTACATGCCCTTGTTGTACCAGGCCTCCACACTGCGCGGACGCAGCTCCGTGGCCGTGGTGTAATACTGCAGCGCCAGTGGATCGCGCTTGGCCGCATGCAGGATGCCGAGGGCGATGTAGGCATCATACAGTTCGGGGTCCTGTTCGATCGCCGTTTGGTAACTGCTGATGGCCAACACGGTATCACCCGCCTCCATGTGGATCCAGCCTTTCAGGAAGTAGCCCCTGGGGTTGCGCACGTCCATGCGCAGGGCTGTGTTCGCCTCGGCCATGGCCTCCTTGTACAGGCGCTTCAGCAGGTAGAGTTCGCTCAGCTTCAGGTGGGCCTGCACGTTGTTGGGGTCCACCTCCGTGGCCTTCCTGAACTGTGTTTCGGCATTGTCCACACGGACCTTGCGGTAGTAGAGGTCGCCCAGCCCAATGTACCAGGCCGGGTCGTTGGGCGCTGCGGCAATGGCCCGTTCCCAGTCCCCTTCGGCCAGGGCGAAGCTGTCGCGTTGCTCGTTCAGCCGGGCGCGTTCCGCATAGAGCGCGGCGTTGGCGGGGTCGGCCATGATCTGCTGCTCGACACGCTGGATGGCTGCGGCCAACGAGTCCTGGGGCACGGATGGCCCATTCTCCTGAGGCCCGCCAGTGGTGCAGCTGGTCACGGCCAGCAGGAAGAGGACGGGGATGGAGATACGTGGCATGGGTAAAAAAGGCGGAGGCCCTGGGAACACTCCGAACCAGGGCCTCCAAAAGTAGCGGGTGATGATGATCAGGCCGTGACCGGAACTTCGGCCTTGGCCACCGCTTCCTTGATCTTCTGCTCAAGCTCCTCGCAGAGCTCACTATTGTCGTCCAGGAGCTGACGCACCATGTCGCGGCCCTGACCGAGCTTGTTGTCCATGTAGCTGAACCAGCTTCCGCTCTTCTTGATGATGCCCAGCTCGACCCCCATGTCGATGATCTCGCCGGTCTTGCTGATGCCCTTGCCGAACATGATGTCGAACTCGGCCTTGCGGAAAGGCGGAGCCACCTTGTTCTTCACCACCTTCACCTTGGTGCGGTTGCCGATGGCGTTCTCGCCCTCCTTGATCTGCGTGGTGCGGCGGATGTCGAGGCGGATGGTGGCGTAGAACTTCAGGGCGTTACCACCGGTGGTGGTCTCGGGGTTGCCGAACATCACGCCGATCTTCTCGCGGAGCTGGTTGATGAAGATGCAGCAGCAACCGGTCTTGCCGATGGTGCTGGTGAGCTTGCGCAGGGCCTTGCTCATGAGGCGGGCCTGCATGCCCACCGCGCTGTCGCCCATCTCGCCCTCGATCTCGGCGCGGGGTGTCAGGGCCGCGACGGAGTCCACCACCAGCAGGTCGATGGCGCCGGAACGGATCAGGTTATCGGCGATCTCCAGGGCCTGTTCACCATTGTCGGGCTGGCTGATCAGCAGGTTCTCGGTGTCCACACCCAGGGCTTCGGCATAGAAGCGGTCGAAGGCATGTTCGGCATCGATGATGGCCGCGATGCCACCCTTCTTCTGGACCTCGGCGATGGCATGGATGGCCAACGTGGTCTTACCCGAGGATTCGGGACCATAGATCTCAATGACCCGTCCCTTGGGATAGCCGCCCACGCCCAGGGCAAGGTCCAGTCCGATCGATCCGCTGGGGATCACCTCCACCTGCTCGATGGCATCATCGCCCATGCGCATGATGGCCCCCTTGCCAAAGGTCTTCTCCATCTTGTCCATCGTGAGCTGAAGGGCCTTCAGCTTCTCCTTGTTGATCTCCGCTGCCATGACTTATGGTGTGTTGGATGGTTACGTGGTTGATCGCTATTCCGCCTCAATGGCGTCGCCTGCGAGCACTTGTTGGGCGTGCTCCTTGGTGTTCACCTTTTCGATGATGCGGGCAATGCGCCCTTGTGGGTCAATGATGAAGGTGGTGCGATGTACACCTTCGTAGGTGCGTCCCATGAACTTCTTCAGTCCCAAAACCCCGTAGGCCTTGGTCACCGTGAGGTCCGGGTCGGCCAACAAGCGGAACGGCAGGTTGTGCTTGGTGGCGAACTTATGGTGCTTGGCGACCGTGTCCGGGCTGACGCCGATGACCACATACCCGGCCTCTTGCAAGCCATCCTGTGCATCACGCAGGGCACAGGCCTGGGCCGTGCAGGCCGGGGTGTCGTCCTTGGGATAGAAGTAGAGCACCACGTGCTTCCCCGCATGATCGGCCAGGCGCACGGGCCGACCGTTCTGGTCCTCCCCGACCAGTTCCGGTGCCTTCGATCCAACCTTGGGCTTCTTCATGTGGCTGACGGATATTTCGTCATCAAGCTGACGCACAAATAAGCACTCCGAAGCGCCTTTGCCAAATTTCCCGGCACAAAAAGTTTTGAACAGGACCCCGGTTCTGGGTCTCGATCTTGGCGGTGAAAGGGCCCGGGATGTACGGTGAGCGAGCGGGGTGTTTCCCTGTATGAACCACTGGATTCATTCCCTCGAACGACCCATTTAGTTCGACAAAACGCCAATAATCTTCGACGGAGGCTTGTCAAGAGAGGTCGAACCACCGTTGCTTTGTGTGCCGCTCAGGCTGACCGGGCTACTTGGACAGAAGAAGCCACCAGCCATGAAGAGCCGCGATCTCCTTGTTCGACCGGGCCTTAGGTCCAGGTCCCTTTCCCGCCAAGTGCGGACCCATCTCCTCGATGGGGAACTGTGGTGCATGATCCTTATCGGGGTCCTGGTCCTGCTGTCCAGGTCCTGACGCTGTCCTCCTCTCGCCACTTCATCTACGAACCCCAAAGTCCATCAACCCATGGAAACACGTTCGACACCCTGTACACACCTCGGGCGAAGTACCAAGCCCCCGATCAGCGTGCTGGTGCACACCGTGCATGTCCTGCTGGCCATCCTGATCAGCGTAGCGTCCTTTGCACAATCGGATTCACCGTGCGAGTGCGCCAAGCGATGGGATGGCGGTGCACATTGGAACCCGGACTTTACCATCAACGATGCTCCCAACGCCCCATTGGAGCGGGGGATCATCCGGTGTGGCAGTTCGGCCGAGACGCAGAGCCAGCTCGAAGCCGGCGGATGCGTGTATGATCCGGCACAGTTCGCCATCAGTGTGGGTGGTGGGTGTGTCGAGCCCAGCAGCGGCACCGTCGTAACGGTGACGAATCCCACGCCGGGCCAGCCGATCATCTGGCTTCAGTTCGATGTGCGCCCCAATGCAGGGTCCTTCCAGATCCAGCTGAACGACAACAGCGGCGACAACATCGGATGGGCCCTCTACTACTCCACCACACCCACGGCGGGTGTGGACTGGGTCCCCAGCGCGAACGATTCCCTCGGCGGGGATTGCTCGACCTTGGCCTTCGCTGCTTGTGGTGTGGAAAGTGCCAGCACGTGGAACACCCTTCCTGTACCGGCCTTCAACCAGCCCACCAACTACTATCTGGCCATTTGGGACCAGGATGCTGATGGGAACCTCAGCGTGAGCAACTTCAAGGCGCGCTTCGGATGTGGCGATGCCGATGTCTTCATCTGCAACCTGCAACTGGGTGATGTGGACCTGGATTGCAACAACAATGGCACCTACCAGGTCAATGTTCCCATCCAGGGCATCAATGGCTCCTATGTGGGCTACGACCCTAACGCGACACCGCAATACAGCACGGCGGTGTGCCTGACGAACCCTGGTGATGCGAGCCCCGTGACCTCGGGGACCGTCGTCATGACCTATCCCGCTGGTGTTACGAACTGGAACATCACCATCTCTGCCCAGGACAACCCGGCCTCCTGCATCGATCCGCTGAACGTCGGCGACTGTTTCGCCAATGTGACCGGTAGCGCCCCGAGCTCGGCGAACGCCTTGGCCTCCGGGGGGACCTTGACCTGTTCGAACGGAACGGTCCAGTTGAATGGCAGCAGCAGCACCATTCCTGCGATCTTCACGTGGTCGGGACCGGACGGATACAGCAGTACGGATGAGGACCCCCTGGTCTCGGTACCGGGTATCTACACGCTCACGGTGTCCAATGGACTTGGCTGTTCTGCTACGGACACGGCCTTGGTGAGCCAGGACGTGACCGCCCCCGGCGCACAGGCCGACGGAGGCACCCTTACCTGCGCTAACGAGTGCGTGCAGCTCACGGGCAGCGGCAACGGCAGCTACGCTTGGAGCGGTCCGAACAACTTCACCAGCACGGAGCAGAACCCGACGGTGTGCGCTCCTGGCACCTACACCCTCACGGTGACCGGTGCCAACGGCTGCACCAGCACGGCAACGGCTGAAGTGGGTCAGGACGTGACCGCCCCCGGCGCACAGGCTGATGGCG
>Ga0315900_10005661_pt1 | contig 17072 bp, 17 predicted proteins | sample LakEriMetagenome_FD_203521 | JGI IMG/M metagenome (GOLD analysis project Ga0315900, IMG submission 203521) | Freshwater fungal communities from buoy surface, Lake Erie, Ohio, United States - Buoy 12 MA114 | ecosystem: Environmental > Aquatic > Freshwater > Lake > Lake biofilm | place: USA: Lake... | reverse complement strand
GTGAGCCAGGGAAACAGGCCGTAATCCTGGAACACCATGCCGCGATCCGGTGCCGGCCCTTCGATGGGCTTGCCCCACATCAGCGCCTTGCCCGCGCTCGGCTGCTCGAAGCCCGCGACGATGCGCAGCAGCGTCGACTTGCCGCAGCCCGAGGCACCGATCAGGCAGACGAACTCGCCCTTCTTCACGGTGAGGTTCGCATCGCGCAGCGCCTCGATGCGCGCATCGCCGAGCGTATAGGTCTTGCCGACACCTTGGATGTCGAGGATGGGGATCTCAGCCACGGTGCGAGGGACTCCAGCGCAGGAGGCGGTTCATCAGCATCACCACCACGCGGTCGCTGACGAAGCCCGCGATGCCGATGACGATCATGCCGCAGATGACGAGCTCGGTGCGGCTCAGCGTGCGCCCATCCATGATGACCGCACCCAGCCCCTGCGGCACGCCCGTCATCTCGCCCACCACGATGACGAACCAGGCGAGGCCGAGGCCGAGCCGCAGGCCGGTGAAAATGGAAGGCAGCGCCGCTGGCAGCACCACCTTGAAGAACTGCGCATTGCCGCGGCAGCCCAGCATGGAAGCGGCCTCGAAGAGTCGCGGCTCGACATTCTTCACCCCGAAGATCGTGTTCAGCAGGATCGGGTAGAAGGCGCCGAGAAACACCAGGAAGAAGGCCGAGGTCGAGCCAAGCCCGAACAGAATCATCGACAGCGGCAGCCAGGCGGTGACCGGGATAGGTCGCATCAACTGCAGGAACGGGTCGAGCAATTGCCGCACAAGCTCGACGCGCCCGATCAGCAGGCCGAGCGGCACGGCGACCAGCGCGGCGAGCAGGAAGCCACCATAGACGCGGCTGGCCGATGCCAGCAGATGCAGGTGCAGCGTGGCCGAGAAGGCATCGTCCCAGATGCCGCCGATGGCGAAATCCACCATGTACTCGGCAACCGCCGCCGGCGAAGGAATCAGGCGCGTCATGCCCGCCTTCACCGCCAGGTGCCAGAACAGCAGCAGCGCCAGCGGCACGATCAGGGAGAGCAGGACAGGCTTCGCTCGCCGCAGAAAGCGCACCGCACCGGTGGCGGGCGTCACCGCCACGGGCGCGCTCAATGTGGCATCCGACATGGCCTGCCCTCCCGTCTTCGTGTCAGCTCATCGCCACTTCGTTGGAGAAGCGCGGGTTGAGGAAGGTGTTAAAGTTCGGCAGCTGGCGGATCTGGCGCATCTCCAGCATCTGCTGCGCATAGGCGCGCGACTGCGTCAGCACCGTGTCATCGAGCTTCCAGATATACTCGACATTCCCGGCCCCCAGCGCCTGCTCAACCGCGGCGCGCGGCGCGCCGAGGATGCGCACCGTGGCATCGGCCACCTCGCGCGGATTGGCCATCATGTGCTCGCTCGCGCGGCGATGGATGCCCAGCATCGTGCGCACCAGCGCGGGGTCCTGCGCGATCACCTGCTCGCTGGTCGCGAAGATCATGTTGAGCCCGCCCATCGCGGTGCCATAGGGGTATTCCACGAGTTGCCCCACGCCGGAGGAGATGGAGAGGCCCGGCCCGGGCTCGGCGCCGACATAGGCGTCGATGTCGCCGCGGCTGAGCATGGCGTGCATCTCGCCGAAGGGCACGCGCACGGCGGTGATGTCGCGCACCGTCATGCCGCTCTGGCGCAGGCGCTCGAGGATGAAGACCTCCTGCGTCGAACCGGGCCAGATGCCCACGCGGCGGCCGCGCAGATCGGCGATGGAGGTGATCGGCCCGCCGGCGCGCGAGATCACGCCCATGCCGCGGTTGCAGAAGGCGCCGACCACGACAACGGGCTCACCCGCCGCCGCACCCAACGTGGCGGCGGCGATGCCGAAGCCGCCGAACTCCACGCTGCGCGTCACCACGGCGTTCTTGCCATCGGTGGGGCTGTCGAAGGTGGTGATGTCGATCGTAAGTCCAGCGGGAGCAAAACGTTGGTAGAAATGCGGCGTCATCGAATGGATCAGGCGCAGCGAGCCCATCTTCACCGTGCGCGGCGCCTGCGCATTGGCGATGTGCGGGGCCGCGAGCGGGGCCAGCGCAGCGGTGGCGAGAAGGTGACGGCGGCGGATCATCTTGCGTTCTCCTGTGGGGGTTGGTCAGGCGGTGGCGAGCTGGGCGATGAAGGCGCGCCAGCCGCCGAAGCGGGTGATGTCCTGCGCGCCGGCAAGGCCCGCAGGCTCGACGAGAAAGCCCTTCGGCGTGCTGCCATCGGCCAGGATCAGCGTGCCAATGCACAGGGGCGCGGGGATGCCGGCGACGAAACGACCGAAACCATCCTCGGGCAGCGCCCAGACCTCGGTGGCAATGGCCGCGCCCTGCTCGGCGCCGACGCGCAGCAGGCCAGGCCGGCGCGGCGGACCGCCGGCCAAGGCGTGCAGGCGGTAGAGCGGCGCGGTCTCCACGGCGCGGCGGAATTCGCCGCCCTGCGCCACCAGTTCGGCATTCAGCGCCATGCCGGAGAGATGCGCGCCCACGACACAGATCTCGATCATGCGGCGATCTCCATCGCGAAACGGGCGAGCCGCGCATCGCTGCCGCGCGGGCCGACCAGGGTGCCGCCGAAGGGCAGCCCATCGGGCCGCTTCGCCCCCGGCACGGCGAGCGCAGCGAGGTCCAGCAGATTCACGAAATTCGTGTAGGTGCCGAGCCGCGCATTGGGGCCGATCGGGTCGGCCTCGAGCTCGGCCAGCGTCGGAAAGTTCGGCGCCGTGGGCAGCAGCAGCGCGTCGATCCCCGCCCAGGAAGGGCGCGTGGCGAGCCGCAGCGCGGCGAGGCGATGCAGCCCCGCGAAGGCATCGGTGGCCGAGAAGCGCGCAGCACCGGCGAGAATGCGCTGCGTGACGGGATGCATCGCTTCGCGCGGCACCAGCGCACCGAAGGCCGCATCGCGCTCGGCCACGAAGGCGCCCTCATAGAGAAGCCGCGCGACTTCGAGGAAGGGCGAGAGAGCGATTTCTTCGAGCGCGGCAAAGCCACTGATGCGCGCGATCGAGGCATCCCAGGCGGCGCGCTGCTCAGGCCCGTCAAGATGCAGATCGGCGGCGCGGGGAATGCCGAGGCGACGCAGCGGTGCAGCCGTTGCGGGTGTGCCGATGGCACCGGGGCGTGACCACGGATCCGCTTCATCCTCGCCCGCCATGACGGCGAATCCCGTCCAGGCATCGGCGACATTGGTGGCGAAGACGGAGACGCAATCGAGGCTCGGGCAGGCCGGCACCACGCCGCGCGTTGGCACCAGGCCGAGCGAGGGCTTCAGCCCCACCAGCCCGTTCAGCGCCGCCGGCACGCGTCCGCTGCCCGCCGTATCGGTGCCCAGCGACAGCAGCGCGAGCCCCTGCGCCACCGCCACCGCCGAGCCGGAGGACGACCCGCCCGGCACGCGATCCGGCGCGCAGGCGTTGCGCGGCACGGGATGCGGCGTGCGCACGCCGACAAGGCCCGTGGCGAACTGGTCGAGGTTAGTCTTGCCGACGATAATGGCACCCGCCGCACGCAGCCGCGCCACGGCGGGGGCGTCCTCGACCGCGATGCGCGCATAGGCCGGGCAGGCCGCGGTGGTGGGCATGCCCGCCACGTCGATATTGTCCTTCACCGCCACCGGCACGCCCCAGAGCGGGAAGCGTACGACATCGCGCGGCGGCAGCGCGGCGATGGCCTGGGCGAGCGCGGCGGCATCGGGCTGGTGCAGGAAAATGCCCGGGTCAGCCACCAGGCGCGCCCGCTCGGCCAGGCCGGCGAGCAGCGCGGCCGGGGTCAGGCCCGACTCATAGGCAGTGTGCAGCGCGGCGATGGTGGAGGGCAGCGACATGCCCCTCACTTAGCAAGAGACGCGCCAAGCCAAGCGGAGCGCCGAAGGGCTTTTGAATCAAACGCCTGACGAAAGTGGATAAATCGTTATGTATGCAAGGCGCCCGAGATTGGGCGTTAGTGGCGCGAAATTAGGCAGCGTTTGCGTGCCGCCGCGCGCCCGCCATCGCGTTCCAGGTCTCCCCGGTCACGCCGATATGCCGCCGCAGCGCCGCCGCCGCCTCGGCCGAATCCCCGCGCTGGACCGCGGTGAGGATCGCGCCATGCTCCTCATGCGAGCGCCGCAGCCGGTCCGGCGCCTCGAGCTGCGCGGCACGGAAAGGGGCGAGGCGCCTTCGCGTCGCGGTGGCGATCTCGACCAGATAGGCGTTCTGCGCGCCGGCGTAGAGCAGATGGTGGAAGGCGACATTCGCGGCGCGGTAGGCCGCCACATCGGCCTCCCGCACCATCGCCGCCATCGCGGCGTGCTGGCGTTCCAGCTCGCGCCGCTGCGCCGGCGTCATGGCAACGGCGGAGAGGGAAGCGGCCATCGCCTCCAGCTCCGCCATCACCACGAACATGTCGCCCAGCTGCGCCGCATCCGGCACCGCCACCACGGCGCCACGCCGGGGCGCGATCTGCACCAGACCGGTCGGCGCCAATTGGCGCAGCGCCTCGCGCACCGGGGTGCGGGAGACGCCGAAGCGCGTGGCGAGTTGCACCTCGTCCAGCGCCGTGCCGGGCTTGAGCTGCGCGCCCACGATCTCCTCCGCCAGCGTGGCCGCGATCGCCTCGGCGCGCGTGACGAGGCGCGCGGCGGGCTTGGCGAGGCGGGCGGCGGGGCGCGGCATGGCAGCCTTGTGGCCCGTCCTGCCATCGCACCGCAAGCACGACCTCACCAGCGGGCCGGGACGTGACGTAGCGCGCGCGCCGTCGCACAATACCGCGCGGGATTCACGATGGAGCGACACGGATGAAGACGCGCGCGGCGGTGGCCTGGGCGGCGGGCAAGCCCCTTTCGATCACCGAGGTCGAGATCGGCGGCCCCAAGGCCGGCGAGGTGCTGGTTGAGGTGAAGGCCACGGGCCTGTGCCACACCGACCTCTACACCCTCTCGGGCGCGGATCCGGAGGGCCTCTTTCCTGCGATCCTCGGCCATGAGGGGGCCGGCATCGTGCGGGAGGTCGGCGCGGGTGTGACCAGCGTGAAGCCGGGCGACCACGTGATTCCGCTCTACACGCCCGAATGCCGTCAGTGCAAAACCTGCCTGTCGCAGCGCTCCAACCTGTGCACCGCGATCCGCGGCACGCAGGGCAAGGGCGTGATGCCGGACGGCACCTCCCGCTTCTCCTGCGAGGGCGGACCGGTCATGCACTATATGGGCTGCTCGACCTTCGCGAACTACACGATCCTGCCGGAGATCGCGCTCGCCAAGGTGCGTGAGGACGCACCCTTCGAGAAGATCTGCTACATTGGCTGTGGTGTGACCACCGGCATCGGTGCCGTGATCAACACGGCGAAGGTCTGGCCCGGGGCTAATGTCGCCGTGTTCGGCCTGGGCGGCATCGGGCTCAACGTCATCCAGGGCGCGCGGATGGTGGGGGCCGACAGGATCATCGGCATCGACCTCAACCCGAAGCGCGAGGAGATGGCGCGGAAATTCGGCATGACGGACTTCCTCAATCCGAACGAGATCGGGCACGACAAGGTGGTCCAGGCCATCGTGGACCTCACCGGCGGCGGCGCCGATTTCTCCTTCGAATGCATCGGCAATGTGAAGGTGATGCGCCAGGCGCTGGAATGCACGCATCGCGGCTGGGGCGAGAGCATCATCATCGGCGTCGCCGGCGCGGGGCAGGAGATCGCAACGCGCCCCTTCCAGCTCGTCACCGGCCGGTCCTGGCGCGGCACGGCCTTCGGCGGCGCGCGCGGGCGCACCGATGTGCCGAAAATTGTCGACTGGTACATGCAGGGGAAGATCGACATCAACAGCCTGATCACCCATGTGATGCCGCTGGATCAGATCAACCACGGCTTCGAACTGATGGAGCGTGGGGAATCGATCAGGTCCGTCGTCGTTTACTGAGGACCCAATGCTGCGATTGACCGAACTCAAGCTGCCGCTCGACCACGCCCCGGACGCGATCGAGCAGGCGGTGCGCGCCAAGCTGGGGCTGCGGGAGGGCGAGCTGCTCTCCTGCACTGTGGCACGGCGTGCCTGGGATGCGCGCAAGCGCTCGGCGATCGAGCTCGTTTATTCCATCGACATCGAGGTCGCGGATGAGGCCGCGCTGTTGCGTCGCCATGCACGCGACAAGGTGCTCTCCCGCACCCTCGGCCCCACGCCCGACACCAGCTACCGCCACGTCGCGCGCGCGCCCGAGGGCATCGCGCGCCCCGTGGTGATCGGCACCGGACCCTGCGGCATCTTCGCGGCACTCATCCTGGCCGAGATGGGCTTCCGGCCCATCATCCTCGATCGCGGAAAAGTGGTGCGCGAGCGCACCAAGGACACCTGGGCGCTGTGGCGCCGCTCGGTGCTGACGCCCGAGAGCAATGTGCAATTCGGCGAGGGGGGCGCGGGCACCTTCTCGGACGGCAAGCTCTGGTCCGGCATCAAGGATCCGCAGCATCTCGGCCGCAAAGTCCTCACCGAGTTCGTCGCTGCCGGCGCGCCGGAGGAAATCCTCTGGGTCGCCAAGCCGCACATCGGCACTTTTCGCCTGGTGCAGATGGTGGAAAGCCTACGCGCGAAGATCGAGGCGCTGGGCGGCGAGTATCGCTTCGGCACCAAGGTCACCGATTTGCTGGTGGAGGTGGGGCGCGACGGCATCCGCCGCACGCGCGGTGTGGTGACCGAGGCCGGCGAGACCATCTCCACCGACCATGTCGTGCTCGCCATCGGCCACAGCGCACGCGACACCTTCGCGATGCTGCATGCGCGCGGCGTGCATATCGAACCCAAGCCCTTCTCCATCGGCGTGCGCATCGAGCACCCGCAATCGATCATCGATCGCGCCCGCTTCGGCGATTTCGCGGGCAATCCGATTCTTGGCGCCGCCGACTACAAGCTCGTGCACCATTGCAGCAATGGCCGCAGCGTCTATTCCTTCTGCATGTGCCCCGGCGGCACCGTGGTCGCCGCCACCAGCGAGCCGGGCCGCGTGGTGACCAACGGGATGAGCCAGTATTCGCGCGCCGAGCGCAACGCCAATGCCGGCATCGTCGTCGGCATCACGCCCGAGATCGACTATCCGGACGGCCCGCTGGCCGGCATCGCGCTGCAACGGCATTGGGAGGAGCGCGCCTTCGAAGCCGGCGGCGGCACCTATGCCGCACCGGCGCAGCGCGTGGGCGATTTCCTGGCCGGCCGCGCCTCCACCGACCTCGGCGCCGTGCTGCCCAGCTACAAGCCAGGCGTGACGCCGACCGACCTCGCGCGCTGCCTTCCGGATTTCGCCGTTACCGCGATCCGCGAGGCACTCCCTGCGTTCGGCAAGCAGATCGCCGGCTTCGACATGGCGGATGCGGTGATGACCGGCGTGGAGACGCGCACCTCATCGCCTGTGCGCATCCGACGCGACGCGACGCTGCAGAGCCTCAACACCCGCGGCCTCTACCCGGCCGGCGAAGGGGCGGGCTATGCGGGCGGCATCTTCTCCGCCGGCGTGGACGGCATCCGCGTGGCGGAGGCGTTGGCGCGGGACGTGGCGGGCCTCGGCGCGGCGGAAGCCGCCTGAACCCCATGCAGCATTTCGATGTCGTCGTGCTCGGCGCCGGGGCGGCCGGGCTGTTCTGCGCCATGCGTGCAGGGCAGCGCGGGCGCCGCGTGCTGCTGCTCGACCATGCCGAGGCGCCGGGCAAGAAGATCCTCATCTCCGGCGGCGGGCGCTGCAACTTCACAAACACCGGCTGCGTGCCGGAGCGCTTCCTCTCGGCCAATCCGCATTTCGCGCGCTCGGCGTTGAGCCGCTACACGCAGCATGATTTCATCGCGCTGGTGCGCAAGCACGGCATCGCCTTCCATGAGAAGACGCTGGGCCAATTGTTCTGCGACGGCTCGGCGCGGCAGATCGTGGCGATGCTGCTGGCGGAATGCGATGCAGCCGGGGTGGATCTGCGCCTCGATCACCGCATCACCGAGGTGACGCGCGCCGAGCGCTTCCGCATCGCCACCACGCGCGGCGACTTCACCGCGGACTCCCTCGTGCTGGCGACGGGAGGGTTGTCGATTCCGAAGATGGGCGCGACAGGGCTCGCGCATGACCTCGCACAGCGCTTCGGCCTGCCACTGACAGAGATCCGCCCCGGCCTGGTGCCGCTGACCTTCGGCGACACGCTGCTGGAATTGATGCGCCCGCTCTCAGGCCTCGCGCTGGAGGCTGTGGCGCGGGCGGGCAAGAGCGCCTTCCGCGAGGCGCTACTCTTCACCCATCGCGGCCTCTCCGGCCCCGCCATCCTGCAAGCGAGCAGCTATTGGCGCGAAGGCACGCCGCTCACGCTCGACCTGGTACCGGACCGCGACGCCACCGCGCATCTGCTTGCCGGCAAGCGCGCGCGCCCGAAGGCCGAGCCGAAGACGATCCTGTCCGAATTGCTGCCGCAGCGCCTGGCGCAGGGAATGGCCATGCTACACCTGCCGCCGCGCGTGATCGGTGAGGTCGGCGATGCCGAACTGCGCAAACTCGGCGCGCTGCTCAAGGCCTGGACTCTGAAGCCCTCCGGCACCGAGGGCTATGCCAAGGCCGAGGTCACGCTTGGCGGCGTGGATACCGCCGCGCTCTCCTCGCAGAGCATGATGGCGAAGGCGGTGCCCGGCCTCTTCGTGATCGGTGAGGCGGTGGACGTTACCGGCTGGCTCGGCGGCTACAATTTCCAATGGGCCTGGTCGAGCGGCTGGGCGGCAGGAGAGGCCGCCTGACGCAGCCCGAGCGCCTGCTGGAAGCGCAGCAGGTAGCCATCCGGATCCTGCACCAGGCATTGCCGCACGCCGGTTTCCTGTGCCCCGGCGCGATACCATTTCTCCTCCGGCGCGAGGTAGAGCGGCCATGACACGGCGGCGAGTGACTCAAGGAGGGGCGTCAGCGACGCGACCTTGATCTGAAGGTTGATGCCGCGGCCGAAGGGTGGTTCGAGTGGGCCAGTGATCCAGCGGCGGCCGGGCCGGAAGGCCTCCTCCAGCATCACCTGGACGCCGTCGAGATCGAGATAGGCGAAGCCTTCCTCCGGCCGCTCATAGGCAATGGCGAAGCCGCAGAGATCGCGCCAGAAACGCAGACTGGCGGCAAGTTCGGTGACCAGAAGTTCCGGCACCAGCTTCGACCAGGCGAAGCCAGGCGGAAGACCCCCGCTCATGCAGCCGCCTTCAGCCCGCCCGCCTTGAGGATGAAGGCCGCGATCTCCGCCACGCCCTGCTCCGCCTTGAGGTTGGTGAAGATGAAGGGCCGCGCGCCGCGCATCTTCTTCGCGTCGCGGTCCATCACGCCAAGATCGGCGCCGACCAGGGGTGCGAGATCGGTCTTGTTGATCACCAGCAGATCGCTGCGCGTAATACCCGGCCCACCCTTGCGCGGGATCTTGTCGCCGGCCGAGACGTCGATGACGTAGATGGTGAGGTCCGCGAGCTCGGGGCTGAAGGTGGCGGCGAGGTTGTCGCCGCCGCTCTCGATGAACAGGATCTCGAGTTGCGGGAACCGCGCACTCATTTCCGCCACGGCGGCGAGGTTGATCGAGGCATCCTCGCGGATCGCGGTGTGCGGGCAGCCGCCGGTCTCGACCCCCATGATGCGGTCCGCCGAGAGCGCGCCGCTGCGCGTCAGGAACTCGGCATCCTCCTTGGTGTAGATGTCGTTGGTGATGGCAGCGACATCGTTGCCCTGGCGCATCGCCTTGCACAGGCGCTCGACAAGCGCCGTCTTGCCGGAGCCGACCGGACCGCCGACGCCGACGCGGAAGGGACCATGAGTCATGAGCGGAACAGCCTCGTATACTGGGTTTCGTGACGCATCGAGAACAGGTCCAGCACCGGTGCGGCGCTGCCGAGTTCATCGGGCGAGGTGACGGCGAGCGCAGCTTCGGTCGCCGCCGAAACGTCGGGCAGCAGGGCGGCGGTGGCGATCTGCCCATCCGTCTGCCCAAGCGGCACGACCCGCACGCCCGCCGAGATGATGTTCGCGGCAAAGGCATTGAGCCAGCCGAAACAGGCCTCGCGCAGCGGGATGGCATGGCAGGCAGCGGCCGCACCGAAGGCCACGGCATGGGTCAGCCGCCCGGCATGGCGCGCGCTGTAGGCGGCGAAGCGTGGCTCGTGCCAGGCACTCAGCGTGACGCTGGCGAAGGCGTTGCCGGGCTGCGTCGCCTCCAGCGCAAGTTCCTGCGTGCCGCGCCAGGCAGCGGCAAGTTCCGTGATGTCGTCGAGCGCGGCGTCATCGCCGGCCGCGGCCGCGCGCCAGGCCAGCGCCAGCAGCCCGCCATCCACCGCGCCGGCGCCATGGGCGAGGGCCGCGGCGACATAGGCGACGAGGTCGTCACGCCGCGTGACCGCGCCCTCCTCCACCGCCATTTCCAGGCCATGGCTGTAGGAGAAGGCGCCGACCGGATAGGCGGGCGACAACCAGGCGAGCAGCCGCGCCAGTGCGGCCCAATCCTTCATGCTGATTTCAGTGGTGGTGATGATGGTCGCCATCGCCATGATGGTGGTCATGGGCGTGCCCATGGCCATGCGGATGCGCCGGCGCGCGGTTGTGCTCGCCATAGGCGCCCCCTTCCGGGTTGAAGGGCGCACTCACCGGCCGCGCCGTCGCACCCAGCCCTTCGAGCATCCGCAGGATCACATGGTCATGCCGGATCAGGATGCGCTCGGCCTCGATCTCCGCGGGCAAATGTCGATTCCCAAGATGCCAGGCCAGACGCATGAGATGCATGGGCGTGCTCGCCGTCACCTCGATCAGCGGCTCGGGCGCCGCGCGCACGCGCACATAGCCGCCGCCAACCAGTTCCAGCCCATCGCCCTCGCGCATCACCTGCGCTTCGGCGAGGTCGAGGATGAAGGCCGTGCCGCCCTCGGCCGTGTAGAGCTTGCGGCGGCGGTGGCGGTCGTCGAAATCGACGGTGACGGTGTCGCGCGCCTGATCCTCCGGCCAGGTGCCGGCGGAGTGGACGATGGTGGCGCGGGGAACGGCGCTGTCGGGCATGGGGCTCCTCAGAACAGGAAGTAGCGCTGCGCCATGGGCAGCACGGCGGCGGGCTCGCAGATCAGCAACTCGCCATCCGCGCGCACCTCATAGGTCTCGGCATCCACCTCGATCTTCGGCAGCGCGCTGTTCAGCACCATGTCGCGCTTGGTGATGCCGCCGCGGGTGTTGCCGACGGGAAGCAGGGGCCGCGTCAAGCCAAGCTGCTTGCCGATATCGGCCTCCAGCGCCGCGGCAGAAGTGAAGGTGACCGAGGAGAGCAGGCCCGAGCGGCCGAAGCTGCCGAACATCGGGCGATAGTGGATCGGCTGCGGCGTGGGGATGGAGGCGTTGGGGTCGCCCATCGGCGCCATCGCGATCGTTCCACACTTCAACACATAGTCGGGCTTCACGCCGAAGAAGGCCGGCGACCAGAGCACGAGATCCGCAAGCTTGCCGACCGCGATGGAGCCGACATGGCTCGCGATGCCCTGCGCGATGGCCGGGTTGATCGTGTATTTCGCGATGTAGCGGCGCACGCGGAGATTGTCGTTGTTGCCGGTCTCGCCCGGCAGGGATCCGCGCTGCACCTTCATCTTGTGCGCGGTCTGCCAGGTGCGGATGATGACCTCACCCACACGCCCCATCGCCTGGCTGTCGCTGCTCATCATGCTGATGGCGCCGAGATCGTGCAGGATATCCTCGGCCGCGATCGTCTCCTTGCGGATGCGGCTTTCGGCGAAGGCCACGTCCTCAGGGATGCGCGGGTCGAGGTGATGGCAGACCATGAGCATGTCGAGATGCTCATCCACCGTGTTGCGCGTGTAGGGCATGGTGGGGTTGGTGGAAGACGGGAGAAAATTCGGCTCGCCGATTACCTTCAGGATGTCCGGCGCATGGCCGCCGCCCGCGCCTTCCGTGTGGAAGGCCTGGATGGTGCGCCCCGCCACGGCGCGGATCGTCTCGTCCACGAAGCCGCTTTCGTTCAGCGTATCCGTGTGGATCGCGACCTGGATGTCGAAGCGGTCCGCAACATCGAGGCAGGTATCGATGGCCTTGGGCGTCGTGCCCCAATCCTCATGCAGCTTGAGCCCGCAGGCGCCGGCGCGGATCTGTTCCTCCAACGCATCGGGCAGCGCGGCATTGCCCTTGCCGAGGAAGCCGAGATTCATCGGAAACGCCTCGGCCGCCTGCATCATGCGGGCGATGTGCCACGGCCCCGGCGTGCAGGTGGTGGCGAGCGTTCCATGCGCCGGGCCGGTGCCGCCGCCGAACATCGTGGTGACGCCGGAGGCCAGCGCCTCCTCGATCTGCTGCGGGCAGATGAAATGAATGTGCGGGTCGATCCCGCCTGCGGTGAGGATGCGCCCCTCACCCGCCAAAATCTCTGTGCCCGGGCCGATGATGATGGTGACACCGGGCTGCGTATCGGGGTTGCCGGCCTTGCCGATGGCGGCGATCAGCCCGTCCTTCAGCCCGACATCGGCCTTGTAGATGCCGCTGTGGTCGATGATCAGCGCATTGGTGATCACCGTGTCCATCGCACCGCCGGCGCGCGTGACCTGCGACTGGCCCATGCCGTCGCGGATCACCTTGCCGCCGCCGAACTTCACCTCCTCGCCATAGGTCGTCAGGTCGCGCTCGACCTCGATGACGAGTTCGGTGTCCGCAAGGCGCAGGCGGTCGCCGGTGGTCGGGCCATACATGCCGGCATAGGCGCGGCGGGAGAGACGGGTGGCCATGCTCAGAGCGCTCCTTCCGTCTCGCCGCGGAAGCCATGCACGATCCGCGCGCCGGCATAGGGGATGAGTCGCACGCGCCGCGCCTGGCCGGGCTCGAAGCGCACCGCCGTGCCGGCGGCGATGTCCAGCCGCTTGCCGCGTGCGGCCGCGCGATCGAAGTGCAGCTCCGGATTCGTTTCGGCGAAGTGGTAATGGCTGCCGACCTGCACGGGGCGGTCGCCGGTATTCGCCACATCGAGCTCCGTCACCTCGCGGCCGACATTGATCTCGATTTCGCCCTCGGCGGGGAAGAGTTCGCCCGGGATCATCGAATGGGCTCGTGCACGGTGACGAGCTTGGTGCCGTCGGGGAAGGTGGCTTCCACCTGGATCTCGTGAATCATCTCGGCGACGCCCTCCATCACCTGCGCGCGCGTGATGACGGTGCCGCCATCGCGCATGAGTTCGGCCACGCTGCGCCCGTCCCGCGCGCCCTCGACCACGAAATCGGTGATCAGCGCCACCGCCTCGGGGTGGTTGAGCTTCACGCCGCGTTCCAGCCGCCGGCGCGCCACCGTCGCCGCCATGGCGACGAGCAGCTTGTCCTTCTCGCGCGGTGTCAGGTTCATGCCTCACCTCTCCTGTCGGCCGAGCATGCCGCAATCCGGATCATGTACGCCAGAGCCGCGGCAGCCGGGCGGGATGCCCGAAGGCGGCAGCGCGGAGCGCCATCAGCGCCGCCCCCAGCGCCGCGCGTACCGCACTCGCCTCGCCCTGCCAGCGCGCCAGCAGCAGCCCCGGGGCGACCAAGCTGGCGCCCCCATCGGCAAGGTCGCGCGCCAATGCGCGATGCGCGGCCGCCTCGGGCATCGCCAGCACCAGCGTGGCGAGCGCCCCCGCGCCATCGAGGCCGAAGCGGCTGGCCCGCGCCGCGGCCGGATCCGTGAGGCGCAGCGTATCCGCCCAAACCAGGCGCCCATCCCGCCGCAGCCGCCACGCATCCTGCACCGCGCCGTGAGTCAGCACCTCGCCGCGCGCGGCGCGGCCGAGCACCAGCATCTCGGCCGCGATCAGGCGCGCCGTGGGGGCGAGGGCGAAGTCAATGCGTCGGCGCAGTCGCGCGCCATCGAAAACAATCGTCTCCTGCGGCAGCCATTCGCAAACCGTTTCTTCCGCGAGATGCAGGGACGTTGCGATCTCCGTCTCCGGCCCGAGGCTTCGGTAGATTTTCTCGGCGGCCGCGGAAGTCATGGAGAAGCGCGTGCCGGCCTCAAGCGTCAGCGCGAAGGCTGCGCTGTCGCCGCCCGCCAGCCCGCCTGCGACGTTGACCAGCGCGGCGGTGCTCGGCTCATCGGGATCATTGTCCGGGAACAGCACGCGCAAAGGCGCCGATTGATCGAGCATCTGCAGCCGCGCGCCCGCAGGCCCCGCCGCGAAACGCAGCGCAGCGCGTCCACGCGCTCTCTGATGATGCGGCACTGCGTCCAAGGCGATGCTCATGCGCGCAGCCTCGCATGCGATGGTGGCGGTGCAAACCTCCCCGGCGACGTTTCGATACCGGCGCATTGCAGCGCGCTCATCTGCCCAAGCAAGCGGCGCGAAATGGCGGGTTTCGTGCAGCCTTAGCGCAAGCGTGAGGCAGAGGCTTCGAGCCGCGCCGGGCGCGCCGCCGGGGCTGCGCGCGAATCGTATGCAAAACCTGCTCCAGCGATTCGGCGGCCCTGCGCGGCGCCTTAGCACGACTCTCGCAAGCAACGCTCCCGGGCAGACAGAGGGCCGCCTCCCAGGCCGGCCAGGACCGCCACCCAGAAAAGACCACGACCATCCCAGGAGGCTCCCGATCAGATGACGAAGCGTTTCTCCCTCACCCGTCGCGCGGCCCTCGCAGGGCTTGGCGGCGTGCTGGCGATGCCGGCCATCCGCCCCTCCTTCGCGCAGGCCGCGCCGATCCGCGTGGGCGTGCTGCACTCGCTGTCCGGCACCATGGCGATCAGCGAGACCGCGCTGCGCGACACGGTGCTGATGATGATTGAGTGGCAGAACGCGCGCGGCGGCATCCTCGGCCGCCGGCTCGAGCCGGTGGTGGTGGACCCCGCCTCCAACTGGCCGCTCTTCGCCGAGAAGGCGCGTGAACTGCTGCAGGTCAGCCGCGTCGACGTGACCTTTGGCTGCTGGACCTCGGTGTCGCGCAAATCCGTGCTGCCGGTCTTCGAGGAGCTGAACGGCCTGCTCTTCTACCCCGTCCAGTATGAAGGCGAGGAAGAGAGCCGCAACATCTTCTACACCGGCGCGGCGCCGAACCAGCAGGCAATCCCGGCCGTGGAATACCTGATGTCGGCCGATGGCGGCAGCGCGCGGCGCATCGCCCTGCTCGGCACGGACTATGTGTACCCGCGCACGACCAACCGCATCCTGCGCGCCTTCCTGAATTCGAAGGGCATCGCGGATGCCGACATCCTCGAGGAATACACGCCTTTCGGTCACTCCGACTGGCAGGGCATCGTCAGCCGGGTGAAGCGCTTCGCCGGCGAGGGAAAGAAGACCGCCATCGTCTCCACCATCAATGGCGACGCGAACGTGCCGTTCTACCGCGAACTCGGCAACCAGGGCATCAAGGCCGAGGACATCCCCTCGGTCGCCTTCTCGGTGGGTGAGGAAGAGCTCGCCGGCATCGACACGCGCCCGCTGGTCGGCCACCTGGCCGCCTGGAACTACTTCATGTCCGTGCAGTCGCCCGCGAATACCGAGTTCAAGACGCTCTGGGCGAACTACATCCGCAACCCGCGCCGCGTGACCAACGACCCGATGGAAGCCACGCTGATCGGGTTCAAGATGTGGGCGCAGGCCGTGGCGCAGGCCGGCACCACCGCGGTCGATGCGGTGCGCACGGCGATGTATGGCCAGAAGGTGGATGCGCCGAGCGGCTTCACGCTCGAGATGCATCGCAACCACCACCTGTCCAAGCCGGTGATGATCGGCGAGGTGCAGGCCGATGGCCAGTTCAACATCGTCTGGCGTACCCCCGGCCCGATCGTGGCTGAGAACTGGTCGCCCTTCATCCCGGAGAACGCCAACCGGCGTCGCGGCTGAGGCCTTCGGGGGCGGCACGCAGCCGCCCCCAATCATCATCGCATGAAGAAGCTTCTCCTTCTCCTCGTCCTGCTGCTGTCGCCGACGCTCAGCGCGCGCGCGCAGGATGCATTCCTTGCCGAATTGCCGGCTTTCGGCGGCGGTTTCACCGCGCAGGCCGAGGCTGTGGACCGGCTCGGCGCGCTGGGCGATCCACGCGCCATCCCGCTGCTGCGCGCCCTCGGCGATGCCCGCCTGCTGCGCAAGCCCGACGGCACGCTGCTGCTGCGCGAGGGTACGGCGGCGCTCGATGTTGTGACCGGCGCCGTAGCCGATGCGACGGGCGCCGAGCCTGTGCGCATCAACAACCGCGTGCGCGTCGCGCTGCGTGGCGCGCTGGGCCGGCTGCAACTCGTCTCGCCCGATGCGGCCGAGCGCCAGACCGCGGCCGAGGCTGTCTTCCGTTCCCGCTCCGCCGAGAATGTCGCGCTGCTCGAGGCCGCGCTGGCGCGCGAGACCGTGCCGCGCATCCGCGAGCGCATGGAACTCGCCCTCGGCGCCTCACGCCTGCTCGCGAGTGACCCGGCGGCGAAGCTGGCCGGCGTGGCCACGCTAGGGGCGAGTTCCTCGCCCGAGGCACGCGCCGTGCTGCTGGAAGCGCGCGCCGCGAACCAGGACATCCTGCCGCTGATCGAGGCCGCAGTCGCCGCCATCGACCGCCGTCTCGCCATCCGCCGGGGTGCGGAGACGTTGTTCCAGGGGCTCTCTCTCGGCTCCGTGCTGCTCCTTGCCGCGCTCGGTCTTGCCGTCACCTTCGGCGTGATGGGCGTGATCAACATGGCGCATGGCGAGTTCGTGATGCTCGGCGCCTACACGACCTTCATCGTGCAGGAGATCTGCCGGGACATTCCCTGGCTGCTGCCCTGGTCGCTGCCGCTCTCGGTGCCCGCGGCCTTCCTGGTCGCCGCTGCCGCGGGGGCGGCAATGGAGCGTGGGCTGATCCGCCACCTCTATGGCCGCCCGCTGGAGACGCTGTTGCTGACCTTCGGTGTGGGCATGATGATCCAGCAGGCCGTGCGCATCATCTTCGGCGCGCAGAACCGCGAGGTGCTGAGCCCACCCTGGATGCAGGGCACACTGATGCTGCCCTTCGACATTCCCGTCACCGCCAACCGGCTCTGGATCCTGTTCTTCGCGCTCTTCGTGCTGGCCCTGACCGTCGCCGCCATCCGCTTCACGCGCTTCGGCCTTGAGATGCGTGCCGTGACGCAGAAGCGCGCCATCGCGGCCTCGATGGGC
>Ga0315900_10005656_pt1 | contig 17085 bp, 15 predicted proteins | sample LakEriMetagenome_FD_203521 | JGI IMG/M metagenome (GOLD analysis project Ga0315900, IMG submission 203521) | Freshwater fungal communities from buoy surface, Lake Erie, Ohio, United States - Buoy 12 MA114 | ecosystem: Environmental > Aquatic > Freshwater > Lake > Lake biofilm | place: USA: Lake... | reverse complement strand
ATTTCGCTCACCCCCCTGGAACCATGGCAACTATCACCAAACGAGAAATCGTATCAGACCTGAGTGACCAAACAGGTCTAAGTCAAGCAGATGTGGCGCAGATGGTCGACGCGTTTATCGACTTGGTCGGCAAAAGGCTGGCCGAAGGCAATGATGTGACCTTTCGCACCTTTGGCACGTTTGAGGTTCGGGTGTCGAAGGCGAAAATTGGGCGCAACCCCAACAAGCCTAATGCTGAAGTTCGCATTCCTGACCGCTGCACGGTTCGATTCAAGCCGGGCCGGGAGCTCAAAAGCAGTGTCGCCTCCCTGCCACCGGAGAAACTGCTGGCGGTGGAGTCAAAAAACTGAAGCGCGTCGGCTGAATCACTCCCCAAAAAAAGGGCAGACGTTCAAGTCTGCCCTTTGTTTTTAATGGGATCAAGCGTCTGCGGATCAGATCAGACCCAGCTCCGTGACGGCGGCGCGCTCTTCCTTGAGCTCGTCTTCCGTGGCCTTGATCTTGGCCTGGCTGAAGTCGTTGACCGGCACACCCTGGACGATTTCCCACTTGCTGCCGTCGGTGCGGATCGGGAAGGAGAACATGAGGCCTTTTTCGATGCCGTAGCTGCCATCGCTGCAGACTGCGACGCTGGTCCAGTCTCCGGCTGGCGTGGGGCTGGTGAGGCTGCGGACGGTGTCACAGGCGGCGTTGGCGGCGGAGGCGGCGCTGGACAGGCCGCGGGCGGCAATGATGGCGGCGCCGCGCTGCTGGACGGTCTTGATGAAGTCGCCCTTGAGCCAGTCGTGGTCGCTGATGACTTCCGTGGCGGGCTTGCTGTTGATTTGGGCGTTGTAGAAGTCGGGGTACTGGGTGGCGCTGTGGTTGCCCCAGATGGCGAGGTTGCTGACGCTGCTGGCGAGGACTCCGGCCTTGGTGGCGAGCTGGCTCTTGGCACGGTTTTCGTCGAGGCGGGTCATGGCAAACCAGCGGTCGGAGGGGATGCTCTTCGCGCTGTTCATGGCGATGAGGCAGTTGGTGTTGCAGGGGTTGCCGACGACGAGGACGCGGACATCGCTGGCTGCGTTTTTCTCGATCGCCTGGCCCTGGCCGGTGAAGATCTTGCCATTGATGCTGAGAAGGTCCTTGCGTTCCATGCCAGCCTTGCGCGGGACGGAGCCGACGAGGATGGCCCAGTTGGTGCCGGAGAAGCCCTCGTTGATGTCGGAGGTGGGGGTGATGCCGTGAAGCAGCGGGAAGGCGCAGTCATCGAGCTCCATGCAGACACCCTTGAGCGCATTCATGGCCTTCTCGTCAGGGATTTCAATGAGGCGGAGGTTCACCGGCTGATCTGGGCCGAACAGGGCGCCGGAGGCGATGCGGAAAAGAAGGGAATAGCCGATCTGGCCGGCGGCGCCGGTCACGGAGACAGTGATGGGGGACTTGCTCATGGTGGGGGAGATGGGAGCGGCGATGATTCGCAGGCGCGCGCCTGCGGCAAGGGGAAAGTCTGCGCTCTTCCTGTCCGGAGGTGTTCTCAGGCCACGACGAGGACGATGGCGCTGAGCATCAGGGCGGCGCCGAACAGCCTCCAGCGAAAGACCTTGGCTCCAAGATGACGTTCCTGGTTCATGAACCAATGGCCGATCATCCAGACAAGCACGACGCTGAGCAGGCCGCGCGAGGCATAGACGATGTTGGCGGAGGTGGCCTTGCCATAGACGGCGAGGGTGCTGACGAAGATCATGCTCTGCGTGCCGAGAAGCACCGAGCCGCCGGTGAGCCAGGCCCAGCCCTGGCGGGGGATGGTGCTGAGCGGGGCGGTGAAGCGGAAGATCAGGCCGAAGGAAAGCAGGGCGTTGATCCAGAAGATGCAGGGAAGCAGGCGGGCGGCCCCCCAGGAGGGCCCCCATTTCTGCACCAGGACGTCGAAGATGGCGAAGGCGAAGGCGCCGATGCTGCCGGCGACGAGGGTGATGAACAGTCCGCGCGGGTGGCTGCCGCCTTCCTTGCGGTTGAGAAAGGTGATGCCCAGGACGCTCAGCAGGGCGGCGACCCAGGTCTTTGCACTGACGGCGTCCCCGGTCAGAAACGGGGTGAGAAAGGCGACGATGACCACCTTCAGGCCGAAGACCGGCACCGCCACGGAGACATCGCCCTTCTCCAGGGCCAGGAACTGGGCGAGCTGGCCGACGAACAGGCAGAGGGCGATGACACCCGGCTGCCAGAGGAGATCACGCTCGACCTCCGGGCCGCCCAGGAGCCAGATCAGGGAAAAAAGCGCGGCGACGATCAGGTTGGCCACAAAGGTGGTTCGCCAAAGACCCACGCCGAGGTCGCTGGACCGCTTGAGAACCAGGGCCCCGAAGGCATAAAACAGCGCCGCGATGAGCGGATAGATGACAGTGGCGGTAGAGGCGGGCACATCCGTGCGTAGCATGTCCGGCGCGGTGTTCAACTGATCCCCTGATTTCCGGCCGCCCCTCACCCAACAAAAAGCATGAAACTTCTCCTTCCCCTGCTGCTGTGCGGCCTCCCCATTTCCGCCGCGGACCCCGGCATCGAGGCTCTCCTGAAGACGGAGCTGCCCTCTCTGGCCCGCCTTTACCAGGAGCTGCACGCCAGTCCCGAGCTGTCGCTGCATGAGGTGGAGACGGCGGCGAGGATCGCCCGGGAGCTGCGATCCGCAGGGTTTGAGGTGACGGAAAAGGTGGGGGGCAACGGCCTGGTCGGCGTACTGAAAAACGGGGAGGGGCCGGTGATCCTGGTGCGCACGGACCTGGACGCGCTGCCGGTGAAGGAGCAGACCGGCGCGCCCTATGCCAGCACGAAGGTGGTTAAGGATGACCTGGGACGCGAGGTGAACGTCATGCATGCCTGCGGCCATGACATCCACATGACCAGCTTTGTCGGCACGGCGCGGCTGCTTGCCAGGCTGAAGCCGCAGTGGCGGGGCACGCTGGTCATGATCGGCCAGCATGCCGAGGAGCGCGTGCTGGGGGCGCGGCTGATGCTGCGCGCGGGCCTGTTCTCCAAGTTTCCCAGGCCTGACAAGGCGGTGGCCCTGCACTGCGCCTCGGACATTCCGCATGGCACGATTGGGATCGTTGAAGGGTATGCGCTGGCGAACGTCGACAGCGTGGAGATCGTGGTGAAGGGCGTGGGCGGTCATGGCTCCATGCCGCACCTGACGAAGGATCCCATCGTGCTCGCCTCGCAGATCGTGCTGGCGCTGCAGACGATCGTCAGCCGCGAGGTGCGTCCGGGGGATCCCGCGGTGGTCACCGTGGGAAGCATTCATGGCGGCACCAAGAGCAACATCATCTCCGACGAGGTGCGTCTGCAGCTGACCCTGCGGAGTTACAAGACGGAGACGCGCAGGCACTTGATCGAGTCCATCAGGCGCATGGTCAAAGCCCAGGCGGAGTCGGCGGGCATGCCTGCGGAAAAGATGCCTGAGGTGATTGTGTCGGACGACCAGGCGCCCGCGCTTTACAACCAGCCGGCCCTGTGTGCGGAAGTGCGCAGGCACTGCGAGGCGGAGCTGGGCGAGTCCAACGTGCTGACGCGTGAGCCGGTGATGGGTGCGGAGGATTTCGCGGAATACGGCCTGACGAAGGAGAAGGTGCCGCTGTGCATGTTCTGGCTGGGCACGCAGGCTCCTGAGGCGGTTGAGGAGGCCAGGGCGAAAGGGTTCACGCTGCCCTCCCTGCACTCCCCCTATTTCAAACCGGTGCCTGAGCCGACGATCACCACGGGGGTTCGGGCGATGACGGCGACGGTGCTGGGGCTGATGCGGAAGCCGTGAGTGAAGTCCGAAGTCCGAAGTCCGAAGTCCGAAGTCCGAAGTCCGAAGTCCGAAGTCCGAAGTCCGAAGTCCGAAGTCCGAAGTCCGAAGTCCGAAGTCCGAAGTCCGAAGTCCGAAGTCCGAATGCAGTTTTTGGGGGTCGGGATTCGAACTTTGGCTTTGAAGCCCCCGTTCGCAGCGGTTGCTTCAATCCTCCACGCCGAGGCGCACCTTGAGCCGATTGAGCTGGGCCTTGAGGATTTCGATTTCCAGCTCCATGCGCTGTCGCCAGCCTTGATCATCCACGGCAAAGGGTGTGGAAGGTGAAAGTGGCACCGTGGGGGGCGACGGTGGATAGACAGGTGCGGAATGGGCGGCCTGGGGAAATTCAGGAAGGCTGCCGTAGGCTGCGGGATCTGCGGCCGGGGAGGCAAACTGGATGATTTCCTTCGGAGCCAGGCCGGTGGCGGGTTCGCCTGTCAGGAGCTGGGCATATTGGGCAACGCGACGTCCGGGGCCGGCTGGCAGGCAGGCGACCAGCGGGCCTTCGCTGTAGGTGATGAGCTTCATCAGCTCGGTCTCGACGGTGGGCAGGTCGGGAAAGCTTTGCAGACGTTCGGTGCGCTGGCGCAGCTCACCGAGGGTCTGCTCGCCGCGAAGGAGGAGGACGCAGAGCAGGCTGATGGCCGGATGCTCCAGTCCTGGAAGGCGTGCCTTCAGGTTGTGGCGGTATTTGTTCACCCGGGCGCCGACGATGCTGATTTCAAAGACCCATCCCCTGGCTTTCAAGGAGTCCAGGGCACGCCGGACCTGGTTGTCGTCCAGGTTCATCAGGGGCTCACGGTTGGTCGTCTGATTGCAGGCGGCGGTGAGGGCGTTGAGCGTCAGCGGGTAGTAATCCGGCAGGGTGATCTCCTTCTCAAGAAGGCAGCCGAGGATGCGTGCCTCGATGGCGTTGAGCGGGTCGTTGGCGGACATGGGGGGATCAGGGGGCGGATGGTGGAGGATTGCCGCTGCGTTCCTCGTCCTCACGGGCGAGCTCCTCGGTGGTTTTTTCGGCGGCCGCAGGCTCCGGGGAAGGCGGCAGCTCTTCTTCGTCGGGCATGACGGAGCCCTGATCCTCACCTTCATCCACCGGGTCGGTCATGGCGACGGTGTTGGCGGCCTTTTCGACTTCAGGCGGCGGTGCGGAGGGGCGTGGCGGGCGCTGATATTCGTCCTCAAGATCCTTCTCGGTGGAATCGTCCTCGGAGAACCAGGGGTTGTAGTTTTCGTTGTCCCAGTCGTCCTTCACCTCCTGCTCGAGCTCCTTCTCGTCCTTCTCGATCTGGGCGTAATATTCGGGGAAGGCCTCGCGGTCTTTCTTCTCGATGAAGTAGGCCAGCCAGATGCAGATTTCATAGAGGATGTAGAGCGGGCCCGCGAGCAGCAGCAGGGTCAGCACGTCCTGGGTGGGGGTGATGACGGCGGAGAAGATGGCGATGGCGATGATCGCGTGCTTGCGCGTGTTCTTCATCAGCTTGTAGGAGAGGAAGTCGAGCTTCACGAGGGCCATGACGACCACGGGCAGCTCGAAGCTGATGCCGAAGATGAGGATGAAGCGCGTGGCGAAGGTGATGTAGTCGCCGAGCATCCAGGTGCTTTCGAAGCCATGGTCGAAGTTCCAAACAAAGAAGAAGTCCAGGGCGCGTGGGAGCACCATGGAGTAGGAGAAGGTGACGCCGGTGAGAAAGAGGCCAAAGCCGACGGCCAGGGCCGGAAACAGCACCTTCTTTTCCGTGTCCTTCAGTCCGGGGAGGATGAATTGGAGGAGATACAGCAGGAGCAGCGGGAAGCTGATGATCACGGCGGCGATCATGGAGACGTTGACGGAGGCCATGAAGCCCTCCTGCGGGGTGCGCGTGCTGGGCTTGCGAAACTCCACCACGGGGGGGGGCTGGCCGGCGTCCGTTGCATTTTGCAGGATGGTGACCTTGGCGGTTTCTCCGGCCCATTGATAGGGCAGCAGCACGATGTCGGTGAGCTGCTTGTTGAAGACAAAGGTGCCGAGGACACAGACCAGGAGCGTGACGGCAATGCGCACCAGCATGCTGCGCAGGTCCTCAAGGTGGTCGAGGAAGGGCTTCTCCTCGTCCTGGGGATTGAGGTTCAGGGCGATCTTCTCGCGGGCTTTGAAGACTTTGGTCAGGAGGCCTTGCCACATATCGGTGATGAAAAACGGGTGCGTTGCAGTCGGGGTTAGATCGATCCCTTGGCCGCCATCCGCGCAAAGAGTGCCAGCGTCAGGGCGGTGGTGATCTCACTGGCAGCGATCATCCTCCGCAGTTCTCCCGGGCTGACAAGCCGCGCGGGGCTGATGTGCTCGCTGCCATCCGGTGAGGGCTGGCCGGCGACGCGCACGGGCTCCGCTTTGAAAAGATAAACGTGTTCGTCGGTGAAACCTTGCGAGGGCAGGAACCAGCCGAGGGGCTCGAGCCTGCCGCCTGGCGCGAGGGCGTAGCCGGTTTCCTCGGCCAGCTCACGAAGGGCGGTTTCAAGAACGACTTCACAGGTGACATCCGCGACTGCGGTGTCGATCTGACCGGCGGGAAATTCCAGGCACTCTTCGGCGACCGGGATGCGCTCCTGCCGGATCAGGACAAAGTCGCCCGACTCCGTGACGGGGGCGATGGCGACGGCGGCCTTGCGCCTGATGACGAGCCAGGGCACGGGCTGCTCGCGGCGATGGGGAGTCCGAACCTCCACTCGGTCCACGCCGACATGCGGGTTGTCGAACACACGTTCTTCTTTCACCGTGCGCCAGCCTGGACGGGCCTGCTGATGGAAGAGCGGGAAGCCGCAGGCGTCCTGCCTGGTTCCCTGGGCCAGGTCGCTCACGAAAGCGCCTCCTTCCAGCGGGCGATCTGTGCGGCCACGTTCTTGGGCGAGGGGGCGCCGATGCCCTGGCGGGCGGCGAGCGCGGTTTCGAGGTTCAGGCAGGCGAAGAGGTCGGCCTCAAAGGCGGGGGAGAATTCCTGGTACTTTGCCAGCGGGATGTCGGCAAAGGCGGTCTTTTCAGCAATGCTGTGGGCGACGAGCTTGCCGATGACCTCATGGGCCTGACGGAAGGGCACGCCATGATTCACCAGGTAGTCGGCAAGGTCGGTGGCGAGCAGCATCGGGTCGCTGGTGGCGGCGCGGGTGCGGGCATCGTTGACCTCCATGCCGGCGATCATCTCGGCGAAGACGGCCAGCGCGGCCTTGAGAGTGTCGATGCTGTCAAACAGGGGCTCCTTGTCCTCCTGCATGTCGCGGTTGTAGGTCATGGGCAGCCCCTTGAGCAGGGTCAGCAGGGCCATGAGGTTGCCGACAAGGCGGCCGGACTTGCCGCGGGTCAGCTCGGCGACGTCCGGGTTTTTCTTTTGCGGCATGAGCGACGAGCCGGTGGTGTGGGCGTCGCTGAGGGTGATGAAGCCGAACTCGGCGCTGCACCAGAGGATGACGTCCTCGCTCAGCCGGGAGAGGTGCACGCCGCAGAGGGCGATGGCGAAAAGCACCTCCGCTGCAAAGTCGCGGTCGCTGACGGCGTCCATGGAGTTCTGCGTGACGGCGGTGAAGCCGAGCTGGGAGGCCACGAATTCGCGGTCAAGGATGATCGTGCTGCCGGCCAGGGCGCCGGAGCCGAGGGGCATCACATCGATGCGTTTGCGGGCATCCTGCAGCCGGGCGCTGTCGCGGGAAAGCATCTCCACGTAGGCGAGCAGGTGGTGGGCGAAGAGGACGGGCTGGCCGCGCTGGAGGTGGGTGTAACCGGGCACGACGGCGGCTCCGGAACGCTCGGCGGCCTCGATCAAGGCACGCTGAAGGCCCTGGATCAGGGCGATGAGACCGTCCACGGCGTCACGGGTGTAAAGACGGACATCGGTGGCGACCTGGTCGTTGCGGCTGCGGGCGGTGTGCAGCCTGGCGCCTGCCGGGCCGATGCGCCGGGTCAGCTCGGCCTCGATGTTCATGTGCACGTCCTCGAGGGATTCCTTCCACTCGAAGTTGCCGGTTTCGATCTCGTGCCGGATTTCGAGCAGGCCTCTTTCGATCTCCGCCTGTTCCTCCGCGGTGATGATGCCGGCTTTCAGCAGGCCCTTGGAGTGGGCGATGCTGCCGCGGATGTCGTGGGCGTAGAGCCGCCAGTCAAAGGACACGGATTCGCCATAGCTCTGCACGAGCTGGCTGGTGGGCTGGGAGAAACGGCCTTTCCACATGGTGATTCTGGGGGAGAAACGGGGCGCGGAGGTTAGCGCCCCTTTTTCCAGGCGCAACCCGCCCCTGAAGCCCCAGCGGTAGAATCTCGGCCCCGGGCTGCCTGTGTGACGGACGTCCTACCAGTTGGCGAGGTCGTCGTGCAGGGCGTCCATGGCCCGGGAGTGGATGGCGCGTTCGGGAAGGTCGGGGCACCCGAAGGGCACGATCTCAACCTTGTTATACCGCAGGGCGGTGATGCCGTTGATGCCCTTGGGATCGAGCAGCGCCTTCCAGGCCTCTTCGGCAAAGCGGGCGGCGAGGATGCAGTCGCCCGGGGTCGAGTGACCGCCGCGCTGAAGGTGACCCAGGACGGAGGGACGGACCTCGAGGTCGGGGAAGGGGGCGCCTTCCCGCTGAAAATAGGCCTGAAAGGCGTCGCGCAGGACGTAGGCGCCGTTGCGCTTCTGCTCGGGCTCAAACTTCACCCCTTCGGCGATGAGGACGATGGCGTGGCCTCGGCCGCGGGTCATGGCGCCTTCGATTTTTTCGGCGAGGCCGCGCATGCGCTCCTCGGTGAGGGCGCCGCTTTCCGGGGTGATGACCATTTCCGCGCCGGAGGCCAGGGCGGCCATGCGGGCGAGGTCGCCGCTCTCTCGGCCCATGGTTTCCAGGACCATGACGCGGCGGTGGCTGCGGGCGGTGTCGATGAAGTGATCGACGGCCCAGACCAGGGTGTGAACGGCGGTGTCAACGCCGAGGGACATTTCGGTGAACTGCAGGTCGTTGTCGATGGTGGCGGGCACGCCGATGATGCGCAGGTCGCTTTCCTCGGCGAGCAGCCGGGCGCCGGTCAGGGAGCCGTCGCCGCCGCTGACGATGAGGGCGCGAACGCCGAGCTTTTCCAGAAGCTCGATGACTTCGCGGCGGACTTCCGGCTTGTGGAAGTCGAGGCAGCGGGCGGAGCCGAGGATGGTGCCGCCCTTGCCCATGATGCCGGAGACGCTGGCGTGGTCCATCTGGATGATGCTCTGCTGGGCGTCGATCAGACCGCGGTTGCCGATGTTGCGCTCGATCTCCTGCTTCAGGCGGTAGAGGGCGTCTGCGTCGCTGTTGACCTGACGGGCGGCGCGGACCAGGCCGCGATAGCCGTCACGGATGCCATAGACCGGGATCTGGTGCCGGTTGAGCCCCAGGCGCACCACGGCGCGCAGGAAGGCGTTCATACCAGGGGCATCGCCGCCACTGCAGAGGACGGCCACGGGGCTTTCGGGGGAGAGGGACATGGTTGGGGGAGGCCCGCCGGCAGGATGTTCGGGAAACCTGCCCGGCGGGCCGCCAGACATAGCGGGCTGCGCGGGGGTGGCAAGCCACGCTCTTTGGGAAGTTTTCATCAGGCCTGCCGCCTTCGGCACGGCCCCCCGGCTTACCTTGGCCTGGCGACGATGATGCTGGTGCGCTCCGGTTGGTAGAGGTAGCCAAAGCCAAAGTCCACCGGCTGCACCGGGTAATGGCCGCTGCGGTAGGCGCTGACCAAGTCCGGCTGCTGCTGGGAGAAGATGCCGATGGTGCCCTGGTAGCTGCCATAGAGGGAAAGCGACAGGCCGCTGCCGGCGAGCGTCCGCCAGGGAACTCCGGAAGGGTCCTGAACCAGGCCGCTGGTGCTGCGCACGAGGTGGTTGCGGATGGTGGAAAAGGCGTCGTCGTGCATCAGGTAGGACGCGCTTTTGACCAGGGCGGGTGGATAACCCTGCTTGGACACGAAGGTCAGGAAGGGGCCGCCGGGGCGCGTGCCTGAGTTGGACAGGTCCTGGCGGAAGTAAAACAGCCGCTTCATGCCACCGAAGCCCTGGTGAAAGCGGATCATGAGGCCGGGGGCCGCGCCCTGGTAGGTGCCGGCCAGGACGGCGTTGCCGGAGGCGTCGATGCGCATGATGTCCACGCTTTCCACCGTGGCGCCCGTGCGGGCGAGAAAGGTGAGCAGCACCGGAAGCACCCCGCGGAACCGGCTCGACTGCAGGTCGCGGCGCATGTCCACGGTGATGAAGTAACCGGCGTTCATGATGCTGTCCAAGGCGCGGCGGAGGGAGTCCAGGCCGGCGGCGATTTCTCCATCGGACAGGCTTTGCAGGTCAGGCAGGGGTTCGGCGGGCTCCAGACCGCAGAGCACATAGGTTTCCGCATGCGGGAAGAGTTCATGGGCGAAGAGATAGTCCGGTCCGCTGAAGGGATAAAACAGCGTGCGATGCCCCTGCAGGTCGGCGATTTCCGAGGCGGCCCAGGCGCGCACCTTGGCGCCGCGCGACCATTCATGGGTGCGCCAGAGGGATTCCATCTGCTGCTGATGATGCAGGGAGGCGGAGGAGCCGGGCAGTCCGGCGAACATGCGCGCCACCTGGTTGATGGAGGAGGACTTGGAAGAGAGTCCCAGCTCCCAGGCGCCGGCGAACAGGCTGCCGCCCGTGGCGGATTCAGCGCGTCTGACGGTCGTGCCCTCCGGAGTCGTGTCCGAAGGCAGACGGCAGCCGGTCAGGCTGGAAATCATCAGCGCAAGGGCGAACCACCGGCAGGCAATCAGGAGTGCTTTCATGGCAGGACGGAAGGGGTTGCGGGCTCGGAACACGGACCGTTCCCGTCAGCAGACGGCAGCTTTAACCAACAACCTTGTCCTGCGTCAATCGACACATCGGCCTCGAAGTTCCAGCATTATCAGAGTTGCGACACATGGAAGCACATACAGCGCCTTGCCTGTTCCCAAACACGGCCTACAAAAGGCCGGATGTCGCAGCTCGCATGGTATGTCCACAGGCTCCGGGCCATGAGCCCAGGGGAGGTGGCCCACAGGCTGGCCGACCGGTGGAAGGGGCTCAACGATGCCGGCTTTCTCAGGCGCTGCGCCACGCTCGACATCGGCAACGCGGCTGATCTTGTGCCGCGTCTGCCTGACCGGGCCACGGCTCCCGCAGCCCTGCGCATCCAGCTTGCGGACGATGCGAAGCGCCTGCTGGCCGGTCATTGGCAGCTGTTTGGCTGGCGCGAGGTGGAGGTCGGAGCGCCGCCCTGCTGGCATCGCGACCCCGTCTGTGGCGTCGTCATCGCCCATGACACGCCTTCACGCTTGATCAACCACCGCCAGCTTCCAGATGGTGCGGACGCGCGCAGCATCTGGGAGATCAACCGCTGGACGGAAATGACACGCCTGGCCATGCATGGCTGGCTCAATGATGACGCGGACGCGATCCGCACTTCGCAGCTCTGGATTGAGGACTGGTGCGAGCGCAATCCGCCGGGCACGGGCATCAACTGGACGAGCCCCCTTGAGGCGGCTTTGCGCCTGATCAATTTCGTGTGGTTTGACGCCCTCGTCACCGCCTGGACCGCCGGCCAGGTGGCGAAGGGGCATTCGATGCGGGATCATCAGTCCGCGCTGCGCCGTCGTGTCGTGGCCGTGCATGCGGGCTGGATCTGGCGTCATCGTTCCCGCGGATCATCGGCCAACAATCATCTCCTGGGAGAGCTTGCCGCCCTGGTGCTGGCGGTCTCCCGCTGGCCTTCCCTGGCACGCCTGGCCTGCAGCGTCGAGGTCGCCTGGGAAATGCTCGGGCACGAGGTGCTGCGCCAGTTCGCCCCTGACGGCGGCTCGCGCGAACAAGCATTGCATTATCATGCGTTCGCCTTTGACCTGGCCTGGCAGGCCGTGCGCGCCGTGGGATGCCGCGCCGGCGAGGTGCATGACCGGCTGGCCCTGGCCGCACGCTGCCTGCTGGCCCTTGGCCAGGGACGCGAGGCCTGGGACTTTGGGGACAGCGACGACGCGATCGTCCTGCCGCTGGCCCTGGTCAGGGCCAACGGCATGGAGGAGACGCGATCCTGGCTGCTAGGGGACTACGGAGTGATGAACTGGTGGCTGGGTCCTCCGCCCATGCCTGCCTCACGCATCTTCACCACCGGGCTGACCGTGCCGGAATGGCAGGCCTTTCCCACCTCGGGCCTGGCGGTGCTGCGCAGCCATGGCTGGGTGGCGCGGCTCGACGCCTCCCCGCTGGGCTTCGGCCCCCTGGCCGCGCACGGCCATGCCGATGCGCTGCATGTCTCCGTCTGGGATGGTGACCTCGCCCTGCTTATCGATCCGGGAACCGGAGGCTACCACGGTCATCCTGAACTGCGCGCCGAGCTTGCTGCATGGAACGCCCACAACGGTCCGAGGCCGCATCCCGCCGGATTCCGCACGCCGCGCCGCCTGGGTCCCTTCCTTCAAGTCGCTCATCATGCGGCTCCGAAACTGAGCGTGGACGGCAGTGTCGCCCAGGCAGGCCTGACGCATGAAGGGCATGTGTTTAAGCGCCAGGTCAGGCGTGTTGAGGAGGTGCTGGAGATCCACGACACGGAGGCGGGTCAGCGTCCTTTTGCCGTGCGCTGGATTCTGGCTCCGGGCACGGAGGTTCGGGAGGTGCCGGGGGTCCAGGGCACGACTCTGCGCCTCCGGCGCGCCGGCAAGATCTGGCTGCTGACCTTGCAGGCACCAGGCGAAACCGTGATCGCCCTGGAGGAATGCCGCGCCTCACCGGCCTACGGACGCCTGGAAACCGCGCCGGTGATCAGCGTTGAAAACATCCGCTCCGGCCTTGTCACGCGCCTCAGCCGCGCCTGAATCCACGGATGCCATGAACACCGCCCCGATCCGCGTCACTGTCTGGAATGAGTTTGTCCACGAGCGCCAGAACGCCGCCGTGGCCGAGGTTTATCCACGGGGCATTCATGGCGCGCTGCAGGAGGCGCTTTCCGTGCACCCGGACATGCAGGTTCGCACCGCCACGCTGGATGAACCGGAGCAGGGCCTGCCGGATGCGGTGCTGGAGAACACCGATGTGCTGCTCTGGTGGGGCCATGCGGCGCATGACGCGGTGAGTGACGAGCTGGTCAGCCGTGTCCAGCAGCGGGTGATCGCCGGCATGGGCCTGATCGTGCTGCACTCCGGCCACTGGTCGAAGGTCTTCAAGCGGCTGATGGGTTCCAGCTGCGCCCTGTGCTGGCGCGAGGCCGGTGAGCGTGAACGTGTCTGGGTCGTCAACCCGGGCCACCCCATCGCCCAGGGGCTGGGCGACTGCATCGAGATTGGGCAGTCGGAGATGTACGGCGAGCCCTTTGGCATCCCAACGCCGGACGAGCTGGTCTTTGTCTCCTGGTTCCAGGGTGGCGAGGTCTTCCGCAGCGGCGCCACCTGGACCCGTGGCAGCGGCCGCATCTTTTATTTCAGCCCCGGTCATGAGGTGTATCCGATCTACCATCATCCGGACGTGCGGCGCGTGATTGCCAACGGCATCCGCTGGGCGCGTCCCCAGGGTGCCGCCGCGAACACGCCGCGTCATGTTCCCGTGGAGGCGGCGCGTGAGAAGATCACCTCACGCGGTGGCAGTGTTCATTAGGCCTTGGGGCGGCAAGGTGGTCATGAGCTTCAGCTCGTGACCGCGTGGGATGGAATGGCCAATGCCCGAGCCCCAATGACCAGGGAACGGCCCAATGCACGAAGGTTCAATCCCGCCCTCGGCTTTATTGATTTGACGACACCTATAGTTAGGCTGCCCTTGAACGCCTGCTGGAGGCATGAAAGGAAAGAGCCGATTGGTGACAGAGGCTTGGCGATGACTTCTCGCGTCCCTCCAGGACGAGGGGAAGGTGAAACAAGGGCACGCGACGTGGTCCTGGAGTTTTCCTCGCCTTGCTCGTTTCACTCCAGGCTAATGTCTTTCGAGCCTCCGGCTCGCGAATCCAGCCCTTGTGCCTTGAGCCTTGGGATTTCCTTGGTCATTGGCCCATGGACATTGCGCCTTCATCCTAGCGGCAGCTGCTACGGGGAGCTTGCGTTCGCGTCCTCGGGCCGGTTCCTGAGGTGAGAGAGCAGCAGCGCGGCGTTGAGCAGCAGCGGCATGAAGGGCACGAACAGCGACTTCAGGATGGAAGGGCTGGCCGGGGTGCCGTCGCCTGCCATCGGCTGGAAGTCGATGTGCCGGACATACCAGGCGAAGCTGAACTCGATCACCGCCAGCGTCAGCCCGAGGGCGGCCACGGCGGCCCCCAGGCGGTGGCGGCGCTCCTGAAACAGCTTCAGTCCGCCGGCCACGAGCACGCAGAGGCCGGCCAGGCTGAAGCTGAACAGGGCCAGCTTGTGAAAGGCCGGGCTGACTTCGTCGGACGCCGAGACGGTGGCGATGATGACAAGGAGGCTCATTTTTTCAGTTCAAAGAAGTGTCCGGCGACGCCCCAGGCGACGTCCTCGCGCGGCAGCACGCCGTCGCCGCCGACATAGAAGAGGCTGGCGACAAAGTAGTTGTCCCGCTGAACCCCGCCCTTCCTGCCGCCGGAGATCAGGTCGGCCACCGCCATGCCGATGGTGCCGGCGATGCCCTGCTTCTGGCGGATGTGCTCGCGGAACTCCGCCTCATCCGGGTTGGTGAGGAACAGCACCACCGCGACGGCGGCCGGCAGGTAGAACAGCTTTTTCATGCGGCGTGGTTGTCTGGCGGATGAACAGTCACTTCACGGGAAGCCAGCGAACGGCGTCGACGACGACATAACCATCGGCGCCGGCGTTGCCGACCGTGATGGCGGTGTCGTTGCCGCAGTCGAACTCCCCAAGGTTGATCCAGGTGACTCCGTCGCCCGGCTTGGGTGACTTCATGTCCACCTTCAGCTTCTCCACACCGCCCTGGTGCTGGATCTCGACAGGGGCGTTGGTGGCGCGGTTGTTGTTAGGCGGGCAGGCGAGCTGAAGGCGGAAGCGGCCGGGTTTTTCCAGCTTGGGTTCGAAGCGCAGGCTGCCCTGGCCGTCCCTGGCGTTGCCGTCGTGCCGGTAGCCGTCGCCGAGGTAGGCCCTGGCGGCGCCGCTTTCCTGCCAGTGGCCGGTGACCTTGGCGTCCTTATCGTCCATGACAATGCCTTCGACCTTGGCGGGTTCGATGCCGCGTGACGTCTTCGGGCCGGTGTAGTGGAGGATCTGGCCGTCCTTGAGCAGTCGTTCACGCAGCATCTCATAAGGCAGGTCCTGCACGTCCAGACTGCCGCCCAGAGCGAGCACGGCGGCGGTGGCGGCGGACTGGCCGAGGATCATGAACACGGGCTCCATGCGGATCGAGCCGTAGGCGATGTGGCTGGCCGACATGGCGACGGGCACGAGCAGGTTGGCACCCTGTCCCTTCTTTGGAACAAGCGACCCGTAGGCGATCTCATAGGGGCCGTTCGTGCTGACGCCGATGTCACCCTCGTTCTGCACGTCCCCCTCGGGCGTGATGTAGCGCTGCACGTTGTGGCTGTCGATGGTGTAGCTGCCCATGCCGACGGAGTCCGGGGTGGGCTTCTTTTTGCGCAGCTCGTTTTCCGTCATGACGAAGCCGCCGATCATCCGGCGCGCCTCGCGGATGTAGAGCTGATGGCTCCAGTGGCCGTTGTCCTTGAACTCATCTTTCGGCAGGCCCCACTGGCGCAGCTCCTCCTGCACCTTCTTGGGCACGCGCGGGTCGTTGGCGACAAACCAGAGCAGGCCCTGCTGGTAGCGGCGGTGCTCTGCGATGATCTCCCTGCGGCGCTCATAGCCGGCCTCGGGGTAGTCGTAGTTGCAGCCGATGTTGTCGAAGCTGAACGGGCCGTGGTTGTTCGTGTCGGTCTTGTGGTTCGGGATGGGATCGAACTTCTCGAAGAACTCGCCCCAGCCGGTGTTGAGCACGCGCAGCAGCAGCTCGTACTGGCCGGCGTCATAGCCTTCGGGCCGGGGGAAGGCGACGCGGTTTTCCGGGACGTTGGTGTAGCAGCTGCGGAAGCAGTAGGCCTGCACGCGTTTGTCACCCTCGCCGAACTTGCCGACAAACTCGGTGCTGATGCGCGGCAGCACGCCGCTTTTGGGGTCGCCGGGGATCTTGTAGGGGCTGATCTTATCCTTCACGGCGCCGAAGTGATGGCGGTGATGCAGCACGCCCACCTGCACGCCGTTGTGCTCTTCTCCATAGACGCTGTTCGCCTCGCGGCCGACGTGGTAGTCGCAGTCGGCGGCGGCCATCAGGTCGCCTTCATAGGTGGCGTCAATAAACATGCCCCCGGCGTAGGTTTTGCCGCTGAGGGTGGTGATGGAGGTGATCCTGCCCGCGTCCTTCTTCACACCCTTGTCACGGTCCAGCCATTCATCACGCACGACCTCGATGCCGAACTCACGGACGTAGTCCTCGAAGACCTGCTCGGCGGCATGCGGCTCAAAGATCCACATGGTGCGGTTTTCGCCGTCCATGGCGGGCGTGCCCTGGCCCTTGTTGCCGTATTCGGACTGCTTCTGCCAGGTCCAGGCGTCCTGCTTTTGATAGTGCTTCCAGATGCGGTGGTAGAAGTCGCGCGCGAGTCCGCCGATGACGGCCTTGTTGCCGGTGTCGGTGAAGCCGAGGCCGCCGCTGCTGAGGCCGCCCAGGTGCTTGTCAGGGCTGACGATGATGACGCTGCCGCCCATCTGCTTCACCTGCACGGCGGCGGTGACGGCTGCGCAGGTGCCCCCGTAGATGACGACGTCATGCCGGCTGTCCCCGGCATGGGAGAGAGCGCTCAGAGCAAGGCAGGAAAGAAGGCACCGGGATTTCATGGAGACGCAGACAAGCGCTGCGGGCGGCGTGCTGCAAACCAAATCCTGCCCTGGCCCTGCTGAGGCCGGCTACTGCCCCATCCAGCTCCGCAGGTCGGTCATGCCGTCCCGGAAGACGCCTGCCAGTTCCCTGAGAACGGGCATGAAGCGGCTGGTGAGCGTCCAGATCAGGATGAGCCAGACGGCGGCGTTCAGCACGAGCATCGGATAGACGAGCTTCTCCACCCAGCGCGGCCAGGTCTTCAGGAAGCCGTGTTCGTCGGTGACCTTGCGGAAGATCCTCTCCTGGAAAACGGAGGAGGCGGCCTGCCACAGCAGCGGCGGAAAGAACAGGAAGCCTCCCAGCAGCCGCCGGATCACCACCCCTGAACGCAGGGCGGGCGGCACCTTGTGATAATCGCGGTAGCGTGCCACGCGGCGGCGCTGGGTCACCTGGCTCACCAGGGCCTCCTCATCCTCGTTCTGAAATTCGGGCAGCATCCGCAGC
>Ga0315900_10005655_pt1 | contig 17091 bp, 14 predicted proteins | sample LakEriMetagenome_FD_203521 | JGI IMG/M metagenome (GOLD analysis project Ga0315900, IMG submission 203521) | Freshwater fungal communities from buoy surface, Lake Erie, Ohio, United States - Buoy 12 MA114 | ecosystem: Environmental > Aquatic > Freshwater > Lake > Lake biofilm | place: USA: Lake... | reverse complement strand
CTCGGCTTTGTCGGCGCTTATGTTGCCTATATCGCCAAGCCCGATATTCCGGCGAAGTTCGTGGGCACCTTCGGGGCGCTGCACAACTTCGTCTATCGCAAGTGGTACTTCGACGAGCTTTACGACGTCCTGTTCGTCAAGCCCGCCTTCCGCTTTGGCCGCTGGTTCTGGCAGCTCGGCGACGTCGGCACGATCGACCGCTTCGGCCCCAACGGCATCGCCTGGGTGGTCGATCGCAGCGCTACCGCCGCCAAGTCGATCCAGTCGGGCTACGTCTACACCTATGCGCTGATCATGCTCCTCGGGCTGGTCGCCGCTATCACCTACGTTCTGCTTTAGGAGCGCGCTTCGTAATGGAAGGCCTTCCCATCCTGTCGCTGATGATGCTCGTGCCGCTGGCTGGCGCGCTGGCGTGCCTGTTTGCAGGTGCCAACGCAGCCCGCTGGATCGCGCTGGGGGCGACGCTTGTCACCTTCGTGCTCGGCATCGTGCTGTGGTCGAACTACCAGATCGGCGGGCCGCAGTGGCAGTTCCCCGAGCAGGCCAACCTGTTTGCCGGGTTCCAGTACAAGCTTGCGATCGATGGCATCGCGCTGATGCTGATCATGCTCAGCGTGTTCCTGATGCCGATCTGCATCCTTGCCAGCTGGGATGCGATCCAGAAGCGCGTGGGCGAATACATGGCGGCCTTCCTGTTCATGGAAGTGCTGATGATCGGCACCTTCGCCGCGCAGGATCTGTTCCTGTTCTACGTCTTCTTCGAGGCGGGCCTCATTCCGATGTACCTCATCATCGGGGTGTGGGGCGGTGACAACCGCATCTACGCCAGCTACAAGTTCTTCCTCTACACCCTGCTCGGCTCGGTGCTGATGCTGATCGCGATGTTCTGGATGGTGGCCGAAGCGGGCACCTCCGACATCCCGACGCTGATGGAATACGGCTTCCCGGCTCATGCGCAGACATGGCTGTGGCTGGCCTTCTTCGCGAGCTTTGCGGTGAAGGTGCCGATGTGGCCGATGCACACCTGGCTGCCCGATGCCCATGTGCAGGCGCCGACGGCAGGCTCGGTGATCCTCGCCGGCGTGCTGCTGAAGCTGGGTGGCTATGGCTTCATCCGTTTCAGCCTGCCGATGTTCCCCGAGGCTTCTGCCCAGTTCGCATGGCTGGTGTTCGCGCTGTCGATGGTAGCGGTGGTCTATACCTCCCTCGTCGCGCTGGTGCAGTCCGACATGAAGAAGCTGATCGCCTATTCCTCGGTGGCGCACATGGCGATCGTCACGGTCGGCCTGTTCGCCTTCAACGTGCAGGGGCTTGAGGGCGCAATGATCATCATGCTCAGCCACGGCCTCGTTTCGGGCGCTCTGTTCCTGTGCGTGGGGGTGATCTACGACCGCCTCCACACCCGCGAGATCGCGCGTTACGGCGGCCTTGCGATCAACATGCCCTATTACGCGCTGTTCTTCCTGCTGTTCACCATGGCGAGCATCGGCCTGCCGGGCACCAGCGGCTTTGTCGGCGAATTCCTGGCGCTTGCGGGGATCTACCAGACCTCGAGCCTCGTCGCGCTGGTTTCGACCACCGGCATCATCCTTGGCGCGGCCTATATGCTCTACCTGTATCGCCGCGTGGCCTTTGGCGGGCAGAGCAATGCAGACGCCGCTGCCATGTCCGACATTTCGGCTCGCGAGTGGATCATGATGGCGCCAATCGCAGCCGCCGTGCTGTGGATGGGCGTCTATCCTGAAAGCTTCCTTGCGCCGATGCGCGCCGATATTGCCCTGCTTGATGCCCGCCTTGCCGCGGCGGCACCCGCGTCCGATGCGCAGCTTGCGCCGGGCGCTCCGCGTGCCGAAGCCGCCAATGCGCTCGGCCACCATGGCGCCGGGCATGAAGGCATGGACCATTCGGGCGGCAACTCTGACAGCGCCAAGGAGGGCGCGCACTGATGGATTTCGCTCCTTCCTTCGCGCTGGTCGCGCCTGAACTGCTGCTCACAGGAGCGGGACTTGCGCTGCTGCTGGTCGCCGCCTGGGGTGGTGACAAGGCGGCGCGCCTCGTTGCGGTTGTCGCTGCGGCCGCGCTGTTCGCTGCCGGCATCATGTTGGTGCCCGGCCTCCATCTCGGCACCGACGGCCCGGCGACCCTCGCTTTCGGCGGCCTCATCAAGGTCGACAGCTTTGCGCTGTTCGCCAAGGCGCTGATCTATCTCGCCGCGATCGGCGCGCTCGTCGTGGCACCGGCCTTCTTCGCAGGTGCCGCTGCCGGAACCGAGCGGGGCATGCGCGCGGAATATCCGGTGCTGATCCTGTTCGCGTCGGTCGGCATGAGCATCATGGTCTCGGCCAATGATTTCATGAGCCTCTATCTCGGGCTCGAATTGAACAGCCTTTCCGCCTACGTGCTAGCCGCGATCCTGCGGCGCGATACGCGCTCGGGCGAAGCGGGCCTCAAGTACTTCGTGCTTGGTGCGCTGGCTTCTGGGATCCTGCTTTACGGGATGAGCCTGCTCTACGGCTTTACCGGCGGCACTGGCTTTGCCGCGGTGCGCGCGGGGCTTACCGGAGAGCTCGCCTACGGGCCGCTGTTCGGGTTGATCTTCGTGCTCGCCGGCCTCGCCTTCAAGATCTCTGCCGTGCCGTTCCACATGTGGACCCCGGACGTCTACGAGGGTGCGCCGACGCCGGTTACCGCCTTCTTCGCCACGGCGCCCAAGGTTGCCGCCGTGGGCCTGACGGCGCGCGTGGTGTTCGAGGTGTTCGGCGCGCAAGTCGCCGCGTGGCAACAGATCGTGATGTTCACCGCGCTCGCCTCGATCATCTTCGGAGCTCTCGGGGCGATCGGGCAGGAGAACCTCAAGCGCCTGCTCGCCTATTCCTCGATCAACAATATCGGCTTCATCCTGCTCGGCCTTGCGGTCGCCAATCAGGACGGGGCGAGCGCGATGCTCGTCTACCTCTTCATCTATGTCGCAATGAGCCTCGGCAGCTTTGTCGCGCTCCTCATGCTGCGCGATGACGAGGGCGCGCTGTTCGAGACCTTTGCCGATATCCGCGGGCTTTCGGTCACCCGTCCGGCGATTGCCTGGGCGCTGCTGATCTTCATGTTCAGCCTTGCCGGCATCCCGCCGCTGCTCGGTTTCTACAGCAAGTTCGTGGTGTTCCAGGCGACCATCGAAGCGGGCCTTGTGGCTTTCGGCGCCATCGCCATCGCTGCAAGCGTGATCGGGGCGTTCTACTACATCAAGTTCGTCAAGGTGATGTTCTTCGATGAGCCCGCAGGCGTCGTTACCGGCAAGAGCGGGGCGGGGCACTGGGCGCTGCTCGGGCTGACCGCGCTGATCATCTCGCCGCTCGGCTACCTCCTCACCCCCTCGCTGACCGATCTGGCCGACAAGGCCGCAGCCTCGCTGTTCCTCGCGGTTTGAGCGGACCCCACGTCATCACGCTGGTCGCGGAGACCGGATCGACCAACGCCGATCTGGCCGCCGCGATCCGCGCGGGCGAGGGCTGGGCCGAGGGACGCTGGCTGGTTGCCCGCCGCCAGACCGCCGGGCGCGGACGGCAGGGCCGCGAATGGTTCGACGGGGCGGGCAATTTCATGGGATCGACCGTGGTTCTGTTGGGCGAGGGTGGTCCCCCGCCTGCCTCGCTGAGCTTCGTCGCCGCGCTGGCCGTGCGCGATGCGGTGGCCGCAGCATTGCCCGAGGGCCATGCGCCCGCGCTCAAATGGCCCAATGACGTGCTGCTGGATGAGGGAAAGCTCTCGGGCATCCTGCTCGAAATGGTGCGCGGGCACATCATTGTCGGCATCGGCGTCAACCTCGCGCGCGCACCGCAATTGCCCGATCGCAAGACCGCCGCCATCGCCGACATTACCCCGCCGCCCGCGCCCGAGGATTTCGCCGCAAGCCTCTCTGCCGCCTTCGACCGGCGGCTCGAAGCATGGCGCACCTATGGGCTGGCAGCGACGCTTCATGCCTTTCAGGCCACATCGATCCACACGCCTGGATCGCCTGTCACCGTCCACGATACCGATGGCTCGGTGCTGACCGGCACCTTCGCCGGCCTCGACGAAAACGACGGCGGATTGCGGCTGCGCTTGGCGGATGGCAGCGAACGTGTCATTCGCGCCGGTGACATATCCTGACAAGAGGACACCATCCCATGTTGCTCGCCGCCGATGTCGGTAACACCAATGTCGTCTTTGCCCTGTTCACCTATGACGAGGAGGGTCGGCACACGATCCGCGCGCGCTGGCGCATCGCCACAGATCCGCGCCGCACGGGCGATGAATATGCGGTGTGGCTGCTCCAGTTGCTCAAGATCGAAGGGCTCGAACGCTCGGACATCACCCAGATCATCGTCGCCTCGGTGGTGCCGCGGGCCGACCATAATCTTACTGTGCTGTGCCAGAAATATTTCGGCATCACCCCGCTGTTTGCCGGGCAGGGCGCGGCGCGCTGGCGGTTCGATATCGATGTCGATCAGCCATCCTCGCTCGGCGCCGACCGCGCGCTCAACATCCTTGCCGCGCACCACAAATACGGCGGCGATCTGATCGTCGTCGACTTCGGCACGGCGACCAAGTTCGAGGCGGTCGATTTCACCGGTGCCTACAAGGGCGGATCGATCGCGCCGGGGATCAACCTGTCGCTTGATGCCTTGGTCGGCAAGACCGCCAAGCTTCCGCGCATCGCCATCCGTGCTCCGGCCAGCCGCAGCGTGATCGGTCGCAACACCGAAGACCAGATGCTGATCGGGGTCTACTGGGGCTATGTCGCGATGATGGAAGGGATGGTGGCGCGCATGCAGGCCGAAATCGGCCGCCCGGCCAAGGTCGTGGCGACCGGCGGTCTGGCCATCCTGTTCGACGATGCGACCGAAATCTTCGACTACGTCGATGCCGATCTGACCCTGGACGGCCTCGCGATCCTTGCCCGGCAGGCCGAAACCGCCTGACTGCTGCCAACGTAAGAGACATTGTGAAGAACGATTTTACCCCCGAAGACGAATTGCTGTTCCTTGCGCTCGGAGGCTCGGGCGAGATTGGCATGAACGTCAATCTCTACGGCTGTCAGGGCAAGTGGATCATGGTCGATCTCGGCATGACCTTTTCGGGCACGGAATATCCCGGCGTCGATCTGGTCTTCGCCGATCTCGACTTCATCGAGGAGCGCGCTGGGGACCTGCTCGGGATCGTGCTCACCCATGCGCACGAGGACCATATCGGCGCGGTGCCCTATTTCGCGGGCGAACTGGGCGTGCCGCTCTATGCTACGCCTTTCACCGCCGATCTGGTGGCGCGCAAGCTTGAGGAAGCAGGGCTGCTCGGCAAGGTCGAGCTCAATATCGTGGGCGATGATGATCCGTCCCTCGAACTCGGCCCCTTCAGTATTGCCTATGTGCCGCTCGCCCACTCGATCGCCGAGGGCAATGCGCTGGTGATCGACACGCCTTACGGGCGCGTGTTCCACACCGGCGACTGGAAGCTGGATGAAGAGCCGATCATCGGCGAACCCGCGACCGAAGCCGATCTGCGCGCCATCGGCGATGAGGGCGTGCTGGCGCTGGTGTGCGATTCGACCAATGTCTTCAATCCCAAGCCCTCCGGTAGCGAAGGCGCGGTGCATCAGGCGCTGATGGAGGAGGTTGCGCGCCACAAGGGCAAGCGCGTGGTGGTCACCACCTTTGCCAGCAATGTCGCGCGGCTCCAGACGCTCGGCGATGTCGCGCGCGAGACCGGGCGGCAGATCTGCGTCGCGGGCCGCTCGCTCGACCGGATCATCGAGGTGGCGCAGGATAATGGCTATCTCGCGGACTTCCCCACGCCGGTCGATTTCGACACCGCCATGGGCCTGCCGCGCGGCGAGGTTCTGATCATCGCTACCGGCGGGCAGGGCGAACCGCGCGCGGCGCTCGCGCGCATGGCCGAAAGCAACCATCCGATCGAACTGGTGGCGAGCGATGTGGTGCTGTTCTCCTCGCGCCAGATCCCGGGCAACGAGATCCCGATCGGCAAGATCCAGAACCAGCTCGCCGCGCGCGGGATCACCATGGTGACCGATCGCCAGGCTTTCATCCATGTCTCGGGCCACCCCGGACGGCCCGAGCTTGAGGCGCTCTACGACTGGCTCCAGCCTGAAATTCTCGTGCCGGTGCATGGCGAGATGCGCCACATGGCGGAGCAGGCGCGTCTCGGCAAGGCATGCGGCATCCCCGCGCAGGTGGTGCAGAAGAACGGCGATATCGTGCGCCTTGCGCCGGGCAAGCCGGGTAAGCTGGCCGAGGTGCGCTCCGGGCGTCTGGTGCTCGACGGCGATATCATCGCGCCCGCCAATGGCGAGGCGATCACCATGCGCCGCCGGATCGCCGCTGAAGGCGTGATGGTGGTGGTGCTGGTGCGCGGCCAAACGCCGCTGATCGAAGCCATCGGCCTGCCGCTTGACGAGGACATGCCCGCCTTTCTCGAAGAGACCGCCAATGATGTGCTCAATGCCATTACCCGCCTCAAGGGCAAGGACGCGCGCGATCCGGCCGCCGTGCACGAGGCCGCGCGCCTTGCCGCCCGCCGTGCTGCGCAGCGCTGGTCAGGCAAGCGGCCGCAGGTGCGCGTGGTGATGCCGGGCGGAGCCGTGTGATGCAGATCACCTCGATTGCGGCGATCTATTTCCTGTTCTGGGTGATGAGCGCCTTCATCATGCTGCCCTTCGGCGTGCGAACGGCGGATGAAGCGGGCGTCGCCAAGGTGCCGGGGCAGGCAGACAGCGCGCCGGTCAATTTCAGGCCCGGAAAAGTCGCCCTGCGCGCGGCGATCATGGCCGCCCTGTGCACCGCGCTGTTCGTCGCCAATTACCAGTATGGCTGGATCACCGCCGCCGATATCGACGTGCTACCCAAGCCGCCCAAGGCCGGTTAGCTAGCTGCGCAGCCGCTGGATCGCCTGGGCGAGCACGACGTAGAGCTTGCCCATGTCCGAGCCGAGCATGGTCACGCTCAGAACGTGGCCGTCACGGGTCGAGAGCGTGGCGCGCAGCATCGCCTCGAAATCGTGGATGTAGCGGCTGACATTGGCCTTGAAGGTGTCGTCGCGCTGGTAGAGTTCGGCGATATGCCGCGCTCCGCCATTGTCGATCAGGCGCACGGCGCGGCGGGTGAATATCCCGCGATCGCCCTTGAGATAGGCGTCCCATGCGGTGTCGGACACTTCGGCCGAGAGCGCGCCGGTAATGTCGATGGCAGCTGAGTTGAGGCTGTCGGTGATCAGCGCCATGCGCCGTGCGAAGTCGTTGTTGACCTGCTCTTCGGCCAGTTCGCGCGCGCGGGCGACGCGCTGTTCGAGATTTCCGGTGAGCTCGTTGACCTTCACCAGCTGATCGCGCAGCTGCACCACCACCTCGCGCCCCACGCCCGAGGCATGGGCTGCTGCCGCCTCGATCTTGCCGACCGAGGCCGCGGTCTCGTTGCGCATCGTGCGTTCGAGCGCCTGCACCGCCTCGCCGCCAAGGCTCTCGGCCAGAGCTGCCGCCTTCTCGCGCGCGCCTTCATCGAGGGTGGCAAAGGCCTTGGCGATGGCCTCCTCGAGCGTGGCAAGCGCCGTGCGCAGCTGTTCCTGCGTCTCGCCCGCCAGCGTGCCGCTTTCCTCATTGAGGCGCGCAAAGCCGCCGCGCAGGCCCTGAAGCTTGGCAAGCGCCTCGTCCGACTGCTCGGCGAGCTTGGCGCCGAAACCGGCAATCGCCGCGTCCGCCGCCGCGATTTCCTCGCGGGTCATGATGAGATAGGCCGAGAGGTCCTTGCCGCTCTCGCCCGAGGCGAGCATCAGCTGGCGCACATCCCCAGCGCGGCTTTCGACGCCGGTCAGGGTCGCGCTCGCCGCGTCGATTGCCTGCTGTAAGTCCTCGCGGCTCGTGCGCGCGCCCGACTGGATGATTTCGAGCAGGCGCACCCCGCTGTCAGTCAACTGGGCGAGGCGCGCTTCGGTTTCGGCAAGCGCGGCGCGCTTGGCCGCGAGGGTCTGACCGAGCGTATCGAAGCCGTCCGAAAGGCTGTTGCGCGCGGCATTCCCGCTGGCGGTGATCTCGGCCAGCAGCGAGCCGAATTTTTCGAGCTGCGCGGTGATGTCCTCGCCGTGCGCCACAAGCCTTGCGGTATCGGCCACCTGCGCCTCGCGCCGCTGGGCGAGGGCATCGTCCAAGGCGGTGAGCCGCTGGGCGAGCACTTCGCTTGCCTGTGCCTCGCGCGTGTCGAAGGCGGACTGGCGCTGTTCGACCGCCTCGGCAAAACGCAGATCGCGTGCGGCAAGGCGCGCATCGATGGCGTCGGCTTCCTCGGTGATCGCGGCGATCCGGCTGCGCGCCATGGCGAGCGCGCCGGCCTCGGCCGCTTCGACCGCCTTGAGCCGCACGGCAGCTTCGGCATCGAGCGCTTCCATTTCGCTGCGCAGGTTCTGGCGGGCGGCCTCCTCGGCCTCGCGCAGTCGCTCGGCCGCGGCGGCAATGTCACTTTCGAGCTGCGAAGTCTGTGCGCGCAGAGCCTCGAGCGCGGTGATTTCGAGCGCTTCGAGACGCTCGCGATAGGAAGCCGTCTCGCCTTGCAGGCTGGTGAAGCGGTCGCTCACCAGCGTCTCGATCCGTGCGACCTGCGCTTCGAAGCCGGTGAGCGCCTCGCCCACCGTCGTGCTCAGGCCCTGGACCTGGGCTTCGCTGGTGGTGCCGATCGTGCCGATCCGCTCGAACCCGATGGTCAGCTGATCGAGCTGTTCCTGCGCGTGCCGACCGGCATTGCCGATCTGGTTGGCGACATCGCGCGCGGCATTGGCGATCACCGGCAGATCATCGCGCAGGCGGTTCATATTGCCGAGCGCGGTTTCGCTCGCCGAACCGATCGCCTCGACCTGCGCGCCATTGGTGGCGACCAGCGTCTGCAATTCGGCGGCATGGGTCGCAATGCGTTCCGCCGCAATCCGCCCCAGCGCTTCGAGATCGCGCGCTTCGGCGGCGAGAAATTCGCGCGCGAGGCTCAATTCGCGGTTCACCACCTTGAGGCGCGCTTCCAGCTCGGCGCTTTCACGGCTCAGCAGCGCGGCACTGGCGGCAAAGCGGCTCGCCTCGGCGCGCGAGGAGCGCATGGCGAGCAGCCACAGGATGCCGATCAGCCCCATCGGCACCGACCAGGAGATGATCCACCCCGCAATGGTGGAAGGCGCAGGGCCCGCAAGCGCCTCGGCGCTCACTGTCCAGCCGAAGAACCCCGTCCACCCGGCCATCGCCAGCAGCGCGAGGGTAGGGGCGATCCGTGTGCCTCCGGCGGAGGCAGGAGCCATATCCTCGGCAGGCTCCTCCCAGCTTTCCTCGAGCAGCATGTCGCCCGCCTCGGCAACAGCTTCGCCCTCGGGAATGGCCGTATCCGCCGCTTCATCCCCGCCGCCCTTGCGCCCCAAGGCGCGTATCTGGTGCCGTCCTGTCATGGCGGGGATCATACCACAGGCGGACTCGGGATAAACCCCGCTTTAACCTAATCGCCTGTAATCGGACCTCATGGCCTATGATAATGGTGCTCTTGATGCGACGCTTGCGGCAGCAGCCGGCGAAAACGCCGCGCTGATGCGTGAGCTGCGCGGGGCCTTCCTCGACTCTGCTGCGCGGCAGCTCGATCTGCTCAAGCGAGCGCGCTGCGATGGCAACTGGACGGTAGCTGCGATGCGTCTCAAGGGGCTTGCGGCAAGCTTTCATGCCGACGAATTGCAGGCAGCGGCCGATCACGCGCTCAATTCCGCGCCGGGCGAGCCTTTCGTGATCCGCGAGATCGAGGCCGTGCTGGCGCGCTTCAACCGCTCGATGAAGCGCTGAGCGCCTGACACCCCACCAACGGATTTCGGGCACAGACGCAGTCATGCGGCTTGAACCCGTCCCCTGAAAGCGGCAATTCTCGTGAGGGAAACCCCCTTTCGGGAGGCGGGATATGCGCACGGCCCTGATTGCGGCCCTTCGACGAACCGGGACGGGCACCCTGCGTGCCGGACTGCCGCTGGCGGGCCGATCGGTGCTGGCACGGCAGGTCGATCTGTTGCGCAGCCTCGGGTGCGAGCGGATCCTGTGCCTCTGCGAAAGCCCCGATGCCGAGATCCTGAAGGTGCAGCAGGCGGTCGAGGCTTCGGGCGGCACGTTCCAGGCCCTGCGCGGCTTTCTCCACCTGCCCGCGCTGGTGCGCGCCGAGGAGGAGCTGGTAATCCTCGCCGATGGCTTGCTGCCCGATCCCGCCGTGACAGCACGCCTGTTTGCCGAGGCCGCGCCGCCGCGCCTTGTCGCCTGCCTGCCCTCGGACAGCCCGCTGGTCGCCGCCCATCCCGATGATTTCGAGCGGATCGATGCCGCGCGCCATTGGGGCGGGGTGCTGGTGATGCGCGGCGCGCCGGTGCAGCACCTTGCCGATTTCCCGCCCGATGCCGATGCGATCTCGCTGTTGCTGCGGCTTGCGCTTCAGGCAGGAACCCCGTGCCGCGATCTGCCGGCGGAGGTTTCGGCGAGCGGCACATGGCTGCTGGCGAGCGAGGAGAGCGCGCTGGCAGCGCAGGAACAGGCTTTGATTTCACGGGCCTCTGGGTTGGCCGATTGGCGGCGGCCTTCGACAGCACTCGCAGGCTGGGCTGCGCGCGCGCTGGCACCGCGCGGGTTGGCGCGGGGGCCAGCCTTTGCCGCCCTTGCTGCGGTTGGCCTTCATCTCGGCGCTCTGGCGGCCCCGTCCTGGGGCTATGCTGCTGCGGGACTGGCGCTAGCGGCGGCAGGAGCCATGAGCGCGGCGCTGACGCAGGCTCTTGGTGCGATGCGCCGCGAATTGCTGGGTGAGGGGGCCCCGCCTGCCGCGCTCGGACGGCTCGATATCGCGGTCGACGTGGTTGCGGCGGCCGTGCTGCTGCTCGCCCTGTCGCCTGCCGGGACGATCGCGCCGCTCGCGGCTCTCGGCCCGGTGCTGATCGGCCTTGCCCGCCTGACCCCGCCCGCGGCGCCGCTGGCGGTGTTGGCCGACCGGGTGATGCTGCCGGGCGGTCTCGCGCTCGCCGCCCTGTTCGGCGTTCTGCCCCACGCCGCGGCCCTGCTGGCGCTGCTCCTTCTCGGCGGATTGTTGCTGCGCGACAAGTCTGAACTGGGCTAACGCGGATTTAACCAAGCCGGCATTATGCGGGCATGATGGGCGACGAGACCATGGATCTTGCAGACGGCGGAGCTCTCGAGGCTGCCTTGCGCGACGCGCTCGCGCGCGAGACCCGTGCGCTTGCCACGCTCGTCCCGGTGCTGCGTCACATGCTGGCGAGCGAAGGGCATAGGCTGGTGAGCGAGGCAGTGCTCGCGCGGGTGCGCGGGATGCTGTCCGATCTTGCCGCGCAGCTTCTGGCCGCCGCCGCGGGACGCGATGCCGCCTTGCGTCAGTCCGCCCCGGGCGATCCCCGTACCCATGACGCGCTGGCCGATGCCCTCGCGGGCGATCCGTTGCTGCTCGCCCATTGCCATGCGCTCGCGGCCGAGAGCCTCGCGGCCGAGCGGCTCCACCAGCATCACGGCATCGATCCGGTGCTGAGCCCGCTGTTGCAGGAGTTGATCGCCGCCGATGACCCGGTGGTGGCCGAACTCGCCATGAACACTCTCGCGGCGCAGTCGCGCTTCATCCAGAGCCAGCGCCGGATGGAACTGCCGCTGGGCGAGCTTCCGGCCGAGCTGTTCCACGACCTCACCGCCCGCCATCTGGGGCAGGGCGATGTGGCGCGGCGGCTTCATGAAAGCTATGACGAAGGTGCCAGCCGCCTCGGCCTGCTAGCGCGGCTCGTTTCCGCCATGCGGCGCGGGGCGGTTGCCGCGCTGGCGCTCGATCACGCGGGGCTGGCGCTGTTTGCCAGCGCGGTCTCGGCCATGGCCCGCGAGGTGCGCGAGGATGCGGTGCTGGCCTGTCAGGACGGACAGGGGGCTAGGCTGGCGCTGATGCTGCGCAGCGCCGGACTGGCACCGGAGGCGATTGCGCGCCTGTTCCCGCTGGTCGATCCGGCCGCGCAGGCGCCGCAGGGGCTCGAGGACATTTCGCCCGAGCGCGCGCGGATGCTGCTGGGCGCGGCGGAATGAACACGATGGATCGCCGCGATACCCTGCTTGGCGCCCGCGGGCTGACCGACGCGCGCGACTGGCTGCTCAATGCCGACGAGCCGCTCGCCGAATTGCAGGCGCGCTGCGGCGGGCGGGTGCCGGGGCCGCTGGCGATCCCCGAACTGCTCGATCTGGTGCGCCAGACGCGCCGTATGGGGCTGAAGATCGCGCGCGAATTCTCCGCCTTCGATGGCGAGGCGATGGTCTCCGGCTTTGCCCGCATCCACCCCGCGCGCTCCGACGACGAGGGCATGAACGGCTGCGAGGTGCTGGTCGAGAACTGGCAGCGCAATTTGCCGCCCGCCAGCGAGGGGCGCGCCTATGCCGAAAGGCTCGATGCGATCGACCGCGCCGCTGCCGAAGTCAGCGCGCGGCTCGATGCACGTCAGCGCTTGCAGGTGCTGAGCGCGCTCGCGCCCGATGCCATGGGCCTCCAGAGCGCCGCCATGGCTGCGGCCGGACAGGCGTGGAGCGAGCTGGTCGAATTGCAGGGCATTGCCCACCATCAGCCGCTGCACTGGCGGTTGCTCGACGGAGCGATGTGCCGCTTTGCCGGTTCGCGGCGCGAATGGCGGGTGCGGTTGATCCCGCTCGGCCCCGATCCCCAGAGCCCGGCCGGTTTCGAACTGCTGCTGATCGCCGACGAGCCGCTCGTTCCGGGCGCGCATCAGCCCGCGCCGCCCGAGGGCGAGACCAGCGCCACGCGCCTGATCGGCCGCTCGCTCGCGCCGGTGCTGCGCCAGCCGGTCGCGCGGATCATCGCCAATGCCGAGACCATCCGCGCGCGCCTCGCCGGGCCCTTGCGCGACGAGTACAGCGAATATGCCGGAACCATCGCCAGCGCAGGCCAGCATCTCGCTGCGATGCTGGGCGATCTTGCCGATCTCGAAGTGGTGGAGACCCCAGGCTTTTCGGTCGCGCGCGAGAAGGTCGATCTGGCCGATGCGGCGTCGCGGGCGGCAGGCATCCTCGGGGTGCGTGCGCAGAACCGCGAAATCCGCTTGCTGACCCAGGGCGCGCCGGGCGAGGCTGTCGCCAGCGCGGAATTCCGCCGGGTGCTGCAGATCCTCATCAATCTCGTCGGCAATGCGATCGCCTATTCGCCCGGCGGCAGCACGGTGACGATTGCCGCCGCGCCGGCGGGCGAGGGGCGGGTGACGGTGAGCGTTGCCGACGAAGGCCCCGGGATCACCCCCGAACAGGCGACACGTATCTTCGACAAGTTCGAGCGCCTCGGGCGCGACAGCGACGGCGGCAAGGATAAGGGATCGGGCCTCGGCCTCTACATCTCGCGCCGCTTGGCCGAAGCGATGGAGGGCGAACTCTCGGTCGACACGGCGGAGGGCGGCGGGGCGCTGTTCACGCTGGAATTGCCTGCTTTCGCAGGTTGACGCTCAGCCGCGCGGGCGGCGAAAGGCCCACCACAGCATCACAGCACCAACACCTGCGGTAATCGCGCCATTGCGCGCCCATATCCGGTCGGCAAGCATGAAGCTGTCGGTGGGCCAGGTCAGCAGGCCGAGGCCCTGAAGGGTCCAGATGGTGCCCATGACCAGCAGGAACATGCCTGCGGCCTTGAGCGCCGTCCGGAACAATGTCGTTGCGCCTTAGCGGCTCGAGAGCGGCACGTAATCGCGCTGCGTCGGGCCGGTGTAGAGCTGGCGCGGACGCCCGATCTTCTGGCCGGGATCGCTGATCATCTCGTTCCACTGCGCCACCCAGCCCACGGTGCGGGCGAGGGCAAAGAGCGCGGTGAACATCGTGGTCGGGAAGCCGATCGCCGAGAGGATGATGCCCGAATAGAAATCGACATTCGGGAACAGCTTCTTCTCGATGAAGTAGGGATCGTTGAGCGCGATCTCTTCGAGGCGCAGCGCGGTCTCGAACAGCGGATCATTGACCTTGAGCGCATCGAACACCTCGCGCACGGTCTTCTGCATCACCGTCGCGCGCGGATCGTAGTTCTTGTAGACGCGGTGGCCGAAGCCCATCAGGCGGAACGGATCGTTCTTGTCCTTGGCCCGCTCTATATAGTGCGGGATCTTGTCGGGCGTGCCGATTTCCTTGAGCATGTTGAGCGCCGCTTCGTTGGCCCCGCCATGCGCCGGGCCCCACAGGCAGGCGATGCCGGCCGCGATGCAGGCAAACGGGTTGGCGCCGGAGGAACCGGCAAGACGCACGGTCGAGGTCGAGGCGTTCTGCTCGTGATCGGCGTGGAGGATGAAGATCCGGTCCATCGCGCGTTCGACCGCCGGGATCACCTCATAGGGCTCGGCCGGCACGCCGAAGGTCATGCGCAGGAAGTTGCCGGTATAGCTCAGCGAGTTGTCCGGATAGATGAAGGGCTGGCCGATCGAATATTTGTAGGCCATCGCCGCGATGGTCGGCATTTTCGCGATCAGGCGGTGCGATGCGATCATGCGCTGCTGCGGATCGGAAATGTCGGTGCTGTCGTGATAGAAGGCCGACAGGGCGCCCACCACGCCGCACATGATCGCCATCGGGTGCGCGTCACGGCGGAACCCGCGGTAGAAGGTCATCAGCTGTTCGTGCAGCATGGTGTGACGGGTGATGGTGTAGCTGAACTCGTCGAGCGCCGCCTTGCTCGGCAATTCGCCGTTCAAGAGCAGATAGCTGACTTCCATGAAGCTTGAATCCTCGGCCAGCTGGCCGATCGGATAGCCGCGGTGCAGCAGCACCCCTTCGTCACCATCGATATAGGTCAGCGCGCTTTCGCAGCTCGCGGTCGAGGTGAAGCCGGGGTCGAAGGTGAAGGCACCCGTCTGTGCGTAGAGCTTGCGGATGTCGATGACATCGGGGCCGGTGCTGCCTTCGAGCACGGGATATTCGAAAGTTTTGCCGCCCAGTTCGAGTTTTGCCGTCTTGTCTGCCAAGATCTGTCTCCTGTCCAATATCCCTGCTCTTGCCCGGCGCCCCTACGCCGCTTGGGCGTCGAGCCGTGCAAGCGCCTCGTCCCGGCCCAGAAGGACCAGAACATCAAAAATCCCGGGTGATGTGGTCGTCCCGGTCAGCGCCGCGCGCATCGGCTGCGCCAGCTTGCCAAGGCCCAATCCCAGTGCCTCCGCAAGCGCCTTCGTAGTGGCTTCGAGCGTCTCGCTTGTCCAGTCGTTTTCCGCCCTCAAGGCCTCGTAAATCTGCCGCAGGATTGCGCGGGCATCGCCTTCGAGCAGTTGCGCGGCCTTTTCGGTCATGGCGAGCGGGCGCTTGGCAAAGAGGAAAGCCGCGCCTTCAACCACTTCGTTGAGGTTCTTGGCGCGCACCTTGAGCACCGGCATGGCCTGCGTCAGCAGCGCTTCGTCGGCGCTCTCGCCGATGCGGGCGGCGACCAGCGCGGCCAGACGCGCATCATCGGCCTCGCGCAGGTAATGGCCATTGAGGTGCTCGAGCTTCTTGATATCGAAGCGCGAGGGGCTCTTGCCCACCCCGTCGAGATCGAACAGCGCAATCGCTTCCTCGCGGGTGATCTCTTCGCGGTCCCCGTGGCCCCAGCCCAGACGCAGCAGGTAGTTGAACAAAGCCTCGGGCAGGATGCCGAATTCGTCGCGATAGGCCTCGACCCCGAGCGCGCCGTGGCGCTTGGAGAGCTTGGCCCCGTCGCTGCCGTGGATCAGCGGGATATGGGCATAGACCGGATCGGGCCAGTTGCCCTCGATCGCATTCATCGCGCGGATGATCGGCAGCTGGCGGAAGGCGTTGTTCAGGTGATCATCGCCGCGGATCACATGGGTCACCCCCATGTCGTGATCGTCGACCACCACCGCGAGCATATAGGTCGGCGTGCCATCGGCGCGCAGGATGATGTAGTCGTCGAGTTCCTCGTTCTTCACCGTCACCGCGCCCTGGACGCGGTCGTGGATCGTGGTCTCGCCTTCGTTGGGCGTCTTGAGCCGAATGGTGAAGGGCGCGCCTTCAGGGGCCTCGGCCGGATCGCGGTCACGCCAGCGCCCGTCATAGCGCAGCGGCTTCTTGTTGGCGCGCTGCTCCTCGCGCATCGCTTCGAGCTCTTCGGGCGTGGCAAAGCACTTGTAGGCATGGCCGGCCTTGAGCAGCTGCCACGCGACCTCGGCGTGGCGCTCGGCACGGTCGGACTGGAACAGCGGGGGCGCATCGTAATCGAGGCCCATCCAGTCGAGCCCTTCAATGATCGCATCGATCGCTTCCTGGGTGGAGCGCTTGCGGTCGGTATCCTCGATCCGCAGCAGCGTGCGGCCGCCGTGGTGGCGGGCATAGAGCCAGTTGAACAGCGCGGTGCGCGCGCCGCCGATATGCAGGAAGCCGGTGGGCGAGGGCGCGAAGCGGGTCACCACCTCGGTGCTGCCCTGATCGGCCGTCACGCTGCTTTCGCTTGCCATGGACTGTCAATTCCTGTTCACTTTGAGCGGCTTGGCATATGTCTGGCCGGTCGGGGGACGAGCCGATGCGCGATGTGCCGATCATTCCGATGGGAGACACCCCCGGCAGCACGCCTGACGGGAGCGGTGTTCCGGCGCGCCCTTGGCAAAGCGCGCGGCCAATGTCCAGCACCGGCGCAGGCACGGGTGGCGGCGGGAGCGGGGGCTTCGGCAGCGGGTGGGCGGCGCGGGCGGAGCGCTTTCTGGCCGAAGCGGGGTTCGACCGCGCGCCGTGGCTGACGGTGATCTTCATGGCCGGGATCCTCGCGTGGTTCGCCCTGCCGACGCCGCTGGCGTGGCTGGCGGCGCTGGCGGGCGGGGCAGGGGTGGCGCTTGCCGCATGGCGGATCTGGCCGGCGGGAAGCGCAGGAGAGGACGCGCATGTCCACCTGCGTCAGGCGCTGATTGCGGCGGGGCTGGTGTTTGCGGCGGGGATCGCGGTGGTCTGGGCGCGCTCGGAAATGGTCGGCACCCCGCCGGTCGCAGCGCCCGGTGTTACATGGCTGCAAGGTCATGTGCTCGAGCGCGAGGACCAGCCTGCCGAAGGGCGCA
>Ga0315900_10005650_pt1 | contig 17096 bp, 7 predicted proteins | sample LakEriMetagenome_FD_203521 | JGI IMG/M metagenome (GOLD analysis project Ga0315900, IMG submission 203521) | Freshwater fungal communities from buoy surface, Lake Erie, Ohio, United States - Buoy 12 MA114 | ecosystem: Environmental > Aquatic > Freshwater > Lake > Lake biofilm | place: USA: Lake... | reverse complement strand
CTACAATTCTTGCACTTCCATCATTTATATCATATGTGGCTGCTATTAAAGGGTCGCCACCGCCTACCTCATTTATTGTAATATTACCTGTTGTAATTGCATTTGTTGTTGTATTCCCCGCCGTTGTAACTTGCTGCAATGTAGGAACAGTAACATTTGCGCTTCTCAAGTAAGGCGAAAGCATCGATGCTGTATCAGTATATCTAACGCGTTGGTTTATACGATTACTTAACGATGTAGTATCTGTTGCTGTTCCGGTTACTTTAATCCATTGACTACCACTCCAAGAATAAACAGAACTATCAGTGGTATTATAGTATAAAGCACCTGGTCTTTTACCATTAGGAGATGCAGTTTGCGGTATCAACAAGGTAGTATCAAACGCTCCCCCTCTCCACTTGTAATAGTTGTTGAAGTTAGTATATAGTTTGCCATCTATTGTTTGACCATAGCCAACAAAAGACAGAACACTAAAGAACAATCCTAATATTTTCGCCTTCATTTACTCCTCCATTTATTGTTATTGTTTTCGTTGTTGCGTTATGGGTGATATATCTTCTATCACTGCGCACTAATGTTGTTTGAAGCATACCATCTATAAATACAAATGGCATTACCGTTAGTAATGGACTAGAGAACTGCGTAGAGCCATCTGTCATGGGTTGTCCAGCTCCTACTATGAAATCTGCAACAAGCGTAAGGTTTCCTAGTGTCCCTGCATTAAGGCCTTGCACGACAGAAAGCGTTACATTTACCCTGTTAATAGCAGGATTTATAACTACTTTAGGACTATTTGTTGTTATTTGTACTGTAGCCATTATATTGATGTTATCTCTCTTAATACTTTAAATTTACCTCCCATAAGTGTTTTCTTTACACCACTAGCAAATGTACATTGCAAATCATAATAATACAAATCTACGTCTAATGGTACTATATAATTAAATGATAACGTGTTACCTGATACAACAAACCCTGAACCATTTTGTAGTGCAGGTACAGCATTTACATATTCAGTTGTTTGTATTTGCATATATAATGTAGCCCCAGTAAAATTTAAAGGCCTATCAAGGGCGTCAAAAAATGACGCGACAACATCAAATGTATCTCCTTGAAGCACTGTAAAGTTTACATCTGCCTTTATTACGTTAGAAACCTCTGTAGGTTTAGTACTTGTTGTATCGTTGCAATTTGACATATTATTTGAATACTTTTACTTTAAATGTTGCAGGACCAGGGTCTACTCCAGTTGTCCCGTAATTATTTAATCTTACCGTAACTGTATTAGTCGAACTAACCCATGCAGTATAGCAAATATTTGTTGAGGCCACACCTTGTGGCGTGCCTAAAGATACAACATCTCCTTCAGATGCCCCTGTAACAGTTATTGTTAAATCTGAGCTAGTCTGTGCTGTCGTAGTAGCAAAGTCAAGCGTAGCAGAGCCGCTTAATGGAGCGCTAGGCCATGCTCCATTATAAACAGCCAAACTTCCTGTAGTATTATTTATTGTAAGAATCTTAAATTTTGAGGTATCTGTAGTGTACGATTGTATTGGGGATGTTACCTCAGTTATGCCATTATAACTTTGCAGGAATACGCTATCTGAAACATATAATCCTATACTAGTTGTGCCGCTTAACTTTTGTACCCTTGCTCTTCCGTTTAATACCCCTACTCCTTCTCCAGAAGAATTCCCAATATAAGCTATGCTAGTATTAGCAAAAAAGCTTCCAAGGTTACTAAATGTTAGTCCGTTTGTACTTCCATTTATTGTTGTATTTTGATTTAATGTTCCGCCTAATCTAAATACAGTACTATCCTTTGTTAACCCATTGGCTGCTGTAAACTTATATTTATTAAGCATAGCAGCCGTATCGCTGATATTCAATTTAGTATTTATCCTATTACTTAAGTTTACAGTATCAGATGTTACAGCTATTGTATAGTTTCCTGTTGGCTTATTTGGAAATCTTAATGTAACCAATGGATTAGTTACGTTTGCGTTTTCCAAATATGATTCATAAGTTCCATTATTCAATCCAAGACTTCCGCTATAATCTAAAAAGGCTGATTTACCATTTGATGTATTAGTTGACGAAACAAAATCACTAGTTATTACAGATTGATTAGTTCCAGAACCTTTTACAATTAAATTCATCCCTCCGTTATTTACAAATCTTGCAGTATCAGAACCAGTAAATACGTTCAGCCTGTTCCCAGATAAATTTATATTTGTGTTTTCTGTTAGAGAACCTCCTAGCTTAATTGTCTTATCGCTTGCAGTAAGACCATTAGTAGCAACAGCAATACCTATGCTATCCTTTATTGCAAATGTTGTAGTATCTATAGAGTAGAAAATACTGTCCTTGCCAGGCACTCTAAATACGCTTGTGACACCAGTAGCTACAGGAATAAACCTTGCCACCGTATCAAACGGAGGGAAGTATATCGTGCTAAGCTCTATCTCGTCAGATGCAATAGATGGCTTAAGTGGCACTTGTCTAGCTACACCAACTTTAATTGATGGCCCTAGTGGAGTTAAAACAATAGCATCTATCCTAGACGTGCTATCAGCCACTTTTGGAGATGTTGTTAATGTTGTAAACGGCACTTTAGTGTAATAACTTCCATTTATAAAAGCACCATAGGAACCTACAAAAAATCTTCTACTAAATGTATTGCTTTGAGTTACTTCACCTCCAAATACAAGCTTAGTCAAATAATCCATCCCAACACGCTTCCACCTCTGTCCAGTATACTCCCACAAAGAAGTATCGGCAGGAGGACAACCTGCACATATAGAATCAGGATTCTGAGCAACGAATACTATATACCCTCTCCCCGGCCATCCTGAGCCAGTTAATGGAGCTACAGGAGTGTCAGCCATAATAGGCACACTCATCCAATCCTGAGCAAGTATACGCTTTACGTTAATTCCCTGAGGACCACCTATATTCATAGGAGGAGCTTGGGCAGATGTTCCAAAAGAAATCAAAACAAGTATTACTAAAAGTATATACCGCATATCAATAGAATTGTATTACAAATATGTCTCCACTAAGCACGTTATCTCCTACTCCTGTAAGAAACACCGTACTGCCTCCTTTATACCAATCAAAGAACGGAATATTATTTCTTATTATTCTGTATCTTTTATTTAGTAATCTAGCATCGCTGAATGATGTTACACCTACAGTAATATCTACACCTCCCTCAAGTATAATGTCATCAGGAACAGATGCGCCGGCAGCAGGAGGAGTAGGTGGTATCGAAATGTAGTCGCCTGAAAGCCCTACGTATTCGCTTGTACCTGTATTGTATAAAGGAAGTTGTTTACCGAAATCGTATAAAGTAATTCTACTAATCAGCAGAGATACTAAGCTTGCAAGTTCTTTTGCATCAACAGAAGGAGAAGTGTATATCCAAGATACAGCTTTCTTCAAGCAGTATATCAGTATCTTCTCATCTTCATAACTATTATCATTTTCAAAGAAACGCTCATCCGTTGACTTAGTACCTATCTTGTACAAAGCCTTGTTAGCCCTGCTAATCCACTGCTGTATTTGTGTTGTAGTATATTGAGGCATTATAGAGCATCATTATCGGTTATGAACTTAATTCTGTCTATAGCGTTCTGAGAGTTCAATACATCTGTATCAGCCTCTGCGTTCTTAGCCGCTTCTATGTCAAGTACAATCTTCATACTATCCTTCAAGTATTCTGTATTGTTCAGAAGGGATGGCTCGACGACCATTTTGTTCTGACGCTCAAAGAAAGCCACTTTAGAGTAGCAAACCAAAGCTACAACCTTAGAAGCAGTATATACACTTCCTACAACCGGGGATGCAGGAGTAATCTCCATATTTACCGTAAAGGCATAGTCCTTATCTATTCCTGTGATTGTTACTACATCAGAAGGATAAGTAGCGTAAGCGAAGTTGATTGTCCTATACAAAGTCCCATCAGCATTATACAGATACAAGTAGCGGCTTGTCATAGCTGCCTTAGTCTCAGGAGCTGAATAGTTTGTAGTATCAGTAATTTGGAATGTACTGCAATCTGAACTTTGTGAAGCGGTAAATGACGCTGTAATTGGCATCGTCCTTGTTTTTAACAAAAATAAATAAACCCCGTATAAAAACGGGGCTATTTATGTCAACACTTTATCTTCCTCCTGTACTTCTACCACCTGACCCTCTTGCGCCTGTACTTCTGCCACCACCTGCTCCGCCTCCACCTTTGCTTTTCTCTTTTTGCTCTTTTTCGTATCTCTTGTTCTTGCTTTCCAAATCTTTTAACATAGTATTTGACAGCTTATTAGCATCACCACTTAATAGACTTGCTACCCATCCATACTTGCCTCCTAGCATAAAGTTAGCAAATATCAATCCATATCCTTTCATTATAGATGCGACAAGTAATTCATCTTTATTAACAGGCCCACCTGCCTCAAGAGCCTTCCATAAATCGTATGTAGAATATGCTGATTTAACCGTCTTTGCCACCTCTCCAAAACCGCCTACAGATTCAAACAATTCCGTCCAACCCTGCGTAGCACTACCTGCCGCCCAACCAATATCATATTTGCGCACAGCATCCTCGTACTCTTTACCTCCATAAATCTCAATAGGTCTTACATTGTATCTATTCCACCACTTATTTTCCTCTTCTTTTATTTTCTTACCAATTGCAGACCTCTCATCTTTTGTTACTTTTCTTTTACCTGTAAGCATCTGCCCTTGATATTCATATTGAAACTCTACCTCTCTAGTATCCATATCAAGAATAGCCTGTTTTTTCCATCCTTGGAAAAGCATTAACCCGGCAATAGTTCTTAACAAGTATGTAGATTGAGGGTCTATAACATTTGCTGTAAATGAATTTAATATGTTATCATACGTTTTATCTTCTGCCTTTTTCATTTCTAGTTTAAACTTGCTTAAAGTTCTATCCCAGAAACTTTGGCTCTCCATCTCCTTAAACATCTTCTCTTGTTCATCCTCGTCATCTCCTGCTGAATATATAGCGGCAGCAGCAGTTGTAAACAAGGCCCCAAAGAACGCCCTTGAAAAACCATAAATAAATGTAGGTACAAATGCTTCTGTTATAGCTTGAGAAAGATACTTAGACCTATCCTTTAAAGACAATCCACTTGTTCCTGAGAAAGCAAGTTTCATATAGTTCCTGAACAAGGAGTGCTGAACAGATGGATACCCCATCATAAACCCAAGTATAACAGAAACTTGACTTGTCTTACTTACTGTAAATAAGTTCTTAAAATCAGGGAATGACTGCAAGAAGTTCCTAAGCGGTCTTCCTATAAATGGAAGTAGCACATTAGCCTTAAGAGGCTGTCTTGCAAATGACGGCAACCCGAACTGCCTGTCAACAGTAGAGTCTGCCGCTTTAGATGCAGTTTCTACCGCCTCCATATACATTGCCCTGTAAGCGCCTCTCTCATCTTCAAATGCTTTATGGTCAAACACCTGTCCAGTAACCCTAGTGAACGCATTCTCAAACCTCTCCATCCAAACCTGCTTCTTTACAGCCATATCCTGCCAAGACATTACTTTCTGCTTACGCTGAAGCTCTTCTGGAGTTTTGCTGTAATCATATAGGAAGTTATCGGAATATATTGAAACGGTACGGTATACAGGTGAACCAGTCAGCTCAGCTATCTTAACATAGTCATCCCATACGAACTTTCCTTTTTCTGTCCTTACAGATGATTTCCTAGGTGACATTAGCCTCCAAAGTTGGCTCTTTAATGTTTTATTAGCATAAGCCATTGCAGCAGCAGACTTAGCAATGTTTGCTGGATAGTCAGCTCCAAGCTGCCTCATAGTAGAGATAAGCCACATATTAGCTGCAAACTTCTGAGTCTTTGATATAATTCTAAAGAATACATTGAAGTTGTCATTTATTGCTTTATCTCCATTAAGCAAAGAGTTATCAAGTCTTCTCTTAATTGTTATTTCAATACCCTCAGCATAAGCGGCAGCAAAGTTTAATTCTCTCTTTTTTGACACATCTATTGTTTCAGATGCTAAAGTCTTAAGCTCTTGAACAGCCTCACTAACTGCTTTAATCTGGTCTATGTAAGGCTTCATCTCATTAAGAAGATGAAGAGACTTAAGGTTATTAAGTAGAACCTTGTTTCCATTCAAGTCTAGCCTTCCAACATTACCTGTACGTTCTAATAGCTGACCTTCAGAAAGACCTACGTTTTCATATTGGCTATTGATATAACCTTCGTAGTCTGTTATGCTTGCTATGTTGTCCAATGTGGAAACTCTTCTTGGGAAGTAGTTTTTAATTAAACCCTTCATATTACCCTTAACAACCATAGAAGCTTCAACCAAATCTTGGTTAGTGCCTATAAACTCTCTCCAAGATGTCATTGCTTTTTTCTGAGAAGGCGTTAACTTGTCAAGTAATGCTTGCTCTTTAAGACCACTAAGGTTTGTAGTTCCACCGTCAGTAAGAGCAGCATAAGCTATAGCATCAAGGAACGCATCATAATTATCTGCAAGCACACCTAAGTCTCCGGCTTTAGAATATCTTTTAGCCATTGTCATTTCTGAAGTTTTCTTATCTTCAGCAAGACCATCTAATATGTTTCTTTTCAGAATCATATCATCAGCCTCCTGACCTTCTTTCAGGTTAGATATATGGTCTATCTGATGAGCAATGATGGTAGCCATACGAGTAGATATCTGAGCATAATATCCTTCCAAAGAACCCCTCTTAAGCCCTTCTATTATATTCTTGAATTTGATATTTCCACCCAACCCGTACTGGTTACGTATAGTTTTTAACGCATTGTTTATAACAGTTCTGTTAGACTTATCCGAAAGCAAAATCATTGCATCCTGTAAGTTCTGCAACTTAGCTTGTGTTCTGTTTACAGCGGCATCTACGCCTGAAGCCATCGGAGCGAATATTTCCCTCTCCAAAAAGCCCATGTCAAACATATCATACCCCGACTTACCTTTTCCGCTAAATAACTCAACATCCATTGAATGCAGCCTAAGTAGGTCGAAGTTATCAGCTATCATTTGGGCAGAAGGAGTAGTACCTTCTACATCTGTAAATACAGATATGAAGTTTCTTAATTTATTGATAATAAATCCTGTAAATCCGGGAGCAGCTAAAGACCGTCTTCTTTTGGCTATATTCTTAGCCCAGTTTATCATATTGTTTTTCAGATGGTACTTCTTAGCTTTGATATACTGAGAATATACATCAAAGTTGTAGTTACCATACATCGTTACATTCTCTATTGCATTAATAAGAGCAAGCTTACCTTTAGTATCTAAGCTGTCAAGGTAGTCGCCCTCAAGAATAAACTTAGAGAATGAAATCATTTGGTGATACAGAAGAGGATTCTTAACCTTCATCCTAATATCAGATGCCTCTGACTCTAATTCAGACTTCAACAAGTCAGCTTTTGTTTTAAGGTCTTTAGCTATCTCTGCTTCTTTCTGTGCTACAATCTCGGCTATTGTTAAAGTACCTGGTATAGATGCAATAATCTCTGAATACTTCTGTTCTATCTTAGCTATCTGCTCAGGAGTAAATGCAGCTAAAGCTCCTTTTCTTTCCTTAACATCCTCCATTGCATTGTTAAATGCTATAATAGAACCGTAGTCTGATAAATCAAGATTGCCTGCCTTAGCAACCATCCTGTTCATCTTGCTGATAATACTGTCGTATTCGCTCTTAATCTTGGCCGTATTCTCAATCTGAATATCCCCTGCCTTTGTTATTGCAAAGTCTAACTGAGCATCCAAATCTTCCACCTTCCCTGCAAGTATCTTATTTATTGCTGTATTTAATTGAGATAAGTCCTCTAAAGTAGCATTGCTGTTCTTCCAAGAGTTAATGTCAATATTAATTAACTGCATAGTCTTGTCTAGCAATTTACCAGTATACTTAGCTTTAGAAATCTTTGACTTTAACTTATCTAATAATCCAGCAGACTCATCAATCAGTTTCTTTCTGTACTCCTTCTCAATGATGTTAGATACGGCGTTTGCAGCTTCCTCAGTAGCAGACATTATATCCTCCCTGCTGAATACATTTGATTCTATCTCAGCAATGATGGCATTTACTTTCTGAGGAGACAATTGAAGCCCTTTGCCATAAGCATCTGACATCTGTTTGAATATATCCTTAACAGCTGCCTTAATACCCTCTGCTCTCTTCTCTACATCCTTGATAGCATTAATCTGATTAAATACAGCGTTTCTGATGTACTTGGATGATGACATAGTAACAATATCCTCGTTCACCAAAGAGCTTCTATTCGTTGCAGGAAAAGCAGCCATTACCGCATCAGCAGCAATAGACGGAGCAAGCGCCATAGCGTTAATCCAAGATACTCCTACAGGAGCTTTATTGCCGGCAAACAGAGCCTCTACTTCAGCCTTTACTTTGTCAATCACTTGCAAAACGGCATCGGAAGCCTTAACCTTGCCTTGTGCAAGTTTTAAAGCCTCCTCATTTGCCATTGTTGCAATTGCCTTAATCTCAGGAAAATTAAAAAGTTGATTTAACTTTTCTGTTTTCTTCTGCTCTATAATTCTTTGTCTTTCAGCCTCTGATACATTAATCACAATATCAGCAAGACCATCTACTATTTCTTTGAAGTCTGACTTATTGAAATATTTTGATATTACATATTCTGTCACTTTTGTGAACGCCAATTTTCTTGCAGTCTCCAAGTCCATTCCCCTAGCAATAGCAGTATTGAATTCCTCCTGCGCTACCCTGGTCAATGCGTTTTTAACACCATTGTCCATCTTAGCCATGAACTGATTACGCTGCTCTATGGTTACTGCATTCTCATCAAATACCACATAGTTAAATCCTATTGCTGTTTCAGATGTTTTACCTTTTGATAAGCTTTCTGCTGGATACTTTATACCATCAATACCATTTTCAAGAAGAAATAAAGACGCTTGCTTATCAGAACCAAATCTATCAGAAATAAATTTATATAATCCTTCTCCCGTCCCAAACCTAGTCTCTTTAGATATTTTTTTGTCTTTATTTTTTTCTAAGGCATTTAAAAAATCTTTATTATTTTTAAAAAGATTTACAAGAGTTAAATCTAAATCGAATTTATTTGAATTTATGGCATTCATTATTTTTGAATAACCATGTATCGATAAAAGATTTAATGCTGCAATTTCAGGTATATTATCGTTTACTATATATTCCTTGCCATCAACAATAATAATGTCTTTTCTTGTTCCTACGTAATTAACTCCTAATTTTTCATTTAATCTTTTTAATAAACTTTCACTAAAAGGTTTATCCCATTCCAACCAATTATATTCAGATGGCTGTTTACCTTTATGCAACGTTACGTCATATATGTTTTTAACCTTTTTTGATTCAAATGTATCAACATTATCTATTAAATAATCAATAGCATTTTTAGCATCTATTTTGTCAACCCTACCTAAAATCAAGTCTTCCTCTAGTTTATCTATTGCTTCTTGTTTATTCTTAGACCCCCAAATAGAAAGCTGAACCTTAAACAATGGATTTTTCGAATCTCTTTTAGTATCTAATTCTTTTCCGTTTACTTTGATATAAAAATCTCCTAATTTTTCTGCATAATGCTGAGCAATATCTTTTACATCTGTAAAATATAGGCCCCATCCGAAAGACTGATTTCCTTCACCTGTTCCTATTGCCTGTGTTGTAAATCTATCAAAAGCATAAGGGCTTCCATGATATACTTTGGCTTGTAATTGATTACCTCTTTCTGAAATCTTATTGAATGTAATAGGCTCTCCTGCAAGCAGAGAAGCATTTACCATATTTAGGTAAGTGTCAAGGTCTAAGCTACGAAGCTCACTGCTAGACATATTCATAATACCTACATACTGAGCCATCTTACGAAGTAGCCTTGTCATCCACCCCCTAAATCCTTTTCTTTGAGACTCAAAAACAAGCTTCTCCCCTCTGTCACCAATAGCATTAGCCAAAGCCTCCTCTTCTAACTCCTCTTTAGTGAGATTATTGTACAACGGGTCTGCTTCAAGGCGTGCGATGTATTCACTATCACGAATGAGTTCGATACCGCGATTAAACGTATTTTGAGATATCTCCTTAGCTACATTCAACCACAGATGTCCAAATTCATGGATAGGTGTATTATAGTTAGAAAAGTCAGGATTTAAGTACACGTCACCATTAAGTATGCGACCATACACTATACCACCCTTTGTCATCAACTCTCTTGCAGCAGGGTCTTGAATAGCAGCCTCAAAGCCCTTCTTGTCCATAAACACCTTGACATTAGGGAAGGCCTGCTTAAGTCTTTCTACAAGCTTAACAACAGCTTTCTTGTGCTGTTTAGATGTATTCTGATTCTGTCTTGCTATTACCGTATCAGCTTCTTCTATCGCTTGATTTAATCTTTGCTCAGCCTGACGCACCATAGCCTGTCTTACAACAGGAAGGTCGGTTGTGAAGTTTGTCTCAGACATGTACTGCTTCACTCTGTCAACAATAGGCTGCCCGAACTGGCTTACCGCAGCAGGCTCATCAATAGCTACTTGAGAGGCTATCTCATCCATCAATTGAACCTCTTGCCCAGGCTGCATACCGCCCATATATGTTTGCATAATAGGAGGCTGCTCAGCAACCTGTGCTATTTCTTGGACTGCGGCTTGCGCTTGGCTGCCGAAATTGCTATTGCGATAATTTGCTGTTGACTCCGTTTCTTCCCTTTCGCGCCTTTCTCTTTCCCCTTCTTCAAGTTGTCCTTCTTTAGTTCCCGGATATTGAACGCTATTGCGGCGTTCACCGATTTCTTGTCTGATTGCGTCGCTGATTTCAGTGGCATATTGCTTAGTTTTAAAATAATTATCTTTTAGTTGAGCTAAATTTCCAAGTCTTTCTTGCAGTATCTTAATTTCTGTAAGTTCTAAAGGAGCAAGCCTTCCAGCTTTTATAGCCTCATTGTACCTATCCTGCGCTATCTCTAGCTGCGCTCTTGTACCGAATATCTCCATTGAAAGAGCTTTCTCAGGATTCTTTCTGATGACAGCTTCTTTAGATGCTCTTGCTTTAAACTTACGAAGAGGAGCGGCTACTATAGATACCATTCTGTCAGCAAGTGTTCCGCTATCCATTACCTCAAATCCTGACGGAGCTACCGCAGTAGCCGTAGTCTGAGCCTGTGCTGTAGTAGATGTAGTAACAGCAGCAGTACCTCCAGTTGTTGCCGCTTCTGAAACAGCTTCAGTCTGCACCTGTGCAGCGGCTTGGTCTTTTAATGTGTTAGGGTCTACTGTGTTAGTTGATTGATTAGCAGCCTCTTGTGCGTCTCTTTCTGCTTCCGCTTGCTTAGCATCTTGCGCTGTTGATTCAGCAGGTAGCGCTTCGGTTGTTGTTACCGCTGCCGGTTGTGCTGCTGCAACAGGTGTAGCATCAAGGGCGCCATCCTGATTTACTGTCATATCAGCAACACCAAAGTATTCTTTAATCTTTTGAGCAAGTCCCGTATCATCTAATCCAAACTGCTCATCTGCAAATGCTTTATCCTCCAAAGCTCTCTTAGCATTATCATTATACTGCTGTGCCAATGTTTCAGCACTTGCAGCCATCACTTCACCTCTCTCCACCATTCCGTTAATCTCATTAATCTGCATAAGGTTAAACAAGGCAACAGTTCTTTGCTGAACACTTATGTTAGGATTGCTAGACATCGTCATAAGGTCTGTCTGCAAATCCATTGCGTTAGGTATAACTTTATTCTTCAGAAAATCATACATCTCCTGATTTATATTATCAGAAGGTATGTTTCCTGATTCTACTTCGTTTACATAGTCAATGAGCTGTTTGAGACCTGATGGAGTAGAGGCGGCTGCGAGTATAGATGCTTGGTCATCATTGAATCCTCTGTCCTTAATATCTTGTTTTGTTCCTGCTTCAATAGGTTTTTCCTTTCTTAACATAGACGTACCGCCCTTAAATATGGCGCCAGTGCCTATCAATGTAACAATATTGTTTACGCTACCATTGAAACTCATTACAGATGGCTCAAATGTAGTAGCATATACGCTATTAAACATTGACTGCAATACATAATTAGCCTTATCAGACACCTCTTCTTCAAACGCCTCTAATGTCCCTTGTTTTACATGTTTTACAAGATTTTTAGACGACTTCCAAATAAGTCCCGCATACTCTTTAAGCGCCTCTTTCCTAGTACCGGTATTCATTATTCTGTTAAGAAGGCTCTTAGTTAGAACAGACTTACCACCTCTCATTCCAAGAAGGGTAGTTTCTTTTGTAATCAATTCAGAGCCATATTCTATACCTATGCTAAGCCCTGCAAATAACATTTGGTCTATAGGCTGAAGTCCTGCTTCGGCAGCCTCTCTCATCTTATCTCCTGTCATTGTAAGTGTCAAATATGAAAGACCACCGGCAGGACCACCTAATACAGTAGCACCAACAAATGCAGCCATTTGAGGCAGAGCTCCACCTATTTTTTTTGCTATATCAACGGCGTATATTCCCGTATCAGGAGTTTGAGTTTCATAGAATCTCTTAAACTCTTGAAGAGATGATGACACATATCTTCTGTTTAAATCAAAATCCAAACCTGCACTACCTGATATTTGAGCAACAGTAGCAGCGCCACCTCTTAATATATCAGACATACCACTAAGAAAACCAATACCCATATTAAATATTGGGTTTGAGGCTAAAAGAGCATTTTTAGGAATTTGATATCCTTGCCTTGATAATAAAGGGAAACTATACGTTTCTGTAGTCCCATCTGTGTCATATTGGTCGTACAGGCTCTCTATGATATCCATTATCTCTCCGCCTCTTGCAGAAAACAATTCACTATTTAAAACAGCGTCTCTTTTTTTGCCGTAATCTAATACAGCCGCTTCTAATTTACCTTTATTTTTAGCATCATAATCGGCTATCTCTTTGCTAGGGTACAAAGACTTCGCTTTCTCTCCAAGTGCTACTATTTCATTTATCTTTCCTACTACTGTATTAAGTAATTCAATATTATTCTTTGTAAGGTCATCACCAACAGTATTAATAAATTCTAAATCTTCTTTTTTTAATGATGATAGAGCCTCACTTGCAGTTCCATCATAATTCAATATCTGCTGCTTAAGTTTTACAAATCTGTAAGCATTTCTTATATCCTCATCATCGCTATTTATTAGTTCATTATTTAAATTTACATAGTTGTTAAAAACATCTAAGTATCCAGACTTTTTAAGTATTTCATTTGCGCCAGTAACATATGAAGTAATAGATGCCTCTGTTAATAATTTTGTATTATTTAAATCAGAAACTAGATTATTTGCTGTAGGTAAAAGAGATTGAGCCATTGTAATAGCTGTATTTACATCTTTATTTCTAACAGTAATCTTAGCCGCTTTTGTAAGCTCTGCAAGACCTTCTATACTAGATGTATATTTAGATGCCTTATCATAAGACCCTTTAAGAATATCATCCATCTTACGAGCTATATCAGGATTTTTCTTTATCTCTAGAGCAAGAGTTCCCATCGGAAATTCTACATCATCAAGACCTGAAATAGCTTGAACTATCTCATCAAGACCCATTGAAGCTCCTTCTAATATACCCCCTGCAACAATAGCAGGAAGACCTATGCTATATTTTAAAATAGAGCCTACTATATCAGATTCTCCTGAATTTACAAACTCATCATACTTCTCCTTGAATTGATTAGGGAATACAGATGCGGCAACGGCAAGCTTAACCTCATTCGAGTATCTATTGCTTGACATTATCTTATTAAATGCCTCTATATTCTTTTTTACATAAACACCTCTATCTGCTATAAACTTTTGTTTTTTCTTTTCACCTGTAGCTGCATCAATATAACCTGAAGCAACATCTTGGTCTACTCCTTTTAAAAACTCTGTCTTACCGGCTATATATGTATAATCTGGAACAACTTCAACTTGCCTTTCATATCTATTAGGAATATACGCCCCAAGTATCTCATTTGTAATAGGATGCACAAATGCCTGTTCAACAGGCTTCACAATCTTATTGCCATCTTTGTCTGTAATCGCTTGATAATAAATAGGTCTTGAATTCTTTTTCCCTGGGAATGGGTCATCTGTATAATAACCACCAGTCATATATCCAAGTATCACATCTCCTTCTTTTATACTACCCTTACCATTTACCCAGTCATCTTGGAACTGAGCCATATTGGTAACACCCTTCTTTTTAGTTTCTTGGTATTTTGTTTCAAATTCTGGATTTACAGAAGACCTTATAATATCTTCAAACTTTAATTTATCTCCGGCTGCAACCTTACTAGCATACTTTAACAGATTCTCAATACCTCTGTCATACCTTTTAATCTCTCTATTAATCTGACGAACAGTCCTACCATTCTTCCCCTTATCGTTTAATTCCAAAAATCCAACATTAAACTCTTCCTTGTACTTTTTATCAATCTCTTTGGTTCTCTTATCTATGTATTTCTGCCGGCGTTTCTCTGAAACCTCTCCTGAAGCTATCTTTTGATTTACTTCATCCTGTAATGCGTTTATTTCATTATCCCTTTTGGTCTTGATGTCATTTTGCAGCCTCTTTCTTTCCTCCTCAAGCGTAGGGTCAGGCATCTCCTGAGAAGCCAAAATACTAACGCTATTATCTAACTTATTCGTAAAGTCAAGGTTCCCATCAACGTCTATAGCCTGCTTTTCGGTAGATGTCTCTACCACAGAATTAAGGGTAGAGATGGCATTTTTAGATTTATAATCAATCTTTTCATCCTCGAGAGTTTCTATCCTTTCAGTGCCGGATATCCTCTTCAACGGGTCTGCCGCTCCTTTATCGCTGAACAATTCCTTATCGTATCCTGCGAAATCGGCTACATTAGGAGTATAAAGTTCTTGATTATCTTCTTGTGGAGTGGGGTTGAATTGCTGTTCTGCCATAGCCCAAATATAATAATTATGGTTAAAACATAAGCAAAAAAGTCCTAACACATATTGCGGTAGGACTTATTTTATATACAGCTATTTAGCGTATTATTTCTTTTTCTTCATAGCTGGCGTCTTCGATTTTGGCGCAGGCGTATTATTTCCTGTAGCTCTACCTCTCTCAGATAATGGTTTATTTGATGATTCACCTCCCTGAGACATTTTATTTGCCGAAAAACCCAAGATTTTACGATTACCAGTCTCTACATCTGTTATATACTCTGATGGGAACATTACACTTGTTGTCTCTTTTCCAGGGTATTTATCACGCCACTCTTTACCAGCATTTTTCCTAAATTGAATATTAGGCATAAAGTTTTCATAATTCTGGCCAGGGTCTCCACTAAATTTAATAGGTCTTTTACCTGATTTATGACCCTCAATAACCCATTCTCTGTAATCCTCAAGAGCCCCTTGTATTTGACCAACCTCATCTTTTGATATTGCTAATGTAGGATTTTTTTTATTGTATTCCTCTAATACTTTAAAACCTAATCCTGATTTATCTAATTCAGCCTTCCCTCTCATTCCAGTTTTATCCAAGTAACCCAAATACATATTCCATTTCTTCATTAATGGTTCTCCAGGGTTTGAAGCTCCATCTTTTTTTACAGGTTCATTTTCACCCATTGCCGATTTTTTTAACATTGCCATTTTACTTTGTTTTTTATTTATTTTTAATATCCAAAACTTTTTAATACATCTTTACCTCTACCCTGCCTTAAACCTTGCCATCCTTGATAAAGAGTTTGGTTCCTTTGAACGTCTCCAATCATATCAAAAAGAGTACTTACTTCTGTACCGTAATTTTTATTTTTATTAGGGTCTATTGATATAGTGCGTGTTTCTTCAAGATAGAAAGAACCATCTAGCATACGCTCTACTTTACCACTTAATTTATTATCTATAAGATACTTATCAGCCTGCGCTTGGTCAGTAATCTTATTTGTTCCATCTGTCAGTACCCTTCTTGTAACGGCTGTCATTGTCTTATTATTATCATCAATAGATAATTTTGCAGGTTCTAATCCACCTAAAGCTGCCTCTTTCTGAGATACAAACGCATTTATTGCCGAAGTTATTTTTGAGGCATCAAGTTTCCCATTCCTAATATCTTCGATAACCAATCCGTCTATTGTTTTAGGCTGTTGTGAATTAAGCCTTTGTAAGTATAAGTTATCCTTTTGAAGTTTCAAAGATTGATTTGCTCTATTATTAGACTGAGACCTGTAATCATAAGTTATACCTAAATCTTGAGGAAGATTTGAATAAAGTTGCTGAAATAAGGCATACTCATAAGGGTTATTGATATCTACACCAGGAACGCCATCTTTCTCCTCGAACAGATAAGATATAGAGCCAAAACCACCACCTGCTGATGAAGCACCTGCTTTTGTATACATTTTATCCATATGCTTAAAAGCATCATTAACTCTTTGCTGCAAATCAGGAGTCGTTGCTAAATCATTAATTGCTGCTTTTGTATAAAATTCCTTAGCATCAGGGTATTGTACGAATGTATTAGCTGTTGTTGTTGCTATTCCAAATGGAGACCTTGAAGCGTATGAACGAGTAATATCTTTACCCTTACTCAAAAACATAAAGTCTGCTTTAGCTTGAGGCACATTAGTTCTTATAGACTCTTGCAATCTTTCTGGTCTAAAATATGCAATTCTATCTAATTCATTTATAGTTAATTGGTCAACATCTACATCTTGACCTAATTCGTTTTTAAACCTAAAATCTTTCCTATATTGGTCATTCATTGGTAGTTCATACGCAGCTAAAGCATCCTTAAATGACTGAGACACATCTGTAGACTTTAACGGGTCCATTGTTTTTAAAGCATAATTCTGTAATTGAACACCATTTTCTTTAATAGATAATGAACGAGTTATTTCAGATGTGACCAATCCCATTTTCTTCTTAAACTCATTATATTCAGCTCCACCTTTGATTATTGCGCTTTTATTGTCGCTAAAATAATTCCGTACATCATTTTTAAGACCATTGATGTATTTATCATCCTGAGACCTTATTACCCTCTTATCATTGATAGTAGTATTCAGATT